>Ga0209344_10001070_pt1 | contig 38776 bp, 43 predicted proteins | sample Cruoilmetagenom6_FD_187293 | JGI IMG/M metagenome (GOLD analysis project Ga0209344, IMG submission 187293) | Oil polluted marine microbial communities from Coal Oil Point, Santa Barbara, California, USA - Santa Barbara Oil Seep Sample 6 (SPAdes)... | ecosystem: Environmental > Aquatic > Marine...
TCTTGAGCCAGTTCTCGCCGGAGAACGACGCCGAGTCGGAGATCGAGACCAGCTGGTTCTTCAGCTCGGTCAGTTCCTTGTCGATCTTGGTCTTGTCAACGCCCGGCTCGCGGGCTGCAACCAGCTTAGCCTTGATTTCGGAGACCACGTCGATGGCGGATTCCATACCGGTATAGGCAACGTCAACCTTGGCAGCGCCGAGGCCGAGAGCGTCCTGAACCGTTGAAAGCGCCTTGTTGTCAGACCGCATGGTGGTTGCGATCGACCAGTAAGCGGCGTTGTCCGCAGCTGTTTCGACACGATAGCCCGAGGAAACGCGGTTCTGTGTCGTTTCCATGTCGGAGTTGATGGAGCGGAGCGTGGCGAGAGCAGACATTGCTGAGGAGTTCGTCATGATGCTTGTCATGGAGTTGTCCCTTTTGACAAATTACGCGGGACATACCGGACTTAATTACTTACCGGCAATAGTAGCAAGGCGTCATGCCATCGCATTTGGTTAAATTCACATTGCGACCCACTATTTTCAAGGGTAAGAATGACGGATTATAGTTACAGAACACTTAATCGAGTGTTTTTATTTTTAAATTTTCGACAAAACAAAAACGCTGGAATTTTAATTCCAGCGTTTCTGCATTAAGTAAAATTTTTATTAAATTGTACTCAATTCTAACGGAAGAGCTGCAGGATGTTTTCCGAGTTGGAGTTGGCAATCGACAGCGACTGGATGCCGAGCTGCTGCTGGGTCTGCAAGGCCTTCAACCGGGTCGATTCCTCGTTCATGTCGGCATCTACCAGACGGCCAATACCGGAATCGATGGAGTCCATCAGGTTGGCAACGAAGTCTTCCTGCATCGACACGCGGCTGTTGACGGCACCGAGGTTGGAGGCTGCGTCCGTCATCTGGGACAGCATCGAGTCGACAACCCTGATCATGTCGTCAACTTGCGCATCGGTGGTCGCGGCGGTCAGTTCAATGAGCGTACCTGTCGCTGACGTAGTCGCCCCGGCGCCCGTGTCGATCAGGCGGTAGAGCGCCGCCGTACCGGTGGTGGTGGATTTCAGCAGGTCGGCATCGATATCCTTGGTCAGAATGCCGAGGCCTTCGTTGTCTGTGCCGATCAGCGTGGTCGAGGTGGTGTTGACCGCCAGTGTGGTGATGGAGACCAGGCCGGCAGTGTCACGGTTGAAGCCGCCGACGATATCCTTGTTGCCGGATGCAGTGGCAGTGGTGTTCTTGAGCCAGTTCTCGCCGGAGAACGACGCCGAGTCGGAGATCGAGACCAGCTGGTTCTTCAGCTCGGTCAGTTCCTTGTCGATCTTGGTCTTGTCAACGCCCGGCTCGCGGGCTGCAACCAGCTTTGCCTTGATTTCGGAGACCACGTCGATGGCGGATTCCATACCGGTATAGGCAACGTCAACCTTGGCAGCGCCGAGGCCGAGAGCGTCCTGAACAGTCGAAAGCGCCTTGTTGTCAGAGCGCATGGTGGTTGCGATCGACCAGTAAGCGGCGTTGTCCGCAGCTGTTTCGACACGATAGCCCGAGGAAACGCGGTTCTGTGTCGTTTCCATGTCGGAGTTGATGGAGCGGAGCGTGGCGAGTGCAGACATTGCTGCGGTGTTGGTCATGATGCTTGTCATGGAGTTGTCCCTATTGACAAATTACGCGGGACATACCGGACTTAGTTACCGGCAACGATGGCACGACTTCATGCCCGTCGTGATTGGTTGCCCTGATCAACGACCCACCGTTTCTTGACGGTGAAAATGAACAATTATGGTTACTAAAGCTTTAACCGGGGCGCTCGGTTTTTCGCATATTTTAAAAAAACGCCGGGGATTGCTCCCCGGCGTTCTTGCGTCATCAACCCGTAAGGGAAGTTTGACGTGTTCCTTAACGGAACAGCGACAGGATGTTCTGCGAGCTGTTGTTGGCGATCGACAGGGCCTGGATACCAAGCTGCTGCTGTGTCTGCAGAGCCTTCAGGCGGGTCGATTCCTCGTTCATGTCCGCATCGACAAGACGGCCAACACCCTTGGAGATGGAGTCCATCAGGTTGGCAACGAAATCGTCCTGCATCGAGATGCGCTTGTTGACAGCACCGAGGTTGGAGGCTGCGTCCGTCATCTGGGACAGCATCGAGTCAACAACGCTGATCATGTCGTCAACCTGCGCATCCGTGGTCGTGGAGCTCAGTTCAACGAGTGTACCTGTCGCTGACGTAGTCGCCCCGGCGCCCGTGTCGATCAGGCGGTAGAGCGCCGCTGTACCGGTGGTGGTGGATCTCAGCAGGTCGGCATCGATATCCTTGGTCAGAATGCCGAGGCCTTCGTTGTCTGTGCCGATCAGCGTGGTCGAGCTGGAGTCAACACCAAGCGTGGTCAGCGTGACCAGGCCAGCCGAGTCACGGTTGAAGCCGGCAACGATTTCCTTGGTGCCGGATGCAGTGGCTTCGGAGTTGCTGAGCCAGTTTTCGCCGGAGAACGAAGCCGATTCCGAGATCGAGGTGAGCTGGTTCTTCAGCTCGGTCAATTCCTTGTTGATCTTGGTCTTGTCAACACCAGGCTCGCGGGCAGCAACCAGCTTGGCCTTGATTTCCGAGACCACGTCGATGGCCGAATTCATACCGGTGTAGGCAACGTCGACCTTGGCAGCGCCGAGGCCGAGAGCGTCCTGTACCGTGGAGAGTGCCTTGTTGTCCGAACGCATGGTTGTTGCGATCGACCAGTAAGCAGCGTTGTCGGCAGCCGATTCAACGCGGTAACCGGAAGAGACGCGGTTCTGTGTGCTTTCCATATCGTTGTTGATCGAACGCAGGGTGGCGAGCGCAGACATTGCTGCGGAGTTAGTCATGATGCTAGTCATAGGGTTGTCCCTTAAAAAAACGCAATACTAAGAGGGACATACCGGGCTTATGGATTTACCGGTCATGCGGTGCGGCTTCATGCCTGTCGGAACCTTCTGACTTTGCAGGAGTGTTCCTTCCCGTCATGCAGGCACCATAATCCCAGCATTGGCTTTCCAAGAGATTAATCAAAAGTCAAAACTGAAAGTTATCTCAAGACGGTTAACAATGGCTTAAAGGCGCGAAAATCGCGCTAACCATGTTTGAGCGCAACGATGTGCGGCCGCTCCGGGGGCAATACCGTCCTCACGGATTGGAGGGTGACGCGAAATGGTCAGATAAAGGAGCGGATGAGGCTTCCGACCATCAGGTTCCAGCCGTCTATGAGGACAAAGAACAGGATCTTGAAAGGCAGCGAAATCGCTGTTGGGGGCAGCATCATCATACCCATCGACATGGTGATGGTGGCCACGACGAGGTCGATCACCAGGAAGGGCAATACAACGAGGAAGCCGATCTCGAACCCGCGCCTGATTTCAGAAATCATGAATGCAGGCACCAGTACCCGCATGTCGACCTTTCCCTCCGATTCGGTCGACTGGCCGCGCTCGTCGGCAATGTCTATGAACAAGTTCAGATCCTTGGGCCGCGTGTTCACCAGCATGAACTCCCGAAACGGATCAGAGATCAGTTCGATCGCCTCGGCTTCCGTCACCTGGTTTTCCAGGAGCGGATTGATCCCCCTCTCCCACGCCTGATCAAATGTCGGCGCCATGACATAAAACGTCATAAAGAGCGAAAGGCTGACCAGGATCATGTTGGCAGGTGTTGTTGCCAATCCCATCCCCGAACGCAGGATGGCGAAGGCGATGATGAACCGCGGAAAGCTGGTCACCATGATCAATATGCCGGGCGCCACCGACAAGACGGTGAGCAGTCCGAACGTGCGGATGATCCAACTCGCGACAGACCCGTCGACCGGCGCCTGCAATACGTTCGGGTCTATGATCTGGCCGTGAGCCGCCGTTGCAAATGCCATCATGGCCGCAAAGGCTGGGATAAATCGAATCATTCGATAACAAATGTCCTTAGAAGGAGCTCATTGACGCGGCCTTCCGACCGCAATTTCACACGTTCACGCAGATCTTCGCGCAAATACTGAAAGCCGCGCGGTCCTTCTATCTGCTGAAGCGAAACCGTACGCAGATAGGCAAGAATATCCTGGTGGATCCTGTCGGCGAGTTCATTGTCCGGTTGATCATCGAAAACCAACGAGACTTCGACTCGGATCCAGTTGTCAGAAGGGTATGACAGATTCGTAGTGATCGGCTCAAGCGCGACGACGTTGGCGCGTACGGCTGCTTGGCCGTCCTCCCCTTCTTTTTCATCCTCTGCAGGCGATTCATCGACTTTAGCGACGTCAGGCTGCTTGACCTGAGGCGCGATCAGGCCACCGACCACCCAACCGCCGCCGCCCGCAATCGCGCTCAAGACCGCGACGATTGCGATCGTGACGATCAGCCCGGACTTCTTCTTGCCCTCGCCCTCTTCTTCGATGTCAGTTAATGCCATGGATCAGACCATCAAATCGGAGAAAGAATGTCGACAAGCTGCTGACCAACAGGAGGCTGCTGGACTTCTGTCAGCCGTCCGCGCCCGCCATATGAGACGCGAGCCTCTGCGATCTTGTCGTAGGCCACCGTGTTGTTGTGATCGACATCCAGAGGCCGGACAATGCCCGCAACGTTGAGAATGCGAAGTTCCTGGTTGACCCGCACTTCCTGACTGCCGCTGATGACCAGATTGCCGTTTTGCAGGATCCCGGTCACGACAGCCGCGACGCGCAGCTCAAGCTTTTCTGATCGTTCGGTTGTGCCTGATCCCTTTGTCGACGTGTCCGATCCAAAACTCAGATCGTTGGACCCGATCGACGAGACGATGGGAAGGTTCCAGCCCGCATTGATGCCGCTGGAGTTCTTGCGGCTGCGATCGGTGGCATTGTCGAAGCTGGCCTTGTCGTTGATCGCCAGGTCGACGGTAAGAATGTCGCCAACGCTGACCGCCCGTGCGTCCTGAAACAGTTTCGAGCGCCGGTCATCCCAGAGCGAGAAGCTTTTTGTTTGTGCCGCCGGCTGTTTCGGATAGGCCGCCATCTGTGGCGTTTCGCCATAGGCAAGACCCGAACCCACCGGGCTCATGGAGGGTGCCCGGCCGACCTCCTTGAGGGTCTGCGAGTTGCATCCGCCAAGCGTAAGAGCAAGTGCGGTGATTGCGAAGGCCCTAATCATGATGGATCCTTGGGTTGTTCGGAGGCTGCTGCAGCAGCGATGATGGTCGTCAAGGCCGCAGCCTTCTTGGTGTCCATCTCGTTGAGTATCGAGCTTGCCAGCCTTGGGCTGAGTTTCATGACGATGGCAGCCGCGATACCCGGCTTGACGATCTCAAGCTGCGCTGCGGCGGAGTCGGGCGCCATGTTCTTGTAGATTTCAACCAGCTGGGTGTCGGCGACCTGCATGAAATCCTCACGCTTTTTCAGCCAGTCCCGGTATTCGGCGGAGCCCTCTTCGAGCTGCTGTATGCGCTGATCAACATCGGCCTGAAGCTCTTCGAGCTCCTTTTTCTGCAACAGATAACGCTGATCGCGTGCGGCATCGGCAATGTTGCCGCAGAACGCGCGAATCTCGTCTTCGAGAGTGGGGGGTGGTGCCTGCTGCGCAAAAGCGCCAGGTGCAACCGTGCCCAGCATGATGACTGCGGCGACGCCGGCGCCCCAAGACCATCTGCCAGCCCGCTGTTGCCGATCATTCATCATTGCAGCACCAGCTCGGCATGCAGCGCACCTGCTGACTTGATGCCCTGAAGAATGGCGATAATGCCGTCGGGCGTGACACCGATCGAATTAAGCCCGGCAACCAGGGTCCTGAGATCCGGTCCATCGATGATAGCGACCTGGCCACCGTCAACACCCGCAGTGATATCTGTCAGGGGTTCAACCGCCGTCACACCATCGGAAAATGGCAGCGGCTGCACGATCGTCGGGGTCTCGTTGATCTGTACCGTCAGCGTCCCGTGGCTGACCGCCACCTTGGAGACGCGGACATCATTGCCGATCACGATGGTACCGGTGCGCTCATTGACGACGACGCGCGCAGGCGTGTCGGTTTCAACCACCAGCCCTTCAAGCTCAGCCGTAAGCCGGGCAAGATCCGCCCGTGGGGGCTTGCGAACCGCAACCGAGGTGGAATCACGTGCTTCGGCAATGGCTGTTCCGTAGCGCGCTTCAGAAAAGGAGTTGATGACGTCAGCCATGCCGACGGCTGTCGTAAAGTCCGGATTGCGGAGCTGGTAGACCAGCCCATCGACCTGTTTGAATTTTGCCGGAATTTCACGTTCGATAATGGCGCCGCCGGGCAACCTTCCTGCAGTTGCGGTGCCCTGTTGCAGCGTTGCCGCATCGCCCTGCGCATTGATGGCCGAGACAACCACCGAGCCTTGAGCCACGGCATAGATCTGGCCATCGGCACCGGACATCGAGGTCATGACCAGCGTACCGCCGCGCAGCGATGTGGCATCGCCCAACGAGGAAACGGTGACATCAATGCGCGAGCCCAGGCTTGCGAAGGGAGGCAGATTGGCCGTCACGATGACAGCCGCCACGTTGTTGACGCGCGATGCCCCGCCTTCGGTGGATATGCCCAGGTTCTGCAACATTGCGCGAAGCGACTGTTCGGTGAAGGGAGAGTTGCGCAAGCCGTCGCCGGTGCCTTGCAATCCGACAACCAAGCCATATCCGATCAGCTGGTTGTCGCGTCCGGCCTGCAAGGACGCGATATCCTTGATGCGCGAGGCAGCGCCTGCGGGGCGAATGAAGCTCAAACCTGATCCGGATGCGAACGCGTCGACGGAGCCCTGCCCGTTAACGATCGCAGGACCAGGTTCGGAACCGGCCAGGCACAGCATTGCTACCCAGATGCTCAGTATTTTGCCAAGTTTGCGGATCATTTCGCCGCCACCTGTATGCTGCCGTTCTCCATCACCGTTCCTGAGATGATGACACCGGATTCAATGTTGCGGACACGGATGAAATCACCAATAGCCGCATTTTCAAGCGGCGTACCCATTGCAGTGATGGTCAATCCGCTGCCACTGAAGACAAGGGAGACCGGTTTGCCTCGCACCACAGCCCAGGAATCACGCAATGCCGCCACCGGAATGGTGCGGCCGGGCAGCAAGGTTCGGGTTGTCACCTTGCCCACCACTTCGCCTGTTACCTCGGCGTACCCGCCGCGAAGGTTGGGGTTGGTTACCTCAACCTCGCGCACCGCGTTCTCCAAGAGCTCCTCGCCCGGATAAATGGTTCTTTCAGGCACGACTGCAGTACCGCGCCCGGCCTGCGCCATGGACGTGAGGCAAAGTAGACCGAGCGAGACAAGAGCCGCGCGAACGAGGCCTTGCAAAGGCGATGTTGGGCGAAACGTCATGTCTGCCTTATCCTTTTGTGACCTAGAGGTTCTGTGAAACGACGGAAGCCATTTCATCCGCCGCCTGGATGATCTTGGAGTTCATCTCGTAAGCACGTTGTGCGGAAATCAGGTCGGTGATTTCCTTGACCGGATCAACATTGGATGCTTCGAGATATCCCTGCTGGATGTGGGCAAAGCCCGGATCTGCCGGGACACCGACGATCGCAGGGCCAGAGGCCACGGTCTCGCGGAACAGGTTGTCGCCGAGCGGCTCAAGGCCCGCTTCGTTGACAAAGTTCGCCAGTGTCAGCTGTCCCAGATCCTGAAGATCGACATCGTCGCCGATGCGGGCAAGGATCTGGCCGGTGCGGGAGATCTGAACTTCGCTGGTTTCATCCGGGAATGTAATTCCGGGAACGACGACATAGCCGTCGATGGTCACCAGCTGACCTTCAGCATTGGTGTTGAAGGCGCCGGCGCGCGAATACTGGGTTTCGCCGTCCGGGGTTTCGACCTGGAACCAACCGCGGCCGACGAGTGCCAGGTCAAGTTTGTTCGAGGTGCCGACCAGGCTGCCCTGAATGTGCAGGTTGCGAACCGCAGAGGTCTGGACACCGAGACCGATATGGGCGCCTTCGGGTACGATCGCCTGGTTGGACGCGTTGGGGACGCCCGAATTCCGTTCAACCTGGTACAACAGATCGGAGAATTCGGCGCGGGCTCTTTTGAAGCCGGTGGTGTTGATGTTCGCCACGTTGTTGGCGATCACTTCAAGATTGAGCTGCTGGGCATTCATACCGGTAGCTGCGATGGCCAAAGCCTTCATGGCATATTCCTCAGATTTGCATACGTGCGATTTCGAGATAAGCAGTGACCATCTTGTCGCGGATTGCGACTGCGGTCTGCAGCGACTGTTCGGCGGCCATTATGGCGTCGACAACTTCACGGGTTGGCACTTCACCCTGTATGGCAGCAAAAGACTGTCCTTCCGCTGCCTTCAGATTGGTGACCACGCCTTCACCCAGGTCCTTCAGAGTTTCGGCGAACGAGCCCGGTTGCTGTGCACCGGCTACAGCAGGCATGCCTGGCATTGCAGCGGCGCTGGCCATATCCGTTTCACGCGGACCAGCAAGTCCTGATAGGCCCGAAAGGCCGGAAATCTTGTCAATCATTGGCTAGACCTCAGCAGTTCAATAGTCATGGAAACCAATTCCCTGGTTTGCTTCACGGTCTGCAAATTGGCTTCATAAGACCGATTGGCCTCTCGCATGTCGGCCAATTCGACCAGAACGTTGACGTTGGGAAGCTTCACCATGCCGTTGTTGTCAGCGGCAGGGTTGCCGGGATCATACTCAATGACGAACTCGCCGGGATCATTGTCAATCTTTGCAATTTCAGCGCGCGTGGAACCGGTTGCGCGATCCAGTTCCCAGGAGAAACTGATGGTCTTGCGGCGATAAGCGTCCTCACCCGGCGTGTTGCCGGTCGACTGGGCATTGGCAAGGTTCTCGGAAAGAATGCGCATTCGTGTTTCCTGAACATTCAGGCCAGACGAAGCGATGCGGGAAGCGAGTGAAAGTGGATCAACCGGCATTGTCAGCGCCTCACGGTCAGGAGCATCATGCGGTGAAAGGCCTTCACCATTCCTGTGTTGAGTTCGTACATACGTTTGATCTCTCCGGTCTTGCTCATTTCTTCAGGCAAGTTGACTGAGTTTCCCGAGGGCTGCACATCCACATCGCCAAAACTCTGGCTGCGGACCGCGCCGCGCATTGGATCTTCCTGGATGTGGCCGGGCTGTGTTGCGGCCATGCGAACCTGCGGCTGCGTCTGGTCGAGAACGGCTTCAAAAGCTGACACTTCCCGGACCGCGTAGCCCGGTGTGTTGGCGTTCGCGATGTTTCCGGCAACAACCGTCTGACGCACAGTCAGCCAGTGCGATTGCTTGGATGCCAGTTCGAAAAGCTGAATCGGCTGCATGGAATTTCCCTGTCCTTAACAAGATCAGAGAATAGGCCGTTAATCTTGCGTGTGCCTTGCGGGAAATTAACCAGTTGTTAAGCTCCATACTTGGGGCTTGGTCCTGTTGCTATGAATGCCGTTGCGGGCATGGGTCTGCGCGTTCCCATCGCGGACGGGCGCATTGCAACAGCATTCAGCGACCGGCATGTCCGCCAGTCGCTGTCGGTTTATCACGCTGACAAGCCCGCCGGCTGCGTCAACGCTGGATGACTTCACCGTTGGAAGTAATGATCACCCACTGACCGCCACGCTTTTCAAGGGTGGCGAGCCGGGAATTGTCCGGCAGCACCGAACCGATGCGAACAATGTACATGCCCGATGTGTCTTCTATAAGCGCTCTGCCATTGGCAACGTGCAACAGTTTGTAACGCGGCTTGCCGGGAAAACTCTCGTTGGGGTCAACCCTGGTCGACCCCGCTGCACCACCGGCTTCATCACCTAGACTGGACACGGTGGCTGTAACGATCGGGTCAAAGGCCGACGGCTCCGCAGCACCATCCTTTTCATCCGGTATGGCCAAGGGCGAGACGTTGACAAGAGACCGACCGCCGGTTTCGGGCAAATCACGGGTATCGCTATAACTCATGGGAGCAATACCGAAGCTTTCCTGATTGAAGAAAACATACCAGGGGAAGAATGCAGCCGCCGTAGCCAGCACGAATCCGGCTACGGCCACCAAACGATCGCCACTGCGTCTCGGAGAGGCCTTGCGAACCGAAGCCTCTTCTTCCTCTATCTCGACGGTGGCACTCTCGGCCTTTTTTGCATCGGTCACGGGTTCGTCCTTTCCTTGGCAGGCGATGAGGCGGGCAGTCCGGCCGCAACCTTCATCGCATCCGCGAGTTCAGCAAAAGCATCAGCACTTGGGGGCTGTTCCGGGCTCTGGCGCAATGTCTCGTAGATCACCGGAGTCTGCTTGATCGCCATTTCCAGGTCCGCATCGGTGCCGGGTCGGTAGCCGCCGATCAGACGCAAGTCGCGGGTTTCCTCGTAGCGATGGATCAAGGCCTTGATGCGCATGACCAGCTTCTCCTCGTCCCCGCGCCACGCCTTACGGGCGAGACGGGAAATCGAGGTCAATGGATTGACCGGGGGGTAGCGTCCTTCATCGGCAAGCGCGCGGTCGAGCACGAGGTGGCCGTCCAAAATACCGCGGGCAGAGTCTGCAACCGGGTCGTTGTGATTGTCACCGTCAACCAGAATCGAGACAATGGCGGTGATTGCACCGGCACCTTCAGGTCCAGGCCCTGCCCGTTCGAGCAGGCCCGGGAGAGCGGTAAACACCGATGCCGGGTAGCCGCGGGCGACCGGGGGCTCACCAGCGGCCATGCCGATTTCACGCAGCGCGTGCGCATAGCGTGTCAGGCTGTCGACGATCAGGAGCACATTCTCACCGCCATCCCTGAAATGCTCGGCAATGGCCATGGCTGTCAGAGGCGCCATCTTGCGCTGCATCGGGCTTTCATCGCTGGTGGCAACCACGGCGACAGTCTTGGCCATGTTCGGACCAAGCGTATCCTCGATGAATTCGCGGACTTCGCGGCCACGTTCGCCGACAAGGGCGACAACGGCCCGGTCAAAGTCAGCGGCCTTGGCAAACATCGACAACAGCGTCGACTTGCCAACACCGGAACCGGCAAAAACGCCGAGTCGCTGGCCCTGGCACATTGGCGTGAAGACATCGACGACGCGAATTCCGGTCTTGAGCGGCTTGTCCACCCTTTGGCGCAACATGGACGCGGGCGCAGCGCCGGTCACCGACCGTCGTTGCGGGCCCTGCTTGAGGGGGCCAAGTCCGTCAACGGGATCGCCGAGCGCGTTAATCGTACGGCCGCACCAGCTCGTGTCAGGCGACAGCCGAAACGGTCCGCGGCGCCATACCCTCTCGCCGATATTGGCCTGGGACGCCCCGTCCACAGGACAGGCAATCAACTCATCAGGACCAAGGCTCACCACTTCGGCAAGCTTGGCGACATCGCCCTGGCGAAATGTCAGAAAATCACCGATACGCGCATGTCTCGACAACCCGGTCACCCCGTAATGCCCAGGTGCGACTGACGTCACCGTCCCCGAAATGTCGTAGGCGCCTACGGGAGTTGAAAAGGCGCGAACCTTGCCGGCAAGCCTGGCCAGTCCTGGCCGTCCGCTCATGATGCGCAGGCTTCCGGTGTCGCCGGATGACTAAGCAACCGATCTGCAATCAATCTCATCTTCCGCTGCCCAAAGTCCGGATCGCTTCCTTGAAGACATCCTCGGTCGACTGTGTCATCGCCGAAACATTTTCAAACGCACGCGAAATCATAATCAAACGGCTCATTTCGGCCATGGCATTGACGTTCGAATTCTCGACATAGCCCTGGACCAAGCCGGCACTGTCGGCGTCCACAACCGGCTCAGGTGGAATTGTCGGGACGATGCCGAGCGAAGCCTTGCGGGTGAAGCCGTCAGTAAAATCGGCCGAGAACAAGCCGATGGCTCCGCGTCTGAAACCATCCTGGGTCAGACCACCGTCGCGGCCAGCCTTGGGTGGCTCCCCATCAGGGTCGAGCTCGATCGGTGCTTCGCCCGGATCAAGCACGGGATACCCGTCAACATTGACCAACTGGCCGGCCGCGGTGAGCGTAAAGCGGCCATCGCGGGTCAGCATGTTGCCGGTGGGTGTCTCGATCATGAACCAGGCGTCACCGCGAATGGCAAAATCAAACTGGCTTCCTGTCCCCTTGAGTCCACCATTGGCGGTTGTCAGGTAGTCCTGCCCCTGATCAACGAAGGAAACATCGGTAGAGCCTGTATTGGCCAGAACCTCGTTGAACTTGACCTCTGTCGCCCGGAAACCAGCGGTGTTGGCGTTGGCGACATTGTCGGCCAAGGTCGTCAGGCGACGTTCAAGTGCAATCTGCGATGATAGCGATACGTAGAGCGAACTCTGCATCAGCGGCCCCCAAGTTTGAGATTGTTGATCGAGAGCATCAATTCCGGAGAGATACCGAAACCGGTCGAAGACCCTAGCAGCAGGCTCGAACTGGCAGAGTCGCCGGACGGGTTTTCGAGCTCCCAGAGAGCCGTGAAGCGCTGCATGAAGAGGTTGAGCTTCTCAGGATCCTTGAAGTCTTCGAGGTCAAGACGTGAATTGAGCATGTCTGCCTGTTTGTCGATATCGGACGCGGCAACCTCGGCGGGAATGCCGAGTGCGGTCCGTACCACTTCATACAGGGCGCTATCGGCAAGGATGCCGTAGGCTGAATCGATTTCCGGCGCTGTGCGCTCGAAGTAAAGCGCCAGCCGCACGCCGGTGTTGTCTACGCCAGCCTCTTCTTCCAGCGAGAGCCGGTGATACTTGTCGACCGTACCCTGTTGCGCCTTGGTGAAGATGGTCGCCGTCTCGCCGTTGCGAGCGAAATTGTAGGTCTCGGCGAATTCCTTGTATTTGGAATCGGCAAGCTGGTTGGCGAAGGCATCGTCATTGTCGACGCCTTCGGTAAGAACCTTGCGCATGAACGCCTTGGCGTAATTCATGTCTTCAAGGCCATGCGCCTTCATGGCGTAGTTGAAAAGGCGGGTGTCCGCCATGAATTCATCGACCGATTTGATCTCGGAAATCCGTTCGAGATAATACTCGCTTTCGCGGGCGATCTGGGGCTGGCTGGCAATCCGCTCTATAGATCGCGGAAGATCTCGTGCGATAAGATTGTAGCTGGTGTAAGTTGATGTCACCGGATGACCCCCTCTTGTGTTCCAGGGCTCGTTGCGCGGTTTCATAACCGGCACAGCCCCAGCAAGCATGTCCCGGATTAGGCCACCTTGCTTGTGCGAAACTGAAGGTTGAAGGGCGCCATTCATCAAGCGGACAGATTCAGCTTCACACAAGGCTCAAGCCGTAGTGATTGTTCTGCATGTCATTTACCGCGGCGGGGCACCATGAATATCATTATTGGTTTTGTTATTACGATCGGCTGCGTTCTCGGCGGTTTCATGGCCATGGGCGGACACATTGAAGTTCTCAACCAGCCCTTCGAGCTTCTGATCATCGGTGGCGCCGCGATTGGTGGTTTCATCATGACCAACCCGGTCAAAACCATCAAAGATACCGTGGCTGCCATGGGCGAGGCCTTCAAGGGCAAGGTCCCCAAGGAACGCGAATATCTCGACACGCTCAGCATTCTATATTCCCTGATGCGCGATCTGCGGACCAAGAGCCGCAACGAGATTGAAAGCCACATCGATAACCCGGAAGAATCCGACCTGTTTCAATCAGCCCCGACAATTCTGAAAAACAAGGAACTGACTTCGTTCATCTGCGACTATGTCCGCCTGATCATCATCGGCAATGCACGCCCGCATGAAATCGAGGCCTTGATGGACGAAGAAATCCAGACCATCGCGCAGGATCGTCTGAAGGCTTACCACGCGATGAGCACCATGTCCGACGCCTGCCCGGCGATCGGAATTATCGCCGCTGTTCTGGGCGTCATCAAAGCGATGGGCGCGATCAATGAATCGCCGGCGGTGCTTGGCGGACTGATCGGCGCAGCACTTGTTGGCACCATGCTGGGGATTTTCCTTTCTTATTGTGTGTTCAGCCCGATCGCGACGAACATCAAGATTGTGCGCACCAAGCAAAACCGGCTTTACACCATCGTCAAGCAGACGCTGCTGGCCTACATGAACGGTTCGGTCCCGCAGGTTGCTCTTGAGCACGGCCGCAAGACCATTTCTTCCTATGAGCGTCCTTCGATTGATGCCGTAGAGCAGGAAATGATGAATCCTGGCGGCGGCGGCGAAGCAAAGGCGGCCTGATCCGATGAACATTGCAACCGAAACTCCGCAATCTTCAAACCACCCGGGTTTTGATGCTGACCTCCTGGACCGGATGATCGGCGTCAAGGGAAACGGCGTCGACATCGAGTCGCGGGGCCAGACACTTCTCAACGCACTTGGTCCGGTTCTGTCGGCAACGTTTCTGAGCGCGACAGGCGTCACAATCGACGCTCGTCCCGGAGAGATCAAACTTGGACGGCGACGCGAGTTGCTTGCCGAGTTGTCCGGGGACACCGTGTATTGCGAAGCGACCATTGCCAACTGGTCATCGGACATCTGCAGCCTGTGCGGCACCAAGCTGATCATCGGCATGGTGGAGTGCCTGCTGGGCGGTTCTGACCCGGACGAGCTCGATATCGCGGCCCGGCCGCTCTCGGGTATCGAACTGGATATGTCGCTGGTGGTGTTCGAACAGCTCAATGACAGCCTCCGGGGCCTGGTGGCGACCAAGCCCGATGCCAAGGCGCGGGCAAAGAACCCGCAGCCGGAACATCCGGAGGCGGAAGATGACCCGATCGCGGATTTTCACGCAATGGCAATGACACTGGATATCGAATTTGGTTCGATTGCCGCCCCCTTGACCCTGATCCTTCCGCAATCGGTTCTGCTGAAGACCAAAATCAATCCGGCCAAGCTCGACAAGAAGTCCGATCCCAACAAGGGCGAGTGGACGGAACGGTTGAGTGATCGCGTATCCAAATCACAGGTCAGCCTGCAGGCAGCCGTGGCATTGCAGCCGCTGGCGCTCGGTGAAATCAGCCGTTTGCAGGCCGGTGATCTTCTGGCTTTCGCCCACAATGGCGATATCGAGGTGACCCTGAGCGCAAACGGACAACCGCTTTATACCTGCGCGCTTGGCCGGGCGGGTTCGCGTTACATGGTCAAGGTCGAAGGTCAGGCCGGACCGGACGAAAACTGGAAAACCGATTTTAAATGAGATGATGCCCGCGAGCACATGACAGGCTCCGGGCAAGCTTCAGACGGGATAAAGCTGTATGGCTAGCGAAAAAGCACTTGATGGCACTGAGGATCTTACGGCGCAGGACGACGGCGCGATAGATGAAGCCGTGGGTGGCCTTCGCGACGTGTTGAAAAAAGATACCGGCATGGAGCCGGATCTCACTGAAGAAAGCGTGGATGGTATGGGTGGCGCAGCAGCCTTTGGTTCCGATTTTGGCGCAGACTTCGAAGATGACACTGCAGCCGACGATCCTTTCAACATCGGTGACGCCACAGCGGATACATCCGATTTTGGCGCTGTCGGCCTGGATGCACCGGGCCTGGGCGACGATTTCGGCGGTGATTTTGGCGGTGCGCCGGATCTCGACCAGCCCGGGCTGGGCGCTCCGGCCGCCGGCAAGTCACTGGTGCAGGACTTTGGCGCATCACCGGCGGCAGAGCCGGGCGTCAAGATCGGCGCAAGCGGCAGCACCAACCGGGTTGATCTGGTTCTCGGCATCCCGATCGATGTGCAGATCATTCTGGGTTCCAGTCGCATGGCGGTTTCCAGCCTGATGAACCTGTCGGAAGGGGCAACAATTGCGCTGGACCGGAAAATCGGCGAACCTGTGGATATCATGGTCAACGGCAAGCTTATTGGCCGCGGAGAGATTACTGTTCTCGAAACCGACGACACAAAATTTGCTGTCAAGATAATCGAAGTCATCGGCGAACCGCAGAAGAAGTCGAACTGATATGACCAGCTATGATGAGTTCACGCCCGAAAGCACCGAAGTCGGCACAGTGTTGTCGCCGTCTGAAAAGGCCGCAGCCGTACTGCTGGCCATGGGAAAACCGGTGGCGGGCAAACTGCTGAAATTCTTCGAGCACGAAGAACTGCAGGAAATCATCAAGAATGCCCAGAACCTCAGGACCATCAAGCCACAGGAACTGGTTGAACTGGTCAATGAATTCGAAGATCTGTTCAGCGAAGGCGCTGGCCTGATGGACAATGCCAAGGCAATGGAAGGCATCCTCGAAGAAGGCCTGACGCCTGACGAGGTCGATGGCCTGCTCGGACGCCGCACCCAATTTGCCAGTTACGAGGCATCGATCTGGGACCGACTTCAGGATTCCGATCCCGACCGCGTCGGCAAGTTCCTGGAAAATGAGCATCCGCAGACTGCGGCCTACATCGTATCGATGCTGCCGACCGCATTTGCCGGCCGGACCCTGATGAAACTCCCCGAGAAGGTCCGCGTCGACATTGTCCGGCGTGCCGTCGACCTGAAGAACGTCAATCCAAGGGCAGCCGAAATCATCGAAGCCCGGGTCAGAGATCTGGTCAACGCCATCGAGGCGGAAAAGGCCAGCACCGGTTCGGTCAAGGTGGCCGAGATCATGAACGAATTGTCCAAGCCCGACGTGGAATCACTTCTGGGCGCACTCGAGACGGTTTCCAAATCGGCCGTGGAAAAAGTGCGGCCGCGGATCTTCCTGTTCGATGACATTTTGATGATGCCGCAGCGCAGCCGCGTTACCCTTTTCAACGATATTTCGGGCGACATCATTACCACAGCACTGCGCGGTGCCGATCCGACCCTGACGGAGTCGGTGCTGTCTGCCATCGGGGCTCGTCAGCGCCGCATGATCGAATCGGATCTGTCCGCAGGGACCGCCGGCGTCAGCACGCGGGAAATCGCTGTCGCACGGCGCAGCATCGCCCAGGAAGCGATCAGGCTCGCCGGGCTGGACCAGCTGACGTTGCGTGAAGACGCACCTGCTGAAGCGGCATGAGCCTGAGCTGACATGGCTGAAGGCGAAGACAAAGACAGCAAAACAGAAGAGCCAACAGAGAAAAAGATCAGGGACGCGGTGGACAAGGGCAATGTGCCCTTCAGCCGTGAAGTCCCGATTTTTGCGTCGACGCTTGGAATGCTGGTTTTCCTGGTATTTTTCCTGCCCGACAATGTCGGCCACTTCACCGAAACATTGCGTGATCTGTTTGAGCAATCGGACGGGTGGCGGCTTGATAATGGTGGTGATGCGGTCGCTTTATTCCAGCTTCTGTTCTGGGAGGCCAGCGGCATCCTGCTGCCAGCCTTCGCGCTGTTGATGGGATTTGGAATTTCCGCTTCCGTTTTGCAGAACATGCCAAGCCCGGTCCTGGATCGAATCCAGCCCAAGCTTGAGCGTATCTCGATTACCAAGGGCTTTGGCCGGATCTACGGCGCCAAGGGCTTTGTCGAGTTCGGCAAGAACATCTTCAAGATCGCCGCGGTTTCGACAGCGGTCGCGGTTGTCATGCAGACGGAGTATTTCCGTTCGCTTGATTTCATGTTCATGGACCCGACGCTGGTCGCGCCAGATATGGCGCGGATGGCCGGCAAGGTCATCGTGGTGGTCCTGATCTGCACGGCGACGCTGGCCGTGGTCGACCTCTTGTGGACCCGCTACAGCTGGCACCAAGACCTGAAAATGAGCAAGCAGGACATCAAGGACGAGCTGAAGCAGTCTGATGGTGACCCCATCATCAAGGCGCGTCAGAGATCGCTGGCACGTGACCGCGCACGCCGCCGGATGATCTCGGAAGTGCCGCGGGCTACGCTGGTGATCGCCAACCCGACTCACTTCGCAGTCGCGCTTCGCTATGTTCGCGAAGAAGGTGGCGCGCCAATCGTCATTGCGAAAGGGCAGGACCTTATTGCTCTGAAGATTCGTGAAGTCGCTGAAGCGAACGGTATTCCAGTTTTTGAAGACCCGCCGTTGGCCCGCTCCATTTTTGCACAAGTCTCGGTGGATAATTTCATTCCGCCAGTATTCTACAAAGCTGTAGCCGAGTTGGTGCACCGCATCTATTCAACCAAACAGAATTCCAGAACTCCGGACGTGCGATCATGAAGCAGAATCCATTCTCCGCCGAGCAGGAAAAGATTATCGCTGATGCGATCTGCACAGTCGCGAGCGAATTGCGCATGATCGACGTTGCCGACCTCATTTCGATGCTGCGTTTCGAGCGCCACGGTGACCTTGCCGACCTGGTGGCGTCGGCAGCAGAAATGTACTTTCTGCCCGGCACCATCAAGCTCGGGATCGGTGGCGACTATTATCTGGACTGGGGCGGGCAGCCGCGCGTGGTGCTGGATCTTGAAATCCGCCCGCAGAAGGTCACGATCTATGCACGGCTGGTCCTTGAGCAGGACTGCGGCGGCATTGAAATCCACCATATCAATTTTGACGAGCCGCTTGAAAATCCGGACGATGACACGCTGGTGCTGGCGGAAAGCTTGCGTGCAGCAGCATTTCGTCCGTTCATTTCCGCGAACCACATTGCCCCACCGGCGGCCTGAGAGCCGGTGCTTGGCAGGCAAGACTGTCCCTGCCATCTGTCTGGGCACCCTGCAAGTGTCAGCCAATTAGCTGAGACCTGGCCACGCGGTGCGGGCAGCCTTGTCAGCTACGCAATAACTCCAAGACGAATGGCTTTCGCGATTGCCTGAATCCGATTGACGGCGTTCAGCTTGGTGGTTGCGGACCCCAGATAGGCGTTCACCGTGTGGACCGACAGATTCAGCTGTTCGCCGATGGCCTCACTCTTCATGCCGTTGCCGACCAGCTGAAGGCACTCGATCTCACGATCATTGAGGTTTTCCGATCCGGCAGATATGCCGAAAGCGAGCCTCATCTTCTCACGAATTACAGTCAGAGACTTCCTGTGCAGATCAATGAGCAGGTCATTGTTGAGCACGGCGCGGACATTGAAAAAGAGCACAAACCCGTTTCCAATCGTCCCAAGCTGCACTGGGAACGCCAGATGCGTCTCGTCATTTGCTCCGGTGTTTGCCACAAAAGCCGGCGAAGCTGCGAAAGCTGCCGCGTCCTTCGGGTTGAAAATAACCGGCACAGGCGATGAATAAAGGTGTTTGAGCAGAAAATCGGAATGTCCAAGGATGAATTTGTTGACCAAGGCCTGAGATCCAGAACTTTGCATTGCGCATTCAATCTGGCCAGGTTTGAGCAAAGTGTGGGCCTGGACCGAGAGCAGCGCGAAATCCGTACCGCCACACAGCCTCTGCATTGTCACAAGCTTGGGAAAAAGGTCCGCTGTCGAAGCGGAATTGCCAACCGCGGCACCACTTGAGCGTTCCGGGGTTCGCTCCTGCTGGGTGTCTTGAGATGCTCCAAAATCCGTCAAAGTGCTTCCTTTGGTCATATGATACGCTGACGAACGGCGAGTGCAACGGCTTCGGAGCGTGTCTTAGCACCAGTCTTGTTCATGATACTGGTGATGTAGTTGTTCACAGTGTTCCTGGATATGCCGATGATCAGGGCAATCTCGTCACTGGTTTTTCCTTCGCCAATCCAGGACAGGCACTCCACCTCGCGTACGGTCAGATCGGAGAGGGTATTGTTTATGGAGACAATCTCGGGATATTGCGACGTGTAATAGGCTACCGCCAAGGCAACATCGCGCAAACGATCATGGGAAAGCGAGATATCCTTGTCGAAAAGAAGTGCCAGCAACATCCGAGCCTGCCCCGCATTGTAGGGTATCAGGCACATCCGCTGTGCGTAGTCGCTGGCCAGGTCTTCCGGCGCATCGATTTCCTGGAACGTCGGTTCGAAAGCCTGCAGACAGCGACGGACTTCACTGGTCCGCGCCTCGCAATCAACCAGTGCCGCACCAAATCTGCGAACAAGATTGAAGGGCCAGTTCGATGTCACAATGAAATCGTGGTTCCGGTCGGAATACAAATCCGTTCGAGCCAGAAGATAGGACCTTGCGCCAGCATAGGCGCAAATCAGCTCCATTCCGCCAGTCAGGTGGCCACAGGTGCGCTGCGCTTCCAAATCATGGATAAACGAACCACGCGTGTTCATCAGCCCCCCTTACTCGTCTCATGCGCACAACTGTCAGCGCACCTACGTCACATCAAAACCTTCTCAGGAAAGTCGGCATCCTTACGCTACTCGATACCGATTGCCTCACCAGCGAGACCAAACCGCCACCATTTGTTTCGCCACGGGCAGAACCCACGAATCACTTCCCCGCAAATACAGTGTGCCGAAAATCACCCCGAGAAAACATAGCCATTTTCTAGGACTGGACAGGCAGAACAATCCATGAGGCAGTTTACTTGAATTTTATCGGTTTGCATCCGGTTTCGGCGATTCAGCCGATCTAATCTGTGAACCAGGGAGTTCGACACCACTTCTGCGCAGCCGAAGACACGGTTTATCGCGATTTTGGCCACGATGCATGTGAACAGGAAAATTCTTTGTAAATCAGGGGAGCGGCGCGGCAGCCTGATTTTACAAGGCCCGGCGCTGGAGCGGGCTGGCCCGGAACCGCTATTTCGGTCTGATGGAGCCTTCTGGAGCGGTTCGACGCTGCAGAGCCGCTGGTGCCTTCCCTTGCCGGCGCAGCGGAAAACTCATCGACGCCTTGCCCGGAGGTAATTGCAATTGTGACCAGGCCAGGATTGTCTCACTGGTCCCCAGGGGCCGGAGCTAAGCCGCTTCGCTCGAGGCCCAGCTTCTGAGGATCTTGGCGGCCCGTTCTTCGTTGATCTCGACCATCCGTGCGAGACGGCGTTCCGGACCTTCCTTGACCCGGCGATTGAAGGCACCGGAGTCTTCGAGTTCCAGATCGGATTCGCCGTCTTCTTCACCAAACCCGAAGTCTGCGCCGAAGCCTTCCATGGCCATCGAGTTGCCAGCGCCGCCCATGGCCGCAGGGGAGAAATCAGGCAGTTCGAGTTCGTCATCAAGCCCAAGTTCATCCTGGCCAGAAGCGCCAACCGTGCTGCGGAGCAATGGACGGAAACCGAACATGATCAAGAGGACTGCGACAGTGATGAACGCAAGCGCGTTGATGATCGTGCCAAGCTGGGTCTTCAGGGTATCCATCAACCCCGGCTGTGCGGCATCTGCGGTCAGAATCTCGCTGGCGAGGAACTCCATGACGGTGACAGTCGCACGGTCGCCGCGTTCTGCGTCAATCCCAGAAGCTGAGGCAACAACCTGCTCGAGTTCGGTGAGATAGGCCGCGGTCTCTTCAGGTGTGGGTTCACCGCCAAGCATGGCGTCGATACGCGCCTTGTTGACGACAACCGCGATCGACAGACCTTCGACATTGTAGCTGTTGCGCACGGTCGACACGGTTTTCGAGTTGATTTCGAAGTTGGTCTGTTCTTCCTTGCGCTCGGCCAGTTCGCTCGACTTGGGGCCAGAGGCTCCTGTCGCGTCCGGACCCTGGTCAGGAATGTTCTGTTCGACAGTGGCCGGGGTACCGGCGGCCGACTCGCTGGAAGTCTGGTTTTCCCGTGTCACCCGGATCGATCGCTCGACGCGGGATTCGGGATCGTAGACGGTTTCCTGAATCTGCTGACTGTCGGTATTGACCTTCGCGTTGACGCTGGCACGGAAGTTTTCAATTCCGAGGAACGGCGACAAGGCCTTTTCAATATTGGTTTCAACCTCGGTCTGGACCATCTGAACGATCGACAATGAACGGTTGAGATTTGAATTGGAAAAATCATCTCCAGCGGCGAGCAATTTGCCTGTCGCATCCAGTACGGTGACTTCGTCAACGTTCAAGCCTGGCACCGATGAGGCGACCAGGTGCCTGATGGAATCAGCGGCGCGGTTCGCCAGACTACCGCCCCGGACCATGACAGATGCCGAGGGTTTCTGGTCGCCGCGGCGGAAATTGCCGCGGTCGGGCATGACAATGTGGACACGGGCGGCCGAGATGCCGCTGATGGACTGGATGGTGCGGGCGATTTCGCCCTCAAGTGCGCGAACCCGGGTGACTTCCTGCATGAAGCTGGTCAGTCCGAGGGAGCCGACATTGTCGAACAATTCGTAACCGGCGCTGTTTGACGACGGCAATCCACGTTCCGCCAGCAGCATCCGGGCGCGGCTGGTCATGCCGGCTGGAACAGTGACGGAAGATCCATCAGTGCCTGTAGCGAAATCGATGTTAGCTTCGGCAAGAACCAAGCTGATCTGGTTTATGTCTTCACCTGAAAGACCAATGTAGAGGGTCTCTCGTGTTGGCTTGTTGAGGAATATGGCGGACCCGATGATCAAGAAGATCGACAGGGCACCGACTCCGGCAAGAGCCAACAGTTTCGTCTGACCGAGGCCGGCCAGATTCTTGGTGATTTGTGACAGCTGGTTCAACAGACTCATTCTGTATCCGCGCTCAATAAAAGATGCCGGCCACATTGACCGGTAAGTTCACACTAGACGGTGAAACTTGCGCGAAGATGGTCTGTTGCTGGAGGCCCGCTCAATCAGAAGAAGTCGAGGTCACCCGAGGCTTTTTGGTAGACATCGGCTGATGGGGGCTCGTGAATCGATGCTTGCAATCGCCTTTTCATGTCCTCCAGGGTGATCAGATTGAGAGCCGTGGTTATGTCAATCAGGTGTTCAGGCTCCAATCGCTGGCCGATGCCATCTAGAAAATTCGCAAGGCCGTGAGTCTTTTGGACCGCTAGATCGATGCCCTGCATGACCCGCATGTGATCCGGGGAGGCCAGAAACTCTGTGGAACGTCCGTTCGACAGAAGTGGCTCGAGCCGCTCGATCAGTTGCGCCACGTCGACAAGCTCAGAACTGATGCGGGCCATGACTTCACGCAACGGCTCGTTGGTGTCGCCGCCATGGTCGAAGGGCAATTGCGTCATGATGGCGGTACTCCTTAGAAAAACTCGATCGACGTATCCGCCGGCTTGGGTGCAATGATTTTCGGTGGCGCGGTTTCCAGTGCCACTGTTTTCTGCATTTCGGACCCGGAGAGTGGGTATTGGCGGGCGCGACCGCTGACCGGGAAATACTCGAGCTTGCGCCCGACATCGCCCCCGGTGTTGCTTCCAATCACCCGAATTCCTTCATCTTTGAGGAACTGTTGCGCAAATTCAGCATTCTTCTCGCCAACATTGGAGAAGCCGGCGATTGTCTTGGCGCCGCCAATGATCTTGGCTTCCAGACGATCGCGCCGCGCACCCTTTTTGAGCAGCCCATTGATGAGCAATTCCATCAGGTGGACGCCGTAGCGGGTTGCCTCTCCGCCGGACCCGTTGGCGGTGCCCGGCAACAGGAAATGGTTCATGCCGCCGACGCCAGCAACCGGATCACGCATGCACGCAGCGACGCAGGAGCCGAGAATGGTGGACAACACGACATCCGGATCGTCTGTAACTTTGTACTCGCCCTGGATCACGTGAATCCTTCGGAACTGGCCGTCTTCTGCTGTCATTTCAAAGACCCAAATACTGCTTCGATGGCGGCTTTCATCTTTTCGATGGTGAACGGTTTGGCCAAAACATTGTTCGCGCCGAGCGCGGCAGCCTTTTGAACCAATGCCCGGTCGCCCTGGGCAGTCAGCATGATGAATGCCGCTTTCTTGGTTGCGGGATTGGAGCGAACCGCCTGGAGGAAACCCAGGCCATCCATCTTCGGCATGTTAAAGTCCGAGATGACCAGGTGGTGAGGTTGCTGGGCCATGATCTTGGCACCTTGCTCGCCATCGCCGGCCACAGTGATCTGTGTGAAACCGAGCTGCTGAAGAGCATCACCCAGCAACAGCCGGCTGGTCACCTGATCATCAACGATGAGAACCTTGATTTTCTGTGCAATAGACATCACGCGACCCTATCTTTGCGAGAGGTTGTTGTTGTTGACTTGAGGATCTCTTCCCCAATCTGATTGAGTGGCAACTGGCAATCGACGGCACCGATCTCGTGAGCGACGCGCGGCATACCGTAAACCACACAGGATTTTTCATTCTGGCCGATCGTGCTGGCGCCGGCCTTTTTCATCTCGAGCAGTCCAGCCGCGCCATCGCGTCCCATCCCGGTCAATATGACCCCGACCGCTTTGCGCCCGGCCAGTTTTGCGACCGATTTGAACATGACGTCGACCGATGGGCGATGCCCGTTGACCGGCGCGCCCTCAATCAGCATGCAGCGCGGTGCGGTCGCATTGGAGATCTCCATATGACGATCGCCACCTGGCGCAAGATAAATGCGGCCGATCTCAAGCCGATCGCCGTCTTCGGCTTCCTTGACCTGCGGGATGCAAAGCCGGTTCAGCCGTTCAGCAAAGCTCTTGGTAAAAGTTGCCGGCATGTGCTGGGTGATGACCGTCGGCGGACAGTTGGCCGGAAACTTGGTCAGGACCGCGATCAGAGCCTCGACGCCTCCGGTTGAAGCTCCGAGCGCGATGATCTTGCGCGCCGGCTGATAATCGCTAGGCGCTGCATAGGCTGGCGCTGCAGCAACCGTTTGCCCCGCCAGGCCCGTATCGGGCAGATGCCGTTGCGAGCGGGCTGCTGCCTTTACGGTTTCAGCAAGCTCGGCGAACGGCATCGGATCGCCCGGCAATGGCTTGCCGATGCAATCGAAGGCTCCGATCTCGAGTGCAGCCAGTGTCGCTTCGGCGCCCCGCTGGGTCAGTGTCGACACCATGATCACCGGCATGGGCCGGAGCTTCATGATTTTCTCAAGAAACTCGATGCCGTTCATGTTCGGCATCTCGACATCAAGTGTAACGACGTCGGGATTGAGGCGCTTGATCGCGCTCCGTGCTTCCATCGCGTCGGCGGCTTCGCCAACGACCTCGATGCTTGGATCAGACCGCAGAACAGCCCGTATCAGTCCCCGCATCGTCGGGGAATCGTCTACGATGAGAACACGTGCTCGTGCTGCCATGGTTATCAGACCCTCCCCTTGTGGCGGTAGGTGGTGATGCCGGTGTTGTCAAAGCGATCCTTGCCCTCGCCGGACAGACGCTCGGAGTGGCCGATATAAAGATGCCCACCTGGCGGCAGAAGATCCGCGTAACGCACCCAGATCTTGGCCTGCGTGGCTTCATCGAAATAAATCACCACATTGCGACAGAAAATTACGTCGAACTGTCCCCGGAAGGGCCACTGGGCCATCAGGTTGAGTTCCTTGAAGGTAATCAGCTGCTTGACCTGGTCGCTGACCTGCCAGCGTTTTTCCGGAGTCTGCGTGAACCATTTGCTGCGCATTCCGGCATCAACGGTCTCGAGAGCCTGGCCGTCATAGACGCCGGCCTTTGCCTGCGCAATAATCTTGGGATCGATATCTGTGGCCAGAATCTTGAAATCCAGATTCGCCACGTTCGGCGCCATTGAGAGCACCGTCAGCGCGATCGAATAGGGCTCCTGCCCATCGGAACAAGCTGAAGACCAGATGCGGACACGTCCGCCAGCCCGCGCACGGGTGAGAAGCTCCGGAAGCACTTCATTGCGAAGATGCTCGAAATGGTGATTTTCGCGGAAGAAGCGGGTGAAGTTCGTCGTCAGGAAACTCAGCATCTCCCGGCGTTCGTCCGCACCGGCAGTGGAGCCAACAAGGGCGCAATAGTCCCGGAAACTGTTCAGACCGATCTGGCGCAAGCGCTTGGACAGCCGGGAATAGACCAGCGATGCCTTGGTCTCGTTGAGAGCGATGCCGGCATCGGAATAGATCATTTCCGCGATCTGTGCGAGGTCCTTGCGGGTGAGTGGATACTCTCCCTTTACCAGACAGTCGTCAGGACGTCCTGATTGGAGTATAGCAGCGGCGCTCATGCGGCTTCACTTTCTATCGCGCCAAAAAGGGCGTTGAGTTGGAGGAAACAGATCATACGTTCATCCATCGGGATCATTCCGCGGATTTGCTCACGATCCATGCTTTTGCTGACATCCGGCGCCGGGTGAATTTCCTCGGCCGAGATGGTGAAGATGTCCGACACCAGATCGACAAGCAGCCCGACAATCTGGCTGCCTATCTGGGTGACTATGATGACAGAGCCCGGGGAAGGTTCTGCAGGCGCCAGCCCCAACCTCAGGGCCAAGTCCATGACAGGCAACACCACACCGCGCAGGTTGATCACACCACGGACATGGTCCGGTGAATGCGGCAACATGGTCGCAGGGGTCCAGCTGCGGATTTCACGCACTGACACAACTTCGATGCAAAATTCCTGATCGCCAAGTGTGAAGGCGATCAATTCCAGCATGTCGTTTTCAGAAATCCGCATTGTTTCCCCCTTATCCTGTCGCTGCGAGCATCATGTCAGGGCTAAGCGGCTGACCGCGAGAAGCCGTGACAACTGCGTCCACGTCGAGGATGAGAGCCACTCTACCGTCGCCGAGAATGGTCGCCGCAGCGATGCCTGGAACATTGGTGTAGTTGGCTTCGAGGCTCTTGATGACGACCTGCCGCTGTCCCTGGATGGCGTCGACCATGAGCGCACGCTGACCGCCGCCCTCGGATTCGACCAGCAACGCCACTCCGTCAACCGGATTGGCAAGATCGGCGCGGAAGTTGAGGATGTTCCCCACATCGACAAGCGGGCAGAACGTATCGCGGATGGCGATAAGGCGCTGGCTTGGACCGAAGGAGTGAATATCGCTCTTTTCCGGCTGCAGGGTTTCAACGATTGCAGTAAGCGGAACCACCAGCGTCTGATCGGCGACGGTGACAACCATTCCGTCAAGAACCGCAAGTGTCAGCGGCAGGCTCATGGTGAAGACCGAGCCCTTGCCAGGTTTGGAGGTGATCGAAATCCGGCCCCCCAGCGCCTGAATGGAGCGTTTGACCACATCCATGCCGACGCCACGTCCGGAGATGTCGGAGATCTTGTCGGCGGTCGAGAAACCGGGGTGGAAAATCAGGTTGTCGATATCCTCGTCGCTGAGGTTCGATTCCGGCGTGATCAGGCCATTCTCAATGGCCTTGGCCTTGACCCGCTCGCGATTGATGCCTGCGCCGTCATCGGCAATTTCGATCACAATCCGTCCGGAGCGGTGTTTGGCGCTCAGTTTCAGGATGCCTTCCGGGTTTTTACCCAGTTCGGTGCGTTTGTCCGGGCCTTCCAGGCCGTGATCCACAGCGTTGCGGATCATGTGGGTCAATGGTTCGGCGATCTTGTCGATCACCGTCTTGTCGACCTCGGTGTTTTCGCCTTCGGTCACCAGCTTGACGCTCTTGCCGGTCATGTCGGCAATTTCGCGAACGATACGGCCCATGCGCTGGAACACCGGCTTGACCGGCTGGGCGCGGATGGCCATCACGCTGTCCTGAATTTCCCGGGTCAGCTGCTGAAGTTCTTCAAGGCCGAGGTTGACGGCGGAGGAACCTCCGCTTTCATTTTCGACCACGCTCTGCGCCAGCATTGCCTGGTTGATAACCAACTCACCGACCAGGTTGATGAGACGGTCAACACGGTCCAGATCAACGCGGATAGTCTGCGGAGCGGCCGGAACTGCGGGAACCGCAGTTTCCTTTTTCTCGGCTTCCGCAGCAATCGCCTTGGCTGCCAGCGGCATGTTTGCCGGGGCCAGCGCCGCTGGCTGTTCGGCAGCTGCAGCCACGGGAGCTTCAGCCTCGGCAACGACGACCGGCTCATCTTCCAGCAAGGAAAGGTCAAAGGGGATGGCCGCCATCGGCTGCTCTTCGCCGGCGGCGTCGGGAGCAGAAAATGCCTCTTCATCGGCGCCAGCCGTGATTTCAACCGTGGAGTCCCATTCGACAAACTCGAACACCTGACGGATGGCTTCCTCATCGCTTTCGGTTTCAACCCGGATCAGCCACGAGAAGTAGGCCCCTTCCGGATCAAGCATATCCAGCGAAGGCAGATCGTCTGTCTCACAGCGGACCTGGAGATCGCCGACCTTGGCGAGTTCGCGCAGGATCAGGACTGCTTCATTGCCCTTGGCGTAGAGGTCGGAGCGGGGCTTGAAGCGAACAGTGAAGACGGAAGCTCCGCCATCAATTGCCAATTCATCATCGCCATCGATTGCATCGAAGCTGAACGGGACCGGCTGGAAGCCGCTGTCGTCGGTCGCTGCCGGTGCCTCTGCAACCGGCGCTTCTGGGGCTGCAGGCTTCGGTGCCGGGGCTGCCGGAGCGGAAGCGCTCGGCAGCGGCTGTCCCTTGGCGTAGGCTTCAAGCTCAGCCACCAGACCCGAGGTGCGGGAGGCCTCAACCGTACCGCCATCGCGGGACGCCGCAGTCAGATCCGCCAGCACGTCGGCGGAGCGCAGCATCACCTTAAGCAGGTCCGGTGAAGCTTCGAGCTTGTTGGATCGAACGCAATCAAGTGTTGTCTCGAACACATGGGCAAAGGAGACGAGATCGTCGAGCCCGAAAGCTCCCGCGCCACCCTTGATCGAATGTACAGCGCGAAAAACCGCATTTACCGTTTCCGGATCGGTATCGCCATCATTGAGTCGGAGTAGACCGGATTCCAGTTCTGCGAGTTGCTCCTCGCATTCCTGGAAAAAGATCTCCTTGATTTCATTCATATCCATAGGAAAGATCCTGTCAGGCAGTTACACGCTCGATGGCTGCAATCAGTTTGGACGGGTCAAAAGGCTTGACAATCCAACCGGTAGCTCCGGCTTCACGGGCGCGGTTCTTTTTTTCCGCGTCGCTTTCAGTGGTCAGAACCAGAATTGGGATTGCGCGGAAGCGATCGTTCTGCCTCACACCTTCGATGAAGCCGAAACCATCAAGCCGCGGCATGTTGATGTCGGTGACAATAACATCGGGATTGGATTCCTCGAGGACTTCCAGACCTTCGACACCGTCTTCGGCTTGCACGGTATCAAAGCCGGCATTGTTCAGGGTGACGAGAAGCATGTTGCGGATAGTCCGCGAGTCATCGACCGTGAGGACCTTCTTCTTCATTTCAGTATCTCCTTTGGAAGCAGTGCTTCATCCGAAATTCCTAACAACTGTAGCGTCTTGACGAATACGTCCGAAGCGGGTGCAACCTTGAAATTTTGTTCCTCAGCACGCCAGCTCTTGGCAGCGGCAAGCAGCACCTGGATACATTGAGCACCAACCCGGCTCACTTCAGATGCATCGATATCGATGTCCTCACCCTTATGGGCGAGAACCTGTTCATGCAGGCGACTGGCTGCGTTGAGGTCGAGAACCTCTGGCAGTTTCAGAACTTTCGGTGATGTACCGTCAGACGACATGTCGGCTATCCTTGCTTGTGAATTTGCGGAAGCTGTTTGCTGCGATCTGTTGCTCAATCAGGCTCATCGCGAGAGCCTCCGTTGCGCGGGTTGCTGTGCGGATGGCGCTGGCGCCCGCTCCGCTGACAATTCAACGCTTTGAAATCCGGCATGGCGTTGCTGCCGATGCAGCCGGATCTGCTCGCCAAGTTCGGTGATGACAAGATGAAGATCGGCACCGGTTTCAGCAGCGCTGGCAAAGCGCGCCCCGCCGGTGTTGATCGATGACGCGATCCGGTCCAGAGACGTTGCCGAGCCAGCAATATGATCGGCTTCAGCCTGCGCCTGCGTACCAACGCCGGCGACAGAGTGGGAAATGTTGCCGACCTGGTCAACAAGCCCGGAAATGGCAGAGCGTGTCTGGTCGACCAGCGCCACGCCGCGTCCGACATGGGATTTGGCGTCCGAAACCAGATCCTTGATTTCATTGGCCGCGCCCGCGGAACGTTGCGCAAGGGCGCGGACTTCGGTGGCGACCACGGCAAAGCCCCGACCGGCATCGCCGGCACGGGCTGCCTCGATGCCGGCATTGAGCGCCAGCAAATTGGTCTGAAAGGCGATTTCCTCGATGACCGAAATGATCTTGCCAATCTGTTCGGCGGAATTTTCGACACCGGCCATGGCATCGATGGCTTCACCGACAACGCGGTCGCCGGCCTCGGCACTGGTGCGGGCATCGGCGATCAGGGTCTCTGCCTTCAATGCGGTTTCAGCCGTCAGCCGTATCCGGCCGGCAATTGCTGCAAGACCTTCATGCTCTTCGCCGACCGATTCACCGTGACGTTCGATTTCGACACGGACCGCTTCGAGATCATCGCTCAACTGTACTGCCAGTTGCTGAGCCTTTTGCAGGTTGGCTTCGGAACCGGTAATCAGGTCTTCAAGGCGGCCGGCGGCACGATTGAAATCATCGGCTGCCTGCTGATGGATTTCGATGGCCTGAGGTTCGATACGCACCGAAAGGTCACCATCGGCGAGACGCGCCAGTGCCGCCCCGAGGGTGGCCGCGACGAGGTCACGCTCTTCCGTGATCTGGCCTTGGCGCTGGTTGGTCAGCGTTTTGGCCTGCGTGCTCAACCGGTGCGACACCTGCATATCTATGTCGATCAGGGTTGCCTTGACGACATCGACGAGGCGGTCGGCGAGAAGGTTGCGGTCGGCCTTGCGCGAGAACGCTTTGAAAAGGCCGGTCCGGCTTTCATCGACCAGGCGCCGGATGACCCGTTCGAGTACCAGCGCATGGCCACCGATCGACCACCCTGCATCCAGGCCGATGCGCTGGCGCACCTCGCCCAAAATGACCGACCGGTCGACATAAAGTCCATCGAAACGGCCGTCAGCCAGAATTGACCAATGCGCCACTTCGAGTTCTTCCAGCCGGTCAATCTGACGACTGGATGTAAAAAGCGAGGCTATTTCGGGCGTGTTTTGCAGGCGTTCAAAGAAAGCAGACAGGGCCACCCGGGCTTCAGCTTCGATCATCGGGCGCATGTCGCGCAGACGCTCACCGCTATCGTGTTCCAGTCTGGTCAAGTCAAGGCGCGCGCGCAGGCCGTCAGCGGCCGCTGCATCCCTCACCCTTGCTTGAACATTCCCCACGCGATTAACCCCAAAACGGCTGTGTGCCGACATAATACCAAGGCCTGCTTTGCAACTTGCAGGGCGTCGAATCATCCGGCGTACCTGTCGCATGTGCGGACAGGAGACAGCCGGTGTTTCCCACCGCGCGCCGCTAGGCCCATAAAAGTCTGGAAATCCGGATCTTGCCGGAATCTCGGAGCGGCTTCATGCCTTTGTGAAAACGGAACGATCGCTCATTTCCACAATCCGGAGATTAGATTGTTTTTTACGTATTATTCCTTGCCCGAAGGTTAACGCAAGTTATCAGTGTTAATCATATTGGGACCGCAAACTCGTATTTGTCTGACCGGACCACATGCAGTTTCGAGCGATCTTTACTGTAGTGCCACAAGTTTCAGGCAAGTTGCATTGTGTAGCGGTTACGCCAACGATGACGATGATGTCAGCTGGGATCGAGCAATGACTGTTCTGGAAATAGGCGCGATTTTTATCGCGATTACCACTCTCGCGAGTTTCTCGCTTCTTCTGCGCACACGCGACACACGACGTCAGTTCAAACGGATATTCTGAGCAATATAGATCCCTGACGGCAGTGTACTGCTGCTGCAGACGAGAGCCTGTTGCTCAACATGTTCAAGAGCTAACAATTTAACTTCAGACTGCAAGATCTTGCAGTCCGGAGCGCTCGGCTCGCCGGTTCCCCCCGCCGTGCTTGCGGCCAGAACAGGGTCTTGTATCCGTACGGCCCCATTGCCTGATCATTTGCGGATCAGGCACGCGCTATATGATTGTCCCAGGCGCGCTCATACCTTTTCTCACCGAAACGACCGGTCTCACTGCTGCTGACAAAGCCATTCCGCCGGGCCTGAACGCCACATGTGGCAGCATCGAACTCCATATCCAGAGTTTTTCCGGTTCTGGTATCATACTGGATCAGGACGCCGCTTTTGGGTGAAGAGACGGCAAGTGTCGCGCCGTCATTTCCAATCGCCACGGATCCGGCATATTTTCCAAGTGCCGTTGCGACACGATTTTCCAGCTCAACCGAAACCAGGCCCAGATCCGGATGAAGCCGGGCAAGGACGGGAACATCGTCAAGCATGTCTCCCTCATACTGGCCACCGATCCAGACCTGATGTCCGGCGTCGACCGCCATGTGACGCAGCGACAAGCGATGCAGTCCCGCTGGCAAGGTGTGGGAGGAGAGCAGCGTCCCGCTTTTCGTCTCGATCAGGGCAATGGACGGCGCCATGGTGGGCAGATTGAGTTTCTGACGCCCCTGATCCGGATGGGTACGAATTCCGCCATTGGCGACACAGAGCGTCTTGCCATCCGGCATCAGCACAATTTCGTGCGGGCCCACGCCATGAGACGGGAACTCGGAAATCCGCCTGAAACCAGCGCTGGCATCGTAGATGCCGATGACCCCCTCGCCTGTTTCAAATGCATTTTCCGCGGCGTAGAGCAATTTGCCATCGGTGGAAAAGACACCATGGCCGTAGAAATGCCTGTCTTCAGGCGTGTGAAACACAACAGGCGCAGTGGCTCGGCGCCGCTGCATCGCAACCGCAAAATTTCCGGGACGCCGGGCAAAGGCGACCAGCCATTGCGCTTTCGGGTTGGCGGCGAAGCCATGGCCGCGCCCGGGCAAGGGGTGGGTCGAAACGATCGTTGCCGCTTCGTCCAGAATGGCGACACCGTAGGAGCCGCTCGCATCCTTGTAGGCAGAAGCAAACAGCACCTCCGAGGCCAGCAGCTTTTCGGCTCCGGCAGGCGTCAGGCTGTTCAGCCAGGCAAGGCCCGCGCCGGCCAGGAATTTGCGCCTTTCAAGGCCAACGCGCTTCAATCGCCATCCCCGAACGAAAAGCCGACCGCGAGACCACCGGCCTGCGCGAACTCCTGATCCAGCCGGCCGATAATGATCTTGATGGCGTAATCCAGATAGACCAGTTTTTCTCTGGTTTCCGGATCGGCGAGCAACTCGTTCATGGGTGCATCGAGACTCTCGGCGGTTCGAATGGCCTGGCTGAATTCGAAACGAATGGTATCGGCTAGCCTCGGCGCCCTATCTTTCGAGACAATCTCGATGCCGCTTTCGTTGAACAGAGCTTCGAGACCTTCGAGATTTGCCACGACAGAGCGCAGTGTCATGTCCGAGCGCCAGAACAGAGCCGATTTTGGTCTGTCGCGGGCGGCACTTTCCTTGTCGAGAAATGCGTTTAACCGGATGTCGCGAATGGCTTCGAGGCCGTGGATCATCTGACCCAACAGAAAGTTCAAGGCCTCCTGATCGGTTCTGAACAGCGGATTGTCGGGTCCCGGATCGAGAAAAACCCCAACAAGTCGAGCATCATCTTGCCAACCGGCGACGATCTCGTCCGACAGATTGACCAGATTGGCTGCTGCGGCCTCAGCAAAAGCACAACGGTGAGCGGATTGCTGCTCAGTGGTGAGTGCATCGTTGCCTTTGCCAAACAGCAGATATTCGAGCGCGCCGAGCCCCTGCATGGCAACGCTCTGGCCCGCGAGAGCTACGACTTCGCTGACGCTCTCATTCTTTGAGGCGATTGCTCTTTGCACCTGCTTTCTGCCGGTGCCTTTGCGGTCAGGAAAGAACAGGATCCGCTCCAGCCGGTTGTCAGACATCACCGGGCCAAGCCGCAACCATTCCATCCGCGCCCAGCGATCCACCACTGCGCGAAAGGCAACATGCGCTGTCTGGAAATTGGGTTCGGAAGGGGCACCGCACAATTTCGTCATCGAAGACTTGAGATCCGATGCGGCTGCTTCGAACGCCGCATAGCCGGGGCGAATATAACCGACCAGCGTTTTTTCTAGCACGGGCCCGATGGGTGGAAGCGTGGGTTCCTCGTCGGCCTTAACGGCGCTTGCGCTGATCACCAGAGCGAAAAGACAGGTAAAAATGCGGCTCATCAAAGGCTTTCCAGAAATTTCAGGAGATTTTCCCGGTCTGACTTGTCCAGACCGGCAAACCCGTCACGCGCGTTTTGCGCTTCGCCGCCGTGCCAGAGGATTGCTTCAGTCAGATTTCGTGCACGTCCATCATGGAGGAAGAACGTGTGATCATTGACGACTTCCGTCAGGCCGGTCCCCCATAGCGGGGGAGTGCGCCATTCGCGTCCGTTGGCAGAACCGACCTGCTGGCCGTCCGCCAGTCCCTCCCCCATGTCATGCAGCAGGAAATCCGAATAGGGCCAGATCAGCTGAAACCGGTGCGCCTTGGTCACTGCCCGTCGGGAGGTGACATATTTGGGAACATGACAGCTTGTGCAGCCAAGGGAGTAAAATGTCTGCTTGCCTGACAGCACATTGACATCATCTACCAAGCGGCGCGCCGGCACGGCAAGATTCTGGGAGTAGAATGTAACAAGGTCGAGCACCGGATCGGGCGCTTCGGTCTGACCGAGGTCCCGTTGCACTCCAGTGGGCAGCGCCAGGCAGTCGGTCTGCCGCGGCATGCAGTCACCATGAGCTGCCGGGTCATCCGGCGTGGATATGCCGATATCTCCGGAGAAGGCCCCGGAGGATTGCTGGCGCACCGTCGCGTTCTGGGCCTTCCAGCCAAAGCGTCCGATGGCGAGCTTCCCGGTGGCGGGATCGCGGGCCATGGCAACGCGGCCGGAAACACCGTCTCCATCACGATCATCCGGATCGGCGCGGGCGAGCAAATCAGCCGGGTGAATGGCTTCAATCAGCCCCATTCCGATCATCTGCGGCGTCATGCGCGGCGACAGCGTGGTCTCCGGATCCAGCGGGCCAAACCCCAGATCAGCAACGCTGTAGCTTGGCTTGCGCAAGGACACCACGGTGCCGTCAGCGAGTTCGACCGGCTGTTCCTGGTATTCGATCACCATGCGGCCTTCGGCTTTCAAGCCGGGGACTGCAAGATCCTGAAGCTGACCTCCGTAAACAGGGTCGGGCAAGGATGCCGCAACGAAATCCTCCAGCGCCTGACGCTCTTCATCGGTGCGGGCCGGGCGGGCCAGGCGCAAGAACATCGATGTGGCATCCGCAGCCCCTTCAGGCGGATGTCCGCGGCCATCCTTGATGTGACAACTCTGACATGCGCGCGCATTGAAGAGAGGCCCCAAGCCGTCTGAGGCAAGCGTCGAGGACGGAGATGATACCCAGAGCTTGCGGAACAAGGCGTTGCCGAGCTTGAAGGTTTCCTCCTGCTCGAAGGACAGATTGGCATTGAACTGCGACAGGGCATCGCGATTGACAAGCTTGGTCGATGTGCCGGCACCGCCCTGCATTCGTTCGAACCGTTCAGGGGATTGAAAATCGGTCGTGGGCCGGACCACCTGTTCCACGCGCTGGCGGTCCTTGTCGCTCAAGTCCTCACGAATACTCGGGAAGCCAACGCCATCTGCTGCCACCACGGGGCCAGGCGAAGCAAGCAAGGCTGCTGCGAACAGGAAGGCTGCCAACACAAACAGAACCCCGCCGCCAAGGCGGGGGGATCTGCGGTTATATGATAAAAAGCAGCTGAATGATGAAAAGTAATCGGTCATACAACGCCGCCGAGCGTTAACTTCGACGAACGTATAAAATTGCTTCTCCGGGACAAAAACCGCCCCCGGAAATTGTGTCGCAGCTTTCATTGCCGTCTCTCGACTGATCAGTCGGCGTCTGCCGGTGATGCGTTCAACTGACCATATTTCTGTTCGCCAAGATTGCCGAGAAGCTCGAGCTGAGTTTCAAGAAAATCTATGTGGCCCTCTTCGTCGGCGATCAGTGCCTCAAACAGGTTCTTGCTGACATAGTCCCCCTCTTTCTCGCAGATATCGCGGGATTTGGTGTAGGCGGTCCAGGCATCCTGCTCGCCAGCCAGGTCGCTTTCGAGCACTTCCCTGATGTTCTGGCCGATCCTGAGCGGAGCAACCGTCTGCAGGTTGGGGAAACCGTCGAGAAAGATTATCCTCTCGATGATCTTGTCGGCATGCTGCATTTCTTCGATGCTCTCCGCCCGTTCCTTCGCAGCCAGTTTCGTGTAGCCCCAGTCGTCAAGCAAGCGGTAATGCAACCAGTACTGGTTGACTGCACCGAGCTCCAGAAACAGGGCTTCGTTCAGGCATTCGATAACTTTCTTGCTCTTTTTCATAAACCGTTCGTGTCCTTTTGGTGAAAACGCTTTGCATTTTGCACCATCAGGCCATGAGTGGCGACTGTCTTTTGGACGTAGACCTCTTTTTTGCCGTTTCCATACGCAGCCGCTGGTCTGCAATACGCTTGAGCAGATCCACCACTTTCGGCTCGGGGCTCTGCATCTGGGCGTGATATCGCTGCGTTGTTTCGACGATGATGTCGATCACGCCCGGAAAACAGCCACAGCATTTTCCGCGCGCGCTCATCGCCTGATACACCTTCCCCGGCGTAATCAATTGCCACTCATCCGCATGGAGGAAGTCCATGACGACGCCCTCGATGTCCTTTTTCGACACAAAATTGCAGCTGCAAACGATCATGGCCGTGTTCTCACTGAAAAACTGCGTCAGGGCTGTCGAGACTGTCAGACCCTTCCAAATCGATGGAGCCAAGCTCCAGAGCAACGATGGCCCGTTCAATTGACCGTGTCTGTGTGATCAGGCCATCGATCGCAGCCTGAACCGCGGCGTTGCCCTCATCATTGCCCACGGCAATCATCTGGTCATAGGCCTCAACCGTCTCAGCGCGCTCGACCATCGCCTCCATAGCGGCGACGGTGGCGTCGAGATCGGTTGAAAGCTCGTCTGCAATGGCGGAATCCCTGGCCGACAACAGATCGGCGAGCGATGGTCCGGTCATTTCCGAACCGTCAGGCCGGGTGTAGACGCCGGTGTAGGCCGTGCGGATGCCGACGGCGTCATAGCGGTGCGAGTTGTGGGTGTTGTCGGAGAAGCAGTCATGCTCCTCTTCGGGATCGCCGAGCAGCAGACCAAGCTTCATGCGTTCGCCGGCCAGTTCACCATAGGACAAAGAGCCCATTCCGGTGAGGATCGTCGACAGGCCGCCAGCCACGCCGCTTTCCTCGACAGCGGCGCGCGCTGCGCCGCCTGCCTTCCAGTTGGCAGCCATTTCTTCGAGATCGGCGACCAGCAGATCGCTCGCAGCGCCGAGATATTCACGGCGGCGGTCGCAATTGCCATTGGTGCAATTTTCAAGGCTGTAGTCGGTCACCGGACGGCTGCCGGCTCCCGGGCCATTGCCGTTGAGATCCTGCCCCCAAAGCAGGAATTCGATGGCGTGATAACCCGACGCCACATTGGCCTCGATACCGCCCGCTTCCTGCAACGTGCCGGAGATGAACTCAGGCGTGATGGCGCCGGCGTCGACGGTCTTGCCATTGATCTCGATGGACGGGTTGGCAACGACATTGGCAGTAAACAGCGAATTCTCGTCGCTTTCGGAACCATAGCTCGCATCGACGTAATCGATCAGCCCTTCGTCCAGCGGCCAGGCATTCACCCGCCCTTCCCAGTCATCGACGATGGCATTGCCAAAGCGGTAGACCTCGGTCTGCTGATAGGGAACGCGGGCGGCAAGCCAGGCCGATCTGGCAGCCTGCAGCGTTTCCTCTGTCGGATTTGCCAGAAGATCCTCGATCGCCTTGTCCAGCGTCCTTGCCGTTGCCAGCGCATCGCCATACTTGGCTTCAGCAACATCGACATAATGGGCAATGACGGCTTCCGGCGTCACCTCGGCAACGGCAAGGCTCGTCATTGCGGTCGAGGCGGCAAGGCCGAGTGCGAAAAGATGTGCGAGGCGCGTCATGATCGGCGATACTCCGTGTCCTGCAATTTCATTCAATGGATCGATCCACTCGCCGGGGATCCGGCCAGAGTGGATCTCATGTCGATGTCGGCAATCGCGCTGAGCGGGATCGGCGCCAGCCTGTGGCTGTGACCAAGCAGGATTGCCGCATAGGTGCTGGCGCTCTCAATTACCTCGACACAGGCATCGGAACAGGTGAGCAGCTTGGCAGACTGGACCAGGAGATCCTCATCACCATGCTGGGCCCCCGACACCATGCCAAGCACCAGGCACTCGTCGCGGCACAGATGCCCGGCATCGGGCTTGTAAAAACGCAAAGGGCAGGTTGCGCAGGCGCCAAGCTGTCGCACCAGAGCGGCCATGGCATCAAGCGCCACCTGGCCATTGATTGCGCCAAGTGCCTTGGCGTGCGCTGACCAGGCGGCATCCCAGTAGCGGGAATCGGAATGAGCCAGCCCGGCTATCCAGTTGCGATAGCCGTTGACGACCAGGTTCTCCGGCTGCTGGCGCAGATACGCCGCAGCGGGACAATCAGCACAATCATCTTGTTCCATTCGCGCCATCATTCCCCATGATTTCAAACATGAGTATTTCGGTAATGTATCATGAAACTGGAGTCAAACTGTACAGTTTAGAACGCCTCCAAACTGTCGGATCTGGACCATCCCATGAACACACCATCTTATTGTATTCATGAGTTTTTCAGTCTTTTGAAGACATGAAACTGCGGACGCAAAATCTGCCGACCTGAGCCTGGCAGCTTCCCGCATGTGCTGCCGAAGCAGCTACGCGATAGCCAAAAGCACATTCAGCGGTCAGTCTCCCAGCCGAACATGTTTTCCAAAACCATACGGTCGTTTAGCGTCGAAAACCGGGGGAACCGATCCTGCGCTCTGGTCGCCCTGAAAACTGAAACACATTGTTTGCTCGATATCAGATACACATTCGACTCCTATCAGCACCCGTCGCGAAAAGGATTTTCGTCTGGATCGGGTGGGTATTGGCAAGCATCTGCCGCGCCCCCCGCAGGAGAACTTCAAGATCCTTGGGCGGTACTCCCGCGAGGTGTTCATTTTCACAGGTCAGGAGCCCACCACAGCCTGTGTGGCATAACACGCCGGCTTTTTCGTCAGTGTGGCACGCTGGCTAGACTGTTCCACCCGGCTCAAGCAGCAATTCATGCTCACGTCTACAAACGCAAACAGCGCCTGTTAGGGCGCTGATCATACGATGCATTTTGTTTTGATTTGGTTGCGGGGGCAGGATTTGAACCTGCGACCTTCAGGTTA
>Ga0209344_10001071_pt1 | contig 38736 bp, 38 predicted proteins | sample Cruoilmetagenom6_FD_187293 | JGI IMG/M metagenome (GOLD analysis project Ga0209344, IMG submission 187293) | Oil polluted marine microbial communities from Coal Oil Point, Santa Barbara, California, USA - Santa Barbara Oil Seep Sample 6 (SPAdes)... | ecosystem: Environmental > Aquatic > Marine...
ATGACTTTTTAAAGAAAGCTTACGATGAGGCAATTAAAGAGAAGTATAATTTCTACAGTTATGGTGATGCCATGTTAATCATATAAATATTAATTAGCCTCGAATATTCGGGGCTTTTTTATCTCAAGAATGTCAGTAAAGAAAAAAGACATACGTGCGCTTTCGAAAGATCAGCTTCGAGATTTTTTTGTTTCGCATGGTGATAAAGCTTTTCGTGGTAATCAAGTCTATGAGTGGTTGTGGAAAAAATCTGCCCATACTTTTGAAGATATGACGAATGTCTCAAAAGAAACTAGACAAATGCTTGAAGATAATTTCGTGATAAATCATATTCATGTAGATACCATGCAACGCAGTAACGACGGTACGATAAAAAATGCTGTGCGTTTACATGACGGATTAATTGTAGAATCTGTTCTAATACCAACAAAAACAAGAACGACTGCCTGTGTGTCTTCGCAAGTTGGCTGTAGTTTAGATTGCAGGTTTTGTGCAACAGCACGTTTAAAGCGTATGCGGAATCTCAATCCTGACGAGATTTACGATCAGGTTGTTGCAATAGATAAAGAAAGTAGATTATACTTTGACAAGCCATTATCCAATATTGTGTTTATGGGTATGGGAGAACCTCTCATGAATTACAATAATGTTATTAAAGCAATTGATAAAATTACGTCTCCAGAAGGTTTAGGGATGTCTCCAAAGCGTATAGTAGTTTCTACGTCTGGTGTTCCTAAAATGATTAAAAAAATGGCAGACGATGGTGTAAAATTTAAACTAGCTGTATCTTTACATTCTGCAATCGATGAGGTGAGAACTGCGATCATGCCATTTAATGAAACATTTCCTTTAACAGATTTAAAAGAAGCTCTTGAGTATTGGTACGCCAAAACAAAAAATAGAATTACCTACGAGTATGTTATTTGGGATGGCATTAACGACTCTAAGAAAGATGTAGATGCATTAATCGCGTTTTGCAAGTTTGCACCTAGTAAGATTAATTTAATAGAATATAACCCGATTGATGATGGCGAGTTCCAACAAGCCAAATCGAATGCCATAGATATGTATGTGTCTATGCTAGAAGCAAGGAATATTACAGTTACTGTTAGGCGATCACGAGGTAAAGATATAGATGCCGCATGTGGGCAACTCGCAAATAAAAGTTAAACAAAAAAGAGTCGTAATTAACGACTCTTTTTATTGATTTAAATAAATCGCTATTCTTTTATAATTTTAATAGATTGATTTTTGCCTTCTGCACCTATATTCATAAAATATAAGCCTGTAGTTAATGAAGCTAAATCAACTTTTTTATTGATTATATTTTCACCTCGAATATGCATTACATTTTGACCAAGTTGATTAAATACGGATACATTATCTATTTTTAAATTTGTATCAATTGTAACCATATTTTTTACTGGGTTAGGGTATACATTAATAAGACTTAATTCATTATCTTCTGTAGATAAAGTCCCATAAGAAACTTCAAAATCATCAGCCAAAAGTTGATTTTGATCAGTACAATCATGATGTCTAACGATTATACCTACAGTCTTACCTGTAAAAGAGACAGGAATAGGTGCCATAATATCTTTAGCAGTTCCATCACCACCTGTTGTTAAAGTTTCTTCATAAATTAAATCATCAAAAGAAGCGCCAATGACATCATCGTATACATAAACTGAAAATTTTTCAGCAGGAAAACCTGAATCTGAAGCAGCAACTTTCATTTTAAAATTAATAGAAGTAGCTGTTCCGGGAATTGTAAACGTAGTTGAAAAGAGTATATTGTCTGGAGTTAAAGGCAAACCAGTATCCGAATTCCAAGACTGAGAATAGAATAATGCTCCAGGACTAAACCCAAAAGATTCAGCTCCTCCGGCATAAACACCCCAATCAATTCCATCACCATCATTATCTAAAACACTCCAATCTGTAGCGTAATCTTCAGAATCTGATTCCCACACAACAGTTTGAGATTGTAATAAACTTGTTAATAAAATAAATAAAAATAATAAAGTATTTTTTTTCATATTCCTAAAGGATAATTAATTGAGCTTTAAGTTATAAATATAATATTGGTTTTCCTAATCAAGACAGCTGTGTCAAATATATTGTTAGAAGTATTATAGTTTTAGTATATCAAAATTTTTCAATATTAGTTATAATTTTATTTCGAACAGATATAATTTGTTTTATGTGAAATTGTTTCGTTTTTTTAGAAAAAATCTATTCTTTAGATGAATCAAAACAAACCAAAGAGAGAATTTAAAATCACAGAAAAGGGCTCGTTAGGTATTTTGGCTTATGGTGATATAGGTATAAGAGCATGGCGAAAAGTGAAGAAAGAACTTTATAAAAAAGATTCTGAATGAGTAAAAAAGTTCTGTTAATTGGTTGGGATGCTGCAGATTGGAAAATAATCTGGCCTTTAATAGCCAAAGGACAGATGCCTGCTTTAAAAAAATTAATTAGTAGAGGTGTTTATGGAAATATGAGTACTATGAATCCACCATATTCACCAATGCTTTGGTCTTCTGTTGCAACTGGTAAAACACCAGACAAGCATGGTGTTCATGGCTTTATAGAGGTTATGCCAAATATGAAAGGCATTCGTCCTGTAACAGTAAATTCAAGAAAATCAAAAGCCTTATGGAATATTCTTCATCATGAAGGATACAAAAGTAATGTAGTAGGTTGGTGGCCAAGTTTCCCAGCTGAGCCAATAAATGGTGTTGTGGTTTCAGACAAATTTCAAAAAGTTAAATTAAACCCTAAAGAAAAAAGCCCAATTGTAAAAGGGACAATACATCCAGAATCTTTAACTAAAGATATTCACGATTTACGAATGTTTCCGCATGAGATAACAGATGCTCATATTTTACCATTTATTCCCAAAGCATCAGAAATTGATCAAGAAAAGGATAAAGGGTTACAGTCTTTTGCTAAAATCATGGCAGAAAACACATCCATTCATGCTGCCTCAACCTATGTAATGCGCGAAAAAGAATGGGATTTTATGGCTGTTTATTACGATTTAATAGATCATTTTTGCCATGCATTCATGAAATTTCATCCGCCAAAACAAAAACAAATACCACAAACTTTGTTTGATATTTATAAAGATGCTGTGGTAGGTGCTTATCGTTATCAGGATATGATGCTTGATCGTACTATGGAAATGGTAGATGATGACACAACGGTTATTGTTATGTCTGATCATGGTTTCGAATCAGGTCACAGACGTATTTTAAAAATGCCAAAATATCCTGCCGCTCCTGCTTTAGAACATCGGCAATTTGGAATGTTTGTTGCTGCTGGACCAAATATTAAAAAAAACGAAAAAGTATTCGGTTTAAGTCTAATAGATATTACGCCAACAATTTTAAATATTTTTGACTTACCTATTGGAAAAGATATGGATGGCAAACCTGCATTAGATATTTTTAAAGAAATTAAAAAACCAAAATATATTGATAGCTGGGAAAATGTTGAAGGCGACTTTGGTCAGCATAAAACAACTGAAGAGGAAGACCAATTATCTGACCATGAAACGATGCAGCAGCTTATAGATTTGGGCTATATAGATAAACCAGAAGGTAAAGTAGAGAATGCTATATTAAAAACAAGATGTGATTTAAAACATAACTTGGCTCGGGTATATTTGGGTAAAAAAGATTACGAAAAATCGAAAGAACTGCTTTTTGAGCTGATTAATGACAAATATCCAGTTTATAAAAAGGAAGATTTTAAAAAGGCTGAAGAGGAGAAACCAAATCCTCAAGGCATAAAAGTTGGAGATACTATAGTCGATGTTATTCCATATTATATGGATTTACTTACTATAAGTTTAGCAGAAAAAGAATTTCATAAAGCCGAAATCTATTTAAACGAATTAAGAACCAGAGACAAAAAATTTGAGATAAACACTTATTTCTCTGAAGCAAAGATTTTATTAGGAAAAGGAAAAGTAAAAAAGGCTCTAGATATTTTAACAAAAGCAAAAAATAATAGACCAAATTCTGAAGTTTGGTATCAGATTGGAAAAATATACATGCAACTTAATAGATTTGAAGAAGCCAAAAATGCCATCGAGAAAGCTCTTGAATTTGAAGTGGATAGAGCTAGATTTCATCAATCACTTGCTGTATGTTTAATTAGATTAGGCAATTTTGAAGAAGCTGCAGAGCATGCGTTAACGTCTATTGAATTGGTAAAGTATTTTCCAGAAGCACATTATACATTAGGTGAAGCATTAGAAAAACTAGGTGATTTAGAAAATGCTAAAGTCGCCTATGATACTGCAGCCAAATTAAAACCTAAAACGCACCATAGAGCAGAAAAGGCTATTGAGAATGTTGAAGAGAAGTTAGAAAAGCGTCAAGAATTTACAGATAAAAACAATTTTAAATTTAGAAAAAATCAAATTGTTATTGTTTCTGGCTTGCCAAGATCAGGCACCTCGTTAATGATGCAAATGCTTAATAAAGGTGGTGTAAAAATATTAACAGACGAAAACCGAAAAGCTGATAAAGCAAACCCAAAAGGGTATTTTGAGTATGATCCCGTAATGTCAATTCATAAAGACAACTCTTGGCTAGATAAGGCTAAAGGTAAATCGGTAAAAGTAGTTGCGCCATTATTAAAATTTTTAGACCCTAAATATCGCTATAAGGTGATTTTTATGAATAGAGATTTAACAGAAGTTGTTAAATCACAACAAAAGATGATTGGTAAAGATCCAGAAACATTACCAACACGTCTATTCAGCGCTTTTGAAAAACATCTCAATCAAGTTGAAATATGGAAAGAAAAAGAACCAGGTGTCGAACTTATTTATCTTAATTATAAAGATGTTCTTGAGAACACAGATAAAGCTTTAGAAAAAGTTGCTGCCTTTATTGGAATTAGTATGAACAAAGAAGAGATGGCGAAATGTATAGATAAATCACTTTATAGAAATAAGTCGTAAATTTTAGCAGATTACTAAATAGCTTTTCACAAGCTTTTTTAGTAGGTTTGTTAACTCACAGTAGTCTTCTAGTATTCTTTTGAAAGTAGTAGAACAAATAAAACAACCAATAGCCTATGAGATGGAACTTTTCGAGCAAAAGTTTCAGCTTTCTATGTCTAGTAAGGTCGCTTTACTAAACAGAATCACACATTATATCGTTAACCGAAAAGGAAAACAAATGCGACCTATGTTTGTTTTTTTAGTTGCAAAAATGGTGTCTAATGGCGAAATAAGCGAGCGTACTTATCGAGGGTCTTCTGTTATAGAATTAATTCATACAGCAACTTTAGTTCATGACGATGTGGTAGACGATAGTAACCGTCGTAGAGGTTTCTTTTCTATCAACGCACTTTGGAAAAATAAAATTGCAGTCCTAATTGGCGATTATTTACTTTCTAAAGGCTTATTACTTTCAATAGATAATAACGATTTCGATTTACTTAAAATTATTTCTATTGCCGTTCGAGAAATGAGCGAAGGCGAATTGTTGCAAATAGAGAAAGCTCGTAAACTCGATATAACAGAAGACGTATATTACGAAATAATTCGACAAAAAACAGCAACACTTATTGCAGCTTGTTGTAGTCTTGGTGCAGCCTCGGTAAAACCAGAATCGCAAGATGTAGAAACCATGCGAAAGTTTGGAGAGCTAATAGGTATGGCGTTTCAAATAAAAGACGATTTGTTCGATTATGGCGAAACCCAAATTGGCAAACCTACAGGTATCGATATTAAAGAGCAAAAAATGACCTTGCCATTAATTTATGTACTAAACAATGCTTCAAAAAAAGATAAGCGTTGGCTTATTAATTCTATAAAAAATAAAAACAAAGATACCAAACGCGTAAAAGAAGTTATTGCTTTTGTAAAATCTAATGGAGGCTTAGATTATGCAACAATGATGATGAAGCAATATCAGGAAGAAGCGCTACAAATACTTCAAAAATATCCAGAATCTAAATACAGAAATTCGCTAGAACTTATGGTGAATTATGTGATTGATAGAAAAAAATAAAGCACATATTTTTCAAGGTTTATTTAGAAGAAATCTTATTTAATCAAAATTAATTTAATGCTAGACAACCTTTTGCATTAAATTTACGTCTCTATAAACAGAAGCCAAAATGAAATCGCTTTTGAAAGTCATTCAATTGTATAAAAACGAAAAGACCTTAATAAAAAAGGCCATGCGAAATAATCGCGAAGCACAGAAAATGCTTTTCGAAATGCATTCGCCAAAAATGTTAAGTGTTTGCAGGTATTATATAAAAGACCTTCAACATGCCGAAGATGTAATGCTTAGCGGATTTCTTAAAGTGTATTCTAATTTAAATAATTTTAAAAACGAAGGAAGTTTCGAAGGTTGGATTCGACGCATTATGGTTAACGAATCTATTTCCTTTTTAAGAAAGCAAAAAAAAGTTGAGCTCTTTGTAGAAGATGTAGAGATACAACATGATTATAGTGATGACACAGAAACCGACATTGATGCTGAAGATATTCAACGATTAATAGATAACCTTCCAGAAGGATATAAAATGGTATTTATTATGTATGCCATCGAAGGTTATAAGCATCATGAAATTGCAAAGCAGTTAAACATATCTGCAGGAACATCAAAATCACAATTATTTAAAGCTAGAAAGCTTTTAAAACAGCAGATTAACGAAATAAATAAAACAAGCTATGGAACAGAATAGTTTTGACCAGAACATAAAAAACAAGCTTAAAAATAGAACAATAAAACCATCAGACAATGCATGGAATTTACTATCCGATAAACTAGAAGCCCAAGAAAATAAAAAGTCTTATAAAGCGTATTGGTGGCTTGGTATTGCAGCAAGCATTGTTGGTATTTTGTTTTTCACTATTAAAGGTTTCGATACAAATCCGGCTGAAAATAATATGCCAATTATTGTAGATTCTCACGTCGAAGAAAAAGTTGATAACCAAGATATAATTAAAGTTGAAACACTAGAAATAGTGAACCCGGTTATAGATGATAAAATGCAATTGAATGCATTAGAAAGCCAACCTATAGCCGAAGTGAAAAAAGAATCAATTAATCAATCTGAAACAAATAAAATTTTAATTGTAAAAAGTGCAACCAACATCAATAAATCACTTGTTGAAGTTGATGAAAATTCGATTTCAACATCTAATGAAGTAAAAACTGTTGAGCCTAGTACAGTTTCATTTGAAGAACAAAAAATTCAAGAAGTTATTGCTCAAATCATGGGATTGGAAAATGATAATGAAACAGTTACAGATGCCGAAATAGAACAACTTTTAGAACATGCCGAAAAGCAGATTAAGTTAAAACGTTTGTATGACGAGTCTACCAGCACCGTTGATGCTAATAGCTTACTTCAAAGTGTCGAAGACGATTTAGAACAATCGTTTAGAGAAAAGGTTTTAAAGGCATTGCAATCAAATTATGAAACTATTAGAGTTGCTGTGTCAGAACGTAATGATTAATGGCAAGCCGTATTGAGCTTATAGAAATGTAATCATTTTTAATAAAGTAATATATCATCAATTTTTAACTGATGCTGAAATAAATTCAGCATAATAAAACCGAACAATTATGCAAACAATTGCCAAGTACATGACTGTGGTTATGTTAAGTTTAAGTATGCATCTCATCAATGCACAAGAAAACGAAATTAATAATGCCAACATTGAAGTTTTAGAAGAATTAAAGAAAAACATCGAAACCGAAGAACGTGACTTTTTAAAAGTAGAAGTCGAAAGTGTAAACCAACGTTTAGACAGAAAAGAAATCACCAAAGAAGAAGCCGATAAACTAAAACAAGCTCTTGCCGAAAAAAGAGCTCTAAACATTGAAAACAGAATTGCTATTATTGATAACAAGATTTCGCTTTTACAACGAAATGTAGAAGGTTATAATCACGATGTTGACGAAGGCGATATTGCAGGTGTTAGTATTAGTAATGACGGGACATTTGTGGGTATTAGAATTAACGGAAAAAACATACCAAGAAAGTACGATAAGCGTACAACAAGCGATTTGGTTTTTGCAATTGGTTTTAATAACGCCATTATTGAGGGTGAATCTTTAAACGATTCGCCATATAAATTAGGAGGTTCTGGATTTGTAGAGTTAGGATGGGCATGGAAAACACGCGTGTTTAAAAACTCGAATGCGGTTCGATTTAAATATGGGTTTTCTTTTCAATGGAATAAACTGGATATTAAAGACGACCTCTATTTTAATGAAGTAGACGATGTTGTCATGCTCGAGGAGTTTCCATCGAACCTTAGCAAATCAAAATTTAGAACAACTAATTTGGTGTTTCCGGTACATTTTGAGTTTGGCCCTTCTAAAAAGATAGAACATAATAATTATTTTAGATATTCTACACACAAACAGTTTAAAATTGGCATTGGTATGTACGGAGGTTTTGTATTACAATCTATGCAAAAATTAAAGTATAAAGAAGATGGCGATAGAGAAAAGGACAAAATTAAAGGCTACAATACCAATAATCTTGTTTATGGCTTAAGTACATATTTATCTTGGGGTAATGTTGGTATTTATGCTAAATACGATTTATCTCCAATTTTTAAAGACCAAGCTATTGACCAAAATAATATCTCTTTAGGGATACGATTTGATATGGATTAAAAAACAAAAAAGGCCTCATTATTTGAGGCCTTTTTTTTGATGTTTCGTTTAACGTTTAGTATAAGAAAAGTAGGCTATTTAGAAGCACTAAACTTTCAGTTAATTACAAAGTTTGATACGAGCTAAAAGGTTTGATTTTACTATTATTTCGCCTATTTTTTATATACATTGTTACCTATAGTTTTTATGAATATTTTTTGTGTTTAGCAATATAAATCGAGTTATATTTATCTATTTAAGGAGTTTTATGACCTTGACTTTCGGTTAATAATGTGAACCAATCTTCTAAGTCTAACTGAATATCTAATGCTTTATTCGCGTTTTTAATTCGTTCTTTATTAGTTGTCCCAATAACTGGAGATACATTAGCAGGGTGTTTTAATATCCAACTTAAAAGAATAGCATCTTCAGAAATACGATATTTTTTGGATAATGTTTTTAAATTTTTTTTTATTCTTGAAGTTTGCTCATTTCCTTCTTTAAAAACATTTCCTAATGGACTCCAAGACATTGGCTGAATGGTATTCTGAAGCATTTGATCTAAAGTCCCATTTTGCATTGCCTTATGTTGTGTTAGGGAAAATTCAATTTGATTCACTGAAATTTTTATTTTGCTAGAAAGTAAATCTACTTGTGATGGTGTGAAATTTGATACTCCAAATTGTAAAATCTTTCCGCTTTTTTGCAATTGAATAATTGCTTCAGCTATTTCATTTGGTTGCATTAACGGACTTGGTCTATGTAGTAAAAAAACATCTAAATAATCTGTTTTTAGATTTCTTAAGGATTCTTCAGCACTCCAAATAATGTAGTCTTTCGAATAATTATAGTGCTTTATTTTGTTATTTCGGGTTTTACCAACATATTGAATACCACATTTAGAAATGAGCTGAATTTCTTCTCTTTGAATTTTACTCTCTATTAACGCTTTTCCAAAATCGCTTTCAGTTGTGTAATCGCCATATATATCTGCGTGGTCAAAAGTTGTATTGCCGTTTTCTGCACAAAATTGAATCATTTCGACTTGTTCTTTGGAAGATAATTGTTTTCCCCAATTTCCCCAGGTCATACAACCAATAATTATTTTTGATTTATTTGCCATATTTATCTTTGTTTCTATAGCGCTATAGTTATTTGGAAATCATAGGTAATATAAAGATAAAGTTCCGTTTCAATGAACTCTATCGATTGTTAAACGAAGTACGACTATTTTTTTACAAAGTCAAAGATGTGAAAAAGCAAAAAACTCCAAAATATTTAGTTTAGGGATTTTGTTCTAAAGAGAGTCTTCTTCTTTTACCGCTTGTAAATCCATTTTACAAACTGGACATTTCCCTTCTTCCTCATATGTTTTTCCATTCTCACAATCCATTGGGCATTTGTAATGATCGTGTTGCCCTTCGATAGTTTCTGTTTCCGAAGTTTGTTTGTCATTGTTTTTACATGAGAAAACAATCATACTCATTCCGAGAAGTAGTGCAAATATTAATATTGATTTTTTCATTTTATTTAATTTTCTGGATTTCCTTCGTGATCTTTAACAACTTGCTCATCTCTGTATTTGCAGCATTCGTCTATACTGTTATAAATTTCATCTGTTGCTACAATATCTTGTGTATCGTGACCAACAGCAGCAATGTTTTTCTGTATGGTGCTTAAATCGGTTTTATTTTCGTCAAAGAAAAGTTTGAGTTCATGTGTTTCGACGTTCCAAGATGCTGCTTTTACGCCTTTGGTTTTTATGGAAGCTTTTTCTATACGTTCTTTACACATTAAGCAAACACCATCTACTTCTATAGATGCTTTGGCATTTTTGTTTTGAGCAAAAGTTGATGCTCCTATAAAGAACACTAATAATACTAATAATTTTTTCATATTTGTTGTTTTTTACTGTCCAGTTGAGCGCAGTCGAAACCTAATTAAGAACTCTCGACTGCTCTCGAAGAGACAATTAATTTAGTTTATTCTAAAACGCAATCCCGCATAATACATGCTTCCAAAAATTGGGCCATATACAAATGTCGTGTCAAAGTTTGATCCAAAAGGATCGTTTGCTGCGACAATCGGATTATTTTGCCTAACATTGGTTATGTTTTCGCCACCTAAATATACTTCAAATTTAGGAGAAAACACTTTTGTAATTTGTACATTTAATGTTCCTACTGTTGGTGTATATTCTGGTAATTGATATTGAATGGGGTTATTTGCTGTAGATGAGAAACGCTGTTTGCCTAACCAATTAAATGTTGCATCAAATTTCCAATTACCACCATTTTCTTTTTCGTGAGTTTCGTAAGATGCATTTGCAAAAAACCTATTTTTTGGAACCAAAGCCTTTTCTAGCTTTCCGGATTCATATTGAGTTTGTACATCGTAGTATTTATAGGCTAAACGCACATCTAAATATTCAAAAACATTGTAATTAAACTCTATTTGAAAACTATTGGCAAAACTATCGCCTTCTAGGTTGTAGAAATTTACTACTTGCGAATTTTCATAATCTACCACTATTTGGTTCTGAAAATTGGTCCGGTAATAGTCTAATGTAATGTCAGCTTTTTTATTAAAAAGGTTGAATCCTTGTAAATAAGACAGACCATAATTCCATGCGATTTCAGGATCTAAGCCATAAATATCTCCTCCGGTATTTAAAATATTAATTTGTCTGGAAGTGGCAAACATGTTTTGGTTTTCGGCAAATATATTTGCACTTCTTTTACCGCGACCAATAGATGCTCTAAAGGCAGATTTTCCCCATGGTGTGTATCGAACATGTAATCTTGGCGTTACAAAAAACCCGAGTAAATTATGCTGGTCAATTCTTATGCCAGCAGTTAAATTTAATTTATCTAAATTATCGTAGTTGTATTCGAAAAAAGCACCAACAGATGTTTCTGTGCGTTCATATTCTGTCGTGTTTACAAGCTCATCATAATGATCGTAGGTGTAACTTATTCCTGTTTTTATTTTATGTCTTGAATCGCCAATAATAGAATTGTAAATAGCATTGGTATATATACTATTATGTTCGATATCGTAAACATTTAACCCAAAATAGGATTCTTGTTTATGATTACTAAAAGATGTTTGCACGCCCAAGCTTTGGTATGGTATTTCGGGGTTTACATAACCGAGCTTAGCTGAAACCTCATAACGTTGAGTATCAATTTCACTTCCCCAAGCATTGGTCGTTAACTTGTCCGTTTTAGGATTAAAATCAAGTTGTCCAGATTGTTTTTCGTCATTTAAAAACTTAAGCTTGATAAAGCTTACAAAACCCTTTTCAGAATTGGTATATTGCCAACGATTCATCAAATTAATTTGATTATAAAGTGGCATATCTAAAAAACCATCATCATTTACATCGTGTTTTTTGTTATGTGCATTGCCATGTAGATATATGCCAGTGTGCCATTTATCATTAACTTTGGTGTTAAAATGTGTGTTTAATTCTAAACGTTCACTGCTGGCTCCATATACGTTAACAAACAAATTATCATCTTTTGAGGGTTTTTGTAATTCGGCATTAATTTGCCCTGCGATACTTTCAAAGCCATTAACAACACTACCTGAACCTTTGGTAATTTGAATACTTTCTACCCAAGTGCCTGGAATAAAACTCAACCCAAAGGCTTGTGAAGCACCACGAATAGACGGAATGTTTTCAGTTGCAATTAAAATATATGGACTGGTTAACCCTAACATTTTAATTTGTCGTGTGCCTGAAATAGCATCGGCAAAATTAACGTCGATTGATGGATTTGTTTCAAAACTTTCAGAAAGATTACAGCAAGCCGCTTTAAGTAACTCATCGCTACTTACAAATAGAACATTTTGTGATTGTAAATAAGATTTTGCTGTTGCTTTCTTTTTTCCTGTAACAGTTATTTCATCCAGATTACTTGTTGGTTGTAACCAATGCTGTAGTAAAGATGGCTCTGTAATTGTTAAGGTATCGGTTTTAAAGCCGACATAACTAATTACTAGTTTTTGATATTCTGGTTTATATGGAACAGTGAATTTTCCGTCAATATCTGTAACAGTTCCAACAGTTGTATCGAGCCAAAAAACATTAGCTCCTGGCAAACCAATATGCTCGTTTTTAGCGTTTGCTTCCATAATTATGCCTTTAATATCATTTTGAGAAAATGATAAAAAAGGTAATATTAGGAGTACATAGATTAGCTTATTCATTAGTTATAAATATTTATAAGCATCAGAATTGCCATAATTATCATGATTGTGTTTTCTATAAATGTAGCTTTGGTCATTGGGAGTTTTAAAGCTGTCCCTAAACATGCACATTGAATTGCTTTTTTATCAAATAATGCTTTTGTAACGCCAATAGTAGTGATTCCTAAAATGATAAGTGTTAGAATTAGAGCTAACGGAATTTCTATTCGCATTAAAAACAGTAACCCAAGTGTTAATTCTATAAATGGATATATCCAAGCATAGACAGGAATTACCTTAGCTAATGGGTCGTACATTCTAAACGATTTTGGAAAGCCCTTTAAGTCTAGTAATTTAAAAAAGCTAAAAACAATGTAAAATAAGCCCATAAAATCAAGCATGAAATTGCTAAAATCCCACGGATTTATATTTAATAAAATAGATGCTCCAGTTATGAAAGTAAATATTAAGAATAGCGGAAACAATTGCTGTAGCTCGGTTTTCTGTTGTTCTATTTTTTTAGATTGAAATATATTGGTTTCTTTTTGTTCTGAAATAGTATATTTTGAAGAAATAGCTTGTTGCAGTGTTTCAATTGAAATGTGCTTTTTCATTTCGATAGTAGCTTCAGAGTTTTCTATGTTAACAGATGTTTTTATGACAGCTTCAAGTGCATTTAGGTTGTTTTCAACTGAAGCTTTACAACTATTACAGGTCATTCCTGTAATTGTATAAGTATGTTTCATGAGATTGATTTTTAAATATTAGTAATGTGTATTGAAATTTCAATACCGTGTTTGTTTAACGATACTAATAAAATCAAATGATAAAAACTTGATCGAGAATCTGTATGTCTGATATCAAGTTTGGAGGAGAATAATCTTTATGAGGAATTACCTGTTGTGGTAAGCCTTCGAAAAGATTTAAATAAGAATATATAAACGTTGATAGAAGAAGTTGTTGTTCGAAATTTAAATTGTCAAACGCTTCAAGGCTTAATTCATTTTGACCTTGAACGAAATCTACTGTGTCTTTACAGCACATTTTTTTTGTAATAGCTGACATTTCTATTTCTAATGCTTCCATACCACATTTTTGTGCATCAGCAAACAAAGACACATCTACTAGAATATCACCACAAAAATGTTTTTCAATAGTAAAAGAGACTGTTGAGGCTAACACCAACAAAGCGAGTGAGGTAGAAAAGGTTTTATGTAATAGTTGCTTCATCACATTGCAAAATTAATGAAAAATTGGTAAATCTTCTTTTTATTTACAATATGATTAACAATTATTGTTTTAATTTATTATAATAAAAGGCTGGCAATAAGACAATTAATATTATTGGCTGAATTAAAAAGCGTCTTACATTAAAAAACAAATAATACTGTTCTCGTTTAGGATCATACACAAAATATAAGAATAACAGAATCAGAATAACGAATGATATTGCATAGATAATAATAGAAAATTTTAAGATATTTTTATCTTTAAAAGTGACAAACAATATAGCAAGTGAGATTATGGTATTCATTAAAAATCGTAGTGATGTAAACATGGTTAGTTTAACTACTTCTCGCCTCGGTGAATCGATGTATAAATAATCATTTTGAAAAAACACCAAATAGGGATCGTAGAATATATCATTTTCAAAAATTCGGATTAGTACTAATAACCCAAATAATAAAAGTAACATAATATATTTGGTAATACTATTCATTATTACTTTTTAAATTAGCAATTCTATTGACCCAAAGCATCCAGAGTAAAAACACCATGCCATAGATTAGACCAGGAAATATCACATTATGTAAAATGTCTTTACGCCACGGGAAATGATATAAACCAACAGATAATATTACAACACGTACTAAGTTAGCAATATATATTAAAATGGCACCAACAAAAATGTAAATGGCTGTTGTTTTGATTTTACTTGCAAAAGCGATAATAAACGATGCGAATAAAATTATAACACTTACCGAATTACAGCCTTCAATAATACGAGCAACGTATTTTTCGTTAATTATTAGCTTCATTGAAGCTTCATCAGGATGTGGTATTATTTGTGCTCTATAATCGGCCGATTCTAGCAAAACTCTAGTTTGTTTTGCGACCAAGTTTGTCATATAATCTGGATAATAGATTGAGCCTTCAGAAAGATGTAAATAGCCTCGATATAAAAAAGAGAAGATACTATAAACCAATAAAAATGTTATTATAAATTTAACAACTAACGTATATTTTATAAAAAGGTCTTTCAATTATTTGCTGGGTTTGACAATATTAAATTTATGCAAATTCAGAGTTTGAAATTACACCTTTTTAAATACTTTTACCAAAACTTTTTTAATCAATGCTTTTAGAAAAATTAAAACCTGAAATTAAAACTATTATTATAGATGTTAACAAACCTGTTAATGAGAGGTTATTTCGTATTTGCGAATTGCTAGAAGCAAGTGTATTACATTATAATTGGGTCGGGTTTTATTTTAAAAATGGAGATAAAGAAGAATTAAAATTGGAGACCTATGTTGGCGAACATACAGATCATACAATCATTCCGTTTGGTAAAGGCATTTGTGGTCAGGTAGCATTAAGCAATGAGAATTTTGTTGTACCAGATGTATCTGCACAAGATAATTATATAGCATGTAGTATTGCAGTAAAGGCAGAAATTGTAATTCCTGTTTTCGTAAATGGTGAGAATGTTGGGCAGATTGATGTAGATTCTAATACACCGGATCCTTTTACAGAAGCGGACGAACGTTTTTTAGAGTTTGTTTGCCAACAAGTAGCAACAATTTTATAATATTAACCTCCAGATCTTATTGCCTCAACAGGATCAAGTTTTGATGCTGAAATTGCAGGAATAATACCTGATAAGATGCCAATTATTGCTGAAATTGAAAAAGCTAAAAGAGCATTGCCAAAAGAGAGTACAAATTCAAAATCACCACTGTATTGGTTGCCAATTAACACAATAACCCAAACCATTGTTAAACCTATAAGCCCACCTATTAAAGCGAGAATAATAGATTCGAATAAAAATTGAAATAATATAAAACGATTTTTTGCGCCGAGAGATTTCTGAATCCCAATTAAATTTGTACGCTCTTTAACACTTACAAACATAATATTGGCAATACCAAAACCACCTACTAAAAGCGAAAAGCCACTAATTATCCAGCCAACACCATTCAAAAAACTTATAATACCGTTAAGGATTTCCATCTGTCCAGATAATTTAAGAATAAAAAAATTATCGCTGTCATCGGGTTTTAGACCTTTGTGGTTTCTGTATTTTTCTCTTAAAAGACTTTCAAAAGCATTAACGTCTATACCATCTTCAGGCTTAATCATAATAATTGACAACACTTTTTTTGAAGATATATTTAAAAACCTTCGAACATAGTTTACAGGTACAAAGCCTTTTTCATCTGGTGAATCAAAATTTAATCCTCCAAACTTTTTAAGTACACCAACAACAGTTAGTTTGCGTCCATAAATTCGTATAACCTTACCTATAGGCTCTTCTTCTTTAAATAAATTTTTAGCTAAATTGTACCCTAAAACAATAACTGCTGCACCAATGTCAGATTCCTTTTCATTATAAAACCTGCCTTTGTAAAGCTTTAAATTGTCGATTTCATAAACCTCATTAGAAACAGGAGTAATGTTAACATTAGATAGAGTTTTGTCTTGATATTTTACGGTTTCCCTTTTTAGTATTAATGCAAAAGCACAAGCTTCAACACCTCCAACGTTTTTTTTAACAAATTCAAAATCACTATAACTCGTTTGTGGGTAACTTTCACGTTTCCATGCTGGAATATCTGAAGGGCCAAAAGAAAATCGTGTAACGTACATGAGGTTTTTGTCGATACCATCTAGTTGGCCTTTAATGCTTTGATCTAAAGAGTCTACTGCAGTTAAAATGGCAATAATTGAAAAAATTCCAATAGTAACACCAAGCAATGATAAAAACGTTCGTAGTTTATTATTTCGAAGCGCATTTAATGCAAACGAAAAGCTTTCTTTAAACAGACGTAAGTAAACTAGCATGTTGTTTTTATGACTTATTTTTCAAAATATAAATGTATGACGTTTTTATAAAACATTTGTTACAAAAAACACAAACAAAATAAGGTTTAAAAGAGGTCATATTTGTCATAAATAATTACTTTTGCATTTCAAGTCAAATCAACACAAATAAACATGGATAAAACTATTAAATCTGCACTAATCTCTGTATTTAGTAAAGATGGGTTAGCACCAATTGTAAATAAATTAAACGCACAAGGTGTTACAATATATTCTACTGGAGGAACGCAAAAATTTATTAACGATTTAGGTGTCGATGTTGTGCCAGTTGAAGATGTTACTTCGTACCCTTCTATACTCGGTGGCCGTGTAAAAACATTGCATCCAAAAGTTTTTGGCGGTATTTTAAATCGTCAAAATGTTAATACAGACGTGGCCGAATTGCTTGAATTTGAAATACCACAAATAGATGCGGTTATTGTGGATTTGTATCCATTTGAAAAAACCGTAGCTTCTGGTGCTAGCACACAAGATATTATCGAAAAAATTGATATTGGCGGCATTTCGCTTATTCGTGCTGCTGCTAAAAATTATGCTGATGTGATGTGTGTTGCCTCGGTCGATGATTATGCCGAATTTTTAGAACTAATTTCTGAAAATAACGGAATACTTTCTGAAGAAAATAGAAAACGTTTTGCAGGAAAAGCATTTAATGTATCATCGCATTATGATACAGCTATTTTTAATTACTTTAATAAAAACCATGATGAAGCTGTTTTAAAGATTAGCGAAACCAACGGAAAAGTTTTACGTTATGGTGAAAACCCACATCAAAAAGGTTTTTTCTTTGGGAGTTTTGAAGATATTTTCGAAAAACTTCATGGTAAAGAATTAAGTTATAATAATTTATTAGATGTTGATGCTGCAGTAAATTTAATGAACGAATTTAAAAATGATGCACCAACATTTGCTATTTTAAAACATAATAATGCTTGTGGTTTAGCCCAACGTGACACTTTACATCAAGCTTATACCGATGCTTTAGCTGGAGACCCAGTTTCAGCTTTCGGTGGAGTATTAATTAGTAATTCTGAAATCGATAAAGTTACAGCTCAAGATATTCATAGTTTGTTTTGTGAAGTGGTAATAGCACCTTCTTTTTCTGTCGAGGCACTAGAAATTTTAAAAGGAAAAAAGAATCGAATTCTATTAATTCTTAAAGATATTGAATTACCAAAAACAAGTGTTAGAAGTTGTTTAAATGGTACTTTAGTTCAAGAAAAAGATAATATTACAGATGCGCTTGAACATTTATCTCAAGAAACAAACAATAAACCATCAGAAAGTGAGTTAGATGATTTAATCTTTGCTTCAAAAATTTGTAAGCATACCAAATCTAATACAATCGTTTTGGTAAAAAACAAGCAATTGTGTGCGAGCGGAACGGGGCAAACAAGTCGCGTTGATGCGTTGAATCAAGCCATACATAAAGCACAGACATTTAATTTTAATTTAAATGGTGCAGCAATGGCAAGTGATGCGTTTTTTCCTTTTCCTGATTGTATGGAGATTGCCAAAAATGCTGGAATTAGTTCTGTTATTCAACCTGGTGGCTCAATAAAAGATCAGTTAAGTATTGATTATTGTAACGAAAATAATGTCGCAATGGTATTTACTGGAACACGACATTTTAAACATTAATTAAATGAAAAGCTTCTACTTTTTTATTGAAGTATCCTAAAATTGTCATTATCAGGAAAGTGCGAATCTAAAAGATAAGAGAAAATAAGTATATCATTTTATTTAATAATATTTCTTAACTTTTCTTACATTTACAATGTATAGTTTTTTAACCTCAAATATTTACTAATAGCATATGGGATTTTTTGATTTCCTAACAGAAGAAATAGCAATAGACTTAGGAACTGCAAATACGCTTATTATTCATAATGATAAGGTTGTGGTCGATAGTCCATCAATAGTAGCCAGAGATAGAATGACTGGTAAAATCACTCATGTTGGAAAAGAAGCTAGCATGATGCAAGGCAAAACCCATGAAAACATAAAAACTATCCGTCCATTAAAAGATGGTGTAATTGCAGATTTTGATGCTTCAGAGCAAATGATAAGTATGTTTATTAAAAACATTCCAGCATTAAAAAAGAAACTTTTTACACCAGCACTTAGAATGGTTATTTGTATCCCTTCAGGTATAACAGAAGTTGAAATGCGTGCAGTAAAAGAAAGTGCAGAACGTGTAAACGGAAAAGAGGTTTATCTTATTCATGAGCCTATGGCAGCAGCTATTGGGATTGGTATAGATATTATGCAACCAAAAGGCAATATGATTGTTGATATAGGTGGTGGTACAACCGAAATTGCAGTTATTGCTTTAGGTGGTATTGTTTGCGATAAATCGGTAAAAATTGCAGGTGATGTATTTACAAACGATATCATTTATTACATGCGAACACAACACAATTTATATGTTGGCGAACGTACTGCCGAGAAAATTAAAATCCAGATTGGAGCTGCAACCGAAGATTTAGAACTTCCACCAGACGATATGAGTGTACAAGGGCGTGACTTATTAACAGGAAAGCCAAAACAAGTTCAAATTTCATTTAGAGAAATTGCTAAAGCTTTAGATAAATCGATTCTTAGAATTGAAGATGCCGTTATGGAAACTTTATCGCAAACACCTCCTGAACTTGCTGCCGATATTTATAATACTGGAATCTATTTAGCAGGTGGTGGATCAATGCTACGAGGTCTAGATAAACGTTTGTCTCAAAAAACTGACTTACCAGTTTATATAGCCGAAGATCCTTTACGTGCTGTTGTACGTGGCACAGGTATTACACTTAAAAATTTACCTAAATACAAAAGTGTATTGATTAAATAGGTAATTAACCATGCAACAAATACTAAACTTCATAATACGAAACAAAACGTTTTTGTTGTTTTTGTTTTTGTTTGGAGTTTCCTTATTATTTACCATTCAATCACATTCTTATCATAAAAGCAGATTTATAAATTCAGCTAATTTTTTAAGCGGAGGTATTTATAAATCGTCTAATAACATTAGTCAATATTTAAATCTTAAATCTCAAAATGAGATTCTTGCTCAAGAAAATGCGCTTCTAAATGCAATAATATATAGCAGCAACGATACGACTTCCACCTTTGTTTCAGATAGTAGTAAATATGGAGTTCCTTATAAATTCACTCCAGCCAAGATTATTAAAAATAGCTATGCATTAACAAATAATATATTGTTAATTAATAAAGGAATAAAAGATAGCCTTAAACAAGATTTAGGTGTTATAAACTCAAAAGGTATTATCGGTATCGTTGATAATATAAGCAGTAAATATGCAACTGTTATTTCTGTTTTAAATTCGAATGTTAATATAAGCGCACAACTTAAAAAAACGAACCACTTTGGTTCTCTAACTTGGGATGGAGAGTCTCAAGACTTTATACAACTTACTGATATTCCAAAAATAGCACCTGTCGCTTTAGGAGACACGATTGTTACTTCAGGACGATCGGCCATTTTTCCAAAAGGAATACAAATTGGTGTTATTAATGATTTCGAGCTTGATGCAGCCGAAAATTATTACATAATAAACCTAAAAATCTTTAACGACATGACGAATATTGAGCATGTTTATGTTATTGAAAATAATGGCCTAGCTGAAATGGATAACCTTCTAAATCCAATAGATGAATAGCCTTGTCTCAATATTTATTGTCCGATTTATTGTATTGGTATTGGTTCAGATATTAATTCTTAATCATGTAAACTTTTTGGGTTACATAAATCCATACTTATATATCTTATTTATTCTTCTTTACCCTATTAAAAATAACAGAATTCTATTTATTTTCTTGAGTTTTTTATTAGGCTTAACAATAGATTTATTTTCAGATTCTGGAGGTGTACATGCGGCAGCTTGTGTTATGATAGCATATGTTAGGCCAGTGTTTTTAAAATTTAGTTTCGGGATGATATACGAGCATCAAGCAGTAAAGTTTAGTCAAGTTGATTTTGGAGCTAAACTTATGTATATGTCAATGCTAATTGCAATTCATCATCTTGTTTTGTTTTCACTCGAAATTTTTAGTTTTTCAAAAACAATTTTAATCCTACAAAAAACAATATTTACTAGTTTATTTACTATAATACTTTGTGTTTTAGTAACCATTATTTTTAGCAAAAATTCTAAATGAGACAATTCTTATTATTTATTGTTGTAATAATTGTCGGCCTTACATTTATATCAAGGCTGTTTTATTTGCAGATTTATAGTTCAAATTCTAGTGATTTATACGAAGATAATGCCATAAGAAAAGTATACGATTATCCGAAACGAGGTTTTGTTTACGATAGAAACGGAAAACTTTTAGTTGCAAATCAGCCTTCGTATGATGTCATGCTTATACCACAAGAAGTTGAAAATATTAATATTAAAGAATTTTGCGAATTATTAAAGATTACTGAAGAAGATTACCAAAAAAAGTTAAATAGAGCTACAGTTTATTCTCCTTGGTTACCGTCTGTTTTTGTTGCTCATTTATCAAAAGAAGACTATGCTGTATTGCAAGAAAAAATGAGAAAGTTCGAAGGGTTTTATATTCAGAAAAGATCCTTAAGGAATTACGAAACAACCATCGGAGCTAATGTGTTAGGATATATTGCCGAGGTTAATGATAATATAATTAAAAATCAACCCTATTATAAAATGGGAGATCTTATAGGGAAGCAAGGCGTTGAGCTTTCTTATGAAAAAGAACTACGTGGAGTTAAAGGCATTAAGTTTATCCAAAAAGACAGATTTAATAGAGATATTGGGCCTTATAAAAATGGAGATTTTGACACCATTCCCGAACAGGGAAAAGACATTACTATTAGTATTGATTCAGAATTACAAGAGTATGGAGAACACTTAATGCAAAACAAAATAGGAGGCATTGTGGCTATTGAGCCTAGTACTGGAGAAATTTTAAGTTTAGTTTCTGCACCTTCTTATAACCCTAATCGATTAGTTGGTAGACTTCGTTCTCCTAATTATACAATGCTTCAAAACGATTCTATTCATTTACCTTTAATAGATAAAGGGTTATTGCGAATGCACGAACCGGGATCGCCTTTTAAGGCACTCATTGCTTTAACAGCCTTACAAGAAGGAGCTATTACTACAGAAACAACTATTTTTTGTAACGGAGTTTATCGATATGGCAGAAGAGGCACTATGGGTTGCCATTGTGGTGGAGGAAAGCGAAATTTAAATGTAGGTATTGCAAAATCATGTAATTCATATTTTGCAAATGCTTTTCGCAAAACAGTCGATATGTACGACGATTCTGGCCATTCTATGGATGTCTGGAGTAATCATATTAAAAGTTTTGGACTTGGTAATTTTTTAGGATATGATCTTCCGATTGGTAAAAAAGGAAATATCCCAAATGGAGCATATTACGACAAATGGTACCCAGATTTTAAATGGGGAGCAACTACTATTATTTCAAATTCAATTGGTCAAGGCGAAGTGTTAGTAACACCAATTCAATTGGCTAATATGACAGCCGCTATTGCAAATAGAGGCTTTTATTATACACCTCATATTATAAAAAATATTAAAGGTCAGAAAATAGATGCTAATTATACAACACCAAAGTATACCACAATAGATAAACGTTATTTTGATCCAGTCGTAGAAGGACTTTTTGATGTGTACAACGAAGGAACGGCATGGTTTTTACAAGTACCTGGTGTAGAGATTTGTGGTAAAACTGGGACTGCTGAAAACTTTACTAAAATAGATGGTGTAAGAACTCAACTTACAGATCATTCTATTTTTATTGCCTTCGCACCAAAAGACAATCCTAAAATTGCAATTGCGGTTTTAGTCGAAAACGGGTATTATGGTGCGCGTTGGGCTGGAAGAATTGCTAGCTTAATGATTGAAAAATATATTAAAGGTGAAGTTACTTTAAAACAAATGGAAAAACTTGTTTTAGAAAAAAGCCTTGAAGACGAGTATTTAAAACCTTATTCAGGAGAAGCATTTACTATTAATCATTAACTATAGATGTTAAGAGAAACGCATAAACATTTTAAATTCGATTGGGTTACAATCATCCTATTTTTGATGTTGGTTGGTTTTGGCTGGTTAAATATATTATCGGCTTCACACACTGGCGACACAATTGAGTTTTTTAATTTTTCACAACCTTATGGGAAACAACTAGTTTTTATTTTTCTAACTTTTGGGCTTATCATCTTTATATTGGCTTTCGATGCTAAATTTTATGAACGATTTTCCAGTATTATTTATTTGGTGTCTATTTTATCACTCATTGGGCTTTTTCTATTTGGTAAAAATGTAAATGGTGCAACATCATGGTATGCTATAGGAGGTATGACAATACAACCTAGCGAATTTGCAAAAGCTGCAACGGCCTTGGCGGTTGCAAAATATGTTAGTGATTTAAATACAGATATAAAAAAAATTAAAGATCAGATAAGAACTTTAATCATTATTTTTATTCCTGCTTTTTTAATATTGCTTCAAAATGATGCTGGTAGTACCATCGTATATGGCTCTTTCTTTTTTGTTTTATATAGAGAAGGGTTGCCAAAAATTTATTTATTTATCGGATTACTTCTAATAATTACCGCAATTTTAGCCCTTAAATTTGGAGCTGTAATGACGTTATTTATTGTTGGAGTATTGGTGTTTGGATTTCGTTTTACCCAAAAAAAGAGAATATCAATTTTAAAAACAGTATCAGTTATTCTTGTAAGTTTTATCATGGCATTTGCTGTAAAATACACGTATGACAATCTTTTGCCAACTCATCAGAAAGATAGAATCACTATTTGGTTAAGTTTAGAAAAAGACCCTGATAAACTTGAAAGAATGAAGAAAACAATTGCTTATAATCTGAACGAATCAGAAAAGGCAATTAGTTCTGGTGGTTTTACGGGTAAAGGATTTTTAGAAGGTACGAGAACAACAGGTAAATTTGTGCCAGAACAACATACAGATTATATTTTTAGTACTGTAGGAGAAGAATGGGGTTTTTTAGGTAGTATGTTTGTAGTTATATTATTTGTGCTATTAATTATACGTGTTCTTCATCTTGCCGAATTACAAAAATCACAATTTAGTCGTGTATATGGCTATTCTGTAGCCTCTATTTTATTTATTCATTTTTTAATAAATATTGGCATGGTCATGGGTTTAATACCTACTGTAGGAATTCCACTTCCATTTTTTAGTTACGGAGGTTCCGGCCTCTGGGGCTTTACTATTTTGCTATTTATTTTTGTAAAACTCGATTCTAATAGAATTAATGAATGGTAAGGTTTTTATTTTGAAGGCTTTCTATATCATAATTATAATCCTTTTAATGTATTAGGTGCGAAATAAAATCAAATTAGCTTAATGTTTTTTATCAATAGTTTTAAGTTTTTTTATATCTTTATATCCTCTGATTTCATTAAATATTAACTCTTTTTTACACTCATAAACAAGTAAAAAACAATAACCCTTTTTATTATGAAAAAACTCATTTTATCATTTATTTTACTCATAATCCCCTTTTTAGGGCAAGCACAAGAAGCAAAAAAAATAGACTCTGTTGCGGTTTCCCTTTTAGATAGGATGAGTGACGTTATTGGCGAGTTAGAATCTTGTGCATATAATTTAAAGACTGCTACAGACAAGCTCAATGCTGATAAAAATATTGTAAAATATCATGGCACAAGTAGTGTGAGTATGGAAGGGCCAGATAAACTTATTGTAAGAGCAAAAGGAGATCGAGGAGATCATGGTTTTTGGTATAATGGAGAGTATCTTACCTACTACTCATTTAGTGAGAATACGTATGTAACTCTGGAGTCTTCAGACAATATTATTGATATGACCAATACAATGCATGACACTTATGATTTTAAGTTTCCAGCAATCGATTTTTTCTCTCCTACATTTACTGATGATATTTTAGAAAACTTTGATACAATTCAATTTCTAGGAATGAAGACGATTAATGGCCAAGACTGCTTTCATGTAATGATAACCAATGAGAACTTAAATGTTCAATTCTGGATTTCTAACGACATACAAACACTCCCTTTGCAATTTGCTATTATTTATAAGAAAGAAAATAACAGACAGTTTGAAGGAACATTTAGCAATTGGCAATTAAATCCAGATATTCCAAATAGGCTTTTTGATTTTTCACCACCGCCATCGGCTAAACTTATTAGCATATTAGCAAAATCTTAATCTATCACTTATAATATTTAGAATTATGTCATTATATATATCAAACACAAAACTAAAAGCAGGTTTTTTCATAATATTAATAGCACTCCTTTTGCCATTGAGTCTAAATGCGCAACGATTTGGACGTGGTGGAGGTGGTGGATCTCGTGGTGGTGGTCATAGTATGTCTCGCCCAAGTACTACTCATCGTTCTACACCAAAAAAATCTACGACTACACGAAGTGCTTCTAAAAGTTCTATTAATGGAGGTCATACTAAAACCAAAAACCGTAGTAATTATTCAAAACCTTCAAGCACAAAAAAGAAAGTAACTAGTAATAAAACTACGAACAAGGTTAGTAATAAAAAAACCTCTAATGTTAAAAATAAATCTGGCAATAGAGGAAATAACAATAAAGTAGGTAACAAAAATAAAATTGGTGGTGGAAACAACAATGTAAATATTAATGTTGATAAGAGTAGGCATACCAATATTAATAATAGAAATACGAGGGTAAGAGCTAGTTCTAGACATTATAATAGACCACCATATCGCTATGGAGGTCATGGCTATTATTGTCATAGACCCTATTATTACCATCCTTACAGACCGTTTTATTGGGGTTCATATTATCACCCTTGGGGATATTTTACAGCCACATTAGTAACAACCGCTATCATTGTCGCCATAGTTAATGATAATGATGACGATGACGAAGAAGAATATCATTATGATAATGGTACATATTATTTAAAAACACCGGAAGGGTTTGTTGCAACTCAAGCTCCTGTTGGTGCTCAAGTTCCTGAAATACCCAAAGAGTCTGAAAAAGTAGTAGTAAACGAAACCAATAATTATTATTATGGTGGTGCTTTTTATGAAAAAAATTCTGAAGGCTATGTCGTTGTTCCAGCAACAGCCGGAACAATAGTGCCTAATCTTCCTGAAGGAGGAGAAGAAGTTAAAATAGGTGAGCAGACATACGTACAGTTTGGCGAAACCTATTATCAACCTATACAAGTAGATGGTAAAAACATGTATGAAATAGCGGAAGTAAAAGCGGAATAGAACATTCATTTTTACTGTTCAACCCTTTACTTTTAATAATTTTGAGTTCAGAATGGATGGGTTACATTGAATATTAAAATTTTAAATTTATAACATGAAAAAAACTATAAAACTTTTCGGATTATTACTTTTGTTAGTATTATTTACTGCTAATATTCAAGCACAGGTAAAAAGTGATTACGATAAAAGCGTAGATTTCTCAAAAATAAAGACTTATGCCTTTGCTGGATGGGAAAAAGACAGTGATAAAATATTAAATGATTTTGACAAAAAACGAATCAAAGATGCTTTACAAAACGAATTTAGTTCTAGAGGACTAAATTATGTAAAAAGCGGTGGAGATGTCGATATAACCCTGTACATCGTTGTTAGTGAAAAAACGAGTACAACGGCCTACACAACATATACTGGCGGTATGGGTTATTATGGCGGTCGCCGAGGTTGGGGTATGGGTTATGGAGGTGTTGGCATGGGCTCTGCTAGCACAAGTTATAGCGAAAGTGATTATTTAGAAGGCACGTTTGTAGTAAATATGTTTGATAAGAATACAAAAAAATTACTATGGGAAGGCGTCATTACATCTGTAGTTAAAGATAAGCCTAAAAAAAGAGAAAAGTCTATACCTAAAAATATCAAAAAATTAATGAAAGAATACCCTGTTAAACCTATTAAATAAATTTAACTACTATTTATACTCATTAAGGATAAAAAATATTGATTGAAGGGCTATCTATTATTGGGTAGCCTTTTTAATGAGAGATAAATAAACAATTGAGTTTCAAGGTTTGATTCTTTAATTTCACACCTCCTTTTTAATTACTTGAAATGGAAAATAAAACATTAAAAATAGCTTTAGCCTTAATAGGTGTTATTAGCCAGTTTGGTTGGTGGCGACCCTGAAGATATCGAAGAAATTAAATTTGATTATTTAGATACAACGCTATCTGACAAGAACAAAAAGCAACTGGATAATTTGTTAGAAATAGAACAGAAAAAACAAGGCCTAAAAATTGAATTGACATATCATGTTGATGCACAACTACAAAAAGAAGCCATTGCTAAAGACCTAGCTGGTAAACTATACTTTAAAGAAACTCAAAAAGATTATTTAAAGAACGAAAAAGATTTTGAAACATTTATTTTAAATAAAACGGCTTCAGATTCGCTAAATATTATAAAATCATATATGTCATTATCTGACCCAACTCTTTTGGAATCAATGGCAACTAGTAATACACAATCACTTATTTCTAATACTGAAGAGTATTTAGCAACAGCACAAGATTCAACACAAATTAAAGTTAATATTTCAGACCCAAAAGCACCTGAAAACATTGGTGCAATTTCAACTTTGAAAGTAAATTTTTCTATGTTAGATAAAAATGAATGATTAATCAAAAACCTTTTTTTACTAAATAAAAAAATAGAAGCGCTAATCTCTATCGCTTTTTTTATATTTGGTTTTTAAACACTTCTATTAGGTTTATATGAAGCAACCATTTTATAAAGCTCTATTTATTTTAACATCACTGTTTGTCATATTTTTAGGTTTTACGTCTTGTAATTCTAAACAATCTAATTACCGGGTAGCTCCAGAATATGCAACTACCCATATTGATGGATATGTTGGCGATGCATCCTGTGTGTCTTGTCATAAAACCGAATACGATTTATGGAAAGGATCACATCATGATTTAGCCATGCAAGTTGCCAACGATTCTACCGTTTTAGGGGATTTTAATAATGTAAACACTAAAATTGACGGGGTATCATATACCTTTTATCAAAAAGATGGCGGATTCTATGTAAAAACAAAAGAGATTGATAGCACGGAAAATAACTACAAAATAGCATATACTTTTGGGGTAACGCCTTTACAACAATATCTTATCGATTTTGATAAAGGTAAAAAACAAGTATTACGAGTATCTTGGGATGTGGTTAATAAAAAATGGTATCATCAATATAAAGGCGATACAATTGAACCTCACGATTGGTTACACTGGACAAGGAGTGCACAAAACTGGAACACCATGTGTGCCGAATGCCATTCTACCAATTTAAAAAAGAATTATTTTGTCGAAAAAGATTCGTTTCAAACCACGTACTCATCTATAAATGTAAGCTGTGAAAGTTGTCATGGACCTGCCGAAAAACATTTAGAATGGGCAACTAAAAACCAAAAAGACAATCACAAATATATTTTAAAAAGCACTAACCAAAAAGACCAATTAAATGTATGTGCATCTTGTCATGCACGACGTGCAAAATTAACCGAAAACATGGTTCCAGGCACGACTTTCGAAAACCAATATATGGTTCAAAACATAACAAATACTTTTTATCATGGTGATGGCCAGATTGATGATGAAGATTATGTGTATGGTTCGTTTTTACAAAGTAAAATGTATGCCGAAGGTGTGATGTGTACCGATTGCCATAATGCCCACACTTTAGAATTAAAGTTCGAAGGCAATGCACTTTGTACACAATGTCATGTTTCTGATGATTATGATACACAAAACCATTATTTTCATAATGATAATACAGAAGCGAGCCTATGTATTAATTGCCATATGACAGGTAAAAATTATATGGGACATGATTTTAGACGTGACCATAGTTTTAGAGTGCCTCGCCCAGATCAAAGTGTATTATATAATACTCCAAATGCCTGCACAGGTTGTCATAAAGATAAAACCAACCAATGGGCTGTAAATTGGGTAAAGAAAAATTATGGCACAAAAAGACCAGAACATTTTTCTGATGCCTTATTATTAAGTTCACGAAGTGATTTAAGTGAAACCGAGCGTAAAAAACTAGATGTTTTTATTAACAATCTTAATCACCCTGAAATAGCTCGGGCAACAGTTATTGAGAATTTAGATTATAATACTAATGATCAATACAAAGCAGTACTATTAGCATTAAACGATTCTTCTGCAATCGTTAGATATAATGCCCTTATAAAATTTAGAGGCTTCCCATTACAAGACCGTACCTCACTTGCATTAAAACATATGAATGACTCGGTTAAATTAGTAAGAACTGCTGCTGCACAGCTGTTAGTTGGTATTGATGAAACGACATTAAGCGAACTAGATAAAATAGGATTCATTAATTCTAGAAACGAATTGGAAACCATGCTCTTTAGTAATGCAGATTTCTCTACTGGTCGCATGCAGTTAGGAGATTATTATTTGCAAAATAATGATATAGATAATGCTATTAGTCATTATAAAATGGCATTGCAAAAAGACAGTTTATTATTACCTGTATATTCTAATCTAGCTACTGCTTATAGTCTAAATGGAGATTATTACAATGCAAATAGCACTTTAAACAATTGGATTTTATTAGAGCCTACTATAGGTCGTCCTCATTATCTAAAGGGTTTATTGAATTTTGAAACTGGTAAAAATGAACAAGCAATTGCCGAACTAAAAATTGCCATGAAACTAGAACCTAATGACACACGTTCTATGTATAATTTGGCTACCTATTATTTTCAAGACAAGAAAGATTTATCTCAAGCTGAAGCTTATATAAAGCAAGCTTTAAAAATGGAGCCTAATAATAATGATTACAAGTATTTATTAGCATTGATTTATCGCGATCAAGGAAATATCCAATTGGGTCAAAAAATCATGCAAGAATTAAGAGCGAATCAATAAAAAAACACGTATTAGGAGTAATTAATAATTAGTGTTAATCATAATTTCAGATAGTCTTATAAATTTACAGAATAAAAAAATTATTTAAAGAACCTTTTTCACATTTTATAATTATTGGGATTGCCTTATTTCTTCTTTACGGCTTGGTAAATGAGAAAATCGATTCTAAAAACACAATCATTATAACTGATTTTTTGATCTTGAAAATATCATTTCTAGTTGGGAAATGTAATGGAAAAGACCTCCAATTGAGCAAGAATTACAAAATTTAATTAATCAAAATATTAAACAAGAGATTTTTTATCAGGAAGCATTGCAAAAGAATCTAGATCATAACGATGAAATTATAAAACGTCGGCTGTCTCAAAAAATGCAATTTTTGTCTATGGATATCGCTTGATTAAAAGAACCAACAGATAAAGAATTACAAGATTATTATATTAAACATTCAGATAAATATCTCAAACCATCAACCTATTCTATATTAGGTGTTGAACATATACTTTTAGGTATAGATCACCTATTGTTTGTACTTATACTTATTACAAAAGGTAAATGGAGAATAATTAAAACAATAACTGCATTTACCATTGCGCATAGTATAACCTTGAGTCTTGCAGCTTTAGGATATGTGAATTTTCCAACACCACCAGTAGAAGCTGTCATTGCATTAAGTATTGTATTTTTAGCAGTAGAAATTATAAAAAATCACAATGGAAAAGAAACACTTACAAGTAAAAAACCATGGTTAATTGCTTTTACTTTGGCTTGCTCCATGGATTTGGTTTTGCTGGCGCATTAGCTAATATTGGCCTGCCTCAACAAGATATTCCTTGGGCATTGGCGTTTTTTAATATAGGTGTAGAAATTGGGCAAATAGCTTTTGTTTTGGTTGTTTTAGCCTTTATTAAGTTATTATCTTACAAGAAAAATTGTCCGGTATTGATTAAAAAAATTCCAGCTTACGCCATTGGAGGCGTTGCTTCTTTTTGGCTAATTGAGCGAGTTGTTGGGTTCTGGATGCAAAAGCTAATTAATAGGGTTTAACCAACCTGAATATGATTTATGTTTAATTGACTTTGTTAAATATTTTTTCCTTGAAGCCTTAAGAGAAATTAAAATTGATTGGTAATTGACGGTTGTTACTTTAGACCTAGAATCATACAATTTAATTTTAAGGTTTTGATACTCGCTTTTCAATTCTTGTGTACCATAAGTCTTTAAAAAGTAGTCAAAATTATGTTCGTTTATATTTAAACGTAAAGTCCAAACAGTTAAGTGTCTCATAAATGTATGAGCATCATTATGTTTTAAAGATTTCGAGACTTTATTGAAATAATATTTTTCAGAATCTAAATATTTTTCATACCTCTTTTTACTATAATTAAATATTCTTTTTATAAGTCTAATTAAAATATAGAAACCAATTACACATAATATGGTAATGAGTAAAAATTGTTTAAGGGTAAATCCAAAAATTAAAAATGGCTTGTCCTCTAATAATTCAGGTTCTTGATTATCTTGCTCTAATTGTTTCTTAATACTTGCTAACATCTCCAAATCTGCATTTGGCGCTACCTGAATTACCGTAGAATCAATAACCTTTTTAAAAAACTTCTTATTATAGAAATTCCAGTATATAAATTCAATTTTTGGCAAAATAATTTCACCTTCTTTTTCAAAAAGATAATTTACGGTTTCAATTCGCTTCGCGGAAACTGCAGTTTTAGATTTATGAGTTTCAGTTTTTGGACGCGTAGGATATATACTCACGCCTTGAACAGAATCCCATTGTTGGGCTGGAATGAATTCTGAAAGTGTTCCAGCAGCAGAACGAGATATTGTGCGTTGTAAGACATCTCCAACGTTGACATTATTTAAAGAAATATTCCATTTTTCAGTAATATTTAAAGAGCTTGATACAAGCCAATTATTTGGATCATACCCAACAGGAACGTCGTTTATATTAATGCTTTTCTGTTTTGTTTTTATTACATGTTTTAACCCTTTATAGTCTCCTGGTTTTGGGGATTCGACATGTATAGTGAGCTCTGGTATTATTATTTCTCCAGCTTTTGTTGGAAAAATATTATAAATAAAATCAACTCCAGCATACTTTTTACCACTAAAGTCTCGGCTATTAGAAACAGATCTAAAATATACTGTAAGTGCGCCTTCAACCTGAATATTACCAACATCGATGCCAGAAGTAAACCATGTGTTTGTATAAACAGAAACAGTTAATTGAATTGGTTGACCTATATATGCTGATTCATGATTAACTGATACATAGCTTACAAAATTTTGCCCATAAGACTGTATACAGCTTACGAAAAAAACAAGGACTATATGTTTTAATTTATCTACCAATCTGATTGCGTGTTTTCTGAAATTACTTGCTTTTTCTTAATCTGATATCTAAACTTCTTTGTTAAAAATAAAGCCGGATCGTCATCTACTTTTCGCATTAGGATGTTTTTGGGTATGTCACCACTACCTGACTCAAAATCGTCTGGCAATTCGTCTAATTCTTTTCCTTTTCGCATATCAGTTTCAGTCTCTTCTTCGAGTCGCTCTTTCTCCATATCTTTTTTAGTAGCTTCTTGACCACCACCACTCAAATCTTCTGGAGACCTATTTTGTTTATTTTTGGCATTTGATTTTTCTTCATTCAATGTTGCATCTTCAGGGACTGAACTTTTTAAAGTTATTAATGCTTTGTTCAGGCTTTTTAGGTTTTCTTCTACTCCATTAAAAGTTGGGTCTTTTTTAATTAAGAGTTCAAATATTTCTTGGGACTTATTAAGGTCTCCTAATTTGGCATACGTCAAGCCTAAATTATATAATGAAGTATTAGAACTATCTTTTTCAAAAGCTGCTTTTGCATTCAAATAATCACCTTGTTTAAAATAAGATACTCCTTGATGAATAGGATTTTCAAAAAGCTTTGCTGCTTCAGAGTATTCCTTTTTCTCGAAAGCTTGTTGTCCTTGATAATTCTTGGTGTACCATAAATCTTTAAATGTCATGTGTTTTGCCACTGTACCTTCTGAAGGTTTACTACATGATGATAAACTTATTAGAAATATTATACTATAAATAGCCCAACCTTTTCTAAAACTAAATGCAAATAATATAATTATTGGTAGCACAAGCCAATAGCCATTGTCTTGCCAATTTTCATCTTCACTTTCTGGTTTCTCTTCAAAAATAAGATGCGCACTTATATCTTCGGCTAATAATTTAACATCGCTATTATCTAAAGAAATTTTCAGTACTTGCACGTTATTAATAGCGTTTAAATTATCTAAATTAGCTTGATTAAGCCGGGATGTAATAATTTCCCCATTAACTTTTAGTGGTGCTTTCTGGTTGTAAAATGAAGGTACATAACTACCAGATATTGTCGATAAAGGATAAACGCTTAAAACGACATTGTTTTGTTGCATAAATTCACTGACTTTCTGCACGTCAATATCGTCTAAATCATCTGTTATTAACAAGATTTTACCTTCTGCCTTATTGCCTACAAAAAGACTGTCTAAATGGGTAAACAGATTATTAAAACCTGTACCGCGTTTGGGCATCATACTTGGTTTTAATCCATCTAAATTATCCAGAATTATTTTATAGTCTGTTGTGAAGGGTACAACGGTATGTGTAGATGCAGCAAATACTTTAAGAGCAGTCTCGGCTCTAGGGTTGGCTTCTAAAAAATCATGAATTTTAAATTTTGCACGTTCAAGTCGCGTTGGTGAAACATCTGTTGCTAACATGCTCTGTGATAAATCTAACGCAATAACTAATTGCGATTCTAACTTCTTACTTGGTTCTTTAACTTCTTTCCAGGTTGGACCAAGAAATCCAAGAAAAGCTAATCCGAAAAGGAGAAACAATGACAAATGAATTAATCGTGATTTCCATGATGTACCTTTCTGAATCACATAAGGGCGTAAATGTTTAGCAATATGTTTTTTCCAAGTGTTTTTTTCAGAATAAGCTATAACACCAAGTAACAAAATAATAGCCAAAGGAATCCCGTACCACAAATATTCTGGTCTTAAAAAATGAAATTTCTCCCAATCTATATGTTTTAATTCTTCGATCATGTAGAACTCCTAAATCGTTTAAAGAGTAAAATGAAATTATTTATAAGAACTATAAAAGCTGCTAAAGCTATTGCAATTCCTAATGGGATATAATACAACAAGGTTTTAGGGACAAAACTTTCTTCTTCATATTCTATAGGTTCTAACGTATCTAACTCTGTATAGATATTTTCTAGAGTTTCTGCATCTTTAGCTCTAAAATATTTGCCATTAGTCATTTCAGAAATTTCTGTCAATGTACGCTCATCTAAATCTGAACCACGAATTCCAGGATCACCAATTCCGACTGTATATATAACTGTTGAATCTTTTTTTGCCATACTCGCTGCATCTAGTGGCAAGATTTCAGTACCACTATCAACACCATCTGTAAGTAATAACATGACTTTACTTTGCAAGGTATCTCTTTGAAACAAATCCATACCTTTTACAATAGCTTTTCCAATATTTGTCATTTGCCCAGCCATACCAACATCTGCTTCGTCAAGCATTGTTTGTATCGTATTTAAATCAGAAGTAAAAGGTGCTTGAATATAGGCATTACTACCAAAGAATACGAGACCCAGACGGTCACTTTGCCGCTTACCAATAAAATCATGCATAATATTTTTAACCGCTGTCCATCGTGTGACCTTTTCGCCTCCTAAAACCCAATCGTTATTGGCCATGCTGAAACTCAAATCGGCAACGATTAAAAAATTACGAGCTGTTTTAATTTTCTTTTCAGGCTTTCCAACTAATTGAGGAGAAGATAAAGCTGCGATTAATAGCACCCAAATACTAGACATAATTATCCAGCTGAACCAATTACGTTTTTTAATGAATGAGGCTTTTTTAGGTTTTTGATTTGTCACTTCAGCTGCTCTTAAAAAATATGGAAACTTTAAGGCGCTACTTCGATTTTTTATTGGTGGAAGTATCCAATAAATTAAGAATGGTAATGGTAGCAATAATGCTACTAATGGATATGCTATTTCAAAATTATCAGGCATGATTTTTAATCCATTTTATGGTCATTCTAGAAAATTCCTCTTTATCAAATTCAGTGCTCGGTTCAAACGTATCACGATATACCGCATTAGAAATGTGGTTTTTATATTTAATAAAATTAATACCTGACACCTTTTTATCTAAAAAAGTTAGCCAATCATCACCTTGTAACGAAGCTACATCTAATCTGCTATAAGATTGTAAAGCGGTCCGTTTTAATACAAGTAAAACATTCGTTATGAACTTGCTTTCTGGGTGATCATTTTTTATTAATTCTTTAATTTCTACGATGGCATCACGCTTATACTTATTGTGTTTATACTTAATTAATAACCTATAGATTGTATATAACCATAAAAGTACTAATACCATAAATACAATTTCCCACCCAAGAGTGTCAAAAGAAAAAGGAATAGGATCTGGTTCTAAAATTGAACCTAATTCTAATTCATTTAATTGTGAATCTTGAAATAGCATAATATGTGTAATTATTAATTTCAAAAAATATTACGGTTTATATTTTGTGAATAATTGGGTTAATTGCTCTTCTAATTTTTCTACAGTATTTATTTTAAATAGTGTGATATTATACTTTTCTACTTCCGATTTAAATTGATTAAAATTAGTTTCAAAATCGCTTGTAATATTTTCATGTGTTTTATTGTGGTTGCCATTCACCTGTATTTGATGAGTGATATTACTTAAAGTTATTTTTTCTTTAGGTAATTGTTCTTCAATTGGATCGTAGACTTTTATAAGAATAACATCATTATGTTCAGATATTTCACTTAAGTATTTAATAGTTTCAGAGTTATATCTATAAAAATCACTAATTATTACAACCATATAATCGTGTGTAATAATATTGCGAAGTTTACTAGTCATATTAATTAGAGCATCAGAAAAATCAAATTCCTTGTAATTGTATATTGCTTTATTGGCGTCTATAATTTTTTGAAAAAAATTAAGCATATTTCGTCGGTCTCGTTTCGGAGTAACTAAATCGTAGTCTTTTCCTTTAAAAACCATGCCACCTAATCTGTCGCCTCCTTTTAAGATTTTATAAGAGGCTATTGCTGCCAATTCTCCAGCAACAATTGCTTTTGTTTTATGAGTAGAACCAAAACCCATTGTAACCGATTGATCAACAAAAATAAATGCTGGTTTTTCTTTTTCTTCAGTAAATACCTTGGTATGGGTTTTACCTGTTTTGGCAGTAACATTCCAATCGATATTGCGAATATCATCGCCAATAACATAAGGTCTAGCTTCTTCAAAATCAAGACCACGACCACGTAATCGAGATGAAAACCTGCCGGATAATACGCTATTCGATTTTTGAGAACCTACCTTAAAATTAAGAACAGTATTTAACCACTCAAATTGTAATAAGTGCTCAAGTGTTAAAAAAATATTCTTATTTTCTGAAGGTTTTTTCATTGCAAGATGTGATGTATACAGCTTTTATTTAAGTATTAAGCAACTACCGCTACTTGCTCTATTATTTTATCGATCACTTGATTTACACTAACACCTTCTGCTCTAGCTCTATAACTTAATGCAATTCTGTGACGCAATACATCTTTAATAACATTATGAATATTATCTGGAGACACAAAATCTTTTCCCGACATCCAAGCATTTACACGGCTACAGCGATCTAATGCTATTGTACCTCTTGGACTAGCACCAAAATCTATTAAGTCTCGTAATTCTTGATTATATCTTTCTGGAAATCGTGTGGCCGCTATTAAACTAACCATATATTTTTCCAACTCTTCGGTGACTTTAATAGCATTAATTTCAGCTCTGGCATCGAAAATGTGTTGTTGAGAAATTGTAAATTCTTCTTTCCTTTTTGTCTGTTTATTATTTTCTTCCTTATTTAATCGTAAAATTCCTAATTCGGAATTATCATCTGGATAATCAATTACGACATGCATAATAAAACGATCCATCTGTGCTTCAGGTAAAGGATAAGTACCCTCTTGCTCTATAGGGTTTTGCGTTGCCATAACCATAAATAAATCTGCCATTTTATAAGTTTTTCCCGAAACTGTAACCTGTCGTTCTTCCATGGCTTCTAATAATGCAGATTGAACTTTTGCTGGTGCTCTGTTAATTTCGTCGGCAAGAATTAAATTACTAAAAATAGGCCCTTTCTGAAATATAAATTTCTCTTTTTCAGACGGCTGATATATTTCAGTACCTGTAATATCCGAAGGTAACAAGTCTGGTGTAAATTGAATTCGACTTAAATCACAATCTAGATGTTTGGAAAGAACTTTAATGGCCCTGGTTTTAGCTAAACCTGGCAAACCTTCTAACAGCATATTCCCATTAGCTAACAGCACTAAAATTAGTCGATCTATGAGTTGACTTTGTCCTATAATAGACTCTGACATTTTTTCTTTTAAAGCTTCGATTGATTCAAATGGACTCATAATTGCATGTTTAATTATAAATATCCTTAAATTTATAAAATTAATTAATTAGTGCTTGATGTTTTTTAAAATATTATTTTACAAGAAATTGTAATTACTTAATTTATAATTGTTTAATTATTGCCTGTTTTATGAATTTTAAATATTATCATTTTATTCTTTCTTGTTGTTTTCATTTTCACACAAGCTCAAGTAGAATCAGTGGCATCTTTAGCTATATAATTTGCAAAGCAACTTACAATCATGGAGCATCTCTTATACTAGCTTCAGAAAACACACAAAGCTGGGATAATGATATGTTTGGTGGTTTTACGGGTGTTTATTATGCTAAAATGATTTCCTTTGGTAAGCAAATGATACAATTAGATGGTGGTCCAAAAATATATTATGATAATAATCATTTTAACCCAGATTGGGGTATTGGGGTATTCGTGTAAATATTATATTACTGTTTCCTAAATAATAATTTTTTAAGTACTTTTAAAGAGTATCCTCCTAGTCAAACAGCTGGAGATTGGAGCCTAACAAAAGTTGAAAAACAAATTGAAGAAATGATTATGAAAAGCAACTAAATTATTAAATTTCAAAAACAAAAGGCAGATCCCAAGGATCTGCCTTTTGTTTTTTAGGCATTCAATTAAAAAGTAAAATTACGAAAAATTATGTAATATTATTATTTTTAGGAGCTATGCTTTTAATGAAAAGCCCAAATTTTATTCCTGTTTCAGAACGTATTTCTATCTCCAGAACAACTTAAAAAGTTAGAAGAAACAGAGTTTAAAATTAAGAGCGTTCAGCAAATAAAAGATATGTTTGTATCCTGTTGTTCTACTCCTTTTATACATTTCCCCCTTCAACTTGATAGACGACTTTTAGTATTCATACCCTATAACAGTTTTTATTCTGTTTTTTTTTTTTTTTTCTTCTAATAGAAATGACTATTTTTATAGTTCCGACTTAATTAATCATTTAAATTATTTAACAATGAAAGTAAAAATTTTTACCCTACTGTGCATTTCAGTATTTTTCTTTAGTCAAGCACAAGACAAACCAAATATCCTCGTTATTTGGGGAGACGATATTGGATGGTCTAACCCAAGTATTTACAATATGGGCATGATGGGCTACAAAACACCTAATATTGACCAAATTGGTAAAGATGGAATTCAGTTTACCGATTATTACTCACAGCAAAGTTGTACAGCAGGTCGTGCTGCATTTATTACAGGACAATCGCCTTATAGAACTGGATTAACCAAAGTTGGTTTGCCAGGAGCAAAAGAAG
>Ga0209344_10001072_pt1 | contig 38735 bp, 29 predicted proteins | sample Cruoilmetagenom6_FD_187293 | JGI IMG/M metagenome (GOLD analysis project Ga0209344, IMG submission 187293) | Oil polluted marine microbial communities from Coal Oil Point, Santa Barbara, California, USA - Santa Barbara Oil Seep Sample 6 (SPAdes)... | ecosystem: Environmental > Aquatic > Marine...
ACGAGGGTAGGTCGATGTGGTTGTGGCTTGACCATGTTCTCCGTGCTGAGTATGACACACGGGGCATGCCTCGGATGTTTGTGCGATATACAGACATCCTGAATGACTGGCGGAAAGTGCTGGGGAGTGTGGGGGAGCGTCTTGGTCTTGAATTGGAGATCAAGCATTGCGGGGCGGAAGTAGATCGTTTCGTTTCAGCCGAGCACTGGCATCATCGTGTCGAGGACTGCGGATCAAATCCAATGCCAAAGATTGTCACGGATACCTACAGCCTGCTTGGTAGAGTGATTGATCAGACAAACGGTTCGTTTGAGGATGAGTTTGATGATCTTCGATCTCGTTTTGAAGAGGTCCAGGGTCTTTCTAGTGGGTGGATCGATCAGGCGGAGGGCAGGGCACGGAGTTCGTTTGCTGATGCTCAAGAGGGCGATGCAAAGCTAACTCTGGCCAACAAGAAACTTCAACAGATCGAAACGAAATCTGAGCTTCAGGCCGCAGAAATCGCGGCGATTGAGAACGATCTTAACGCCACGATCGATCAGAAGATCAATCAAATTGCCCAGCTGAGAGTCAAAGCGGATCAGCAAGCCGACCGGATGATTAAGGTCGAGAAAGAACTCTGTCAAAGCAACTCTGAGCTATCCCAAACCCGTTCTGATTTGTCTCAAAAGAGCTTGGATCTTCGTCAAAGTTTAGTTGAACGGGAGCAGATTCAAGATCAACTCACACAGGCCAGCACAGCCAATGATGAGTTGTCTGAGCAGAATAGCCAGCAGGGAAAGAAAATAGACCATGCAGAAGTTCACCTCCATGCGTTGAGATTGCGACGCCAATGGCTTGAATCAGAGCATTCACGGCTTCTGTCTTATATCGATTCTCTACACACATCGGGCTCGTGGCGGCTGACGGCACCGCTCCGGAACCTGAGTTCCACATTGAAGAAGCTGGTCAGAAAGACAGTGCGGCTCGTGTCGCGATCTGTTGAGCGGGCCGGAAAAATGGTAAAGCATCGTGTCCCGATGTCGAGTAATACTGAATGGGCACTTGAACGAGTGTTTTACCGCGTCGCAAAGCCGGTACTGCGTCAGACAGTCGGGTATTCGAATCATCAGCAACGGCTCAGGTTTAAGAATGAGTCGGCGAGTTCAGTAGCTGTAGATATGGCTCAGAATTCAAGCACTGAAGAAGTTCGGTTGGCCGATGTCGATCGGGTGCCAAAAGCTGTAGTGGTGTTCGGTGTGATCGATTGGTTCTTTCGGTTCCAGCGTCCTCAGCATCTGGCTGAACAACTGGCCCGTCGGGGGCACCGGGTGTTCTATATCTCACCGCAGTTTGTGAATACACCAAAGCCGGGATACGACGAAGACCTGATAACTCCCGATGAGAACAACCCAGAGTCGAAAGTTCATCAGATCAGATTCCATGTTACGGGCACGCCTCCCATCTATAACTGTGATCTGACAAAGGACCAGCAAGATCAGATTGTTGCCGGGCTCAGAACGATGCTGCTTCGGTTCGGGATAGGCCGAGCCGTATCAATGGTTCAGCATCCGGCCTGGCTCGATGTCGCCGCATCAATCCCGAATGCACAGATGATTTACGATTGCATGGATCATCACGATGGCTTCGATAATACATCTTCGGAGTTGCCCGAATATGAAGACAGGCTGATCGGGCACGCGGACCTGACAGTGGTGACCAGCAACTGGCTGAGAGAATATGCAGAGCCCAAAGCTAATCGGGTTTCCGTAATCAGGAATGCTTGTGACTACGAACACTTTGCCGCGGCAGCGGATGGTTCGAAGTCAACGAAGAGGGCATCAGGTGGCACTGTCATCGGGTATTTTGGGGCGGTTGCTGAATGGTTCGATGTCGATCTTGTTCGGAAAGTTGCGCAGCGGTATCCAGATGCGACCGTGTTGATTGTGGGCGCGGATTCCTGCGGGGCTTCAGAGAAACTATCTGGCATCCCGAATATCCAAATGAAAGGTGAAATGCCTTACAGCGATTTGCCGGATCTTGTGAGATCGATGGATGTTTGTTTGATCCCGTTTGTACTGAGCGATTTGATTCTGGCGACCAACCCTGTGAAGGTGTACGAGATGCTCGCAGCGGGCAAGCCGGTGGTTTCGACGGATCTTCCTGAACTGCGTCTCAATGAGCTTGATGGCCTGGTCTATCTCGCGGGATCGCATGACGAGTTCTTGGAAAGAATCGAAGAGGCACTGGGCTCACGAAACAACAAGTCGCTCCGTAGGAAACGTCAGGACTATGCCGCCAAGAACCGCTGGTCGGATCGCTCCGAGGCGCTTGATGCGGAACTCGCTTTGCTTAGAGGCCCGGGTGAGTCTGATTCCTTGGTCAGCGTCATTGTGGTGACATGGAACAATCTCGATCTCACCAAGGCATGTGTCGAGAGCATACTCGCGGATGACAGTTACCAGAGCTATGAACTGGTTGTTGTGGATAACGCCAGTACTGATGGAACAGCTGAATATCTTACTGAACTCGAAGCGTCTCATGAGAATATCAGGATCGTTCTGAGCCAAGAGAATACAGGATTCGCGCGTGGCAACAACATCGGACTCAAAGAAGCCCGGGGCGAGTACCTGATTTTGCTGAACAACGACACCGTGGTCACACACGGCTGGATCCGTACATTTGTCAACCATCTCCGGATGAACCCGGATGTCGGCCTGCTCGGGCCGATCACCAATAACATCGGCAACGAGGCCCGGGTGCAGACCCGATATCAAGAGATCGATGAAATGCCCGGAGAGGTGTTCGGCATCACACGATCACGGGCGGGCGAACTCTTTGATATGCCCGTGGCGGCGTTCTTCTGCTGTATATTCTCAAGGTCGGTGTTCGAAGAGGTCGGGATGCTCGACGAGAAGTTCGGGCTCGGGTACTTTGAGGACGACGATTACTGCCAGCGAGTGCGCGAGTGCGGGTACCGAATCTGCTGCGCGAGCGATGTATTCGTGCACCATCATCTCTCGGCCGGATTCAAGCTCATTGGCTCCAGCAAGAGAGATGCGTTGTTTGCCAAGAACCTGAAGTATTACGAATCGAAGTGGGGCACATGGTCTCCACATCGCTATCGGGTAAACGATGAATCTGAAACGGACAACGAAACCGAAGACCGCGCGATGCAGCGGGTAAGCACAAAGAGCTGAGCCCTGTGGGCTTTGAATGAAGGACATAGCATGAAAGCGGCTTCCAATACGAATCAATCCGGCCCGGCATGTGACAAGGGGTCAGGACCTGCTGAAGCGAATGGTCTGATGGTCCGGTTCCAGTGCAATATCTGCGGCAGCCACAATGAAGTCCCCAGCGAACAGGTCGGCCGAGAAACAAGCTCGTGTTCGAAATGCCAATCAACTGTCCGGATGAGATCAATCATCCACCTGCTTAGCAAAGAGATCTTTGGTGAGAGCATGGTGATCGGTGATATGCCACGCAGGCCTGATCTTCAAGGGATCGGGATGAGCGACTGGGAGACTTACGCCAAGCGGCTCTCAAAGGTATTCGCATACAAAAACACCTACTACGACACCAAGCCACATCTTGATATCACGGATCCAGATCCAGAGTTGTTTGGGACATTGGACTTTCTGATTTCTTCAGATGTCTATGAACACGTGGCGCCGCCGGTGTCCATCGCGTTCGAGAACGCGCTCAAGCTTCTCAAGCCGAACGGGGTCTTTATATTCAGTGTCCCGTTTTCACTCGATGAAACCGTAGAGCACTTTCCAGATCTCTACGATTTCGATATCGCAGGCAGCGGCGATTCGAGTGTTCTGACAAACACAACAAAGTCCGGCGAGCGCCAAGAGTTCAAGGATTTGGTCTTCCACGGCGGGCGCGGGGCAACACTTGAAATGCGTGTCTTTGGCAAAGATCACTTGATCAGTCAGTTCGTCAATGCAGGTTTCCGAGAGCCGGAAATCTGCGAGGAGCCGTATGCTCAGTTCGGCATCGACTTCCCGCAGTTGTGGTCATTACCAATGGTCGCTCGGGCGTCGGGTTAAGGCTCTGATGAGGAGTTGACCAGCGGGGGTGGTGGATCGGTCTCGGGATCAAATGATTTGATCGCAACGGTCCAGCCTGAATATTGCCCGACCTGGATGAGTGCCCCGGTCCTGATGAGCCGATTGAACTCTTCGATGATGCGGATGTCATCGGCGACATGGCCGATATCCCTTACAAGGAATGACTTGGTCTTTGGATCAGCCCAGCGTGTCTCGAATGATTCGAAGGATGTGGGTCGCATAAAGATCGCCCGGTCCTCGAAGCCCGGGATGAACCGGAGTATTGCATAGGAAGTCGCGACCTGTCCCAGTCTCTGGGTTCCCTCGTCGGCTTCAAAGAGCATCGTATTGATTGGTGGGACCCCGAGTTTGCTTCTCTGCTCGATCTGATCCTGTGCAAGTTCGGCTGGGTCCAGTCGCAACCATCCGATGAGCGAGGCGATGACTAGGACCGTCGTCACCGCAATAAGTGGCCCAAAGCGGGCAAGCCGCGGCTTGGAGAACGCGGCGGCCGGATTCCATGAAATGAGGGAGCCGAATTTGTCTTTGAAGAAATCGGATCTGTTCGAGAATGCGCATTCAAGTAGGAATGTAAAGAACCCCGCCATGCCCACCGCCATTGCGGGGACGGCTACAGCCATATTCCGTGTGCTGTAACTGAATCCAAGAGCCCAGATGAACCATGAAGGGATCGCAACCGCCAGAACGATTGGTCGGGAGACCTTGTGCAGAACTCCGAGCAATGAGGTGATCAGGAAAAACCAAACAACCAGTGAGCCTTCGATGCTTCGGTTGAAGGACATCGGCGGGACCAGCCGTTCGAATGCGGTGATAAGGCGTCCGGTCATCGACGGCCTTGCATGGAAGCTGCCAACAAGGTGGTTGCCAATAAATGTTTCTTTTCCGGACAGTATCAGCCATCCTGAATACCCATACCAGGTGGCTAGAACGACAAGAATCATGGCGAGAGAAAGAAGCGCGAGCCGGATGGGTTTGATGCCGAGGTCTGACGGGACCAGCATAAGAACAAGAGCGGGGTACGACACCACCATGACGAGCCCGGCCTGCTTGCACACGCCGGAGACCCCAGCGACGAATGCTCCAGCAAGTACCGTTCGTGTGATCAGCGACGGATCATGCTGGGAGCGGGCTTGCAAGACAAGACACCAAGAAAATGTGGTGAGGGCCGCGACCGGGATATCCATATATCCAGAAATGAAGAACGGCTTATAGAGGGTCCAGATCAGAAAGAATGTAATCGGGACCGCGCGGAATAGCAGCGGGGATCTATTGGCCACGCCAGCGCAGAACAGTCCCCCGAGGATCATCATCGGGAAAAGCCCCTGGATTGACCGGGCAAACTGCTGGAGTTGATCGTGACCGATCAGGATATAACTGATGCTCCATGTCGCCGGAACGAGTTGAGGGTAGTCTCTGATAGCCTTTGGCATCCCGTCGGATGCCCATTCCGTTGCCCAGCGGTTCCAACTCGCGACCGCGTCCCACCGGAAGAATGTCTCGCCGATCGACATGATCCAGATCCCGGCGCACACAACTAGAAAGAGGGATGCAAACGCGCCCGCCCGTTTGGTAGTGATACTCCAAGGGGGTTGATCTGTTCGCTGTTCTGGAGTCTCAGTTGATTGTTGTGTGCCGCGCCTGCTCTGGAGAATGCAGACCAACGCCAGTACAGCAATCTCAAAGATCATCACAGAAATCACGCTTGATCGCCCGAGTAATCCAAGTAGGGAGAGCCCGAGGACTACCACAAGATTCCACCACAGACTAAACGAAAATCCGAGCAGGAACTTTGTGAGCCCATTGGGATACCGGACCACGCGCGTGGCGATATAGCCCGGGAGCCACACCATCTGAACGATCGCAATCATCCCCATAATGGCGTCAAGCTGCGATACTTGTAGAGCGTCACTCGCGGTCAAATCGAATCCCTCGACTGTTCGGCTTGGTCATGTGTCCGGTAGGCAACAATGCCCTGGGTTAGGAATATGGGCCAGTTGATCTGGCTCTTGATGAGATCCCCTTCTTGTCTGGCTGTTGTCAGAACTTCCGGGAACTTGAGCGGGCGTTCATCATGGAAGATCCACTTTCCGGATATTTCTGCCGCTGAGCGAGTGAGCCGGTACAAGAGCGTTGGCGTTGGGAATGTCATCACGACCAATCCGCCTGGTTTACAGAGCTTGAAATGCGAGCGGATGGAGTTGGCTGTGCCTTCTTGGTCGAAGTGCTCGATGAGACCAACGCTAAACACGATGTCCGCCTTGGGGATATTTCCGAGGGTGTCGGTGTCAAGAACATCGGCCTGTATAGCAGCGGCTTTATCTGCGCTCACGGTTTCGGTATGCTGCTCTCTGAAGAGGTCTAGGCCGTACTCGTTGAGATCGATGACAGTGTACAAACTCGGCTTAAGTTTCTCGCAGAGACGGGTATAGAAACATGAGTTCGCCCCGCCGATCTCGATAATGCTTGCCCCGCCAGCCGAGCCCGAGCTCTGGTTGTTCAGAGAGAGGTACCGCTCGAGCAGGTTGCCTGTGAAGTTCCGGGTGATCGAAGTTGCACGGAACGGCGCTTTGTAATACCCGGTCCAGTCAGTTTCGGTCTCGGGCTGGGTGAGTTTCGATTCGGATTCACTCATTCTTGGCTTTCAGATGTGCTCGACCCGATCCGATCCCGATGAGCTCGGGGTCATCGGAAAGATCAAGAGGCGTTGGATAGAGAAGTTGGCGATGATGAGCATGGTCTCTGAGATGATTTTGAGCAGAACAACATCGAGCTCTGTGAAGGTTGTCCCCGCGGTCATCAGCGCGTAGGACACAAACCCGGACATTGCGACCAGGACCGCGTACCAGAATGCAGAGCTGGCGACCGGTCTTCCGGACTTGAATACAAACACACGGCAGGTATGGAACTGATACACACCAGCCACGATTCTCGCGGTCGCCATCGAGAGGGCGATGTTATCTGTCATCCGGACCATGAAGGTAAAGACGACCACATCAATCAGGAAGGTCGCAAAGGAGATAATAAGGAAGCGGGCAAAGACCGAGTAGATTCTCATCGAATCGCGGACCGCGAGGAAGTGGGAGCTCGAGTTGTCATCCTCGTACACCGTTTCGATTTCACATTCGACCATTTCAACACCCAAGATTTTGAGCTCGATCAGCATCCGCATTTCGTAGTCGTATCGATTGCCCGGTATTTTGAGCAGGGGCGGGATGAGAGCAAGCGGGATCCCCCGCAATCCTGTTTGCGTGTCGCTGAGTTTGCTGGGGGCAAAGAGCTTAAAGACGTATTGAGTGGCGGTATTCCCCACCCGTGAGCGGAGCGGGACCGGGCCTTGAAAGCTCCGGGAGCCCATGATCAGTGATGCGGGGTTGTCGATGAGCGATTGCCCGACTTTCAGAATATCGTTGGGAAGATGCTGCCCGTCGGCATCGGCAGTGAGCACACCAACCGTTGCAAGCGAATGGACCGCGATGTGGTTGAGCCCATACCTCAGTGCGGCTCCTTTCCCCAAATTGACCGCGTGGCGAAGGACAGTGACCCGTTCAAGGCAGCTCAGGGCTTCGAAAATAGGCAGGAACTCTTCGCCTGATCCATCATCGACCAGTACGATCGAGCCATACCCAGACCCACGAAGCGTATCGACAAGCTCGATGAGGTCCTCTGTAGGCTTATATGCCGGGATGAGCACGCATAAATCGGCAACCGAATTCGTGCCGTCAACCGCCGCCTGCTGTCCCGGTTGAGGGGCAGGTTGCTCTGACGATGCGTGTGCTTTCTCGATCGTGGGTTGTGGGGGAGTCATGGGTGGATATACTATAGCAGTAGAGTTCTTGGGTAGAAATCGGGGGAATCGAACCCGGCTCTTTCAGAGCGATACAATCCACGCTGAACCTAGAACTCGACGCCTAGAGAGGGCTTATGACACGAACGCTTGTAGTACTTGGAACCCGCCCGGAAGCGATCAAACTCGCTCCGGTGGTCCATGCCCTCAAGCGATATGGCGGGCCTGACGATGAAACGCTGGTTTGCTCTACGGGCCAGCACCGTGAGATGCTCCACCAGATATTCAATCAGTTCGGGATCAAGCCTGACATTGATCTCAATATCATGGAGCCGGGGCAGAATCCGGCGGATGTCATCGGTCGGCTCATGCTCGAGCTCGGCCAGGTCTACCGAGACACCAATCCCGACTGGGTTGTAGTCCAGGGTGATACCGCGACGGTTGTTGCCGGTGCGTTATCTGCATCAATGCACCGGGTACAGCTCGCTCATGTTGAGGCTGGACTCCGGACATATGACAATGCCGAGCCCTTTCCAGAAGAGATCAACAGAAGAGTCGTCGGCGTGGTTGCGGATCTGCACTTTGCCGCGACCCAGCGTGCACAACAGAATCTCATCAACGAAGGTGTTTCGCCCGACTCGATCCATGTCACGGGCAATACCGTAATCGATTCGCTCAACTGGACCGTTAAATCACTCCAGGACGGTTCGGTCACTCCAGAGTCATCAGCGGAACCTGATGAGAAGCTCGTTGTGGTCACGGCACACCGGAGAGAATCATTTGGCGAGCCTATCAAACAGATCTGCCTTGCGATCCGTGACATCGCCAGAGCCAATGACAGAGCCCGGATCGTTTTCCCTGTCCATCCAAATCCCGCGATCCGCCAGCCGGTCTATGAGATCCTCGGCGGGGAACCAAGGGTCAAGCTACTTGAGCCTCAGGACTACACAGACTTTGTGGGACTATTGAGCAAGGCCTACATGATTCTGAGTGATTCAGGGGGGGTGCAAGAAGAAGCCTCCGCACTGGGTATCCCGACTTTATTACTCCGAGACTGTACGGAGCGGCCTGAAGCGATCGAGTCGGGAGTTGTGGTCTCGGTCGGTTGTGACCGCCAACGCATCAATGATCAGGCATCCCGGCTCCTCGGTGATCCAAATATCTACAAAAAAATGGCTCAGCCCACCACAGTCTTTGGAGATGGCAAAGCTTCAGATCGGATCGCAAAGCGTCTCCTCGGCATCCCGATCGAAGAGAGCGATCCCGAGTTGGCATTCCTTAAAGCGGTCAATCTGACCGCATAATTCTGAGGAACCCACCGGTGCGTGTACTCTGGCTTGTTCGTCGAAATCTCACTGAGTTCCCTGGGGGCGACACGATCCAGGTGCTTGATACTCAGCAGGCGTTGGAGAACATGGGTGTCGTCGTTGACCGGCGATCTGTTGATCAGTTGCCAACGAAGGAAGACGCGGACCGGTACGATCTCGTCCATCTGTTTCATCTTGATCGCCTCTGGGAAAACATCCCCGCGGCAAAGGCTGCGATGAAGGTTGGGCTCCCGTACACACTCAGCACGATTTATTGGCCAACATGCAAGTTCGATGGCGCTGCAAGGACCGGCATCAACGGCGGGATTGCTCGTGTATTTGGTGGGCACGCATTTCAATCGTTCCGCCAAGCTGAGCGGTGGTGTGTCTCGAAGATCAAAGAGCGGGTTCCGACACCACTGGACCCGATGTGTCTCCAGTTCGACAACGCTGCAAGGTTTCTTCTTTCAAACGCATCGGTCTGTCTTCCCAACAGCAAGATCGAATGGGACAGGCTGCAAAGTAGATTCGAATCCAACGCCCGCATGGTGGCGGTGCCCAACGCGGTCCGCGATGAGTTTCTCACACAAGACGAGAGCGAATCCGCCCCTGCCCGCAGTGGTGTAATTTCTGTCGGAAGAATAGAACCCAGAAAGAACCAGCTCGCATTGATTCGCGCGGTCTCCGAGGAGTTCGGCCCGCCAATTGATCTCACGGTTGTGGGCTCGCCCGGAAGATTTAGCTCCCGGTACTACCGAAGGTGCAGGGCTTCGGCGGGGCCGCATGTGCGTTTCTTGACCCACCAATCTGTTGATTCACTAAAGTCGATTTACAAAGGTGCAAAGGTCCATGTGAGCCCGAGCTGGTACGACACCCCCGGGCTTGTCAACCTCGAAGCCGGCGTCCTCGGCTGCTCGCTCGTCGTCGGCAGTGACGGATCAGCCTACGAGTACTTCGGGGATTGGGCGCAGTACACCGACCCGTCAGACCCCGCATCGATTCGAGCCGCGATCGAGCATGCTCTAGACTCCCAGCCATCAGCTGAAGGGCCTTCATCACTTGAAGAGATCATCAAAGAAAAATTCACCTGGGTACGTGCTGGGGAAGAGACATTCAAAGCGTATCAACAATCACTCTGTATGGCTTCCTCCTAAATTCCATACTCGCTGAGTATTTTCGGAATCAGGCAACCCTATTCCAAAAGTACATCGGTTTTAAAAACCCAGTGGATTAGCCAGACCTGATGCCCTAGATCACCGGCTTCGTCTGGTTGATGAGGGTGTCAGTTTCGATTCTTTCATCGCCAGGCCCACTCTCAATACAGGCAATGCCGGTAGGGAATTTGAAGAGGGCGGTAAAATCGTTTATTTGGCATTGGAGTTATTTTGGCTCGGTCAAACAACTGGCGTTCAATTTTACACCCAGGAGGCCAAAATGCGGCGTATGAGTTGATTAGTAGCGTTATAGTCACTGAAATTGTTTCTGAAATAGCACTTGAAACAGTATCGAAATTCTGTATACTGGGCTTATGCCTCTAGAAGATCAGTCAATATCTAATGGAAATGATCAGTTTGAATCCGACACGATTCAGGCGATCAGTGCTGCTCGCGATGCGTATTCGAGGATTATTGAGGAGAAGTGTCCCGGGTCCAAAGCCGTTACTGCGGTCTCGAGTGCATTCGGGATTCATCGCAAGCTCGCATGGCAGGTGATCAAGGTGGCGTATGCGGAAGATCCGTTTATCGCCGCAAAGCACATGCCCTCCCCAAAGAGCATCGCGGTGTGGATTCAGGCGGCTGAGTCTTGTGGGATTGATGGGGAACTCGTTGAGTCTGTCCGCAGTGCGGACAATCGGTTTCAGGAGTTGATTCATACGCATGCCTCGAGCAAGTCGGAGTTTGACATTCTGATCGAATCTTCAGGGTCGTCGCAGGACACGCAGACCGAGGAGCGATGGCGACAGCTTGCATTCGATGGCAATAGCTTTACATGGGGAGCGCATTGCAAGGTTTTGATGGCGATGTGTGTGCTGATGCCTTCGGATGATCGCGAGGATTTCTTTCATATGGCCCAGGTTCGTGGGCTGATGGGATTCCGGCAGTTGCGATCCGATGTGCGATGGGTGATCAATCAATCGGTCGCGGTGGATGATGATGTCAATCATGAATCAGCAATGCAGCGCGTCGCGATTGATCCGCAGGCGGCCAAGGTGCACAACGGCGTCCCGGTGCTCCCGGAGTACTGCTCGGATCCGATGCCAGCGATGATGCGATCCAAGACGCACGACGGGATGATGCAAGACGAGTTCTTGTCGTCGGTGATCGGGCTTCAGGGCGAGCGGACACTGGTGACCGGTGAGCTGCTCCGCAATATCGCACCAACGCATGCGATGCCTAATGACAAGGTCGCCCATTTTGGAACGTCTATACGGACGCCAGCAGAAATGCTTCACTTTGATCTCTTTGTCAAGAATGGGTTGTTCGGGGATGTAGACCGCGAGCTCCGGGTGTTCTCGGATATCGCGTCTTCGATCTCGTTCAATGACTCCGATGCACTCAGTGTGAACGAGACGGTGACGAAGCTCGGGCGCGGAGTGACACTGGCTCAGGCACCGGATCTGCCTGGTTATCACGATCTTGCGGTGGAGATATTTGATCGGTTGGGAATAGATCCGAGCGAGTACGAGTTGTACCGCGTCCGGCTGGCGTACCCGCCGATGCCAACGACGGTGATGATGAAACATGTGTTGCTTCCAAAGGACGGGGAGCGCAATTGAGCACGAATGCTCAGAAACTTAACCACGTAGCAACTGCAGCTACAAACTTTTTAGAGACTGGAGAATAGAGATGAATACGAATTTGGTATGTATCGGTGCGGTTGCGCTCATGAGCGCATCAGCAATGGCAGATATCTCGGTAAGCAACTACGACGATCTGAGTGAGGCTTTCTACGGAGAAACATTCCACTACAACGGCGTGACTTACTCCGATGTCAACAATGTTGATGGCGTCTTCCCCGGCGGCGACACCTTCACCGCAGGCGGCGGGATAACCGGTCTTGGAAACACGATCATCGTTGAGAATGCAACACTGCTCTACAACGATTTCCCAAGCTGGGGCTCAGCCAACAACGCATTGACCTTTGGGACCTCGTTTGTCGTCGGCGACAATCTCTCTATTGGCGCACTCTCAGCAGTCACCATGACGCTTGATTCCGTTTCTGACTTTGCCTCTGTCGAGATGGCGTATCTCGAAAACGGCCCATGGGGCGGTATCGAATACCACCTGGACGCAATGATGGGCGGCAATGTGGTCGGCTCCGATTCGTTAACCCTCTCGGATCTGGGCGGACGCGATAATATCGCATTCAGCACCCTCTCTGTCGGTGGTGTGGAGTTCGATTCGCTCCGTCTCTACGGAAGCTTCGGCTCAGACAACTCCGGCGGGCGTGCATTGCTCGACAACCTGACTTTAAACTCAGTTCCTGCGCCAGGCTCGCTGGCGTTGCTCTTGGGAGCAACCGGGTTTTTGAATCGTCGTCGCCGATAAATCCCTCTTATCAGGCTGACATATGACGATCTTCATTCGCCCGCACCCGTTCATAAACGGGTGCGGGTTTTTCTGTGTACTCAGTTAATTCAGTCATTGCAGATTGAAATGTGTGAAGCCGGGTATTGATGATCGCGTCATCTATAAGTGCCTCATCAGGCCATGACCAATGCAGAGCACACGTTCAAAAGACACGCAGGAGCCGAAGATGGCTCCTGCGTGGTATCTAGAAAAACAGTGCTATCCAGTTACGGTCGATGCAAAGCAGAGTTCAACATCATTCAAGGACATCCATTGGTGAATGCGGTGATGAATGCGCTGATATCGAAGAAATCGAACGCTGAATCGCCAGTAAAATCGGCTGATGGATCGTTTGCTGAGAAGGCGGTCAGGAAGGCGCTGATATCGAAGAAATCGAGTTCGCCGTCATCGGTGAAATCTGCAGGACATTCAAACTCAAGAGTAATGATCCAGCCGCCATCTATGCGGGTATGTCCAATGAGTTTCTTTCCGTCCGATGAGATTGCTTGGATGACTTCTAGACTTGTGCTTGGCGGAATGTCTGCTCCAAGCGAGTTGATGTATCCCACCAGCTCTTGCAGATCACCTGCTCCTAAGGGCTGTATCCATGCCCGACGATTTGTGCCAAGGTAGTCGAAACCAACAATTGTTTCGTTGTCAGCGATGTCCATGGCTGCGCTCGGCCAGCCAGGAAGGAGTGATCCACCTGCGATTCTTGATGGGATTCCGTCGACCACTTTTCCTGCTTCGAAGGTGGTCCCCCCCATTGCCCAAGTACCGAGAATGACAGAACCGTCATCTCTCATTCCATGGAACTCGCCGCCGGCAGCGAAGGTCGGATCGAGCAGCTCGCCTTCGAGGGTGATCCCGTTCCACATGGCAGGAGTGCGCGAGTTGCCTTGCGCGAATCCTGCAAGCACTGTGCCGTCAGCGGACATGGTCGATGATCGATTCCTGCCGTTCGCAAGATTCTCGAGTTCAAGCATCCCGGTTGCTTCAGTCCAAACAAATCCTCGGCCATTGCAAGCGTCCCAAGATAAACCAGTGACGATTGTTCCGTCGGCGCTCAACTCAAATCCATTGCTCCGGCTCGGGCAAGCCCCGGCATTTGGGAGCCAGCCCAATCCGACCCAGCCTGTTGATTCGGTCCAGATTCCCGCTTCCTGTTCGAATTCACTGCCAGGCAGCCCGGTGAGATCACCGATTAACACCTGTCCATCATCGGAAACCGCTTTGATCTCGGTGACGCCATTCGGGGAGCTATCCGTTTCAATGATGGTAAAGACATCATTGACGCTGTCCCAGCGGTACCCAATATCCGGGATCAAGTCGCCATTGGTGTCCAAGCCCCCAACGATCCAACGGCCATCGGGCGTGATATCGTTGGCAGATGTTGTTGCATGTCCATTGATAGGCTCAACAATGTATTGGAATGTTGCCGAGACTTGTGCGGAAACATGCGAAACGAGCGTGCCGCATGCTGTGAGTGCGATTGCAGTAGAGAGTTTCATATTCGTCATCCTTTTCAGGGGGTGTTTGCACATAGGTTGGTTTATGGGCATCCAGCAGTAAACGCTGTGAGGAACGCACTGATATCGAAGAAGTCGAACGCGGCATCCTCATTGAAATCGGCTGATGGATCGTTTTCTGAGAACGCGGTGAGGAAGGCGCTGATATCGAAGAAGTCGAGTTCGCCATCACCAGTGAAATCTGCCGGGCATGCATACTCAAGAGTAACAATCCAAGCCGGTGTCCCAAATGCGCTGAGTCCGACCATATATCGCCCATCACTTGAGATTGCCTGGATGACATCGAGATTTGTTCCTTCCGGAACATTCGCCCCGAGTGAGTTGAGCCACGCGACGAACTCAAGGCATGGTCCCTCGCCGAACGGCTGAATCCATGCACGGCGTGCAAATCCTGGGATGGTGTCGAATCCAACAACAGTCCCGTTGTCGTCGATGTCCATCGCAGTGCCGTACCAGCCACCGATAATCGAACCACCACCGACCGCAGAGATCACACCATCGTCAATCCGGAAGGCGTCATACCAGAAATCTGCGCCACCAAGATACCCTTTCCCGAGAAGAACGGAGCCGTCATCGCTGATCCCTGTGATCTCCCCCTCAATCTCTCCCACAACTGCCCCCATTGAATCGATCAGGGCTCCGGTCATTGTGTTTCCATTCCAAGTGGCCGCGGTTCTACTAAATGATCCCCTAGCAAATCCAGCAATGACTGAACCATCCGATGACATCACGGATGCACGGTTTCCGCCGCTTCCGAGTACATCCAGCTCCTGCATTCCGGTTGCTTGTGTCCAGCGGAAACCACGCCCGCTGCAACCATCCCACGAAAGACCGATCGCGATGGTTCCGTCACCTGAAAGCTCATACGAGCTACTCTTGCTTGGGCAGAAACCTGCATTCGGGAGGAAACCCAAGTCGGTCCATCCGTCCGCATCAGTCCAGATTCCAGCAGTGTGCGAAGTGGTGATCACAGGGTCGGGGATGTTCCCCAAGACTACCGAACCGTCATCGGAAACCGAGTTTACCACTGCAACGCCAGAGGTGATTCCAGGTGATGGTATGATCGTGAAGACATCGCTCATTCGATCCCAGCGATATCCGGCATCCGGGAACTCATCACCATTCAGGTCCATGGTGCCCACAATCCACCTACCGTCCGGAGACATGTCATTGGCCGCGTACGCCGTATCACCGGAGATCGGATCAAAGATAAACTCAAATGTCGCCGAGACAACCTGAGCGGATGCGCTCGTGCCAAAGCCGCAAAGAGCAATCGAAACATAACATGTAGAGAGGAGATTCATGTGTTCATTTCCTGTGGAATGGGTTTTGATTTGTAAATGGTTAGGAAGAGGCTGCGTAGCCTTTCGGATACGCACCCCAGTGTTGATTCTGGAAATCAAGAGCCGAGTTACCGGCGACGACGCGAAGCGACGAAGCCACCAAGCCCAATCAGTGCCAAGCCGCTTGGAGCAGGTACTGCATTCCATGAGATATTGTCAACATACGTGGTCGGGGAGAATCCAAAACCAAAGAGCTGGACTTCATTAAAGACCATGCCATCGGTGGCAGTTACATCCCACCATTCGTCACCAAGACCGCCCCAAGCTGGGCCGGGGGAGGAGAAGAAGCTACCAACTTCGACGCCATCATGGAGCGCTACACCCTTAAAGCCGCCACCGCTGAATGATGATGGTCCGGATGGATCCCAAGCTTGGGCGCTAAAATGAGTCAGGTCGGAATCGAATACCATTGTGACACCAAAGTTTCCAAAGAACGAGTTGCCGGTCCCAACCCATGGACCAACCGAAGCTGTGTAATCGTTTACCTGATGAACCCCGTCAGCCGATGAGATTGAGGCGAGGCCGAGCCCGGCCCAGTCTCCTGTATTGACAAAGCCGGTTGGCCCGCCAGCTTCATCAAAGTTGAGCGTCGTGCTGTAGGTTGTCCCGCTTGATCCCTGCGTGACTGAGATAGCTCCCATTGCTGATCCTGCGACCATTGCGAGCGTTCCGATGAGTGCTGTTGCTGTGATGTTCATTGTCTTTCCTCTCACTAGAGTTATGTGATCCAAAGTGCCCGGAGTTGGGCTGTTTCATATAACCTAGCGTATTACGGACTCGGTGTCAATGTCAATAATGACATTTTTTATGACATTTCCTCTTGCGTCAATCCCGAAGATCGCCTACGCTGTGTACCAGATGAGTGAACCGCCAGTAGTCCACATCCCGAGACCACGACCAGACCTCCCAGCGGCTGAAGCGGCGTCAATCCGCGATGTGATGGCTACATTCCAGGTCTTGCGATCATCTGTTCTAGAATTGTTTGGTGTCATGGGGGTCGATCCAACGAAAACACGGGAGCTTGCTCGAGACCTTGGACTGAATCGTGGGCTCGCATGGAAGCTCTCACGCGTGGCAAGATCAATCGATGGCACCGATGTCGCCCATGATGTCCCAGGCAAACAAAGCATGGAACGGTTCATCGGCGTCTGTAAACAGAAAGGTGTTCACTCATCACTGATCTCAAAGGCACACGAAGCAACCAACGCGTTTGAGAAGAGCGTTGCATCATGTTCCGGCGGACGCAAGACACTCGCGATGCTGCTCGCAAACTCAGGAAACAACGTCGCATCGCAAGATCGCGAACGCGCCCGCAGGATGCTCTTTGATGGCGCGTGCTCCGTCTGGGGTGTGCAGGCGCAGACTCGGTTTGTATCTGTATTCTTGTGCCCGTCACGAACCGAGCCAGGGATGCTCGATGCGGCGCATGTCACCGGGTATGTTGGATTCCGCCAGTTCAGTTCGCGACCATGGCCGATGAGCTACGAAGCCATTCATGATAAAAAAGGAAAGACACTCCCGATTCAGAAAGACCCGCTCGACCCAACAGGGTATGAAGAGGGAGATCTGCAGCTCATGCGTGAGTTCTGCGAACCAAGTGACCCGAATATAGAAGTCCGGATGCAAGGCGATTACAAGGTCTTTGATCTCGCTGCAGGAGCAGTTGGCAATCGCGGCTTGACAACCTGTGTATTCGGTAGCATCCTCCGCTCAATCTACGGCCAGAGTCAGAGCAGTGAGCATGAATCTGCAGGATTCATGGTCATGCTGCAGACGCCGGTCGAGCGGGTGGTGTTCGATTACTTTGTGCATGACTCGATTAATCACTCCAACGAGATCGTAACACATCTCCTTGATCGCCTGACCTATCCGCACGATAACACCGTTGAGAACTTCGACGACCAGTCCATGTCGATTGCTGAGCGTGGATACGACCTCCCGCGCGGGATTGATGGTGCTGCGACCGCGCATCTCCCTTGGTATCAACGATTGATGGAGTTTGTGTCTACACAAACCGGATACGGGATTGATGAGTTTCAAGGTTCAAGATTCGAGATGACCTATCCGCCAATCTCCACAACACTCAGCCGAAGAATCCAGTTGTCGCCGTCAAATATAGATTGATCAATCCAATATTCTCAGTTGACACGCATAACACGGGATGTCGCGGAATATTCAATTTTTCATCATCAATGGAGCCGGGGGGAATCGAACCCCCGTGCCGGGATTGTCAGCAAGACGCTTCTACGGGTGTAGTCGTTGGTTTAATCTCGATCTAGTACCGGGCAACGACACCCTGTATTTCGATCCAGCCTCTCGAAACCTCCTTGCTAACCCGCCAAGAGGCGCCACGGGCTAGCCAGTCCGAAGATCGTGATCCACCACCGTATCGGACGTCGAGCGATGGATCCGTAGCCAATAATTAGGCTGCGAGTGCGTACTGCGGTTTGGCAGATATAAAGTTGCGTACTTTTTACGAGGCTAACACGCTCCTCGACTCGCCACACCAAGCCTTCCCAATCCGGTCGAATGCCATATCGGCCCCAGTTTCATGCCCCGGGACCATCCCGGAGACACTTCTTGTGATACTACGCCAGGCGGCGCATTTAAGTTTCACCAAAAAAGCCTGCTCTGCTCACGATATTGATATTCAGATAAAAATGTCCTTTCAGTTATGTAGACAAGGATTATTGGTGGTGACTGCAGTTTTGATAATCTGGTCGGACCATCTTCGGTTGGATAGGTTGCATGAAATTAACCAATTAGTCTTGATTTATAGCCAGAAATGTGTACATTGGAGACGTATATCCGTGCAGTTCCATGCTCGGACTTGGCAGGAATCAAAGAGGAGGAATCAGATATGTTCAAAACCACACAAAAGCTTTCTTTATGCGCTGGCATGGCCCTCTGTGTCTCAGTGGGAACCACTACGGCTTCAGCAGGCGACCGTTCGGGTACTGTTATGACAGTCCAATCCGGGTTGACCGCAGAGAAACGAGAAACTATTCGTCAGAACCAAGGCGCGCTCGGTCACTCCGTAGCTCGCCAGTGGAATGAAGTCCTTCTTGACTCGATCCGCAAGGACTTTGCTCGTCCAACAGTTCACTCACGCAATCTCTACCACACCAGTGCCGCGATGTGGGATGCTTGGGCCGCCTACGACGCCCAGGCCGACCAGGTGCTGCATCACGAGAAGCTCACAGCTAAGAATGTCGAAGCCGCTCGCGAAGAAGCAATTAGTTATGCGATGTACCGCTTGCTCCGTCACCGATTCGCGTCATCGCCTGCCGCTCCGATCATGTTCCCAGAATACGACCTTCTGATGGCAGAGCTCGGACATGACATCTCCTACGAGGGCACAGTCGGAAACGATCCGGCCTCACTCGGCAACCGGATCGCAGAGTCCATTATCATCTTCGGCCTGAGTGATGGTGCCAACGAAATCGGCGGCTACGCAAATCTTCTATACGAGCCAATCAACCCGCCACTGCTTCCAGACTTCCCCGGAAACCCAGACATCATCGATGTCAACCGCTGGCAGCCGCTCGCCCTTGAGTTCTTTGTTGACCAGTCCGGGAACCCGATCCCGTTCGGATACCCAGAGTTCCTTGGCCCTGAATGGGGCGAGGTGTCATCATTCTCGCTCAATCCAAACGACCTCACAGTTGTTGAACGCGACGGCATCGACTGGGCAGTCTGGCACGATCCGGGTGCACCTCCATACTCGGGCACCAAAGATGGTGACGCTCGGTTCAAGTGGGGCAACGAGATGGTTCTCACTTGGTCAGCACACCTCGATTCGTCTGATGGTGTCATGATTGATATCTCGCCTGGTGCTATTGGTAATGCCGATCTCGCACAGATGAATGAAGAGTCCATGTACTACAACCACCTCGAAGGCGGCGACTGGGGCACGGGCTGGGATGTGAATCCTGTGACCGAGTTGCCATACGAGCCACAGATAGTTCCTCGTGGTGACTACGGCCGCATCCTTGCAGAGTTCTGGGCTGATGGTCCAGATTCAGAAACCCCTCCGGGTCACTGGTTCACACTGCTGAACTATGTATCGGATCACCCACTCAATGAAAAGCGTTTCATGGGTGAAGGTCCTCTCGTTGACGATCTTGAGTGGGATGTCAAGTCCTACCTCATCATGGGCGGCGGCATGCACGACATCGCCATCGCGGCATGGTCGGTCAAGGGATACTACGACTACGTCCGTCCGATCTCGGCTCTTCGGGCCATGTGTGACCTCGGTCAATGCTCCGATCCAAAAATGCCGAGCTTCAATCCTGGCGGGATCAACTTGTACCCTGATATCATCGAGGTTGTCACTGTTGCAACAACAGCACCAGGCCAGAAGCACGAGCATCTGCTCGGCAATGAAGGCAAGATCGCCGTCAAGGCTTGGCTCGGCCCAACCCATATCGTGAATCCTGATGAGGACATCGCGGGTGTTGGCTGGATGCTCGCAGAGAACTGGTGGCCATACCAGCGTCCAAGCTTTGTGACTCCTCCGTTTGCCGGATATGTCTCGGGCCACTCCACCTTCTCGCGTGGTGCAGCAGAGATCATGACCATGCTTACCGGCACCGAATACTTCCCCGGCGGGATGGGCGAGTTCGTCGCACCGATGAACGAGTTCCTCGTCTTTGAAGACGGCCCATCGATGGATATCACCCTCCAGTGGGCGACCTATCAGGACGCATCGGATCAGTGCTCGCTTTCACGCATCTGGGGCGGGATCCACCCACCTGCTGACGACCTTCCAGGCCGTCACATGGGTCAGGAGATCGGTCCTGAAGCGTTCACCGAAGCACGCCGATACTTCGACGGGCTCAAGTCTTGCCCCGCCGACTTTGAGGGTGACGGTTATGTCGACTTCTTCGACATCTCCAAGTTCCTCAACGCGTACATTGCCAACGATCAGATCGCTGACATGACGATGGACAACCAGCTTGATATCACCGATATCTTCAGCTTCATCGACGCGATGAAGGCCGGCTGCCCGTAAGGCAAGTCATCTAACAAATCAAACACCCGCATTCGTGCGGGTGTTTTTTTGTGCCCGTGTATTCGTCCTCTGTGCTATTAAGCTTTTGTAGTGGATTCGGTCACGATCGAACGCACTGCTAGAAGGAAGCGTTCGATCTCTTCGCTCGTTGTCGTTGAGCCCGGAGAAACGCGGATGCCGCCTTCTTCGTCGTTGCCCAGCGCGTTGTGGGCGAGCGGAGCGCAATGAGATCCGGCGCGCGTTGCGATGTTGAATTTCTTGTCGAGATCATCGGCGACCTGTCGAGCGGGGATGGATCTGATATTGAACAGCACCACGGGTGTTCGTCCCTCGATCCCGGGTGTTCCGTAGATTGTAATCTGATCGATCGCAGAGAGTCCATCAATAATTTGCTGGGTGAGTTTCATCTCGTGCTCGTGGGCCTCTGGTGTCATTGCGTTCATCGCTGCGACTAGCCCCGAAAAGCCAACAGCGTTGCTTGTCCCTGCTTCGAGTGCGTCGGGGAGTTCGGTCGGCATCTCAAGGCCTGGAGCCTTTGAGCCAGTCCCACCCCGGCGTTCACAGAACACACGCGATTCGCTCTGCGAACAGTTGTCTGGGAACGCCTTGCTACTCAGGTACAGAGCGCCGGTTCCGGTCGGGCCACCGAGCCCCTTGTGGCCAGCGATCGCCAGAAGATCAATCTTCATCTCCTGAACATCCACAGGGAAGTGCCCAAGAGTCTGGGCGCAGTCTACAAGAACCAATGCGTCTGGGGCAACCTCGCGCACAGCGGCCACCGCCTCTTTGATTGGTTGAATCGTGCCCACCGCGTTGGACGCATGCGTCAAACACACCAGCGCGGTGCACTCCGTGCAGGCCTTGGCGATTTCTGTAGGGTCGAGTCGTCCTTGATCGTCACAGCCCACGAATATCAACTCGATTTTGTCATCAGCGGCGTAACAGTGCAGCGTGCGGAGCACCGCGTTGTGTTCAACAACGGATGTCACAATCCGGATCGGGCTATCGCATCCCGCGCGCTGGGACGCCCGGATCACGCCATGGATCGCGAGGTTGAGCGCGTCGGTGCAGCCATGAGTGAGAACAACCCGTGATGGGGATGGTGCATTGATGATCATTGCGATTTTGAATCGGGCTTCTTCGATAACATCACCCGCTGCACGCGAGAGCTTGTGCCCGCCTCGGCCAGGATTCCCGGCCTTGGTATTTAAAAAATCAACCATCGCTTCGCCAACACACGGGGCTTTGGGCCAGCTTGTCGCGGCGTTGTCAAGATAGATGAATGGCGTGGTCATGAATCCGTCTCCAGACGCGGTGTTGCATGAGCCATCAGATCCCGGCTCTCGTATACTTTCTTGTCACCCATCGTATTCCATCGGCACCTCGTTGGCACCGGTTGGGTCAGAACCGAGGTTTGTATGAAGATCGCTGTCATCATCCCCGCTGCAGGCATGTCCACCCGGTTCAATGGCTCAGGACAGGACGCCGACCTGTTGGGAATGGGCCGCTCCAAGCTCGACGAAGACCTCGGCGGCAAGACCGTCCTCCAGAGGACCATCGAGCTCTTTCATACCCATGAACATGTCTGCCAGGTCATCGTTGCCGGACCCCATGACCACGAAGCGATGTCGTCGTTCAAACTCCACCACGCCGACCGGATCAATCTTCTGGGGGCCGAACTTGTCGCAGGTGGCAAGGATCACCGCTGGCAGAGTGTTCAGGCAGCGCTTGGGTCAGTATCAGATGATGCCACCCACATCGCGATCCATGACGCGGCGCGTCCCGCGACCCCGCCCGACCTTGTTGACCGAATCTTCGATGCCGCCGCTCGGTTCAACGCAGTGATCCCGGTTGTACCGGTGAGCGATACGCTCAAGCGTGTTTCATCCGATCCGATCGACGACAAATCAGACGCCGATCCACTGGCGGCGATCCTCGGCGCCGGAGATGCAATTCCGATGCACGAAGTCGTGGGGGGGATCGATCGTCAAGATGCGGTGCTGGTCCAGACGCCTCAGGTGTTCGCCAAAGACCTGATCGAGCGTGCCTATCAGCAGGATGATCTCTCAAGCACTGATGATGCCGGTTTGATCGAACGCCTAGGCGAGCGAGTCGTGACCATCGCGGGTGATGAGCGAAACATAAAGCTCACCCGCGTGGGTGATCTGCCGGTGCTCAGAGCGATCATGAATGTCCATGGCAACAAACAACGGGCATCCCACAAGCGTTTCTAATCCGGATTACTTGAGCGAGCTGGCGCAGTACAAGCCTATTGAGATGGCCATCCGTTTCGCGTCGGGCTTTCTTGGTTTGTTGGCCATAAGCACGATGATCGCATCGATGTGTTCGTTGAGTTCGGCGAGCTCGCTTTCGTCGAGCCATCCTGCGGGGCTACCAATGTAAGTGTCACGAAGCGGGACGGGAAGAATCGCAGTCCCAGATTCGATCGACTTTGTGATTTTGAGACCGGTGTCCTTCAAGGAAGAACGGGTAAACTCGCCCAGCGCCTTCGTCATCTCAGGCTTGCGTGGGCTGTACCGCATGAACTCGAGCTTGGTTGAGTACACCTTTGCGTCGCGCCGAGCGGTGCTCTTGGTTCCCATCTCAATCAGCAGCCCAACCTCGACGAGTTGATCGATATGCCGATACAGCGACGCGGGTTTGCGTCCCATCTGCTCTGCGATCTCGCGTACCGACGCCTCTCCTTGGCTCAGCACGACCTGGTGGATCTCGTGGCGCATCGGGGAACAGAGCGTCCGGATTTGTTCTGGGGAATCGATGGTCTCATCGTCTGGGGGGCGTTTGAAGGGCATAAGGGAAGAATAGTCACAAAATATGTTTGCAAACTGCAACAAATGCAAAATATTGCCGTACACCTACATGCACGGGCAACCATGAGAGTAGTCCGTATCAAAATTCAGGAGAAACCATGAAAATCCCACGCATCGCGTGCGTGATCGGGTCGGCCATCGTTGCGTCAACCCTTCACGCTCAATCAATTAGCGACGACTTTGAATCACATCAAATCGGCATCTTCCCCGGCGAAGATTGGCATGATATTGCCGATCGATCCGTTGGGAGCCCTGCTGTGTCGCCCACCATGTCCATTATCCAAACAACCGATGCGCACGGTAATCAGACACTCGCTGCACAAACTAACCAAGAACCCGGAACCAACGGGTTCTATCAAGATGTTTCGACAGAAACAACTTCCCATCACGTGAGTATGAATGTCCGTGTTGACTCGATGCACTCTGCCAATGCAGGTTGGCCTGTCGGTGTTGGGTACTCTCGGTACTCAGGGCAAGACGATGTCAATGCGAACCCCCACGCGGTGATTTATGTATGGACTGGAAGGGTCTGGAATCTCTTTATCGCGCCAGGAAATGGTCGACCAGCAGTGGATTTGCGTGTGAATGGACCACAGTTCAATGTTGGTCAGTGGTACACACTCTCGCTCGATGTCGATGTTCAAGCCGGACTGTTCGAGGCCAAGGTATTCGATGCGGTCACAGGAGATCTACTCAATAGTGTTTCCCACACATACGCCCAATGGGATCCAGCGGTCGATGCATTCAACTCCATAACTGTATTCGATGGGGGCGATGTCAACTCAAGTATTCAAGGGCAAGCAACCTTGGACAATATCTCGTATATACCGGGGAGGAACAGCGAATGTCCAGCGGATTTAACATACGATAATCAGCTAGATTTTTTCGATATCTCCGCATTCCTTACCGAATTTGCAGCAGGAAACATGATCGTGGATTTCTCCGGTGATGGCACATTGGATTTCTTTGATATTTCCATCTTCTTGTTCGTATTTGGAAAGGGATGTCCATAACAAGCACAATCAACTACAGAACTGCACATGCTCGATCAGTTTTGTATCTATTGCGTGATGCTGGTCATTGGTGTGTATATAGAAACAGCCGCCCACAACTCGTTCTGTGGGCGGCTGTTTCAGTTTTTCGTTTTCTGGACGATCAATATCTTCGGATCACACCTTTGACGATGCCCTGGATCTGGCAGAACTGGACCCGGATCGGATCAAAGTCGGGGTTGGCGGGCTGTAGGCGGATGTGATCAGCTTCTTTGAAGAAGGTCTTCAGTGTGGTTGATCCGTCCTCGAGGAGTGCGACGACTCGGTCGCCGTTGTTGGCAACCTGGGCGCGTTTGAGGAGAATGAGATCTCCATCAAGGATGCCCTCATCACGCATGGACTCGCCATCGACGATCAGCGCGAAGGTTGATCCTGCGTCGTCGACGGTGCCGAGGAACTCGATCAGATCGACCTCGTCGGCATCGGCGACCTTTTCGATGGGGTACCCCGCGGCGATCTTGCCGACCAGCGGGTACTTCATCGGGCGGGATTCGTCTGGGACCGCGATCCCGTCAGCAATCGATAAAGAGCGTGCCTTGTTCGCCTCCCGAACGAGGGCTCCTTTTTTGATCAGTGCTTCGACGTGCTCGAAGACCGTGACTTTGCTGACTCCGATTTCGTCGGCGAGTTCCTGCATCGTCGGGGAATAACCACGGCGAATTCGTGAATCGCGGATAAGTTGGAGAATTCGGAGCTGCTTTGGAGTGAGATTCATGGCTTAGATCCTTCCGCTTGCGAGTGTTCAATGGTGAATCGCTTGTGACGATTATTGGTGTTCTGGTTGTGCCCGAGAGCTTGGAAATCTGCTTGAGCGAGTTCAAGAGCAGATCCTGCTGGGCGTTCATTTTCCGTTGACCGCTGACGAGAATGCCGAGATCGAGCATCCGCCGGCGTCGAACTGTTGTGATCAGGCCAGACGCCTGGTCATCTTCCCCGGTAACAGAACTCCCCGGGCGGAGTACGAGTGACCCAATTGCAGCATTATGATCGTCATATTCAAATGAATAGTCGCCGCCTGGGCCGAGTTTGAGAAGAGGTGCGTGGGTCTGACATGTCATGTGAGGCGCTCGATTTCAGGGTCTGGATTCTCGATGCACACGCCGAGTGTGCTCGTTGTTCTTCCAGTCTGATCGGGTCTTCCTCGGGTGACCAAACACCTTTTCTCTTCTTATGTTCGGTCAATGATAGCCGATCATCCACCCGACGACAAGGGGGAATCCCATTTCTGGGTTGATTCGGATGAATTCAAGCCAGAAGTGAGGGTTATCGGGGCATAAAAATCCCGGCGCAAATCCTGCCGCAACCCGAACAAACAAGTGGTTATCGGGTCAAATGAGGGTCTTTTCAGATTCATCTGGTCCGTTCGAAGTTCGAACCAGATCTCCGGATGCGGCCTTGGATTTCCAGCATCGTCGCGGCCGCTCGGACCTGACCCGGCTCGAGCCCGAGCTGATCGGCGAGCTGGTCGCCGGTCCGTGGTTCGGTCAGTGCTTCGAGGATCTGTCTCCCAACAGGATCAATGTCACCGATTGGTTCAAGCGGCTGAACCGATGCTGGTGAAGATTGCGGGGCCGAATGGGAACGGGCACCTTGCTTGAGATTACCAGCGCTCCGTTCGAGGATCTCGATGATCTCGCCCGGATCGGTCACCAGATGGGCGCCGGATTTGAGAAGATCGTTGCTCCCGCCAGAAGCACTCGAATCGATCCTCCCCGGGACTGCAAAGACCTCTCTACCATGATCTTCGACCGCGTGCCGAGCGGTGATCAGCGCCCCGGATCGGCGACCGGCCTCGATGACCAGAGTCCCGAGAGACAAACCAGAAATGATCCGGTTTCGAGCGGGGAAGTTTTCACTTGACGGTGGGGTTTTGAAGGGGAGTTCAGAGATGATTGCCCCGCCTTGTTCGACAACGCGATCGAAGAGTTGGGCGTTTTCCTTAGGATACACATGCCCGAGCCCGCATCCAAGAACAACGAGGGTTTGTCCGCCCGCGTCGAGTGCACCTCGGTGGGCGGCTGAATCGATCCCGCGTGCTCCGCCGGAGACGATGGTGAACCCCGCACTTCCCAGCGAGCCCGCAAATCGGGTGGCTTGTTCGGTGCCGTAGATGGTGCACTTGCGGGAACCGACCATCGCGATGGGATGCTCGTGGGATTCGGGGTCCATCGTGCCTCGATATTGAAGAACGGGAGGCGCGCCGGGGATCGCTCGCAGCAGGTCTGGGTAGTGGGCATCCATGATAGTGACCATGGAACAACCCGCGTTTGCAATGGTTTGGAGCTCGTTATCAGCGAATCCCGCAGCATCAGGGCGGGTAGTGATAATCCGCGACGCGGTGTGCTGGCCGATTCCTTCGACTCGTGTGAGCTGGCTCTGCGACATCCCGAGCACCGCTCCCGGCGAGCCGGCGGCTTGGATCAATCGGTCGATGCGTACCGGTCCCAATCCCGGGATCAGGGTTAGGGCGAGGAGGTCACGCGATGGGGCACTGATCGGATCCACAGAAATCACTCAAAGGACTCAACCAGAATGACGGGGGCGTAGCCCTTTCCCTTGGTTCTTTCGTTGAACTCAAGGAGCCGTCCGACGACATCGATATTTGAATCAAGCCGAACACTGGTTAGGACATGCATCTGGACGATCTGCTGGGGGTATTCGTACGCGGGATCTGGGCTGCGCAGTGTGACGAAGACACGTTTTCCGGTAGGCGTGCGTTCTGTCGCGTCGAGCCGGATCGACCAGCCGGGTGAGGGCGCCTGCATAACGACGAGGTGATGGGTGTCGTTCTCTTCGAGCATGATTAGCGGGGCGTTCTGCATCCGGTCCTGGGCATCGTCGTCGCGGAGCCAGATTCGTTTGATGCATCCTGTGGTGGATAAAAGCATGACCATCGCGATCGTGCATGACACGATCCGTGCGGAAATCCTGAGGGTCAGTTTGTGATCAAGAGCCAAGGCCATACTCATATCTCCACGGGTGTTCGATATGTGTATGGTAGTGCTGAGGGGGCTTTGTTGCAAGCGGGTTGGCGGTGTGTGAAGATTTAGGCGTAGATATCAAGAGCGTGGCCGGTCGCGGGGATCATCTGCTGGTGGAGTCGGGTTTCGATCCCAGCGAGCTTCGGGCGTGGTTGGATCTCCACGATTTCACCCAGATGCGGGAGCAGTGGGGTGCTCATGGGCTCGGAATTGGGTTGGTCGACAAGTTGTGGCTGCTGGAGGATGGGTGAGAGCTCGAATGTATCGCCTGGTCGATCGAGACGGTTCGATTGGAGGAATTCGGAGAAGAAGGGGGTATCGTGGGCATCTCTTGGGCGCACACTCGAGATGCACCGAACAATCGGTGTGACGAGGTGAACAGATTCAATTCCGCTAGTAGCCATGCCAATGGAGTTGCGAACCCGGTGCCCTGAGCGGGTACATTGGCTAGGTCCGGGAATGCATAGGCGGGCGCGGTCGTGAGGTCGAATAGTTCGAATCGGTGGTGATCGACCGGATGCGGATCATGCGGGGTGTGGTTTCTTGGCAACACGGCCGGTGGTGAATCATCACCTACCATCTTCCACAATGCGCACCGATGAACTTGATTTTGACCTCCCAGAATCGCTGATCGCGACGACGCCCGCAACGCCTCGGGATTCTTCGCGGCTGCTCGTGGTGTCGATCTCTGATCCGGATCGATTGGAAGATCGGGTTTTTTCGGATCTGCCGGGACTGCTTTCACCTGATGATCTGCTGGTGTTCAACCGTTCAAGCGTGATGCCGGCGCGGTTCCGGGGGAGTAATGTCGAAACCGGCGGCGCGGTCGAGGGGCTGTATCTGCACGATGCGCCGGGATCTGGTGGTGAGGGTACTGGGGACGAGCGTCCGATGTGGGTCGCGTATGTGAAGACCAAGCGCCCCAGAGTTGGGCGAAGGGCGGGGCTTGTGGATGCGGATGGGAATCCGACTCAAATAGTTGTGGAGTTTGTTGAGCCGTACCCGAGCGAGGGGCCCGGGGCGTGGGTGCTTGGAGTCGATGGCGGCGGGGGGATGGGGAGTTCGGAGATTCTCAACAGCGTTGGGGGGACGCCGCTGCCGCCCTATATTTTATCGCAGCGAAAGGCGCGGGATGAGCATATTGATGATGCGTCTGATCGTGATGCCTACCAGACGATGTACGCGGATCTCGATGATCCCGGATCCGTCGCGGCTCCGACAGCCGGGTTGCACTTTACAGACCGGGTGATGTCTGGATTGAGTGATCGGGGTGTATCGACGAGCGAGGTGGTGCTGCATGTCGGTGCGGGGACCTTCAAGCCCATCGATGCCGAGCGGCTCGAAGACCACGACATGCATTCCGAGCGATGCTCGATGGGTTCGGCCTTGGGTCTCTTTGAGGGCGGGAAACCTGACAAGGGTCGGGTGTTTGCGGTGGGTTCGACCAGCGCTCGGACGCTAGAGAGCTTTGCGGGGGTGCAGGAATCCGGGGGGAATGTTGGTGACGCGATTGATACCCGGATTCTGATTTCGCCTGGGTATGACTGGCGTTGGGTGGATGGGATGGTGACCAACTTTCATCTGCCCAGATCGACACTGATCGCGATGGTGGCGAGCATGCTTGATGTGCCTGGGACAGTGAATGGGATCGAGCGGATCCGTGAGATCTATGCACACGCGATCCACAATGAATACCGGTTCTTTAGTTATGGGGACGCGATGCTGATCCTGCCTTGAACCATTCATTAGGCGGGTGTGGTATGGTGTGTATATGTGTTCGAGATGGGCTCGGTTTGTCGATGCATGATGTCAGTCATACAGGGATGAGTTGATGGATTTGCACACACTTATTGATGGGATCGAGCTCGAGCCTTTGGGGGGTGTGGGTATCGATTCAATCCGTGTATGCGATCTGACCGAAGACTCGAGGACGGCCATGCCCGGTTCTTTGTTTATTGCCCGGTCTGGGACACAGGATGAGGGGGCCAGCTACATTGATCAGGCGGTCCATGCCGGGGCGGTGGCGGTGGTGACCGATGATCCGGATGCTCAGATACCGAGCGGGTTTAATGCCGCTTTGATGTATGCCAAGGATGCGTCGGGGGTTGGTGCGGTACTGGCCGAGCGGTTCTATGGGCATCCGAGCAAGAAACTGGCCATTGCGGGGATCACGGGGACCAATGGCAAGACGACCATCGCGCACCTGACCCAGCAGATCATCAAGCACACACGGATCAAGTGCGGGCTGATCGGTACGGTCGTGATTGATGATGGACGCGAGCGGGGTGTCGCGGCGATGACGACCCCGCCTGCGATTGAACTGAGCAGAACACTAGCAACGATGGTCGAGCACGGGTGCCGCGCATGCGCGATGGAGGTATCGAGCCACGCGCTCGATCAGGGACGGACGAGTGCGGTGGAGATCGATGCGGCGGGGTTCACGAACCTGACCGGGGACCACCTCAACTACCACAATACGATCGAGGAATATACCAAAGCAAAGATCCGCCTGTTTGCATCGCTTCAGTCCGGCGCTACGGCTTTGATCAATACCGACGACCCGGTCGGTCAGGTCATGATCGATGCGTGCGGTAATGAGGTGAATGTACTGCGGTGTTCGATGAAAGACGCCGGGGCGGATTGGAATATTTCAGTTACCGAGCGATCGCTTGATGGGATGAAGATGACCGTTGGGTGTCCGCACGGATCGTTTGAATCGAGCGTGCCTTTCTTCGGGGACTACAACGCGAGTAATCTGCTCATCGCGATTGGGCTCGCTGATGTGCTTCTTGTAAAGCTTGGGGTCGAGGTGCCCGCGCGAATCGAGAGTTATATTGGAGCGATGCGGGAGCTGCGGCTGCCTCGGGGTCGGCTCGAACGGGTTGATTCATCGGAGGATGATGTTCGCGTGTTTGTCGACTTTGCGCACTCGGATGATTCGATCCGCAGTTGCCTTGGTGCGGTGCGTGGGGTTCTTCCTGAGGGTGCGGCGTTGTGGTGCATCTTTGGGTGCGGCGGGGACCGGGATCGGAGCAAGCGGCCTCGGATGGGGCAGGCGGCGTGCGATGGGGCTGATCGGGTGGTGCTGACGAGTGATAATCCACGCAGTGAGAAGCCTTCGCAGATTGTCGATGATGTGCTGGCGGGGCTCGATGAGTCGCAACGAGCCAGGGTTGAGGTGCAAATCGACCGGGCGATGGCGATCGGGTTCGCGATTGAGCAGGCATCGGCGGGGGATGTTATTGTGATAGCAGGCAAGGGGCACGAACCCGAGCAGGTCATGACCGATCGCTGGGGTCGGCTCGTTGCTCATGAGTTCGATGATGCCCAGCACGCAAAGGATGCTTTGAAAACCAGGCGCATCAAGGACGAGGACCAGAACGAGGATAACGCATGAGCGGCATGGACTGGGACACCATTGTTTCTGTGACCGGCGGAGAGTGGGCGATCGAACCGGCTCCCGGACAACAGCCCCCGGTTGGGGTCGCGATTGACACCCGCGAACTGCACCGTGGCCAAACATTCGTTGCGTTTGTCGGAGAGAAGGTTGATGGGCATGAGTATCTAGACCAAGCCAAGGGGCTCGGGGCGGCGATGTGTGTCGTAACGGATGAGTCAAAGATCCCCGATGGGTTTGGTATCCCAACATTGGTTGTTGATGATTCAACGGATGCGCTGACGGCTTTGGCTAAGCAATGGGCGTCGCTGCTGCACGGCATCATCGTTGGGGTGACCGGGTCAAATGGAAAGACGACCACGACTCGGCTCATCCACGCGGTGCTGAGCCATGCAGGCGAGAGCTGGGTGTCGTCCAAGAGCCATAACAACGCGATCGGTGTTCCTATGTCGATCCTCAATGCGCCGATCGAGGCGCGGTATGTGATCTTCGAACTCGGTACATCGAGCCCAGGGGAGATTGCTGAGCGTGCATCGCTTGTCGAGCCCGACATCTCGGTGATAACCTCTGTAGGTCGGGCGCATCTGGAAGAACTCGGCTCGATCGAGGGCGTGTGCAAAGAGAAGGCGAGTATTCTGTGTGATACCCAGACGCTCGGGATTGTGCCTGGCGGGATCGACGAACTGGATCGCGCCATCAGCGAGCGTTCGGTTGGGTGTGAGCTTGAGCGTGTTGCTGAGGATCGGTTGGTCAATGTTGAGATCAGCGAGCGTAGCGTGTCCTTTGATCTTGATGGGCACCGTTTCACCGCCCCTGTTCCGGGTGTGCACAACGCGTCCAACGCAGCAATGGCGGTGCTGGTCGGGCGGGCGTGCAACATGAGTGATGGGGATATCGCGGCGGGGCTGGCAAAGTCCAAACTCCCTGAGATGCGGCTCGATCGAATAGAGATCCCGACCAAGACCGATTCGATCGTGATCTACAATGACGCGTACAACGCCAACCCGGATTCGACGCGGGCGGCGCTGGCGTTCTTCGCGTCGATTCAGTCTGAGGCCAACAAAGTGGTGGTGCTTGGGGACATGCTCGAACTGGGCAGCGCGGCGGAGTCCGAGCATCAATCGATGATTGCTGATCTGGATATCGACACCGGGCGGGTAGTCCTGGTCGGGCCGATGTACGCTCGGGCGGCGGGGCAGGGGGATGAGATTTGTCCCAAGGCCGACGACCACGCGATGAGCGAACTGGCCCGGACGATCAAGCCGGGGGATTTGGTGTTGTTAAAGGGCTCGCGGGGGATTGGTTTGGAGCGTCTCGTGTATATCCTCATCAACCGGCACACGCCATTTGCAAGATCAAGTAACCGAAGGCCGGTCGAGGGTGAATCCGCTTCATGATTTATGTTCTGCTCGACATCTTGCGAGGCTGGCTCAGCGACCACGGGTTGTACTCGTATTTCCGTGTCCTCGACGAAATCCAGTTCCGCACGCTTGCTGCTGCCGGGCTTTCCTTTGCGATTGTGCTGTTCTTTGGCAAGCGTGTGATCAGGATTCTGGTCAGGCTCAAGATCGGCGATGCGGGGGAAACTGACGCGGCGCTGCTCCGCGAGCACGCAGCGACCAAGGCCAATGTCCCGACGATGGGTGGGATTCTAATCTGCGGGGCGATCTTTGTCTCGACCTTTCTGCTTGCCGACATCCGGGTCAACGTGATCTATCTCGGGCTCTTTACGCTGTTGTGGATGGCGGTGGTGGGTGGGGCGGATGATTATCTAAAACTGACCGCATCGAGCCGGGGGACGGGGAGGCAGGGGTTGTATTCGTGGGAAAAGCTGGTCTTTCAGCTTGGTATCGGGTTGATCGTCGGGTTCTTTGTCTATCGCTACGGTGTTCAGGTTGGGGGGGAATCGATCTCGCATGTATTGAACCTTCCGTTCCAGCGGACCTATGACCCTGAAACAAAGTTCGCTGCTGGTGGGTTGATTTATCTCGGGCTGCCGGCGTTCATGATTCTGTCGATGCTGGTGGTGGCGGGGTTGTCCAATGCGGTCAATATGACCGACGGGATGGACGGGCTGGCCACTGGGATTAGTGGGATTGTGTGCTTTGCTCTGATCTTACTGACACTTGTGTCAGGGCAGCTCAGTTCAGCCCAATACTTGTATGTGCCTTATGTCCCGTTGGCCGATGAGCTGGCGGTGATGTCCGGAGCGATGTTCGGCGCCTGCCTGGGGTTCTTGTGGTGGAACTGCAAACCGGCGCAGATCTTTATGGGCGATACTGGGTCGCTTGCGTTGGGTGGGTTGATTGGGTACATCGCGATCGTGATCCGCCAGGAGTTCGTCGTCCTGCTCATGTGTGGGGTGTTTATCTTCGAAATTCTGTCGGTCGTCATGCAGGTCGGGTGGTTTAAGTACACGCGGATCAAAACTGGAACCGGGAGGCGGATCTTCCGGATCGCGCCGTACCATCACCATCTTCATCAGGGCGGGTGGGCCGAGAATCAGGTGGTCGCAAGATTGTGGCTGATTACGATCCTGCTGGTCGTTGTTGCGATGGCATCACTCAAACTGCGGTGATCTTTATTCAACAAGCAGGCGTGGCTGGCGGAGGATGACATGGTCCTGGATTGGTCCATTGGCGCCCGGCTCAACGCGGATTGAAAGCACGGTAGCGTCCTTGGGCAGATCAACCAGCACGCTTACAGTGCTCTGGGTAGCATTCAGGTGGACATCCTCGATCACGATGGTCTGAGAGTGTGTCTGGCCAGCTTCAATAATCAGCGTGCAGTCAGACCACGGGCCAACAACAAGCTCTGCGGTACACGCGAACCGGGTTGTCCCCGGTGCGAGATCGTACTCAATAAGCACCGGGGCGCGGAGGTCCAGATCGATCAGACCCGAGCCTGGGATCGTGCTTGTTGTGTTGGTGGGGGTAGGGTCGGGGGTCCAGGATCGCCCGCCGGTGGGTTGAATTGTTGAGATCTGCAGATCGGTGAGCGGGACTAAGCGGAGTTGATCATGGACGATATCGATTCCGCCCAAGCGGTCCGGCTCGATTTGGATCGGGTATTCTGAGCCAAGACCGGTGATGATCGTGGATCCGAACTCTTCGATTGAAACATCGAGTTCTGCGGCACGAAGCCGAATATCAGAATCGAGGTGGAGATAAGTCCCCGGGACCGGCTGCGCCTCATTGGCGAGTTGGATAAGCTGGGTTTGCTCAAGCGGGAATGTGCGGATGCCCGCATCGGTGTCGATGACGACCGTGCTCCCAATGGATTCGATGAACCCAATGATTTCATCGCCGTTGTTGAGCAGGATGTAGTCATCTTGGACGGCTGAGGTGTTGAATGGGGTCTCTGGTGCTGAGGTTAACAGCCGAACCGTTTCCAGATCGATGGTTCGGTTTGTTTGGTCATCCATCCCGGAAAGGCTCAGTGTGTCCGGGTCGTCATTGTCAGACAAGTGAATCTGAATTTTTTGAAGATCGGTAGTCGTTAGCCAGACCGGTGATCCAGATCCCGAGGACCGGATAGACTCGCGGGGTTCGGGCGAGAAGGACGGGAGAATGAAGAACAGGTCGTCAATAGGCCGGCGAGATTCGAACCCGGACTTATCGAGAAAGAAGACGGTGTCCGACTCGATGCGTGGGGAAGTAATCCTTGAGAGTTCAAGATCTGTGTTGCATATGTACCAGTCGGTGCCGGCTTGGGCAGCAGCGGTCAGTGCAAGCATAGAGGACAGCAGGATGGAACGGCTTGAGTAGTTCATTTCTGAAAGATCGGCAGATAACGCTTGGGCATCTGAAGAATAATGAGGGCCATGGCGGTGCCATAGGTTCTACCCGCCGAACGGTCCTCCCAGGCCCCATCGCTGAGTTGGGTGTCGATGAGTTCGGTGCGGATCGCGGGCCACCAGGTCGCCCAGTGCTCATCGCCCGCTAGGAACATGGATTGGACCGCGTAGTACTGCCCATAAAAATAATGCGATCTTGATGCGGTGGTTGCCCCGGGGAGTGCTGTGCTCATGAGGTATTCGAGACCGCGGTCGATTGAATCGTCGCTGTAGACGCCTGCATAATACAAACTCGCCACGCCCGCGGCGGATCGCGGCCAAGCGCTCGAACCCGCGCTGATCTGGTAGCGGAATCCGCCATCGGGGTTCTGTGCTGAATGGACATATTCCACAGCCCGGTCGATGGTCTCGCTGGAAACCTCGATCCCCGCGTTGCGAGCGCTGCGGAGCGCCATGATCTGGCAGATGGTGACCGAGACATCCGCGTCGTAGGGGACAGGGTTGTATCGCCAGCCGCCTTCTTCGTTCTGTGTTTGCTCAATGAGCCGGATCGCTTTGACCAATGATTCGTGGATGCGGCTACTGAGTGCGGTGTCGCCGCCGCCGGGGGTCATGCCGTAGATTTCGCCGAGGAAGAGTGTGGCGAATCCGTGGCCGTACATGGGTCCGTTGTTTGCTTGAGATGCGATGAGCCCGTTTTCTTTGGTGGATTCGAGGACGAAATCGAGGCCACGCATGATCTGGTCGCTATAGGGTCCTCGTGATGCGGTGTTGCCGTCGCCCATCATCGCGAGGCACGCCAATGAGGTGATCGCTACATTCTTTCCGAAGCGTCCTCCTTCCCACGATCCATCGTCGCTCTGTGTGGTTGCGAGGAAGTTTAATCCATCAGCAATTGAACGATCGAGTTCGGCTGTGATCTCTGCCTCGCCAGCTGAGGTGAGGAGTGTCGCCGCTTCGGGCTGGGCGTTGAGTGTGGCGGTGGTTATCGCCAGAGCGGTGAGTATGGAAATCTTGGCGGGGATCATTCGTCGTCCTCCGCGAGTGCTTTGTAGTACTGTTCTGTCAATCGGCGATAGAGCTGTGAGTACGGCTCGTCGAGCCCCTGGCTGAGCGCGTCGCGGAGGCGTTCTGGGAGATGGCCCCACTTGGCATGGGCGGCGCTGAGGTTGTTGGCACCAACATCGGTTGAACCTGGTGGGCTAGAACCATCGGAAGGCTCGCCGGAGCCTTGGGCCTGTGCGTTGCCTTGCTGTGACTGCTGGTTGGGTTGTTGTTGCTGCTGGCTCGATGAGGAGGAGGATGAGCCGCCGCCGTTTGAGTTTTGGTTCTGCTGGGCGGATTCGATGACCTGTTCGAGCTTCCGGATAATTTCTTCTTGCATTCGTTGGGTCGTGAGTCCGGTATCGTTGTTGGTGCCGATGCGGTCAGCAACGCCGCCCATCAACCCAACCGCTTGAGCGAAGGCTTCACCGGCTTGCTGTGCAGACAACGCCTCATCGATCTGCCTCGTGTCTTCAGAATCTTGGGGGTCTGGCAAACCGAGTAGTTCATCGAGCGATGGTACACGCTTGGGCTCGTCGGATGCAGGAGCGGCCATGCACAACAACAGCGCACTCATCGCGGCAACTGACTGGAGCGTGGCTCTTTTCACGGATCTGACTCCTCTATAGGTTGTTCGTCGATCGGGGGCTGTTGGTTCATGTCTTCGATGAGCTTTTGGCCCTTCTCTGCTAAATCCCGCTGGAGTTGTCCGATCTGCCGGATCCGATGGGGGTCTGGAGCAGGCGATTCGCTGATGGCTCGCGTCTGAGTCGCGGTGAGTTGCTGGAGGGTACGGAGGAGCTGGAGCTGGGCGATTGGTGGAATGACGGGTTCGTTTCCGCCGCCGCCGCCTTGCCCGCCGCCGCCACCGGCTTGGCCGTCTTCGAAATCATCGGATTGCTGTTGTTGTGATTCTCCGAGTACCTCGATGAGCGCGGTCAGAACGACCGCGACGCTCTGCTGGTCGAGAACGATCATGGGATCCAGTGTCCGCTCACTCATACTCTCAGAGATGGATTGCAGGAACAGCTCCATCTGGTCGTGCGCCAGTGTGAAGATCGGCGCGTCACTCAGTTCCTTTGTGTCTTGGAGCATCTTGGCGAGCTGCTGGCGGAGGGTGTCTTCTTGCCCACCGAGCTGGCGGGCCTGGGCCCTTTGGCGCCGGTTGAGGTCTTGACTGATCAGGGGCTCGGTTTCGGTCGTGATAGTGGATTGTTCTTTAAGGGCTTCTTGGTACAGGCCTCGGAGCTGCTCGCGGAGTTGCTGTGCTTGACGATCGGCGGCTTGCTCATCTTGCCGCTCCGCCTCGTCGAGGGCGGCTTGCAAGTGGGTGATGGCCGCGAGTTCGGACTGGCGGGCGGTGGTTAGATCGGCGGGATCATTCCTGAGTGCGGCGATCGCTTGGCTTTGCGATTCTGTTGCTCTGGTGAGCGATTCGGCAATTGTCTGGGTCTCGGGGAACGCGGCGTCCGCTTCGTCACGGATGCTCAGGGTGTTGTTGCGAATAGCGATCAATGGCTGATCGAGCCCGGCTTGATCCTGATCAAGCCGTGTGAGTTCGTGCTTCTGATCTTCGATGACCGCCTTGATCGATTCCATGATTGACGCGAGCTTCCGGCGGAGCGCTGAGTCCCGGTTCTTCTGGGCTTGCTCGATCTGTTCGAGCATCTTGTCGAGTTCTTCAAGGACCTGTTGCTGGTTGCCCGCGGCGGAGGAGGTCTGGTTCTGTTCGAGTTCGTCAGCGGCTTGGGCGAGTTGTTCTTCGATCCCGGAGTTGCGGCCCTGGGTCGCCGCGTCGCGGATGCCCTGGGCGCCTGTCGGGTTGTTCTCGTCGAGCGCGTTGGCCTGTTCATCGAGTGCATCGATGGTTTCACGGGCCTCTTGAGCGGCGCGGCGTTGTTTGTCGAGGATCTTCTGGAGCATGGAGCGTTCATCTTGAGACAACTGCTCCATCGACTTGCCGCCGGTCTTTGCATTGAGTTGATTGGTTTCGTCGAGTAATCCTTGGACCTTTGATCGCAGTTCTTCGATCGCCCTGCGTGCTAGCCAGGTGTCTTGGCCGCGATCGAGCATAGCGATCGCTTCACCGAGTTCATCACGCACATCTTCCATTCGGTCTGCGGCCTGCTCGTTTTGTTCGCGTTCAATCGCCTCAGAGGCCCGTTCGGATTCACGCTGTGCCTCGGTGAGGGCGTCGTTCAATGCGTCAAGCATCGGAGATATCTGCGGGTCGCTGATACGGCTTTGCGAGAGCTGATCTCTGAGCGCATCTGTGGCTTGGACTCTGGAGTCAATTTGGTCGGTCAACGAAGATTGGTCGTTAGCATTGACGCCTGATCCGTCTTGGATGCGTGTGAGGAGTTCTCTCTGCTGGTCATCGAGGCGGCGGAGGATCTCGCCGATTGACCCGAGTTGAGACTCAATTTGATCAACGATTTCTTTGTCCTCGACGATGCGGATGACTCTCGGGGACGACCGGGATTCGAGACCGCCGATGTCCGTCGCTGTTGCCCGGACTTCGATCCGCTGGCCCGGCGACAGTCCGATCGACTGGATGTCCAGTGTGGCGGATATGGACTTGGCCATGGAACCATTCGGGTGTGTTGATGTGAGCTGATAGCTGGTGCTTGATGATGAATCAAAATGGTTGCCGATGATCGAGGCGTTTTCGAGCCCGAGATCGTCGGTGGTTTGGGCAGCGATTTCAATAGTGGCCCGCTGGCCCACCATCAGGTCATTGCTAGGCATGGTGATGATCGCTTCGGGTGGTGCATCGGCGACAACCCGAACGAATACATCGATTGATGCGCGGGGCGAGAGCCCGTATTGATCGAGCGGGGTTGTTGTGACTGTTGAACTTTCATTGAGGACCCGGTCGATCTCGATGGTGTTGGATGGTTTCGAATCATTGCCCAGCGTATGGACCGGGGAGTCGAACTCCCATTGCATAGACACAGATGATCCCGCGAGGACCGGACCAACAGAGAGCTCCGCAGGATTGATAATCTGCTCGCCCTGTACAAACCGTGATTT
>Ga0209344_10001073_pt1 | contig 38720 bp, 41 predicted proteins | sample Cruoilmetagenom6_FD_187293 | JGI IMG/M metagenome (GOLD analysis project Ga0209344, IMG submission 187293) | Oil polluted marine microbial communities from Coal Oil Point, Santa Barbara, California, USA - Santa Barbara Oil Seep Sample 6 (SPAdes)... | ecosystem: Environmental > Aquatic > Marine...
GCCCGCCACTCCATCGCCGCCCCCTGCGAGATAAAGCCATCACCGTGTCCCCCGAAAGTGATCATCAGCTCTGGGTAAAAGACATCTGAAAAACAGGCACTTGAAGTGTGATGCGTGGATCAGGTTAAACCCAGCGCACCTTAGCGTCCGCAGCTATTCATCTGCGATTTGTATTCACCGGCCAATCGCTCGGCTTTCCGCGCTGTTCGTTCAAGGCTGGCATCACCCTTGTAAGCCCCTCTTCGATATCCTGCATGGCCGAGATAGTAGTTGAGATACAGCCGGTAGGTATCGTCGAGCGCCACACCATTTTCCTTGTGGCTCAACACATGGTGCCAGCCAACAAAATCAATCGCATCGGCAAAATCACCCCGCTTTGCGCCCCAGTTGCCGGTTTCAGTCTTGTAGCGTTGCCACGTGCCATCAAGTGCCTGAGAATACCCATAGGCTGTGGAGATATGCTTGCCGGGGAGAAGACCAAAAAATTTCTTCTTCCGCGGCGGCCTTGCATCTCCATCAAAGCCGGATTCCACCCGAATTGTGGCGAGAAGAACCTCGCGCGGGACGTTGTATTTGCGCTCTGCTTTCAGCGAAGCGCGGTACCAATTATTCATGAACCCACCGCGTTGGTCGAAAACCGCGCAGATGTTATTGATGTTCTTTGGTGGCGACGAGGCACAACTCGCCAGAAACAATGCTGGTACCAACAGAAAGATAATACGCATGACAATTCCTCGGTCAGGAACATCAAATGTGTCATGAATCTGCTAACAATTCTTATCCAGTGAAATTAACCATGTTTGACAAAGCAAACATGCGGCGGACGGACTGTGGATTCGCCCGTCAGCCCTGACAAGCCCGGATGAATCGGCGCACTGTTTCAGCCATCCCGTATTCAAGCGCGTCCGCGGTCAGCCCGTGACCGATGGAAACTTCAATCAGGGTCGGAATTGCTTTGGCCAGTGCCGGTAAATTGGCAACGGTCAGATCATGGCCGGCATTGATCCCAAGGCCCAACTCAGCAGCAATCTCTGCCGAGGCTTCCAGTTTGGCGAGTTCACAAGCGGCCTCTTGAGGGTTGTCATAGGTCCCGCCGTAAGGTCCGGTGTAGAACTCAATCCGGTCCGCACCCGTTGCCTTGGCTGCTTCCAACGCAGCACGATCAGCATCGGGATCGCAGAACAGCGAAACCCGGATACCCTTCTTCTTCAATCGCTGCACACAATCACGCAGAAAATTCCCCTGCCCTGAAAAATCCCATCCGTGGTCAGATGTTGCTTGTGACGGATCATCTGGAACCAGGGTCACTTGTTCCGGTTCATTGGCTTCTGCAAGGCTCAGGAATTCAACTGTCGGATAACCTTCGATATTGAACTCAGCTTGTGGGAACTCATCGTCAATCAGCGCCCGGATTTCCGGCAAATCTGAAAACCGGATATGCCGCTCATCGGGCCGCGGATGCACAGTCAAGCCATGCGCTCCTGCTGACAACGCAATGCGCCCAAGATCAGTCACGCTCGGCCAGGGCAAATCCCGGCGATTGCGCAACATCGCGACAGCATTCAGATTGACGGAAAGTTCAGCAGACATGGTGTTTAGGTCCGGTATTATTGATCAGACACCTGTATACCCAAGCCTGCCGCTTGCGAAGACAGATTTGACGGTTTGTCTGAAATCACTTTGGGGCATTGGCTGGTTTTTTGCGCAGGCTTTTGGAATATTCGATCAGCTTTCCATTATAAACGTCAACCAGTCGCTGCTGGCGGCGTCTGCTCACAAACAAAATCAGCCAAAAAGCCGCAGCCGTCAATACACCCAATGCGACGAACATCGGCACTACCAGTTCCTCGAACTTACTGGTCCCGAACAAGGCAATCAGCAAATCGTCCATTTTCAAATCCCCTTATTCTCTTAAAAATGACAGACATCCGTTAATCCCCGGTTTCAACAAAACCATAGGCACCAGCACTTCAGCTTCTCATTTCAACTGCCTGTCGCTAAACTCCCGTCATGAAGAACCATCACGATCAACAATCTCGCCGCCCGGCCCATTTGCGCCGGAGCTGGCTATTTCTTCCCGGCGCCGACCGGCAGACCCTTCTTGAGGCGTCCAGCTCTGGTGCTGACGTTTTGATCCAGGAGTTTGAGGATTTCACTGTTCCGGAACGAAGACCTGAAGCGCGAGTACTTTGTAGCGAAGTCTTTTCCGCCTGGCGCAACTCCGGCCCACTGGTTGCCGCGCGCATCAACCCTCTTGAATCTCCGGATGGCCCACTCGACCTGGCATCTGTCATGGCCGCCAGACCGGACATCGTGCTGATGCCGAAATGCACGAACCCCGGCCAGATCGTACGGCTCGATGAGGAAATCACCGTGCTGGAATCCCGACTTGGCATTCCCGCATACTCCACAGAGATCGTGCCCAACATCGAAAGTGCGCGCGGTTTGGTTCACGCCTGTGCAATCGCCGAGGCTTCCAGCCGGGTTACAGCCATGTTGGTTGCCTCCGAGGATATGGCTGCGGATTTGAACGCCGAACGCAGCCCATCAGGCAGTGAACTGACTTACGTCCGCCAGCGGTTTTTGATCGAATGCACAGCCGCAAGTGTCACAGCGATTGATTGTCCTTATACATTTACCGACATTGATGGGGTTCGCGCCGAAGCCAGTCAGGCACGCAAATGGGGCTACCGCGCCAAAAGTCTCGTTAACGCAGACCATGTGGAAGCAATCAACACAATTTTGGCGCCCAGTGATATCGAAACCGCACAGGCAAAACGTTTGATCCAGGCATTTGAAGCCGCCCGTTCACGAGGACAAGAACGAGCCAAACTCGATGGTCATGCGGTCGAGATGCCTACTTACAACGCGGCCAAAAGACTGGTTGAACGGGCTCAAGCTTTCATGGATTTGGATACAAGCCCGAATTAACGCACTATCGTCAGCCGTTCGGATGCGCGGGTTACCGCGGTGTAAAGCCAGCGTTCGCGGTTGTCGCGAAAAGCCCAGCTTTCATCGAAAACCACCACATTGTTCCACTGCGAGCCCTGCGCCTTGTGGACAGTCAGCGCATAACCGAAATCAAAATCGTCGTAACGCTTCTTGGTTGACCACGGAATCTCCGTTTCCGGGGCCTCAAAGGCTGATTTCAGAAGTTTGATTTTCGCGGCTCCGCGTTCCATGTCATCGTCTTCTGGCCGCAACAATAGGTTGATCCCGGGCTTCACTGTTTCCTTTGACGACGTCATGACCTGCCAGAGCGAACCATTCAGCAGCCCCTTGGCCGGATCATTGCGAAGGCAAACCAACTTGTCACCGGCTTGCGGATATTGCTGGACAAAACCTTTCAGCTCACGAAGACGCTGGTTGTAGCGTCGCCGCGTCTTGTTGGTACCCACCAGCACTTGATCGGCATCCAGCACCAGTTCCTGGCTGACTTCGTTCTTGGAGATCACTTGCGCAGTGCCATAATCACCATGCATCAATTCGCGGCCTTCGCGCACCTGCATCGCCAAATCGATGATCGGGTTATCGCGGGCCTGCCGATGAATTTCGGTCAGCAGGTAATCAGGCTCATGTTCGGTGAAAAAACCACCGCCGGAGATCGGCGGCAATTGACCTGGATCACCCAGCACCAGCACCGGGGTGCCGAAACTCAACAGGTCTCGGCCCAACGCCTCGTCAACCATTGAACACTCGTCAATAACGATCAGAGCCGCCTGTGCCAAAGGGCTTTGGCGGTTGATGGAAAACATTGGCGAAACCGTTGTCTTGCCGGTTTCTTCGTTTTCCACTTCTTCCTCTCCACGCGGGCGGTAGATCAGAGAATGGATGGTCCGCGCTTTGGTCGCCCCCCGCGAGCGCAACACCTGCGCCGCCTTGCCGGTAAATGCCGCAAACAACACCTCACCGTCCACGTTTTCAGCAAAATGGCGCGCCAGCGTGGTTTTGCCCGTTCCGGCATAACCGAACAGCCGGAATACCGGCTCGCGACCTTCCTTCAGCCAGCGCGCGACCGCCTTGAGCGCCTCGTCCTGTTGCGGGGAGAATTTCATGTTTTCGGGAGTGGCAGGATTCGCCGCTTACCGCAACCATTAATGGTCAAATGCTTCCCGGAGATCACGGCTTTTGAGGATCGTTTTCAAGCAGAATCGGGCTTCCATGCGGTGTTGCAAGCGCTGCGCGTTGCCAAGCGTCGCTGAGTGCATCAATTTGGTCATACCCGGCAACGCCCTTTGCCTCGACAAGCTTTTCCAGTGCTGCCAACCAGTGCATAAAATAATCACTAGCATCATCACGCGCGCGAGGAGATTTGAGCTCGACTGACAAGGCTTCGGCCCATTCACTCCACGTAAACAGCCCATTTTCGTTGAGCGCCACTGCCAGCGCAAAGGCTTGTGCTTCCCATGGTTCTGAGAAGACCGGTTCACTGCCGCCCGGCAAACCGTTCGAATGAGCAATCAGATCAGAAAGACTCAAGATAACTCTCCCAGGCATCAACCGAAATCGTCAGCGATGAATCACTCTCCGGGCCCCAAATTTCAGTCCCGTCAAACACCACTGTATAGAGATGTTGAGGTTGTTCGCCGTTTCCGGAGGCATTGGTATCAGGAAACACATGCCCCCCATGATGGGCTTCGATCCTTCCCACCTTTCCACGCGCATAACGTGGCAACCTTGTATGGCCTGCAGGATGAGAGACCTTTGTGCGTACCTGATCACCGACCTGAAACAACGGTGCGGATTTGACCGGCCGGTTCGTTGGCCCACCACGCGCCAGCACAGGAGCGACATCTTCGCGCTTGAGAACGCGCTTTGGTTTCGCTCCTTCACCCAATTTGGCACCGGCCTTGAGTTCCGCTGTTGTCACAAAGTTGTGGCGAACCAGCAGCCGTTCCAGCGCCTTGATCCATATCTCATAGTAAGAAGATGTGTAATAATCGGCCGGGTGCAGGCTCTCGCGGCAATGACGACTTTCGTCAATCGACCATGCGCCAAGGGTTCCACCCGCAAGAGTCAGCGCCATGGCGCGGGCTTCCCAGTCGGCATGAAACAATGGCTCGTCTGTTTCAGGCGCTATAGGCCCGAACCCCATCTGCCCCCCGAGATCCTGCGGACCGTTCATACAGCACCCGGTAACAGGGCAAGGCCGGTACCGATCATCGAATTGCGTGTGACCAACGCTGCCAGTTCACTCACATTGAGGCCTTCACTGCCTTCGGGTCGCATCGGCACCACGAGATAGCGCATTTCAGCAGTGGAATCCCAAACACGGATTTTCGTCGTGTCCGGCAATTTCACACCAAATTCTTCCAGCACCCCACGCGGATTGATGACCGCTTGCGAACGATAGGGCGGTGATTTGTACCAGACCGGCGGCGGCCCCAGGACCGGCCACGGATAACAGGAACACAGCGTGCACACGACCAGATTATGCGTGTCAGCACTATTGAATACCGCCTGCATGTGCTCACCTTGTCGGCCCATATATCCAAGCGAGGCGATGGCCGCAGTGGCGTCCGCTTCCAGCCAATCCGCAAATGCCGGGTCCGACCATGATTTGGCGACCACATGAGCGCCGTTACGCGGGCCAACTTTATGCGAATAGGTTTCGATGATTTCGTCCAGTACCGCAGGCTCGACCAGTCCCTTCTCGGTCAGGATGGTTTCCAGTGCCCATACCCGCGCTGCCATTGGATCAAGTTCATTGCCATGATCATGCCTTTCACTGTTATTGTGGCTGTGATCGTGATCATGGTTGCTTCGGTCGGCGTTTTGATCGTTTGTCATGGAATGACGGTAGGTCCAGATTGGATTTAGCGCAACATCGGCCACAGACTCGCCACCAGCAAAATTGCCATTGAGATATTGAACCATTTCAACCGCACAGGATCGTCAAGCCAGACCCGCAGAACAGTCCCAAAACCTGCCCAAGAGGAAACCGAAGGAAAATTGACCAGCACAAACGCCATAGCCACGAGGAAGACGGACATGTTGTAGTTTCCCGGATCGGTATAAGCTGCGATTGCCGCGACCGCCATCACCCATGCTTTTGGATTTACCCACTGGAAAGCCGCGGCCTGGAGGAATGTCATCGGTTTCGTATCTGACTTCGAATCCGGCAGATGGCGTGAGCTGCCAATCTTCCAGGCAATCCATAACAAATATCCGCCACCAAGAATTTTCAGGGCCAAATCCAGTTCCGGATAGCGCGACAAAAGCGCGCCAAGCCCAAACCCGACTGCCAGAATAAGGCAGAAAAAGCCGACTCCGATTCCAAACATGTGGGGCAAGGTACGCAGAAACCCAAAATTCACACCCGAAGCAAACAACATCATATTGTTTGGTCCCGGCGTTATTGATGCCGCAAATGCAAACACGGTCAACGCCAAGAAGGTTTCTAAAGCCATCGCCACCTCACGGCATGACGAAAACCGGCCATGCAAACGAACTGTTTTTCAGCCGCTAATCGAAATACAATTTGCATCCGCTTTCAAACGAATAACAATTAACTAAAGATGAATTTCAGTAAAGCTTGCATCCATGCCGCCAAGCGGCGGAACAGCGCCTGATTCTACATTCCTTCCTGACCACGATTCATGGCAGCAACACCGGTCCGGCAGATCTCCACCAGCCCCAGAGGCCGCATGATGGCAATGAACTGCTCGATCTTTGCCACCCGCCCGGTGATCTCGAATATGAAATGCTCGGTATTGGCGTCGATTACCTGAGCGCGAAATGCATCGGCGAGACGAAGTGCTTCAACCCGGTCTTCACCAGTTCCCGTCACTTTGACCATTGCCAGCTCGCGTTCAAGCGGCTTTTCCTGGCCCAGAGCTCTTGCTCTCACTGTCAGGTCAACAACCTGCCGTACCGGAACAATGCGTTCCAACTGCAATTTGATTTGCTCAAGCACATGCGGAGTCCCGAGCGTGACAATGGTGATCCGCGATAGATGCGCTTCGTGTTCTGTTTCAGAAACAGTCAGGCTCTCGATATTATAGCCGCGGCCGGAGAACAGGCCGATGACCCGTGCCAGTACACCCGGTTCGTTATCGACAAGCACTGAAAGAGTGTGAGTTTCCGCAGTCTCGGTTTCCTTGGCGATGAAATAGGCCGAACCGGTCGGCTGGTGTTGAGCGTTCATGATTGTGTCCTCAAATTTTGCGGCTCAAACGAGCTGACGGCCCTTGGCATCGATAGCATTTGCGACGACCTCGTCGGTAGCTTCATCTGGCAACAACATCTCGTTATGCGCCTTGCCTGACGGAATCATCGGAAAACAGTTGGCAAGCGAAGCCACACGACAATCGAAGATCACCGGCTTTTTAGTGTCGATCATCTGTGTAATGGCTGCATCAAGTTCGTCTGGCTTTTCGCATTTTATACCCACACCGCCATAAGCTTCCGCCAACTTCACGAAATCAGGCAACGAATCATTGTAGGAATGCGACAACCGGTTACCATGCAGCAGTTGCTGCCATTGGCGAACCATCCCCATATACTGGTTGTTAAGAATGAATATCTTGACCGGCAAATCGTGCTGCACCGCACAGGACATTTCCTGAATGCACATCTGAATAGATGCATCACCTGCAATATCAATAACCAGGCTGTCCCGATGGGCGACCTGCACCCCGAGAGCGGCCGGGAAACCATAGCCCATTGTGCCCAGCCCCCCTGAAGTCATCCAGCGGTTTGGTTTTTCAAAACCGTAAAATTGAGCAGCCCACATCTGGTGCTGGCCAACTTCAGTGGTGATGTAGGTGTCGCGATCCTTTGTCAGTTCATAGAGCCGCTGAATGGCGTGTTGCGGCATGATGACATCTTTGTTCTCACCATAGGCAAGTGACTTGCGCGATCGCCACTTGTTGATCTGATCCCACCAGCCCTTCAGCTTGGTTTTCTCGGTTTTGACCGAGGCGCGCCACAACCGCACCATATCTTCAAGGACATGGCCGACATCTCCGATCACCGGAATATCGACCCAGACGTTTTTGTTGATTGACGAGGGATCAATATCGATGTGGATTTTCTTTGAGTGCGGCGAAAACGCATCCAGCCGTCCGGTGATCCGGTCGTCAAAACGCGCGCCGATACACACCATGACATCGCAATCATGCATGGCCATGTTGGCTTCATAAGTACCGTGCATGCCCAGCATGCCCATCCAATTCTTCCCCGATGCGGGGTAGCAACCCAACCCCATCAAAGTTGAGGTGATGGGAAATCCGGTCAGTTCAACCAGTTCGCGCAGCAACTGGCTGGCTTCCGGACCCGAATTGACCACCCCACCGCCTGAGTAAATCATCGGTTGTTTTGCACCAGCCATCAGTTCGATTGCCGCGCGGATCTGCGCCATATCGCCCTGAAGTTTCGGCTTGTATCCCGTTGCAATGCCCGCCGCTGGCGGCGGCGTATAGATACCAGTGGCAAATTGAACATCCTTGGGAATATCAACGACCACGGGACCGGGACGGCCGGTCGTGGCAATCTTGAATGCCTGATGGATGATGGATGCAAGCTGGTTGACGTCTTTGACAAGCCAATTGTGCTTTGTACAAGGGCGCGTAATGCCGACCGTATCACACTCCTGGAATGCATCCGAACCAATCAAAGAAGTTGGAACCTGCCCGGAGATACAAACAAGCGGAATTGAATCCATCAATGCATCTTGCAGCGGTGTCACCACATTTGTTGCACCGGGGCCGGAAGTTACAAGCACTACGCCTGCCTTGCCGGTAGAACGCGCATAGCCTTCAGCCATGTGACCTGCGCCCTGCTCATGACGAACGAGAATATGTTCGATCTTCTCCTGCTGGTGCAGCTCATCGTATATCGGCAGCACCGCTCCGCCGGGATAGCCAAAAACATGCTCGACCCCATTATCCGCAAGTGCGCGCAGAACGATCTCTGCGCCAGTCATCTCCATATCGTTTCCACTCATTTTACCGTCCCGTCCGTCTCTACTGTGGCAGGAAGCCTGCCGAATTGTTGCCGTCATGCCATAAAAAAAAGGCCCCTTCCGGAGCCTGTTTGTCGCGCATGGGAGCTTTCGCCGGGTGGCTACGCCACCCTGCCCATGCGCGATCCCACCACGATAATGTTTGCTGCAATTTTCATGATACCTGAATACCGACATAAATTAGCCGGGTCAATCCGCTTTCTCGGCTTGGCGCATCCTGCCGCAAATACCCGCTCCACGAACAGCTGTGTGATTTGGGACTTTCGACAAAGGTCCTGTTAACTCACGAATGATAATTTCAATTGTCAGATACAGGAAAACAATCGTGTTGGACGACAAACAAAACGAAATATCAGCCAAAGCTGGAGACGACGACCGTCGTGACGTTCTCAAGCCAGGCAACCGGTTTCTGGGTCGTGTTGTATCCTGTTCGGGTTCGCGCGCCATTGTCAGTGCTGTCGCTGAAAAAAATTCAACTGAACTGTCTAAACTTTGGTCCGTCGGCCGCCTGATATCCATCAGTGTCGGCACCAATCGCATTGTCGCGCTTGTGTGCAACATGCACACCGAGACAACTGGTTGGGTCGAAGGCGAAGAAAACATCATGAAGATCGAAGTCGAGCTGGTCGGCGAAGTCGTCATCGAGGATGGCTGCAGCCCAAGATTCACCGCCGGCATCAGCCACTACCCCTATCTTGGCGCCATAGCGCACCGTATCCGCACATCAGATCTCAAGCTGATCTATGATGCAGGTTCTCAAGACACCGCAGTAATCGGCACGCTGACCCAGGACAGTTCACTTGCGGCGCAAATCCATATTCCATCGTTGCTTTCGCGCCATTTTGCGGTTGTCGGCACCACCGGAGTCGGCAAGACCACCGCTGTCACCTTGCTTCTCAACAAGGCACTTCAGTCTGACCCTGCATTGCGCATACTCATCCTTGACCCGCACAACGAGTTCGCAGCAGCATTTCCTGATCTTGCCGAAGTTATCGATACTGACACTTTGGATCTGCCTTTCTGGTTGTTCCGGCTGGAAGAATTCATTGAGGTTCTGTTCCGTGGGCGCCCGGCTATATCGGATGAAGTCGACGCATTGCGCGATCTCATCCCGGAAGCTAAACGCGCTTTCCGCGGCAGTGCCGATTCTGCCCTCTTGCGCAAAGCCAACGAAAAGTCATCTCTGACCGCCGACACACCGGTCCCCTATCGCATAGCTGATCTCCTGGCACTGATTGATGAGCGTATCGGGCGGCTGGAAGGCCGCAGCGAAAAGCCTCATCTGCGTTCGCTCAAGGTGCGTATTCAGGCCGCGATCAATGATCCGCGTTATGAGTTCATGTTTTCGTCAAACACCATTCAGGATACCATTGCACAGACGATCAGCCACATCTTCCGCATTCCTGGCCACGGTAAGCCTGTAACCACATTCCAATTGGCAGGAATCCCGTCCGAGGTGGTAAATTCGGTTGCATCAATTCTCTGCCGCATGGCCTTTGAAATCGGCCTGTGGAGTTCGGGGGCCGTTCGTATTCTGGTTGTGTGCGAAGAGGCCCATCGTTACGTGCCTGCTGATACCTCGCTCGGTTTTTTCCCTACTCGGCAAGCAATTTCACGCATAGCCAAGGAAGGCAGAAAATATGGTGTCAGCTTGGGTGTAATTACCCAAAGGCCCGGCGAACTCGACCCAACCATTCTTTCCCAGTGCTCGACGGTTTTTGCCATGCGTTTGGCCAATGACCATGACCAGGAAATCATTCGCTCGGCAATTGCCGATTCCTCAGCGTCAACCATTTCCTTCCTTTCCTCCATCGGCAATGGCGAAGCCATCGCGTTCGGAGAGGCAGTGGCGGTTCCCATGCGTATGCTGTTCGAACGTGTCAATCATGGTGTTCTTCCCCGCGCCAATTCCGGATTGGCCCCGACAAATTCCGGTGATGCTACGTCGGTCGATCTTAAGGCTATCATTCAGCGCATGCGCCATATCAGTGCCGCCGACAGACATGTGGTTGGAGACCAGCCCCTGACACATGTTGAGCAATCGCCTTCCATCGACCCTGCATTGGAACAGCCGCATGGCACTCAACCTCCCTCCGGCTATGCCCGGCAGCCAATTGGCGAACAACGACCCAGCCTGCCATCGACGATGAGACCGGCTTATGAACAGAAACCATCACCCGACACTTCCTTGCAAAACAGGACGCTTGGGCGGTTCAACGCTGAAGAGCCTAGTAGAGAGCCTTCGTCTCTGCGCTCTACATTACTGAAAAAACCTCTGAGTTCGCTGCGCGACGATTGATCCCCGCAGTCTCTCCCAACGCCGCTTGATGGCACAACGTTGGCTCAGGATGCTTTTTCCAGTGTAGATCCGTCTGAATTTTTTGAATGTACAAGACTACGCTGCGCAGACCCGATTCCGGCCCTGATGCTTTGCCGCATAAAGTTGCTTGTCGGTCCGCTGATAGAGCTTCTCGCCACTTTCGTTGCCATCCCAGATCGCAATACCGGCACTGATCGTGATCTTGACATAAACCTCACCACTGGTACGCACTCTCAGCTGCGAAACTGCCTTGCGAATTCGTTCGGCAAGATTGAACAGTTGTTTGGCCTCAATGTTAGGGGACAGAACAGCAAATTCCTCGCCGCCAAGCCTGGCCACCACATCGTGATAGCGGGTGAATTCCAAAAGACAACCAGCAACCACCCGCAAGACTTCGTCGCCAACATCATGACCATGGGTGTCATTGACCGCTTTGAAATGATCCAAGTCGAGAATAATCATCCCGATTGGCTTATCGATGCGCGCGAAAGCCGTAAGGTACTCACGCAGGGCATCATCGAAATAGCGCCTGTTGTGAAGCCCGGTCAGGGGGTCAGTCACCGCCGCATGTTCAAGCGTTTCAGATCTCTGCGAAAGCGAAGCTGTCATTTCGCGAAGATGACTACGTTCAATAACGCCTATTTTGATGGTCGGGTAAATCAGCAACATACCGCAAGCAATCCCCAATCCGGTCAGAACCATCGAAAGATAGGAGTACTGGAGGATAGGGAGAACATTTTTATCGATTATCGACAGACCGATCGCGTTATGCCAGGCAAAATAAGACGACAAGCCCGCAAACCCTATCAGGGCGAGCAATAGAAAAAAATACAACTCGGTTTTGTGGAACCGCATAAATCCGAACCATTGGTGAAGCTGACAACAAGCCTACGACCAACCGGTTAGGTTTGCTTTAACAATCACCTTCGAAAGTCACAGGGCAGGATTCTTGTCGATCTCAAATTTTTTGCCAGTTCTCATCCAATTGGTTGCGCATCCAAGTCATCTGACGCTTGGCATATTGGCGAGTCGCGGTCGCTGTTTTTGCTATCGCTTCATCGAGAGTGCAACTGCCGTTTGTATAAGCAGAAAATTCCCTCACTCCAATGGCCTTCATCAATGGCTGGCTTTCAGCCACATTGAGGGAAATCAGATGTTTCACCTCTTCCAATGCGCCATGTTCAACCATTTCAACCACCCGCGCGTTGATCTTGTCATAGAGGCTTTGGCGTTCAGGCAAGAGCACGATCTTTGTTGCAGTCTCTGCTGGCACGACCACCCGTTCGGGCGGCAACCGGAAATCTGCGATTGACTTGCCTGTCGCTACATGGACCTCAATCGCCCGCAACACCCTTTGTATGTCGGATACATTCAGTTCAGCCGCCATGACCGGGTCACGACGGGCAAGTTCAGCGTGCAGCGCCACGGCACCGTTTCGAGCAGCGAAATCACGCCAATGATCACGAATTTCCGGCGGCACAGAAGGAATGTCTGATAACCCTCCCGTGAGCGCCTTGAAATAAAGCCCCGTTCCACCAACAAGTACCGGAATCCGACCGCGAGCATGAATGTCAGTGATGACGCCAGCTACATCTTCCAGCCAGCGGCCGGTGGAATAGGCCGCCTCGGGCGACACATAGCCATATAAATGGTGCGGCACTTCGGCCATTTCACTCTCTGATGGTCGCGCGGTCAGAATTCTCAGCCCGCTGTAAACCTGCATGGAATCGGCGTTGACGACCTCACCGTTGTACTTCCGCGCCAAGTCCAGCGCCAACCGGGACTTGCCGCTGGCCGTTGGCCCGGCTATCAGGATGGCCCCACGGCCCTCTATCTGGAGTTCTTTGTTCATGGCCTTCGTTGCCACGCTGATTGCCAATCCGTCAAACCCTGTTCTCAATTCTGATATTGGGGAAGCTGCTTCCAAAATGCTCCAAGCCTCCGGTTTATACTGGTTGGCTGACGGAATTGCTTGCGACATCGCCCTCCATGACACCACCGATCCGCAGCAAGCCCAGGCGCAGTTACGCCAGATGTTTGACACCATTAAAGTGGATGTGGCCGTCCAGCGAGCAGAAACCCGCCGCAAGGCACTGCTTCTTGCCGACATGGATTCCACCATGATTGATCAGGAGTGCATTGATGAGCTGGCCGCCGAAGTTGGCCTGAAAAGCAAGGTGGCTGACATCACTGCCCGTGCCATGAACGGCGAGATCGAATTTGAACCGGCACTGCGCGAACGCGTCGCACTTCTCAAGGGGCTTCCGGTCGCAGTTATTTCGCAAGTGATCGAAAAGCGCATAACGCTCGCATCAGGCGGCCCGGCGCTTGTCGCCACCATGCGGGCCAATGGGGCAAGGGCCGCTTTGGTATCTGGCGGCTTCACAGTTTTCACCGATCCTGTTGCGGCCATGTTGGGCTTTGATGAGAACCGCGCAAACATTCTGGAAGTGGAAGGCGATACATTGTGCGGCAAGGTGCATGAACCCATTCTTGGCAAACAGGCCAAAATCGATGCCCTTGAGGACCTCGTGGAGCGGATGGATATCTCTGTTGAAGATGTCATTGCCGTTGGCGATGGCGCCAACGATTTGGGAATGTTGGAGCGCGCAGGCTCTGGCGTCGCCCTACATGCAAAGCCCGCTGTCGCAGCCCTGGCTGACATTCGCATAGACCATGGTGACTTGACAGCTTTGCTGTATTTGCAAGGCTACCGGAAATCCGATTTTATCACACCATGAAACTGTTTGAAACCAACCGTCTGATACTGAGAAACTGGTTGGATCGGGATCGCACGCTTTTCCGGCGGATAAATGCTGACGAGACCGTGATGGAGTTTTTTCCGTTCCGTCGGGAGGCCGCCCAAGCCGATAAATTCATGAAGTTGATTGCTGCCGGTATTGAGGCAAATGGTTTCGGATTTGCAGCCATAGAGTCCAAGGCAACCGCAGAGACCGTGGGTTTTGCCGGGATTCACCTTACTGATGGCATCCCGAATTTGCCCGATGGCAGCATTGAAATAGGTTGGCGATTAGCACCGGAATTCTGGGGTAAAGGCTTTGCCAGCGAAGCTGCGCGCGGCTGGCTTGTCCACGGGTTTGGTCCGCTGGGCCTCAATCGAATTGTCAGCTTCGCAGTCTCCTCCAATACGCGCTCGACCGCAGTGATGGAACGGATCGGTTTGATCCGGCGCGTCGAGCTGGATTTTGATCATCCCAAAGTCCCCGACACCCACCCACATCTCAAACGACACAGCTTTTATGATCTCAGTGCTGACGAATATGCATTACAGAAGGCAAATTGAACACGCTCAAGGCGGACGCCTTCGCCAATCCGCTTGACCAGCAATGCCTGAATATCAGTCCATGCGCACAGTCACAAAACGCAACTCACCCTTGGAATTGGAAATCATCAAGAGCGCATTGCGGCGGCCATCATCCTGAAGTTCCTGGATCCGTGCGATCACGTCCTGAGGAGTTTCAACAGTCTGCTGCGCAATTTCGACAACCACGTCGCCTGCCTTAATCGATTTGCCCGCCGCGGCCGTCCCCTCCTCAACAACCGTGATGAGGACACCCTCAACGTCATCAGCGATGTCAAACTCGGCTCGAGCGTCGTCGCTCAGGACACCAAAGGTCATGCCCAGCGCAGTTTCAGCCCCTTCTTCTGAGCTGTTTTCATCAACTTGTGCAGAAGCCAGGTTTTCACCATCTTCAAGTCGCCCGAGAGTGACCTTGACCGTGGCCTCCTCACCTTTCCGGATGACTTTGACTTCGACAGCTTTGCCAACCGGGCTTTCGGCCACAATCCGCGGCAGATCGCGCATCTCATTGACTTTCTGACCGTCGAACTCGGTGATCACATCACCAGCCAATATGGACCCGTCGTCAACTGGCCCGCCACGGATAACACCGGCAATCAATGCGCCACGCGCGCGGTCCATACCGAGGCTCTCCGCGATATCGGCGGTGACCGGCTGGATGCGCACACCCAACCATCCGCGTCGTGTTTCGCCAAACTCACGAAGCTGGGCGATCACACCAGCGGCCATTTCAGTTGGTACGGAAAACCCGATACCGATTGAGCCACCTGACGGAGAAATAATGGCTGTGTTGATGCCGATGACTTCGCCATTCATGTTAAACAGCGGTCCACCGGAGTTGCCCCTGTTGATTGCCGCATCGGTCTGGATGAAATCATCATAGGGACCCGCCTGAATATCGCGACCGCGCGCAGAGATGATTCCCACGGACACCGAACCACCAAGCCCGAACGGGTTACCAATCGCCATTACCCAATCGCCGATGCGCATTTTCCTGGAATCGCCAAACGGCACAGCCACCAGCGGTTTTGGCGGTTTGACCTTCAAAACGGCCAGATCGGTTTTCGGATCAGCGCCGACCAGTTCCGCTTTCAGTTTCGAGCCATCAGCAAAATTGACCTCGATATCGTCGGCATTTTCGATCACATGGTTGTTGGTGACGATGATACCTTCCGGATCGATGACAAAGCCCGAACCCAATGATGAAACACGGCGACTTCCGGGACCTTGTTTGCGGTCCTTGAAAAACTCATCAAACAGATCTTCAAAGGGAGATCCTTCCGGTGCCTGCATTCGCGGCCCGGACTTGTCGCGTTCGACATTCTGGCTCGTGGAAATATTGACCACCGCATCAAGCAGACCCTCGGCAAGATCTGCAACTGAAGCCGGCCCTGCGCCAGCGTTTTGCGCATAAGCTGTCTGCATGTGCTGCAAAGGGGAGATCAACGCCAGGGACAGAACCAGAAATGTCAGTCCTGACAAGGTTCGTTTGATAATGGGTCCCAACACGCGCAATCTCCCTGGAAAGAATCTGATGTCAAATTTCACCTGACCCCAGAGATAAGGCGAAAACAGTGTTGGTCCAATCATCTTTTTGAGAGCAAACCGGGTTCGCCCTATTTGAACGAACCCGCTTAACCCAAGTGTTTGGCCAGAAATACGATTCCGGTACCCACTGCAAGCACGACCACACCAGTAACTCTTAAGGTATGGTCATCCATTTCCGGAAGTTTTTCCGCCATCTTTCGCAAGAACCCGGGTGCGAGGGCCCACATCAGGCCCTCGACCACGCATACCAGCCCGATGGCCAACAGGATTGTCGCCATATCCGACGACCCCTAGTTGGCAGGATTTCCAGAACTTGGCGCACTCGCCTCAGCACCTGACGAGCCCTTGAAGAACTTGAAGAACTCGGAAGTTGGCGAGAGAACCATAGTGGTGCCCGAACTTGCCAGGGATTCTGTGTAAGCACTCATTGAACGGTAAAACTCAAAGAAGTCCTCATCCTTGGAAAATGCCTCGGCAAAAATCCGGTTCCGCTCGGCGTCACCTTCACCGCGGATAATCTCAGCATCGCGCTGTGCGCCTGAAACAATCTCGACCACCTGACGATCGGCAATAGCGCGAATTCGTTGTCCGGCTTCATTACCACGAGCCCGGATCAATTCGGCTTCGGCAAGTCGTTCAGCTTTCATTCGTTCAAATGTTTGCTGGCTGACTTCCTGAGTCAGGTCAGTCCGGCGAATACGTACATCTTCGATCGATATGCCAAGCCCTTCTGCCTCGGGACGCAACTGATCGCGGACTTCGCGCATCATGGATGTGCGTTCAGCAGAAAGAGCGGCTTCGAAACCACGCAGACCGTAGACCGAACGCAAGGCTGAGTTCAAACGGGTTCTCAACCGAGACTCTGCGGCAACCAGATCAGCTGACACAGTTTGACGGAACCTCGTCGGATTGGTGATTTTATAGAGGACGAAAGCATCAACCTCATAAAACTTACCGCCCGAAACCTGAACACGGATATCGTCCAGATCAAAACGCAATGTGCGATTTTCGATGAACTGCACGGTATCGATCACCGGAACCTTGAAAAAGAGTCCCGGTTCTTCCCGAACGTCCTGGATTTCACCAAAACGAACTACGATTGCCTGTTCACGGGCATTAACCACATAGGCAGCCTGATAACCGATAAACAGAAGAATGGCGGCGATGATTCCGCCGACTGCGAGCCGACTACCCATCACTGGTCACCTCCGGAATTTTTGCGAATTTCAGGCAGCGGCAGATAGGGCACTACGCCTGTACCACCTGCGTCCTGCCCCATGATCACCTTGTCGGACCCCTTCAAAACACCCTCCATCGTTTCAAGATAGAGGCGTTTACGGGTCACTTCCGGTGCCTTGGCGTATTGTTCATAAACCGAAATGAAGCGTTGGGCTTCACCTGTTGCTTCGTTGACAACCCGGTCTTTGTACGCAGAAGCTTCTTCGCGAACTTGCGCGCCCCGGCCACGAGCCTGACCCAGCTTCTGGTTGGAGTACTGGTTGGCTTCTTCGACAAAACGGTCTTCATCCTGTTCAGCCCGCTGCACTTCGTCAAACGCATCAGCCACTTCGCGAGGCGGGGCCGCATCTTCGATTGACAATGCATTGATCTGAATTCCGGCAGGGAAAGAATCCATCACGCCTTGAATGATCTCCTGCACCTGCTGCGATATTTCTTCACGATTGTCGCGGAAGATGTCTTGCGCAGGGCGTCGGCCAACTACTTCACGCATCGCGCTCTCGGCAACATTTCTCAAAGTGTCTTCCGGACGCGCAATGTTGAACAAAAATGCTTTTGGATCACTGACAGCGTAAAGTACCTTGAATTCCACATCGACGATGTTCTGATCGCCTGAAAGCATCAAACCATTGGTGCTACCGGTACGCGATGTGCCACCGGTGTCCATTTCACGTTCAACGATCGTGGCGGTTTCCACAGTCTCAAATGGCCAGAAAACCATGTGCAGACCAGGCATGGATACCTCGTCCTTGGGTTGACCAAAACGCAGCTCGACGCCGCGCTCATCTGGCTGCACTGTATAGATCGACTGCATCAACCACAGGCCGATCAGTCCAACTGCAATGACAATGCCAACCAGCTTGTTGCTTCCGCCGCCGGTGCCACCGGGAAGAATGCGGCGCAGGCTTTCCTGGCCACGGCGAATAATGTCTTCAAGATCCGGTGGCTGATTGCCACCGCCACCGCCACCGCCGCCGCGGGGGCCTTGTGGGCCACTGCCCCACGGCCCCTGATTATTGCCGCCACCGCCGCCGTTTTGATTGCTCCAGGGCATTCACACCTCTTTTCAAATTAACTGGGTCAGATTTGTCCAACCCGAACTGTAGGAATGGTTATAGGTATCGAAAGAGCTCTATTCAACGCATTGACTCCGCTAAACACCGCATTGTCTGCATAATTCGCTGTTATTTGCTGCGTTCGTAGGTTGCAAAGCGCATATCATGGCTGTCCCGCTCCCCAGCGGGCACAAATTCATCGCCAACACGCACCCAATCCACCTCGCTGATTTCCGGAAAAACCGTATCTCCATCCACCTCGGCTTGCACATGGGTAATATCCATTCGGTCAGCATGACCGATCGCTTGTCGGTAAATCTGCCCACCGCCAATAACGCAGATCGCGTTTTCGCCAGATTGATTTAGCGAACCCGCCGCTATCTTTAGCGCCGTTTCCAGATCAGGTGCGACACTGCATCCATCCAAAGTCTGCAAGCTCTTTGAGATCACAATGTTGAGACGCCCGGGAAGTGGCCTGCCGATGGATTGATATGTCTTGCGCCCCATGATGACGGGCTTGCCCATCGTCACTTTCTTGAACCGTTTGAGGTCACTTGAAAGCCGCCAGGGCATATCTCCATCCCGGCCGATTACGCCGTTTTCAGCGACAGCTGCGATCAGGATGATTTCTGGTTTTCTACTGCCACTCATACGGCAATCGGCGCCTTTATGTGGGCGTGGGACTCATAGCCTTCGAGCTGGAAGTCATCATATGTGAAGGCAAACAAGTCGGTCACATCCGGGTTGAGGTGCATGGTCGGCAGCGCCAGCGGTTCTCGTGATATCTGCAATCGAGCCTGCTCAAAATGGTTCATGTAGAGATGCGCGTCACCGAAAGTATGAATAAATTCGCCAGGCTTCAATCCCGTGACCTGCGCGATCATCATGGTCAAAAGCGCATAGGACGCGATATTGAACGGCACGCCGAGAAATATGTCTGCCGATCTCTGGTAAAGTTGGCACGACAGCCGATCATTGGCGACATAGAACTGAAACAGGCAATGGCAGGGTGGCAGCGCCATGTCATCGACCAATGCCGGGTTCCATGCACTGACAATATGCCGACGGGAAGCCGGATTATCGCGGATCTGTGCAACAAGCTGGGAAATCTGATCTATCTGCCGTCCGTCCGCGGCCGGCCATGACCGCCATTGCGCGCCATAAACCGGACCTAGCTCACCATTTTCATCCGCCCAGGCATCCCATATTTTGACGCCATGTTCATTGAGATAGGCAACATTCGTATCACCCTTCAAAAACCACAACAGCTCATGAATGATCGACTTGAGATGCAGCTTCTTGGTGGTGATCATCGGAAACCCTTCCGCCAGATCAAACCGCATCTGGTGGCCAAAAATGCTGCGCGTACCGGTACCCGTCCGGTCACCCCGGTCAGCCCCTGTTTCGAGCACTTTTTCCAATAGATCCAGATATTGCTGCATGAGCCACTCCCACCCGGTATTCGGCGATTCGGAAAATCCAGATTATCGCGAGTTGCCTGCGCCTAAAACGGCCAACGCCCGCATTGCGGGCGTTTTCCAATATTCATGCCACCAACCTTGATCAATCAACTGGTTGATTGCGACGTGTCCTGACCGCGCAGGCTGATACAGGCCTCAGAGAGCCCCGAGCTTGCCCAGCTCCTTGGCGCACAGATAATAGAATGTCACGCGCGATTTGGAGTTGTCGCCCTTCATCTTTGCGCAAACTGCCTCAACGACCTTTTCGCCTTCAGCAGCAGATACGCCAAGCTTTTTTCCGCACCACTTTTCAACCACACGGTCGAGCTCTTTGGGGTCAGTGCAGGACACAAGCGATGAATCGCGGTTACGCAGCGCAATTCCGAGGTGCTTGACAATTTTTGTGATTGCCTCATCCGACGCTCCGGCGTCATATTTCTTCACGTCCGCTGCATAGTCTGCCATTGGTAGTCCTCTTGGTTCCTGCGTTTCCATCCCCGACAGGTGACGAGCAGCGCCCATTTCCCCGCCTTGCGAGCATGTTGCCACTCGGTACACGGAAGTCAATAGTACCAGAAAACTGGTTTCAGGCCTCCACCCCTTTTCAAGCCGAACTGCGAACCCTATATAAAGAGCGTCGCGTTCGCGTGACTATGGCAATAAACGGAAGATGCAATAAACCATTCGGACCCGGGGGCGGTACCCGGCGCCTCCACCACAATCCGGCGAATTGGTCGGCATTATACTGGTCATGCGGCCGGATTGTGATGGGGGCGAAACAGGATCGACGAGGGTGTAAAGATCAACTTTTTGCTCGGCATAGTACCACCGTTATCGGGCTAAAACTGTAGTTGCAAATGACAACTATGCTGAGGCTCGTCTCGCTGCCTAATGGCGGTGTGACAGTTTCGAATTAAGTCCTGTTGGGTAGCACTTTCAGGCGGGGCTCGGAGGCGCCTGGCAACAGAAGCCTCCACTTTTACCACCATGTTGGTCATTCTGATTTCCGCGCTGACAAAGCCTGATCGCCAAACGACAGGCAATGACATGCTCCAATTGGTACTTTTCCCCGACAATCTACCAAATTTTACGGGGCGGATCGCGCTTTCTGGCATGGATTTCTTTTCGCAAGCTGCGAAAACCGGTTATATTGCACTTGATGAATCGGTTCTCGCGCGACATTGGCCAGGCAATCGGCAAGGCGCGATACGAACCGGCAACCAGGAGAGAACACAGCATGCCGGAAGACCACATCCGTTACGACATTCTTGCTCAGGATGCGTTGCGCGGCGTCATTCGCAAGGTGCTTACCGAAGTTGCGGCCACGGGGTATCTGCCCGGCGATCACCACTTCTTCATAACCTTCATGACCGAGTTTCCCGGCGTGCGCATCTCGACCCGTCTCAAAGAACGTTATCCAGAGCAGATGACAATTGTCGTCCAGCACCAGTTTTGGGATCTCAAAGTTACAGAATCGCTGTTCGAAATCGGACTGTCTTTCTCAGACAAGCCGGAAAAATTGGTGGTTCCGTTTGCCTCGATTCGCGGGTTCTACGACCCGTCAGTTAATTTCGAGCTCGAATTTGATACGGCCTTTGAAAACGCTGCCAACGATATCGACAATGAAGAAAACTTTGAATCAACAATCGAAAAGCTTGTCGATCCTGAAATCAAATCCAATGACACGGCGTCCAATGATGATGATGTCGATGGGGAAGCTGGTGAACCCGATGACAAGGAAAAAGGCTCTGCCGATGTTGTCTCACTCGATTCTTTCCGCAAGAAGAGCTGAACACGGCAATGGCTGGTGAGATCGTCAATCTTCGCATGGCCCGCAAGCAAAAGCAGCGGTCCGAACGCGAAGCGCTTGCGGCCAAAAACCGCTTTGAACATGGACGCACCAAAGCCGAGCGTGAAACAGCAGGCAAGGAAAACATGCGCAACCAACGGGCGCTTGATGCTGGTCGCCGTGAGCCGGTCAAAAACGCCAAACTCGACGGTGACGGGCACAGCTAGGTTACTTCGGGCCAATTGTCGGTTACCCTGTAGATCCCCATGGCCTCGATATACTGACTTCGTCTGGATGAGATTGCCACCATGAGCGCCAACCGCAAACGCTCCGTCAAGATCCATGGCCACCAGACTTCCTTCTCGTTGGAAGACGAATTCTGGATTTGTCTCAAATCAATGGCTCGAGAAGAGTCTATCGCTGTCTCGGAGTTGATTGGCAGGATTGATCAGGCGCGCGGAAATTCAGTAAATCTCTCATCACAAATCCGCCTCAGCGTCCTCAACTGGGCATTGTCCCGGAGTCCAACCAGTTCCTCCGGCACCAACGACAGTGATTAGAAACGCTCAACACCTGGCAGGCCGTTAAAGTCCAAACTTGGTTCTGAAAACGAATTGCCCGGCAAGATCGGATCAGTCGGCGGTGGCCTCAGCGCTGGGTCGACAAGCTCGTCAGTTGGGTTCACTGACGAAGCGCTGCCCTGCGTTCCTGCTGGGGCAAGCGGTTTCCGCTCGACGGCCGATTCCGGCTTAACCTCCTGGGCCTCTTCTTCCTGCTGGCGACGCAGTTCTTCTGCCTCTCTGGCTTCTTCTTCCAGTTCAAGCATCCGCTTGTCTTCAGCCTGCCTTGCCGCGTCTTCAGCATGTTGAAGTTCTTCCGCAGCCCGTCGCGCTGCTTCCTCTGCAGCTTTGCGTTCCGCTTCAGCAGCTTTGCGCTCCTCCTCAGCCAGTCTGGCAGCTTCTTCTTCCCGTTGACGCTCGATTTCCGCAGCCGCTGCTTCTGCTGCGCGAATTTCCTCGTTTTCCGAGACCAGGGCCATTACCCGACGTAATCGCTGCTTTTCCAGAACGCCCGCTTGCAACAATTCAACCCGCCGCCTTTCGCGCTCGAAAGCGCGGATCGAGAGGTAATTGGTCAAAGCCGAAACATCGAGCGTCTTGCCCGGATCCCGCAGCAAGCCGGACAAACCGATGGTCAGTTCCGGCAGTGTTCCCGGTAATGCTTCCATCCCGGGATCAAAGCTCAACGACAATTTGCTCTCGACCTTGAACGAAGTCAGATCGATGCGACCTTCGCTGGTCACTGTTGCGCCGTCCGCCTGAATGCTCACAGGTGAAAACCGTTGCATGCCATTGGTAATCGTAAAAGGCATGACCACGGACTTTGCCACTACAGAGCCTTCCCCCAAAGACTTGGCCGCCAATGCAGCTACGGCATCAGTTTCCGGCTTGAACTCCTCATCATCGGCAGCCAGCAATATCGCTTCGAAAGAAGCCGGATTGACGCCTTCAAGAACAAAATCATCGATTTTGATTTCGCCGCCGCCGGTCAGCGCACCAACCAACTCCTGCACAGAACCGCCGCTTCCTTCAATGCGGGCAGACATTGAAACTGTACCTTTTACTGGCGCAGCACCTGCAATCGCCTGCTCGATTTCCGGCAAACTCGCCCCTTCCAGTTCGAGGTGTCCGGAAAGAAGAACTGTACCATCTGGGTTGTCGAGATTAAATCCGCCTGAAAGCTCACCGCCTTGCCAATTGGCTTTTGCATCGAGCAACTCGAACCGACCCTGCTTATAATTCACTTGGCCAGAGAAATCTTTCGTCATCCCCGCCCGGCCCAGTTCAAACTGGCCCGCTGACAGTGCGATGTCGAACTCGGCGGCACCTGCAAATGGCGGCAAAAATTTTAAATCATTCCAAGTACCACCGTCTGCTTCCTGAAACTGCGGACCGAGAACCCATTCGGTCAACCAGTTCAGTTCACCATTCCCGACTGCAAGATTACCAGTTGCTGATAACACGTCGCTTTGACGGGAGAATTCCAACCTTCCAGAAACCGGATTCCCGCCGACGTCGCCTTTGATTTCCGAAACCTGGTAGGCAGCGTCGCTGAGAGCCACCGAAGCCGTCAAACCAACTGAAGTTCCGGTTCCAGATTGTGGCATGGCCTGGCCGAGAACGAGTAACACCGGCTCGATATCAGGCGATTGCAAAGCCACATCAAACGCGCCGGTCAATTGACCATCCCGGGGCAACTTCCCGGTTCCTTTTGCGGTCATGACTGTGTCACCAGCGACTGCCTTCAAAGTGATTGCGTCGTTGCGATCGATCGAGAGTTCCAGCCGCCCGGCGTCTCCGCCACCAAACGGTAATGCGGCGAAACCCGCTTGCAGAGCCAATCCGGAAAAATCCGGATTATCAGCTACTATTTCAAACTTGTTTTGCACATTCTCTGCAGACCCGGAAGGCGCGCGCTCTGCGACGATCGAGAATGAACTCCCACCTGCTTTTCCCTTGGCAGACAACGACGCAGGCTCTGCTCCATTAAGTTCAAGGTCGAACACAGCATCCAGTTGATCGAAAGCGCCACCGTTACCCCGTAACCGGTTGATGATGGTATTGCCCTGGTCTAAACGAGCCGCCAGCGCCAATAAGCCATCGCCAACAGGTGCCTTTATCGAGCCAGAAATCTTGCCGGTAGGTGTGACAAGCCCGCCCTCCAGTTTGCCTGCAACAACTCCGGAGGAACCAGCCAGATCGGCAAAAGCAAATCTGTCCAGCTCCAGTGCGCCGTCCCGCAGCAGCATCGTGGTTTCAACTCCGCCAATCGCGTAATCGCCGATAGTCAGCACATCCGCTGAAATCCGCGCCGAAAACTGCCCATGGCTTGAATTGTCTTGTGTGGATTTTTCACCCACTTCACCAAACCCTGCCAGGGTGGCCAATGCCCTTATTGCATCAATGTCGAAGCGATCACCACTCAGATCGACAGACAAGGAGCCGACCCCCTCACTTGGCGACTGGCGCTCAACAAAGCCGGTCAAGATCGCAGGCCCCACTGCTACTTCCAGTCGGTTGAAGCGTTGCAACTGTTCGGTCAGATCTACATTTGCCGAAAATCCAGCTTGTCCAAGTTGCCGAATGATCGGGTCCACAGATCCTGTCAGCCAGTTAGCCAATCCAGATGGTTGGCTGGAAGCAACGATCATGTCGCCCGAGAAAGAAGGTGACGCGCCAACAATCAGATTGCCGCTCACTTCCACTTTTGTCCGACCCGGCAAACTCGCCGCAAATGTTTCGATCTTCCAGCTCTCGCCTTCCGGTCGGGCTGAAATGGCAATGTCGCGCATGGTTGTATCGCCGCCAACAATTGCGGGCAAAGCAATGTCCACACGTCCCGGCATTGGCGGCGGCGGAAGCCGGGCCAACAAACTGTTAAGTTGGTTCAATCTTTCGCGGATCGAAATCGAAGCAACAGAAACGGCCTCACTTGCAGAAAGTCGGGTTGTTTTATCGTCTGCTTTGATTCCGCCAAGTTCTACTTGCTGTCCGTCCGCTACCAGCAAAAATTCCGGTTTTGGCCCTGTATCAATCGTCGCTTCGCCGGTGACCACGTAGGGATCAACTTCATTACCAAATTCCATGCGATATTCATCTATGCGCAAACGCTCGTTATCTACCATGAAGTCACCGCGCGCGACAGCTGAAAGTTTGCCACCCAATGTGTTTTGTGCAGTCGCGATTTCCGCCGGAATGCGCAACGTGAAATTGCCATCATAGCGAGGCTTCGCATCCTCAATTCCCGCGTCACCTTCGGTCTCGAGAGCAAACTGTGCATCATCTGGTCTGAACCGGGCTGTGGCACGAACGCTTCCACTGTTGCTGACACCAGTACGAATTTCAAACGCGCCGCGCCGCTTGGCTATTGTCGCTTTGCCTTCAATGATCCATGGCCCTGCGAGAGCTCGCGCAGAGAGTGTCGCATCGATGTCATCCAATCGGTGCTCACGCCCGTTTTGTGCATCCACAACCCGGATAACGGCATCGCTGACAGCGACACGCTCGAGAACCACCACTTCACCCACCGGTCCCGGCTTGTGACTGAGTGCCCAGTTCAGCGTACCATCTGTTTCTATCCTTACGGTAGCTTCCGGCCGATCAAGGCGCATATCGAAAATGCGAATGACGCCGCTGAGAAAAGGTGCCAACTCCGCATCCATCGAAAAGGTTTTTACCGTCATCATCGGGCGACCGCCCACATCCTTGCCGATTGCCACGTCGGAAAACGCCAATGACGGAAACGGCAATAGCCGGGCGTCAGCGGTACCACGCACTTCCACCGGTTGGCCAAGCGCCCGCGAGGCTTCCTTTTCGAAAGCTGTTCGGTAACTGGACCAGTCGATGAAATAAGGTCCAATCAGCGCTGCAAACAATGCAAGCACCAAAAAACCGCCAATGATGACAAACAGGCGAGCCAGGCTATTTTCCTCCGCGGCAATCAGGCTTCAGGTTGCCCTGTCAGGTCGGCTAAAACAAGGCAATATCAGGGGCTTTGCGGCAATTGATACAGGAGCTGCATTTACAGCGTGAATATCTTGGACGGGTTCATGATGTTGTCCGGGTCGAGCGCCATCTTGATCTGGCGCATCAGATCAACACTGCCACCCAATTCAGCTGCCAGATAGGGTTGCTTGCCCTGCGCTATCCCGTGTTCGCCGGTACAGGTGCCATCAAATTTGACTGCCCGCTCATTCAGACGCCCGACAAAGTCTTCAGCGCCCGCGATTTCTGCCGGATCATTCTCATCGAAAACAACCAAAACATGGAAGTTACCATCCCCCGCATGGCCAACGATGGGTGCCAACAATTCATGCTCGGCAATATCTACCTGTGTCTCGGCCACGCATTGCGCCAATTTTGAAATTGGAACGCAAACATCGGTTGAAATTCCCTTGGCACCGGGCCGGAGTTGCAATGCCGCCCAATAGGCATTGTGGCGGGCCTTCCACAACTGGTTGCGTTTTTCAGGATTTGTGGTCCAGAGGAACTCACCTCCGCCACAATCAGAGGCAATCTCAGCGAATGTTTCGGCTTGCTCGGCAACGCCTGCATCAGAGCCGTGAAACTCGAGAAACAACGCCGGACTTTCTGGATAATCAAGTTGTGAATAGGCATTGCATGCCTTCATCGACAGCGCATCCAGCAGTTCAATCCGAGCCACCGGAATGCCCATCTGAATGGTCATGATCACCGCATTGCAGGCATCCTCGACTGTTGGGAACGGACAGACCCCACCGGAAATCGCTTGCGGAATGCCCTGAAGTTTCAGTGTTATGGAAGTCAGCACCCCAAGCGTACCTTCTGAACCGACGAAGAGCCGCGTCAGATCATAACCGGCTGAAGATTTGCGCGCGCGGCGCGATGTACGGATTTCCTCACCAGCGGCTGTAACAGCCGTAACCGCAATCACATTGTCTCGCATGGTGCCATAGCGCACAGCGTTGGTGCCGGATGCCCGAGTGGCTGTCATTCCGCCAAGCGTGGCATTGGCCCCTGGATCGATCGGAAAAAACAGCCCCGTATCGCGCAGTGCCACGTTCAAATCTTCACGGGTAATCCCGGGTTCTACCGTACAATCAAGATCCTCTCGATTGACCGAGAGCAATCGATTCATGCCCGTCATATCAATCGAGATGCCGCCACTGGGTGCGTTCACATGTCCTTCAAGCGAGGTTCCTGCACCGAATGCGATGATTGGAACCTTGTGTTCTGCGCAGGCACGAACAACCAATTTCACCTCTTCGGCATTTTCGACGAAGACCACCGCATCGGGTAGTTGTGAAGGAATGTAAGTCGTGGTGTGGGAGTGCTGTTCACGTATGGCCTGACCAGTCGACAACCGTCGCCCAAATCGCTGGGCCAATATGCCGACGACTATTGCAATTCCGGCATCATTGCGAGGTCCGGCAACGATTTTATCGAGACCCATAGCCCCTCCTTGTAAATTTCCTGCCAGCAGCTTCAGTACTTGTTTATAGACAGACATGCATCAGCAGTTAATGTGCAAAAGCAACATGTTTTGTCCAGTGGGAGGTAGAAGCTACCATGTCGAGCAGTCCGTTCCAAACACCTTACCGAGGGCTCGAACCTGCCTGGTTCGATTATAACGGCCACCTCAATATGGCTTACTACAATGTGTTGTTCGATCAGGCCATAGACTTGCTTTTCTCGCAATTGGGATGCGGCGAAACCTATCTGGTGGAAGAAAACATGAGCTTTTTCACAGCAGAAGCCCACGTCTGTTATATCCGCGAACTCAAACCGGACTCACTCGTCCGCACTGATATCCGCATCGTTGATTGCGACGAAAAACGCCTGCATGTTTTCGAAGAGCTTTACCATCAGGACGGATGGCTTTCGGCGACTTCTGAAACGCTGTTGCTTCATATCAATATGGCCGGCCCGAAAGTCACTGCAATACCGGCCCATCTTTTCGCCAAAATTAGCGCCATGAAGAAATCTCATGCCCAGCTACCGGCCAATGACCGGGTCGGCAGATCAATCAGCATCAAGCGCAAATAATCATAGGACTTGGCTACGAATAGTGGTTCCTGATAACCGAGCCCGCTAATTCCTCACGATCGATCACACCGATCACATCTTCGCTGCGTGGCACTCCGGATTCATTTGAAACCACAATGGCACACGTCCGGTCTCGTCGGCTCATGCGGGTGATAACCGAGTTGAGGTTGCCATTGGGTACGGCAATCACAAAATCGGTCTTCATGATTTCACCCAGCGTCTGGCGCACAAATCGGTCTGCATGGTAGGGGATCGCGGCAAAGCGAACATAGCCGACAATGCGATTGTCATCGGTCACTACAACGCGGTTGTTCTCAACATCGACATGCGACAAAGCCTCGGTCACCGACATGGTCGACGGCAAAACCCGAATGCTCTTTGTCATGACCTCACGCGCTGGCTGCACCAGAAACATGTTGGTGGTTCGGTCCGTCGGAATGGCCCGTCCACGTTTTCTGAGCTTGATGGTATAGATGTCATTGGCTATCAGCGACCGCCTGATTCCGAGTGCAATGGCCACAGCCAGCACCAAAGGCAGGATGATGTTATAATCGCGTGTCATTTCGAAGATCATCACGATGGCCGTCATTGCCGCACTGGTGCTGGCGCCCACCATTGCGCCCATGCCAATCATAGCAAACACTGCAACCGACAGTCCGGCATTCGGCATCACCCACATCCCGGCTGTACCAATTGCCGCCCCTAGCGTTGCCCCCATGAATAATGATGGCGAAAAAATCCCGCCTGAGGCGCCAGCGGCCAGACTGACTGCGGTCGCCAGCATTTTCATCACGAACAGTGTCAGCAGCAGCAATACAGTCATCTGACCATCGCCAAGAATGTCCTGAATGGTTGCATAGCCAACACTGAGGATGTGGTACTGCCCGACAGACAGCATGAAAAGATAACCACTGACACCGACGAACAACATGCCGATGACGTTTTTCAGGTAATCACTGAATTGTAACTCATCGAACCAGTCCTCCATGAACACCAGTACTTTTACAAAAGCATAGGCAGCAAAACCCATCGCCACACCAGTAAAGGCAGCCAGTCCAATTTCAGCAAAATTGACCGCGTGATCCTGCGGAAGCGTTTTCCACACTGGAATGTAGAATGCAGCTTCGGCACCAATCATCTGGCGGTAGGCATAGGTCGAGGTTGCAGTGGCAGCCACCACCGGTAAAAACGAGCGCGGCGAGATTTCAGGCAGCAACACTTCGACCGCAAACAACACGCCTCCCAACGGAGTGTTGAAAGTCGCGGCAATTCCGGCCCCGGCGCCTGCAGCCAGCAATATGATCTTTTGCGAGCGTATCAGACCCAGCCAGCGGCCGAGTGTCGATCCAAACGACGAGCCGATCTGGATAATTGGCCCTTCCCGGCCCACAGACGCTCCAGTACCGATGGACAACGCTGATGCAAACGCCTTGATGACGGCGACAATTCCGCGAATATTTCCGTCACGGTGATAGATGGCGAACATCACTTCCGGCACGCCATGGCCCTTGGCTTCCGGTGCAAGTGTCTTGACCAGGTAGACCACTATCAACCCGCCGACGACCGGCACAAAAATGATGAATGGACCCCACACACTCGGCGCGCCATAGGAGTTGGGATCAAGGTGAATGGAGAGAACACCATAAAATGCAAGATTATAAATGACTGCGATCAGATACTTGAAGAAGATTGCACCGGCTGCCGCAACCAATCCGACAAAGAAAGCAAGAAACACCAAGACAGCAAGTGTGACTTCCCGATCAGGCCCGGCATCTCCACCCTCTGGCAAAGCCGGTTGGGAGTGAGCGGACGTGTCGGTGTTGGTCATGTTCCTACTGACTGCGGTTGGCGGCTCGCAAGAAAAGTCGCTGGGAAAGATGTTTCCGCTCTAACGTAGTTCCGCCTTTGATGACAAGGCCAAAATCCGGGGACTTCGCAGACTCCCAACGGTTTCCACCAGCTTTAGGGATGTCAGATGGAACTCAAGCTTTCCCGGCGTCTTGCCGCCAGTTAAGGTAGATCATCATTGCTGCAACCTACCTCTCCATCAAACCAACAAGGATGCATTGATCTTGACCACTTTGACACCGCCCGATGATCTGGAATCTGACCCAAGAATCAAAGCTGTTTTCGACGATATTCGCACCACCCGGAAAACCGCCTTCATCAACAATATCTGGCGATGGTTAGCCGCCGATGCAAACCTGCTCGAAACGACCTGGGCTGAAGTCAAGGCAGTCATGGCAACGCCATCCAACATAGATCCCCTGACCAAGGAAATGATCTACCTGGCAGTCTCGATTGCCAACAACTGCACTTATTGTGTTCATTCCCACACCGCCGCCGCGCGCGCCAAGGGCATGTCACCCGACCAATATGGCGAACTTCTTTCCATCATCGGGCTTGCGGCCAAAACCAACCATCTGGCAACCGCATTGCAAGTGCCTGTAGATTCCGATTTCGATGCGTCCGTCAACGGGACTGACAATACCAAATAGGAAAGTGCCAATTCATGCTCCGCATTTTTGACAGAACTGGCACCGAAATCATTGCCGATGCCGCTTCATCCACAACCAGCGCTTCGGTTCCCGCGTGGTATGACCTGCTCGATCCGACCACCGAAGAAATCCAACTGGTGGAAACGGCACTTGGCATTGATCTTCCCAGCCGCGATGAGCTGGAAGATATTGAACCCTCCAGCCGCCTCTATATCGAAAATGACGCCATATACCTCACAGCAAGCCTCTCCTACCGAGCGGAAAGCAGAATTCCCGGCCTGACCGATACCGGCTTCATTCTGGTTGCCAACAAACTGGTCACCGTGCGCCATGCCGAACCCAGGGTATTCAAGGCTTTTGTTTCACACATTACCAAGACCACCGTCACATTTGATGGAGCTGCTGACATTTTACTGCACCTTCTGGAGGCCATCGTAGATCGCGCCGCCGAACTTCTGGAAGGCGCCTCCCGCGATGTCGACAATGTCACATCCATTGTGTTCAAAGATGAAACCGACAGCCGTCCGAACCGCGCAACCCGCGATCTGGAAGCACGTCTCGCAGATGTTGCCACTTTGCACAGGCTGGTCGCCAAAGTGCGTGAGAGCCTCATTTCGCTATCGCGCGTTACAGCTTTTTTGCAGTCCCAGCGCGCGATTGTGAATACCAAATCACTTAAGGACAAATGCCGGTCTGTCAGTCGCGACATCTCTTCCCTGTCAGAACATGCCGGTTTTATCGCCAATAATATCACGTTCCTCCTCGACGCCTGCCTCGGCTTGATTTCGGTCCAGCAAAATTCAGTAATGAAAATCTTCTCGATTTTCGCCGTCCTGTTATTACCGCCGACATTTATTGGCGCGGTTTATGGAATGAACTTCGATTTCATGCCCGAATTGCATTGGAAATGGGGGTATCCGATCGCGGTCTGCGCCATGTTTATTTCCGGCGTCGTTCCATTTTTGTGGTTCAGAAAGAAAGGTTGGCTCTAAAAGAGCTTTCAGAAAATCAGACCTTTAACATTCGGCTTTCGTCGTGAAAGATGATTCAATGTTTCTTTGCCCCTGCGGTTCCAACCTGAAGATTGCTGCATGCTGCGGCCGCTACCACGCTGGCGAAACTGCGCCGACCGCAGAGGCGTTGATGCGATCTCGCTACGCAGCCTATGCGACTGGTAATCTTGACTACATCGCCGCCACCTGTGCCGGGCCTGCTGCACTCTCATTCAAACGGGCAGACGCCGAAATTGCGCAACTTGGCACCCGATGGAGCGGGCTTGAGATCATCGAAACCCGGAAAGGCGGGGTCAACGATACCGAAGGCTCCGTTCGTTTTATCGCTCACTTTCGCCACAATGGACAAGACGGCACGCAATCCGAAGTGTCAAAGTTCCGGCGCGTGGATGACGCTTGGTTCTATTGGGACAGGGAATGGCTGGAAAACCCACCTGCACGTGCTTTAAACATTGGTCGCAACGATCCCTGCCCCTGCGGTTCTGGCAAAAAATACAAAAAGTGCTGCGGCGCGACTGCATGATATCTGCTGCACCTTGACGATCCTGACCACTCATTCCTCTCTGATAAGCCCGGTAGCGCTGGTATTCTGCCCCCGAATCACTACATTCACAGGGTATGAGCAACCCAGACGACGACATTCCTTTTTTCGGAGACGAAGCCCCGCACTCAGCAGCGTCCGTTCCTGCGGGCAGCGGCATCGCCGCGCGTGCCATGGCAGCGCGCCGCGCGCCCGAACAACCGGACTATTTTAACGGTCTCAACCCGGAACAAACAGAAGCAGTTCAGACTGTCGACGGTCCGGTTCTCGTTCTCGCTGGGGCGGGCACCGGCAAGACGCGGGTTCTGACGACACGTATCGCTCATATTCTCAATCTTGGACTGGCCTATCCCTCCCAAATTCTTGCGGTGACTTTCACCAACAAAGCTTCGCGTGAAATGAAAAATCGTGTCGGAATGCTGGTTGGTGGTGCAGTGGAAGGCATGCCATGGCTTGGCACTTTTCACTCTATCGGGGTCAAGTTTCTCCGCCGCCACGCCGAACTGGCGGGGTTGAAATCCGACTTCACCATTCTCGACACAGACGATGTCATTCGCCTTCTCAAGCAGTTGATCAAGGCTGACGGCATTGACGACAAGCGCTGGCCTGCCCGCCAGTTCGCCGGGATGATCGACAACTGGAAAAACAAGGGCCTCGCCCCAAGCGAAATTCCGGAAGGCGATTCCAGAGCCTTTGCAAATGGCAAAGGTCGTGCGCTGTATCAGGCCTACCAGAACCGGCTGCAATCGCTGAACGCCTGTGACTTTGGCGATCTGCTTTGTCATCCGATCCGCATATTCCGAGCCAATCCCGATGTGTTGCGCGATTACCAACAGCGGTTTCGCTACATCCTTGTTGACGAATACCAAGATACAAACACCTCGCAATACATGTTGTTGCGGCTTCTGGCGCAGCGAACAGGAAGCGTTGATGACGCGGGCAAAACCCCGATCCGCCCAAATATTTGCTGCGTCGGCGATGACGACCAGTCCATTTATGGCTGGCGTGGGGCCGAAGTGGAAAACATTCTTCGTTTCGACAAGGATTTTCCCGGCGCCAAGGTGATCCGGCTTGAACGCAATTACCGCTCTACTGAACATATTCTGGGCGCTGCCGGACACCTGATCACCCACAATGAAGGACGCTTGGGCAAGACACTTTTCACTGAAACCTCCAACCCGGACGATGAAAAAGTACAGGTTCATGCCGGTTGGGACTCCGAGGAAGAAGCCCGAGGCGTTGGTGAGGAAATCGAGCAGCTTCAGCACAAGGGAATGAAGCTCAACGACATTGCCATCCTGGTGCGAGCCTCCTTCCAGATGCGTGAGTTCGAAGAGCGTTTCGTCACCTTGGGTCTCAATTACCGTGTCATTGGTGGTCCTCGGTTTTATGAGCGCCAGGAAATTCGTGACGCCATGGCGTTTTTCCGTGTCGTCTCCCAACCAGCCGATGATCTGGCATTCGAGCGCATTATCAACGTTCCCAAGCGCGGATTGGGTGAAGCCAGCGTGCGTCTGGTTCACGATTATGCCCGGGCGCGTGACATCCCCATGCTCACCGCTGCCCGCGATCTGATTGTTACCGATGAACTCAAGCCGCGCGCCCGCAAGTCACTGGCTGACGTGGTGGAAATGTTCACCCGCTGGCAGGGCCTTCTTGAAACCATGCCCGGCAATGAGCTGGCGGAAGTCATCCTTGAGGAATCCGGCTACACCGAGATGTGGCAGAACGACCGTTCGGCCGATGCACCATCACGACTGGAAAACCTCAAGGAGCTGATCGAAACCATCTCCGGTTTTGAATCATTGCGCGCATTCCTCGAACACGTCGCACTTGTGATGGACACCGAGAACAATGCCGACCTTGATGCTGTCTCACTGATGACGCTGCACTCCGCCAAAGGTTTGGAATTCGACACCGTCATTCTGCCCGGTTGGGAAGAAGGCTTGTTTCCACACCAGCGCGCACTCGACGAGGGCGGGCGCTCCGGTCTTGAGGAAGAACGCCGGCTGGCCTATGTCGGCCTGACCCGCGCCAAACGCCGTTGCCACATCTGGTTTGTCTCCAACCGGCGTATCCATGGGCTGTGGCAATCGACCATCCCCTCCCGTTTTCTGGATGAACTCCCCGAAGCCCATGTTGAGGTTTCAGAAAGCGACGGCAATTACGGCGGCTACAACAATTATGGCCGCGGCCAGTCTGGCGGACCCTACGGCGCATCCCGTTTCGACAAGGCCGAACCCTTTGGCGGCAACTACGCCACACCGGGATGGAAGCGCGCCCAGGCCAACCAGACTTCAGCCACCCGCGACAACTGGGGCAGCAGGTCCGGCCATTCGGTCGAGCGCATTGCCTATGGCGAATCCGGACCACGCGGCAGTACAATTGAAGGCGAACTTGTGGCCCGCTCCGCCACAGACAGCCCGTCGGAATTCGCAGTCGGTGACCGGGTCTTCCACATGAAATTCGGCAACGGCAACATTGCAGGCATCGAGGGAAACAAGCTGACGATCAATTTCGACAAGGCGGGCCAGAAACGCGTGCTCGATGGCTTTGTTCAACGGACCGGCTAAAGCTCCGATCCCGCCAACCCATCTGACATCACGGCCCTTTGACGAGCTTGAAAACCAGCTTCTGGATATTTCCGCCTGCGCCCATTTCCTTACGGTCGAAATTGCGAGAAAGCGAAACCCGCTCATCCGAGATGATTTTGAGTTGCGCCTGCAGCGCGGCACGAACCTTCTGGCAATCGGGATCCGCCTCGGCGCGCAAACCAGTGCTGAAAGCCTCTATCTTTTCCACCATCGCAATGATCTGCTCGCCATGGATTTTCTCGTGTGCTGCCAACCCATCGGCAAACCGTTTCCAGTTTGAAGCCACATCTGCCGGCATGCTGCCCTGCGGCTTGGGCAAGGTGTAGGTGATGATCAGTTTCGGCTTGGCCCGCGTCAGAACACAACTGCCATCCCCCTGGGGTCGATAATCACGTTGCCATGTGAGTTTGAACGTGGTGTGGGCGACAGTGCGCCGCCCATCGGAAATCACCGGACCACGCGCGCCAATCGACGCATAGAGTTCCGGACCCGACTGACCCACGATGGCATAGGTTTTGACCTGTTCAACGGCTGTAAAGGCCAGCGCCGGACTGGCAAAACCCGCCGTCAGAGCATAGGCCACACTCGCTGTGAGTGGAAAATACCGAACTGAAAAACCGAACAAGCATTGGGACAAAACTGAACTCCGCCAAGAATTTGACGAAAGCTATCCGAGCGCACCGGATGCTTCAACCGGGTTCTTGCAATCCGGACCTGGAGCCACCAGGAAATGCGGACCGGTCTCCAATTCTAGGCTTAACGATCCGGCGCAACGGCAACCCGAAGCATGTCCCAGAATTCCGCCCCGGTTTCAAACACCGCAACATCACCCTTGGTGGCAATCTGGGTATCCAGCAAATTGATGATCTTGCCGGGCAGATTGATCGCCGATTTCTCAGGCAACCTGACTTCGTCCCGCGCGATCGGAACCCGCGAAGCCATTGCCGCCTGTGCCCGAACCTGCTGTGCGGCCACGCTTGCGGCAGGCCTATTGGAAACTCGGGAAACAACCATGCAACACTCCTTCGATTGGTCGGGAGTATAACGCCAATATTTTAGCTGCGCGTGGACCCGCGCGGTCATATTTGATTCAAAATCGACAGGTGATTCAAATTCAACAGGCCCTGCCACCCGACAGGACTTCAATGATGCTCCGAAATCCGGGACATTGGACAAATCAGTCCCAGCGGTCGTCGCGGTCCTTCGGATCGAGCGCGCTCATCAGCATGTCCCACATGTCCATGCCGGTTTCCATGACGGCGACATTGGCCTGATAGGCCATTTTGGTGTCGATCATGTCGATCATTTCCGACGCCAGATCGACACCGCTTTCCGGACCGGCAGGCACTTCCCGTGTGACCGCCCGCACCCCGCCACTGGGGCCGGTCGACATCTCGACACTTTTGCGCGCGTAGCCGGGCGTATCAACATTGGCGATGTTGCTGGCAATGGCATCCATCCGCGCCTGCTGCGCGGCCATGCCCGAAAATGCACTCGAAATGACGCTGGAAATCACAACGCAATACTCCTGGATGGGCAAGAGAATACCGGTTGCGACTTAGAGTGAGGTTAGGAAACATGGTTACCAACAGGTTAAGGTATGGCGGCGTCGCGAGCACAAACCTGTCTTTAGTCATGCTCGCCCTTGAGGCGAGGATCGATGCACAAAATTTGCACATTAACTTGGTCTTGGATCCTCGGGTCGTTGCCCGAGGATGACGAGGTGGAGGGATCGAGGATGACGAAACCGAGAGGCCCAAGGTTGACGACGGAGGGGCCGGGATGACGAGTGGAGGGAACCGAGCGGCCCTCCCCCCTGCGGGGGAGATACCTCGGCAGGGGCAGAGAGAGGGGGAGACCGCAGGCGAAGGCGGTGAAGTGGACCAACATCTTGCCAAGCGCGACCGCAACACGAATGTGATCATGCAGCTCCGGACCGTCGAAGGCTGTTAGGCTTGGTCGTCTCGCTGTTTGGCCGGTCCGGACGGATGCCAAAACATCCAGCGACGGCGAAAGGCAGGAATTTCGGTCAGATTAGGTAATCCCCGGTTTAAGGCGCAGTGTACAACATCCGGTCAATCCGGTCGGAAGCCAAAAGGGGAACACCATGAACCGAATGATCCTGACCATTGCACTGTCGCTGTCTGCTGGCGCTATCGCCTTGGCGATGCCGGTGGGAAAGCCAAGCCTGCAACCCGCCAACCAATACCCGACAATGCAGGTCGCTGAAACCGGGACGCCGGAATGCATGCGTTTGGACGCGGCACTTCGCGAAGCCCAGACCGCACTCTACAATTATGAAACCCAAAACGCTGAAAAGAGCGGAACCGACGAATTTGCCAGCAATTCCGCCGCCCTGGAAGCCGATGCGAAAACGCTCTTCAAGCAAGTAGAAGACGAAGGTTGCAAGTCCTAGTCCGCACCCACTCCGCAAACTAGTACCGGCAGACGCGGTGCCCCTCATTCCCCTCACCCGGAGAGAGGGGTGCAGCCGTCTATCGCCCCGGTTTTCCGGTTTTACCCGGACGCCGTTTTTCGCGCCGGGCGTCTGCCGGGTCCTCATGGCTCCCAGCGCCAATTTTGTTGCGTTTGATTGCCGGATCGGGATTGGATCCTCGGGTCGAGCCCGAGGATGACGAAATGGGGGGTCGAGATGACGGGCCGAGAGATCGAGGTATCATGAACCGATCGGGGTTCCGAGTTACGGAAGCAGCATGGTGAATAATCGCCTCTCATGGGAGATTTCCGAAATTATAGGCTGAGTGCACAAATCTAACTTTCGTCATGCTCGGGCTTGACGAAGACAAGCGAAGCGAAGTCGTACCATCCAAACACAAATAATTTCCCGCATGACGGGATATGTTTACATCACCACCAACCATAAGCTCGGAACACTCTACATCGGCGTTACGTCTGATCTCGAACGTCGAATCCACGAGCACCGTGAAGGCCAGACACCCGGTTTCGCATCCAAATATGGTTGCAAGCAATTGGTCTGGTATGAAGAATTTTTCGATATCCGCGATGCAATCCAGCGAGAGAAAACGCTCAAGCGATGGTATCGACAATGGAAGATCGACTTGATCGAGGGCTTCAATCCCGACTGGCGGGACTTGTATTACGAATTGTGGTGAGGGCTTGGATTTGGATCCTCGGGTCTGCGCCCGAGGATGACGAATGGAGGGATCGAGGATGACGAGTGGAGGGGCGGGATGACGGGCCGAGAGATTGAGAACGACGATTTGGGAGTTGGGTATCTCGAGGATGGGAACACCAATTCTCTCGGTCGTCATCCTCGCCCTTAAGGCGAGGATCCATGCACAAAATTTGCACATTAACTTGGCCTTGGATCCTCGGGGCGTTGCCCGAGGATGACGAAGCAGAGGGATCGAGGATGACGAAACCGAGAGGCCCAAGGAAGACGACGGAGGGGCCGGGATGACAATGGTGGGAACCGAGCGGCCCTCCCCCTGCGGGGGAGATACCTCGGCAGGGGCAGAGAGAGGGGGGAGACCGCAGGCGAAGGCGGTGAAGTGGACCAACATCTTGCCAAGCGCGACCGCAACACGAATGTGATCATGCAGCTCCGGACCGTCGAAGGCTGTTAGACTTGGTCGTCTCGCTGTTTGGCCGGTCCGGACGGATGCCAAAACATCCAGCGACGGCGAAAGGCAGGAATTTCGGTCAGATTAGGTAATCCCCGGTTTAAGGCGCAGTGTACAGCATCCGGTCAATCCGGTCGGAAGCCAAAAGGGGAACACCATGAACCGAATGATCCTGACCATTGCACTG
>Ga0209344_10001074_pt1 | contig 38695 bp, 33 predicted proteins | sample Cruoilmetagenom6_FD_187293 | JGI IMG/M metagenome (GOLD analysis project Ga0209344, IMG submission 187293) | Oil polluted marine microbial communities from Coal Oil Point, Santa Barbara, California, USA - Santa Barbara Oil Seep Sample 6 (SPAdes)... | ecosystem: Environmental > Aquatic > Marine...
GGGAGAAGAAATCGTATGTGGTCCGGTTCCCGACGAGTGTTGGGGTGATGGGGCTTGAGGCGGGTGCGGAGGTGACCTTTGCGGGGTTGTCTGTGGGGAATGTTGTTTCGGTGGGGATGCATTACAAAGAGGACGTGGCGTCGGGCGTGCGTGTGACTGATGCGATGGATGTTGAGATCTCGCTCTCGCCTGACCTTGTATTATTTGAGGATGCGATCGCGGATTTGTCGCCTCCGATTCTGGGAGGGGTCTCACGGATCAATATCGCATCGGCGGGGACCGGGGCGGTTGATGAGAACGAGGGACGAGAGGTGTTTGCAACGGACCCGGGCGGGGTGCTCGACGAGGGCGAGGTGCTGATGGGGCGGTTTGCGCCGTCGATCCTGACACAGATGGGTCTTGGTGCTGAGGAAGCGAAGAAGATCAAGGACACGATCGCGACATTGCCCGAGTTGACAGACAAGGTGAATGAGACCGCGGAAAATGTGAAAGAAACTTCGGCGAGTGTCCGCCGGATGACCGAGGAGCTCGAGCCAAACTTTAGTAGTGGCGTTGATGATGGGAAGACGACGATGGCCAATATCCGTGAGTTTTCCGAGAAGCTCAATGGGGACGATGGATGGGGGGACAAGATTGATGTTGTGGTGGCGGATGTGAAGGACGCGTCTGGGAAGATCGGCCCTGCGATTGATGATGCGCGGGAAACGATGGCGTCAGTTCGCGGGACTGTTGATGAGAACCGTGAGAAGGTCGGTCGGATCCTGGACAATGTGGAGCAGTCCACTGAGCGGATCCGGTTTGAGACGATCGATAAGGCTAATGAGTTGCTTGCTGACGGGGCGCTTGCGCTTGGTTCGGCGAAGGAGACGCTCGGTGAGGTTCAGGGGCTGGTTGCTGAGAACCGTACAGAAATCTCGGCAACGATGGTCAATGCGAGGCAGCTGAGTCTGCAGGGGAAGCTGTTCCTTGAGGAGATCCGGTCGCAGCCTTGGCGGTTGCTCAATAAGCCATCAAAGAAGGATTTGCGGCGTGAGCCGATGTACGAGGCGGCACGGACCTATGCGGGTGCGGTTGCTGAGTTGCGGGTGGCGAGTGAGTCGCTTGATACGGCGGTGCGGATGTCGGGGAGCGATAACAAGACGGGGGGGGACGAGTTTGCTGCTGAGTTGTTGCGGCTGGCGTCGGTTGTGGAGCAGGCGTACGGTCGGTATGAGCAGGCCGAGCGTGGGCTGCTTGGGTTGCTTGCGGAGTCGCCATGAATCGGAAGGATGACGGGGGGTCACATCTTGATGAGTTGATGGGGCTGGTGATCGGGGCGGTGGGTGTGCTTTGTGTTTGGCTTGGCGGCGCGGTCGGGACGGTGGGAGTTGGGGGAGCGGGCCAAGGATTCGGTGGTTGGGTGAGTGATACCGACGGAGAGCTCCGTTGGTTTGATGGAGGGGGATGGTTTGGAACCGGCAGCGAGGTCTATGACGCGTACCGGGAGGAACCAATTCATGGCGATGAGTTTCCTGGCAAGCGGGTGGTGTTGTTGGTACATGGGCTCGATGAGCCTGGGGGAATCTGGGATGAGGTGGCGCCGGAGCTTGATGGCTGGGGGTATCAAGTGGTTCGGTTTGATTATCCCAACGATCAGGCGGTGGTGCTGAGCGCTGAAGGGTTGGTCAAAGCAATGGGCCGGCTATCGGGGATTGGTGTTGAACATGTGGATATCGTGGCCCATTCGATGGGGGGGCTTGTGTCGCGCGAGGCGTTGACGAATCCTGGAATGGGGGCATCGGGCGGAAAGATCTCTGGCGTGCAGATCGGGCGGTTGATTCTTGTGGGGACTCCCAACGAGGGTTCTGCATGGGCGCGGATGCGGGGGGTGGCGGAGGTTCGGGAGCATGTGCAGCGGTGGATGGCATCCGATGATATGGATCTGTCGATTTTGGGCAATTTGGGGGAGGACGGGGATGGGCAGGCTGGGCTCGATCTGCTGCCTGGGTCTGATTTTTTGGTGGCGCTGAACTCTCGGCCGATGCCCGAGTCTGTTGAGGTGACCTGTATTGTGGGGCGGGTGGTTGATCCGGCGCAGACGAGAGGGATGGGGGCGGTGGATACTGCTGCAGAGGCGTTGGGTGATGGTGTGGTGTCGGTGGAATCGGCGTCGCTTGATGGATGCGCGGATGTGGTGCTGTTTGTGGCGAATCATCGGAGCTTGATCAGGACCATTGAGGCCGAGGAGGGGTGGCGGGCGATGATGGGCTTTGAGCGGGCGGCTCGGCCTGAGGGGATTAAGATTATTCTGGATCGATTGGATTTGGAAGTTAAATAGCCGAACAAAAAATGACATAATCCTTACGAAAGCCGATCAATTGCGGATGAGTTGTGGTATCTTCGGGGGGTGGCACAGCGACGGCATCATTATGAGCGGGCCTTTGAAGGGTATCTGCGGGAGCAGCGGCTGCCTTATGTGGCTGTTAATGAGGCTAAACGGGCGCTTTTGCCTGCGGGGGCCAAGCTGGCGATGGAGGGGGATGATGGGTCGGGGGCGATCAAGAACTTTGATTTTGTGGTGTACGGGGAGATTGGGGGGGATGGGAAACAGGCTGAGAACTTGCTGGTTGAGGTCAAGGGGCGGAGGCTACCCAGATTACGGCGGGCTGATGGGAGCCCTGCCAAGGCGCGGCTGGAGTCTTGGGTGACGATGGGTGACGTGGAGGCCCTCAAGGTCTGGGAGGAGCTGTTTGGGGCGGGGTACGAGGCGGTGTTCGTGTTTGTGTATTGGTGCGATGATGTGCCTCCCGATGGGTTGTTCGCGGAGGTGTTTGAGTTTCAGGGGCGGTGGTACACGGTACGGGCGGTGACACTGGCGGATTATGAGGCCAATATGAAGGTGCGATCGCCTAAGTGGAGGACAGTGAACCTCTCAAGCGGGGACTTTGAGCGGGTCTGGCGGGGTTTTTGTCCGGGTGGGGTTTTGAGTGCGGTTTGATTGATGGGGGCGGGGTGTGTAGCGTACAGGCATGATGCAAGCAGTACACCAACGGATTTCGTCGCTTTATGGTTGGATAATTGTGGGGATGATGTCGGTGATGAGTTCGCCGGTGTGGGCTCAGGTTGAGGGGCTCAAGCCTCCCAAGACCAAGGACGCGCCCAGTTCGCCGAAGTTCTTGATGATGGGTGTGGTCATTGTGCTGATCGCGGTGACGGTTGTTGTGGTGACCCTCAAGGCTAAACGCGGACACCAAGATTGACCCTGAGATTGGGATGAATCCGGCGGGGTTTGGGTGCGGATAGTGATTGGAATGCGGCGTTGCGACGATTGGGTTGTGCGGTGCTGGACGAGTCTTTGAAGACGCAAAGGGGATTTGCAATGAATGATGGATCGCGTGCTGATCGGTTTGGGATGACAGGTCGGATGATGACCCGGATGAATCTGGTTTTGGCCGGGGGGGTTGTTGTGCTGGCTGTTGTGGGGATGGCTGGGGCTCAGGCGACGGAGGCGAGGCGGGTCGGGGGGCAGTACACCTGCGTGGGCGGCAAGACGCTCGGGGGGTACACCAATGTGATCTATGTGCTTGATTCAGCGAATCGGGAGATGGTGGCGCTGCGTTGGAACGACGCGACCAAGCAACTCGAAGGAGCCGGCTACCGTGACCTGGTCGAAGACATCACCAAGGAGAACGACCGATGAACCCCTCCAAAGTGAAGATTACGGAAATGGATAGTGTTGTGGGTTCGGGGTCATTGGCCGATCGTCGGATCGGTTCGAGTCCTTGGGCGACGATTGTATTGTTGATGCTTGTGGTGTTTATGCTGTCGCGGGTTGTTGGGTTGATGGACAGCCCGGCGCTGGCGGAGATGGCTGTGAGCGAGAATGGGTACACCATGATGACCACCAACGGTGGGACTGATGAGATTCTGGTGCTGGTGGATTCCCGTGAGGAGTCGATTCTGGTATACCGGGTGGCTGCTGGTGGACAGGTGGGGGCTCAGGGCGGCGGGTCGATGGAGTTGCTTGAGCGGGAGTCTTTGAGCGGAGTCTTTACGCGGGCGCGGGCGCAGGCGATTGGCGGGCCCTAAAGTCTTGCCGTGAGTATTGAGCCGTTACCACAGTTTGAAGAGGACCTTGCTTCTTATCTTAAGGAGAAGGAGGACCGTGACGCGTACGAGCGGCTCAATGCGCCGTCGTCTATCGTGGTGCGGTTTGGGTACTCGATGATGGTTGGGGAGTTTCCGTACAGCGGGGAGGTCAAGCCGGGTTGCGGGAGCAAGCTGGTTGTGAAGACCCAGCGGGGGACTGAGATTGGGGAGATGCTGACGAGTACTTGCGCGAACTCTGGGTGTTCCAAGAGTGTGAGCCGCAAGGAGATGCTTGGGTATATCGAGAACTCAGGGGGGCGGAAGTATCCGTTCTTTGAGCAGGGTCAGGTGCTTCGGGTTGCTGAGAAGAGTGATATGGACGAGGTGGCTCGGCTTGAGCAGTCCAAGCACGGGATGCGGACGGTTGTTCGTGGGAAACTGAAATCGCACGGGCTCGATATGCGGCTTGTAGAAGTTGAGCCTCTGCTTGGGGGCGAGCGGGTGATGGTGTACTTCTCCAGCGAGGAGCGGGTGGACTTCAGGGAACTTGTTAAGGAACTTCAGGTTGAGTTTAAAACACGGGTGGAACTTGTGCAGGTGGGGTCGCGGGACGAGGCGCGGATTGTTGCTGATTATGAGCGGTGCGGTCAGTACTGCTGCTGCAAAAACTTCTTGAAGGTACTCAAGCCGATCAGCATGAAGAGCGCCAAGGTTCAGAAAGCGACGCTTGATCCGTTGAAGATTTCGGGACGGTGCGGGCGGCTTATGTGCTGCTTGCGGTATGAGGACGAGACTTATGACGAGCTCCGGAAGAATCTGCCGCACCGCAAGAGCCGGGTGGGGACGCCTGAGGGCGACGGGATGGTGCTTGATTCTCAGATTCTGACACAGTTGTCGAAGATCCGGCTTGATGACGGGACGATTGTTGCGGTGGCGATTGAAGAGTTGACACCGCCGGTGCTTGCCAAGGCTCCTGAGCCGGGCGAGCGGGTGGTTCGCAAGGAGCCTCGGCGGGAGTCGCGGAATGAGCCTCGGAAGGATTCGAGGAATGAATCGCGGCGAGATGCTGGCGGGGGCGAGAATGCTCGTGATGGGGATAAACCTCGGCGGCGGAGGCGGCGTTCGGGTGAGAAGAGCGGGGCTGCTCCCCAAAGTTCCCAAGGATCCCCAGAAGTTAGGGCTGGTCAGGGCGGGGGAGATGCGGTTGTTGAGGGCGGTGAGGGCACCAAGCCTAAGAAGCGTCGGCGTCGTCAGGGGAGCAAGCGGCCTCGGCCTACAGAGGCGGAGCGCGCGGCACGTGCTGAGAAGGCTCAGCAGGGTGGCGGGGAATCGAAATCTGCAGATGGCGGTGGGGCTGGCAGTGGTGAGGGCGGGGCGAAGAAGAAGCGTCGTCGCCGTAGGCGGCGTGGTGGTGGTGGTGGTGAGGGTAGTGGGGGCGGCTCTGGCGGCGAGTCCGGTGGTGGATCGGGCGGGGAGTGATTTTTGAACGCTGGGGTGCTGAGGGGCGTATTGTTGGGCAATGAGTACACCAACAGCCAGCGGATCGGGTTCGAGCACGCACCATAAACCGGTAGGGGTCAAGGAGACGATCACGAGTCTGGTGATCGCCTTTATGCTTGCGTTTATATTCCGCGGGTTTGTCGTTGAGGGATTCCAGATCCCGACGGGTTCGATGGCGCCGACGCTGCTTGGGAAGAATATCACGCACACGAGTCCGCACAATGGGTACAGCTGGACGACAGGGCCTTGGGACATGCTGGGGCGGAGCCAGGTTCCGGCCAAGGTGCAGGGGGCGAGCAGCCCGCTGCGTGTGACGGATCCGATGACGGGGCTTAATCAGAACGAGAGCGGCCGGAAGTTGTCATCGGGGGACCGGGTGTTTGTGCTCAAGTACCTGCCGATGCTGCATGAGCCTGAGCGTTGGGACGTGGTGGTGTTTAAGAATCCGGGGACGCATGAGAACTACATCAAACGGCTTGTCGGGTTGCCTGGCGAGCAGCTCGCATTTGTAGACGGGGACCTGTTTACGCGGAAGTTTGTTGAAGGACAGACGGCGACCAGCGGGTGGGACGCGTGGGCGGCTGGAGACTGGGAGGTTGCGCGGAAGAGCGAACGGATCCAGCGTGTGATGCTGCAGGATGTTTCGGATTCTCGGTATGCACCGGTGAATATTGATCCTGGGTATCGGTCGCCTTGGGATTCGGTTGGGAGCGGGTGGGAGGGTGTTCGGAGTTCGTCGGAGTTTGTGTTTTCGGGCGTGGGTGATACATCGTTGGTGTGGAACGGGAGCAAGCCGATCACGGATCGGAACTCGTATAACCAGATCAAGTCTGGGATTAATTTGGATGACTTACCGACGGACCCTGTCCAGCGTGGGAAGTTTCGGTCTTTTTATGTATCGGATATCGCGCTTTCGGCTGATATCCAGATGGGGGATGCTGCGGTTGTTTCAATGCCGATGATTTCGGCTCGCGGACATGAGTTCCGCGCGGTTGTTGATGCGGGCGCGGGGACGGCGGTTGTCGAGATGCGGGTTGACGCTGAGGGTGAGGCTTGGGCTTCGCTTGATTCGGGATCGTTTGGAAAGCGATCTGGCGGGGATGTCGTCGGGGTTGAGTTCTGGCATGTTGACCAGGCGTTGTGGTTGTTTGTTGATGGAACGCTTGTGTGTGGTGGAAACGAGAAGGGTGGGTATTCCATGTCGCCTGTTGAGCGGGCGGTGGCGGCGACGGGGATGAGCCGGGTGGAGCTTGAGACTGATACGGGGACTGGTAATGGGGTGACGCAGCCTGGGGTGCTATCGCGCCCTGAGATTTACATGCCTGCGACTGTGGAGTGGGGGTTTAGCGGGGGCGGGTTCGCTTTGCACAATGTGCGGGTGCGGCGGGATATTAGCTATAAGAACATGTCGTCTGATTCGTCTCGGCAGGCGACGCGCGGGGGGCACGCGGAGTTCTTTCCAACACTGACGGATGAAGAGTATTTCATGTGCGGGGACAACTCGGCGCGGTCGCTGGATTCGCGGTTGTGGGCGGAGGGTTCGATTGTGCCTTGGGTTGAAGAGTTGATTGATGAGCGTGTGGGGATGGTGAACCGTGACTTGGTGGTGGGGAAGGCTTTTGTGGTGTACTGGCCGAGCATGCTCAAGGACGGGATGATGCCTGCACCGGATATTGGTCGGGTGCGTTGGATCTGGTAGTTTGATTGCTTGGGTGGATTAGCTTTTCAGGATGTCGATTGATCCGAGCAGTCCGATGAGCAGTGAGATGATGCCGTTGAGTGTGAAGAAGGCCATGGGGATGCCGGCCTTTCCGCGTTTGGCGAGGATGAAGTGCTCGTAGATTAGCAGGGCGGCGGTCAGGGCGATTGCTATAGCAAACAGGGTGTTGAGTTGGGGGGCTTGCTGGTGCGCGTAGATAAGGGCGGCGAGGGCGCCTGCGTGGAAGAGGCGTGCGATCCAGATGGCGGATTTCCATCCGAACTTTGCGGGGATGGAGTTGAGGTTTGCTTTGCGGTCATGGTCGAGGTCTTGGAGTGCGTAGATGATGTCGAAGCCTGCGACCCAGAGGAGGACCATTGCGGCCAGAGAGAATACTGCGGGGGAATTGAAAAGAAGCTGTGGATTGACGGCGATGGCGGCGGCGATGGGGGAGGCGGCGAGCGCCCCGCCTAGGAAGACATGGCAGAGGAATGTGAAGCGTTTGGTGAAGGAGTAAAACCCGATCCAGAGAAGGACGGGGGCGGCGAGTTGGGTGGGGAGCCAGTTGTCGTAGAAGAACCCGAAGCCAGCGGTGGTGACGATGAAGGCGGTCGCTGTGGCGGTGAGCAGGAGGAACCCATCGCGTTTGGAGAGCGAACCTGAGGCGAAGGCGCGTTTCTTTGTGCGGTCGTTTTCGGCGTCGAGGCTTGCGTCTGCGATGCGATTAACGAGCATGGCCCAGGTGCGGGCGAGGACCATCGAGAGGATGATGAGGGTGAGGGTGCCTGGTAGGTCGCTGAAATCGATACGTTTGTTTGTGAGTGTTCGCGGGGCGACGAGGAAGGTCGCGAGGATTGCGAAGGGGAGGGCGAAGACGGAGTGGGCCAGTTTGATGTCGGCGAGCGCGAGGGTGAGGCGTCGCGTCCAGGGGAGTGGGGCTGGGATGGGATGGTTGTTGGTCACTGGGTGTTGAGCGTTTTTGTGAGTTGTTGGAGGGCGATTAGGGTTTGCTCTGAGGTGTGATGTTCGATGCCCTCGGCGTCGATCTGGGCTTGTGATTCGTCGACCCCCAGGGCGAGGAGGAAGGCGAGGATGATCTCGTGGCGGGCTTGGGATTGTTGGGCCATCGCCTTGCCTGATTCAGTGAGGTGGATGGGCTTGCGGGCGTCTTTGGTGACGAGGCCCTCGCGGGAGAGGCGATCGATGATGCGGGTGACGGTGACATGGGAGACTCCCATGCACTGGGCGAGTGCGCCGACGCGGGCGGTGCCCTGGTGTTCGATGAGCTGTGCGATGGCTTCGACATAGTCCTCGGCGGTTTCGTCGCGGTGGGCGTCGCGGGTCTTAGCGAAGCGCGATGATTGGGTGATGTCGGGCTTTGGTGGTGTGGTCACTTGGGAATCCTGCCGGGGTTGGCATGGATTGTAGGTGCTATTTTGGGGGGCAGAGGTGATCGAGGGCGTGCTGGGTTGTTGGGAAGGGGGAATCGGTGATGCGGAGGGTTTTTTCGGGATTGGTGTGACCCGAGGCGACCTCGACAGCGGTGGGTTTGATGTCGAGTGCCTTTGCGATGAGGGTGCAGATTGCTTTGTTGGCTTTACCGGCTTCGGGGGCGGCGGCGATGCGGACTTTGAGGCGATCGCCGAGCATGCCTGTGATTTTGCTGGAGGATGCGCCGGGGACGGCTTTGATTGGGAGGAAGATTTCTGGCACTGGGGTTCTTCGTCGCGGGAAGGAGATGGGGGTTATTCGCAGGCGTTGTTGTAGGCCTCGATGAAATCAAAGACATCTGTGTTGTCGATGAAGCCGTCTTGGTTGAAGTCGGCGGTTGGATTTTTTGCGTGGTAGGCGCTGACGAAGGTGCTGATGTCGAAGAAGTCGAAAGCGGCATCATGGTTGTAATCAACCGGGTGGAAGGCCTGGACGGTGATTTCTTGATTGGCGTCTAGGTTGTTGAGGGTGGTTGATGAGCCGTCGGCCCATTCAATACGGAGTTCATCGACGATGAGATTGTCGGACATACCGATGTGGGTGATGATTTGTGATTGTGAGAGGAAGGATGCGTTGTTGTGGACGGCGTGGAGTTGGGTTTGACCGTTGATGGTGGCGTAGAGCTTTGTGCCGTAGCCGTTGGGTGCGAGGCATGGGTGGGTCGCGGTGTCGAGCCTTACGCGGAGGGAGTTGGAGAACCCATCTTCGATGGCGATGTCGTTGCGGTAGAAGCGGAGGGGGCCTTGGTTGTCGATGAAGATGAGGTCGAGGTCGCCGTCCTTGTCGTGATCGAGCGAGACGAGTCCGCGGCCGTTGATGTTGAAGAGGAGTCCTGCGGAGATGGGTTGGTCTGAGAAGTTTCCGGTGCCGTCGTTGTCCCAGAAGCGGGTGGTGGCGTTTGGCCATCCTGGCCAGCCGTTGGTTGCGATGATATCTGGATCGAGGTCATTGTCGAAATCTCCCGCGATGACTCCCCAGCCCCAGCCGTTGTCTTGGACCGCTCTGGCGGCGGCTTGGTCGTGGTAGATCGGGTCACCGAGTGCATCAATGGACTCGCACATGTAGAGGGTGTTTCCGCGGGATTCGTTGGCAACATAGATGTTTGTTTGGAACCAGTCGAGGAGGCCGTCGGCGTTGAAGTCGGCGATGGCTGCGCCCATGCCGTTGTTGTCGGCGTTGATGTTTGATTTGTTTGTCGTGGTGCGGAAGGTGGCGCGTCCGGATTTGTTTACGCCGTTGTTGACGAAGATTTCTGAGGTGGTGAAGTCTGCGGTGAGGAGGATTTCTGGGTAGCGGTCGCCGGTGACATCGACGATGTGGGGTGTGAATCCTCGGATGATTTCTTGGCGGTCTGGTGCGGAGAGGGATTCGGCTGTGATATCAACAAATGAGTTGGTGCCGGTCTGCATGAACTGGTTTTCGAAGAGGCGGTTGCCGGAGTCGTGGAACATCCAGGTGGCGACGAAGAGGTCGAGATCGCCGTCGAGGTCGATGTCTCCGAAAGCGGGGGTCATACCTCCCGCGATGTCGAGGACCTGGTTGACTCCTGCAGGGACTGCGATGTCGGTGAAGGAGAAGTTGCCGGATTGATCGGGTCCTGAGTTGAGGTAGAGTTTGCACTGTCCGGGCTGGGCGTTTCCGAATCCGGGATTGCCGTGGGAGACGACGAAGATTTCTGGGTAGCCATCGTTGTTGATGTCGGCGGCGGTGGCGCCCATCGCAAGGATGAGATCATCGACGCCCCATTGTGCGGCTTGGTCGGCGAAGGTGCCGTCTTGGTTGTTGATGTAGAGTTTGTTTGGTGCGATCCCGAGTGATGGGATGAAGATATCTGGGTAGGTGTCGTTGTTGAAGTCGGCGACGCAGATGCTCCCGGTCATGCGGTGGGTCTGTCCTGGGTAGCCTTCGGCGGTGACGGACTCTGCGGAGATCCCGACCTGCGAGGTGGCAAGAACGAATTTTGGAGGGGTGGCCTGCGCGGACATCGCGGCCGAAGCGGCTGCGAGTAGTGCGATGGTGTACCAATGGAGCCCGGAGCGGCTCTGGGTGGTCGTAGGGGGGTTTGTCATGCCTATAGAATGACGCGTAAACGGCTGAAATCAAGGGAAATGGGGATGGAATGGGGGTGATTTCAGGTAGGCTGGTTTTCGGGCGTTGAATTCGGGGCCTTGCGGCGGCTGCGGGGGCGGGTACTGATAGCGGTGGAGGTGCCTCTGGCGGCGGCGAGATCGCGGATGGGTCCGAGTTTGATGCGATCCATGGCGGCTTTGGCGTTGTCTTTTGAGAACTCGGTGCCGATGAAGTTGCGGTTCATCGCGGTGGCGACTACGGCGGTTGTGCCTGAGCCGAGGAAGGGGTCGAGGACGGTGTCGCCCTCGTTGGAGGTCGAGGCGATGACGCGGTGGAGGTAGGTCTCGGGGAGCTGGTTGTCGTGCTGGGGGCGGCGTTCTTTGTTGTTGCCTTGGATGCGTCCGAGGTGCTTGCCGTACCAGACATCCATGGGGACGCGGAGTCCGGCGGGCATGCCGTCGCGTTTAGACTCGGTGCGGGCGTCGGAGTAGACGGCCCTACGGTCGGATTCTTCGAGGATCGGGTCGGGGTTCCAGGTGCGGTTGTTGGGGTCTTTGGCAAAGTAGAGAGCGTGGACCTTTGAACCGATGAAGCGGGACTTGGTGTTTTGTCCGAAGCGGTAGTGCCAGATGCACCAGTTGATCATGGTGAGGTTTCTGGTTTTGAGGTGGACGACGATTTCGGCGGCCCAGTCGTCTGGGATGTTGACCCAGATGGCGCCGGTGGGTTTGAGGGCACCGATGCAGAGATCGAGCCAGTCGTAGGTGAAGGATTTGTATTCGTCTGAGGACATGGCGCTGTCGTCCCAGACCTTGTTTGATTTGGTGTTTGGGGTTTCGTGCTTGTTGTAGTCGCGGTTCCAGTTGAAGGGGGGGTCTGCGAAGACGAGGTCAACGGAGCTTGATTGGACCTCTGGGATCTTTGGCAGCTGGGTGCGGCAGTCACCGATCCATACGCGTGCGGTCGATCCGTTGTCGAGTGTGATGGAGCGTGTTGGTTTGGATGGGGGCATGCTGTATTGTTTACTCTGTTTTGCTCTCGCGCCACTGCCATGCGGATTGAATCATGGCGTAGCCCTCAGGGTCGTGGGCTTTGAGCTGGTCGCGGGTGAAGGGGTAGAAATCGTTGAACCCGAAGAAAGACTCGGTGAGTTCGGCGAAGTATTCGATTTCGTTATTCATGGCGTAGTGGGCGCGGGGGGTTCCTGAGATGTGGTCAACGAGGTCGTAGGTGCCTGATGCTTTGGCGTTCTTGTAGGGTTCGGTGATGAGTGGGTTGTTGTAGCCGAAGACGGTGTGCTGGTAGGCGTGAGCGAGTTCGTGGAGGATCATGCTGGGTTGTCCGGTGTTGACCCAGTTGACGAAGTTGATTGTGTTTGCGATTTCGATGCCGGTGGCTTTGTCGGTGTTGTGGTTGTTGTCGGAGAGCCATTGGGGGTCTGGGTGGTAGCAGGCGCAGGGGAAGCGGGGGTTGTTGTGTTCTATCCAGATGTGGGTGTTGCGGAGGGTTGAATGGGTAGATTTGGGGGTCTGGGCGATGGTTTGTTTGAGTTGTTGGCGGAGGAGATTGAGGGCGGGGTCGGTGGTGGAGGGATTGGCGAGGGCGGCTTGAGAGATGTGGACGGTGAAGCCTTCGATCTGTTGGGCGGTGTATTGATCGGTGGTTTCGTGGATGAAGGGGGCGGGTGTGGGTGAGTTTGATTGCTGCTGAGTGGCGCATGACGCGAGCAGCATGGACGCGAGCAGGAGGGCGATGGTTCGGGTTGGTGCGGTGTGATTGGGCATGTTGGTGATTGTTGTGCTAGTCTACAGGATCATGAGTGATCGCGCAAGTGAATCTGGGCCTTTGGATTTATCGGTGATGATCCCGTGCCGGAACAATGCGCGGACGATCGGGCGGGTGCTTGAGTCTGTGCGTGGATTGTGCTCGCAGCTTGTGGTGATTGATTCTGGGTCGACCGATGGGACTCTGGAACTTGTTGAAGGGTGCAGGGAGTGGTGTGAGGTTGTCTTGGTGCAGACGCACTGGCGGGGGTTTGTCGCGACCAAGGCGATGGGACTTGAGTCTTGCTCGAGGAAATATGCGTTGTGGCTGGACTCGGATGAGCCGGTGAGCGGTGAGATGGCGGATTCTGTTCGGCGACTGTTTACAGAAGAGGTGGGGGGCGATGTGGATGCGGCCAAGGTCCGGCGGGTGGTGGAGTATAAGGGGAGGCTCTTGAGGCATTCGTGGCAACCCGAGTGGCGGCTGCGGCTGGTGAAGATGGAACTTGTTAGAGACGGACGGGCGCGGTTTGCGGGGATTGATCCGCATGACTATCTTGAAGTTGAAGAGGGAATCGGTGTGGCGTCGCTTGATGGGGTGCTGGTGCATGATTCGTTTGAGACTTTTGGCGAGCATCTGGGGAATCAGTTGCGGCTGTCGAGGACAAGCGCGGAGTCTCTGCGTGCGATGGGCAAGCGGGGGAGTGTTTGGAAGATTGTGAGTTCGCCTGTGGGGGCGTTTTTGAAGCAGGTGGTGGTCAAAGGGTGCTGGCGGGATGGGTACGCGGGGTGGCTTGCGGCCTCTACGAGTGCGGCGGGGGCGTTGATGAAGCATGTGATGCTGTACGAGTTGGGGCGGGTATCAATAAAAAAATAAGTGCCATTCTTCTCGATTGGGACAATCATCCTGATATACACACTTCGCTGATCGAGTGATCCGGATTGAAACGAACTTCAACGACATGTCCCCAGAACATGTCGTCATCGTCGTAGTACAAGCTGAACGAGTCGCAACGGCTGATTGAAATTTCGGTGAGTAGTAGTCGTTTAATAAATCTACGCTCAGAAATAGGACGATCGCCTTCTTCAATCCACGATTGGTTCAGGGTCTCAAGCAGATCGTCGCATGCGTAGGATCGGGCGCGTTTATCAAGGTTGGCTAGGTTGTCCCATATCGAATTGAGTAGGGAGAGCCCCTTGTTAATTTTCATTGGGTTACTGACGCCTATGCCGAGTTGCACAACCTTTCGTTTTCTCTTTCTTTCGCCATAAAAATGCCCGCAAGCCCTGTCGTATTTTAGTGTTCCGAAATTAGCGTCGTGGACTATGAGAGGCTCTTTGTAATCTTTTGCTAGCAGTTCCAATTCTGTATCGTTGGTTTTTGACGAGACGATTTCTTCAAGGATTCCGCGTGTTTCGTCATCGGCATACTGGGCCAGCTTTGCGCGAACATGCACGATGCCGTAGGGTTGGATTGTATGGTCTGGTGCTACGGCGTCCTTGTCTTTGAAGAGCATCTCAAGGCGGAGTTCTTCTTCACAGATTGGTTGGTCATTCTGTTTCCAAGCGAGTAAGTGGAGAAACATTCGTGTTGGGAGGCTCCTGGATTGGACCGTTCCGGTTCCGAGTGGGCTTGCAATGCCATAGATGTCTACCACGGATGAACTCGAAGCTAGTTGGACCCAGTTGGCGTGCTCCTTGGCCTCATTGATGAAAAAATCTTCTGGATCGAAATCAGTCATGCGAAGATCCTAGGTGCGATGTTTGAAACCATTGTCGTGGTTGGGTTTGCAGCGTATTCCTTGATTTAGACTCGCCTATGATCTTTGCGTGCCTTGGCGATGTGCTGGGGTGGTTGAAGGTGCCGAGGGTGGTTTTTGAGCTGCTCGGTTCGGCAAAGGCCCTGTGAAGGGGCAGAATGGATATTTCTAATGGGCGATCGAGATCGTGACGGCGGTGGGTCTGGTGGACGACGACGCAGTGGGGGCGGGGGCTCAGGCGGCGGCGGAGGTAAAGGCCGTGGCCGGAGTGGTGGTGGGCGTGGGCCTCGTGAAAAAGATGTGCCGGAGCCGACACGGACAAGAACAATTAAAGAGCCTGAGGGCGGATGGTCTGAGGAGTCGTTTCAGCTTGATATGACGTTTGCGGATCTTGGGTTGAGCGATGACATCCTCAAGGCGATGGACGATCTTGGGTTTAAGCATCCGACGAAGATCCAGGCGGAGCTTGTGCCTTTGGCGTTGACTGAGGTTGATATTCTTGGGCAAGCCAAGACCGGTACCGGCAAGACGGCGAGCTTTGCGTTGCCTCTGCTTGAGTTGATCGAGCCTGGGGACTCGTTGTGTGCGATTATTCTCGCGCCGACTCGTGAGCTTGCGGTGCAGATCAAGCAGGATATCGAGGAGCTTGCTCCTCATACCGGTTTGAGCGTGTGCGCGATTTATGGCGGGCAGTCGATCAATGTGCAGGCGGAGCAGCTGCGGAAGCACCCTGAGATCATTGTTGGTACGCCTGGGCGTATTCTGGACATGATCGAGCGTGGGATCTTGTCATTGCAGCATATTGAGTTTGCGGTTCTTGACGAAGTGGACCGGATGCTGGATATCGGTTTCCGTGATGACATCCGTCGGATTCTTGGGAAGTGTCCGAAGGATCGCCAGACCATTTTTGTTTCGGCGACCTTTACGCCTGAGATCGAGAAGCTGGCTCGTAAGTTCATGCAGGACCCGGTCAAGCTTGAATGCTCGGCTGGTGCGTTGACCGTTGATCTGGTCAAGCAGGGGTATGTGTCGGTCGAGGCGTGGGATAAGCGTCGGATGCTGGCGCATCTGCTGACCCACGAGGAGCCGGCTCTGACGCTGGTGTTCTGCCGTATGAAGCGGACGGTGGATTCTGTGGTTCGGTACCTGGATCGCAAGGGGATCACGGCACACGCGATCCACGGCGATCTGACGCAGGCGAAGCGGAACCAGGTGATGACCAAGTTCCGGTCGGGCGATCTGGCCGTGCTTGTGGCGAGTGATCTGGCATCGCGGGGGATCGATGTTGAGGGGATTACACATGTTGTGAACTTTGATCTGCCTGATGATCCGGATATTTATGTGCACCGGATCGGGCGGACTGCTCGTGCTGGACGCGAGGGGCATGCGTGGTCATTGGTGACCCCGCAGCAGGGGTCGCTGTTGACCGAGATCGAGATTTTGGTGAACACCGAGATCCCTTCGATGGACTACCCGGACTTTGAGGTTCGGGATCGTCCTGACGACTGGAAGGACGAGCCTACGGGCGGGCGTCCGAGTTACGAGGTCAAGGGTCCTAAGAAAGAGTTCACCAACCGGTTTGCTGATGAGGCACCTCCCGCTGAGGCGGAGCTGAGTGACGCTGAGAAGGCGGCCAAGTTCCCTGGCGGTGTAATCCCGAGCAAGAAGCCACCACGGCTGATGCGTGGGAAGACACGGACGCGGGGTCGCTAAGAGAGTTGTTGAATGTTGATACAAAAAGACCGGGCCAAATGGCTCGGTCTTTTTAATAGTTTTGAATCAAATTTCGAATCTGTCAGGCCAACTTTGGGGGGTTAGCTATTTACAACGGCTTCTTCGCGGGTGATCGAGCCGATGATCGCGGGGGCGTTGCCTGTGTTGACATGAACCTGTGGTTTTGGCTCGCTCTGTGTTTCGGCGGCTCGTGCGTTGTTCACTGCGGCAGCGGTTGTGTTTGGAGCGACCGGGAGTGCTTCGAGTGATTCACGCATGCGGCGTCCTGCTTTGAACTTGACGGTTCTTTTGGCCGGTACAGGGACGCGTTCGAGGGTCTTTGGGTTCTGAGCCATGCGTGGGGCGCGGTGCTTGACTTCAAAGACGCCGAAATCGCGGAACTCGAGGCGGTTGCCTTCTGCGATTTCGTCGATCACCATATCAAGAAACTCCTGGACGATTTGCTTGGCAACGACCCTTTTTTGGCCTGTGCGCTGTGCGATCTGGTCTACGAGGACTTTCTTGGTGATCGTTTTCATGTTTTTTATCTTTCTATCCGCATTGTGAAACGCGGTGGATGAATCGTTCTGAATGTGTCCCTGGAAGCTCCCAAGGGATATGCCCCAAACGAATGTATTGCGGGTGTCCTGTGCGATTGGACATCTGCGATTTGACCCGGTGGGGACGCCGGAGTTTTGCGGGCAAAATGAATTACTCGCACACGCAGTATCGCAGACTTATGGGCTCAGGTCAACGGGGTAATGCGACTTCTTTTGTTCGTAACTCAAAATTGAACAAGCACTTGCAATTGTGTTCCAGGTCTGCTATGGCTGGGTATGGAATCAGGTTTTTCGGATAATGCGGCGGTGTCTATCGGTGGTGGGCGGACCATAGATGGGGGTCTTTTGGTATTCACATTTGTGCGATCTTCTGGTCCTGGTGGGCAGAATGTGAACAAGCGGGCGACCAAGGCGCAGCTGCGGGTTGGGGTTGAGGATCTGGGGCTGCCGATGATGGCCGCGGTGAGGTTTCGGAAGATCGCGGGGGGGGCGGTTACGCGGGATGACGAGCTGCTAATTTCGTGTGATACAACGCGGAGTCAGGGGCGGAATCGGCAGGGGTGTTTGGATCAGTTGCGGGCGATGGTGAACGAATCGCTGGTGGTGCCTAAGAAAAGAAAGAAGACCAAACCGACGCGTGGATCGGTGGAACGGCGGATCGGCGAGAAGAAACGACGCAGTGAAATCAAGAAACGACGCGGTTCGTCTGATGAAGACTAGAGTTGGATGATGGAACACGAAGTGATACACAAAACAAAGTATGTTCTTGGGATTGAATGCTCGAACCCGAGTGTGCGCGGTGTCAATCGTGGAGAGGTCGCGATTGCAAAGTTGCGAGGCGATGGCGGGCTGGGTTTTATAGGCTCGATGGGGTTGTCTGAGGATGCGCGGGGGAGCGATGGTTTGATGGGGGCGGTTGATGCGCTGTGCTGTGAGCATGGGGTTAGGCCTGCGGATATAGAGCGGATCGCGGTATCGGTTGGGCCTGGGGGGTATACGGCGCTTCGGGTATCGGTGACGGTTGCCAAGGTGCTCAGCGCGGCGATCGGGTGCGGCGTTGTTGCGGTGCCTACCGCGGCGGTTGCTGGGGTTGCGCTTGCGGTGGGGGATGACAGCGATGATGCGGTGGTGGCGCTTGCGAGCAAAAACGGGAAGGCGCACTGCACGCGGGTGGTTGATGGGGAGTTCACTGTGCTCGGGGTGGTTGATGGCGCTGAGGTTACTGGGTGCGGCGCGGGGGTGCTTGTTGGGGATGAGCATGTGCCTGCGGAGATGATCGATGCGGCCAAGAACGTGGGGATGGAGATCCGGGGGATCGAGCTGACGGGGCGGGCGTGTCTGGAGGCTTCGGTGGGGTTCGGGGAGATCGATCGGGGGCTGTTGACGCCGTTGTATGCGAGGGAGCCTGATGCAGTGACGCAATGGCGAGCGTTGCACGGGTGATGGGGAAAGGGGTGTGGTGGGCTGTGGGGCCTGTTTAAGGGAGATTATAAAGTGAAGAAAGTATGGGTTGGTTGGTTATCGGTGTGAAGTTGGGGGGATTGGGGGACGATGAATCGGTGCAGAGGTGCCTATGACGGGCACGGTCACCGAGGTTGTCAATGAGTAAAGCACAGCAGAAGGATTGGTCTGGCAAGAAGGTCTTTACGACCGGTGAGGCCGCACAGGTGTGCAAGGTTTCCCAGCAGACGATTATTCGATGCTTTGATTCTGGTCGCCTCAATGGGTTCCGTGTGCCTGGCTCTCGGTTCCGGAGGATACCGCGCGAGGAGTTGATGCGTTTTATGCGGACCAACGAGATCCCGCTTGAGGTGCTCGAGAGTGCGCTCAAGCGGATTCTGGTTGTGGATGATGATCCGGAGATCGCATCATTGATGCACGATGTATTCGGCGATGACGGGCGGTTCGAAGTTCGGTTGGCGCATACGGGGTACGACGCGGGGATCGAGACGGAGCGGTTTAGGCCTCACCTGATTGTGCTTGACTACATGCTTCCTGATATCAATGGGAACATTGTGTGCCAGCGCGTACGCGAGAACGAGGGGCTCAATGACACGCGGGTGTTATGTGTCTCTGGGGTGATCGAGGCGAGCGAGGTTGAGGGGTTGATGGATTCTGGGGCGGACGGGTTTTTGAAGAAGCCGTTTGATCTTCGCGAGTTGATTGGGCGGGTTGAGACGCTGCTGGATATGAAGCAACGGAGTGCAGGGTGAGCATGGGTATTCAACAAACAAACCAGAGGAGCAACGAGTATGGCGAGGGTGTGAGCCCTCGGCAGATCGAGGCGATCCTGACAGGTATCACAAGACTTCCAACGCTTCCTGAGGTGGCGGCGCGGCTGCTTTCGATGGGGGCCTCTGAGGACGTCCGGCTTGATGAAGTGATTGAGTTGATCGAGGCTGATCCGGCGTTGAGCGCTCGGATGCTGTCGTTGTGCCGGTATGCTGATGCGGGGCTCGGGGACCGGATCACTACGGTTCGGCGGGCGGTGATTATGCTCGGGCTTGATGCGGTGCGGTCGGCGGTGCTGAGCGTGATCGTGTTTGATAACTTGAGCGTTGATGATTCAGAGGGCTTGTTTGACTTTGAGGGATTCTGGACGCGTGCGATCGCGGTGGCGTGCGTGAGCGAATGGGTTATGGGGAAACAGCGATCGATCGATATCTCGTCAGATGAAGCGTATCTTGCGGGGCTGGTCCATGGGCTTGGGAAGCTGGCGCTCTACAAGGTGCTCCCGAAATCTTGGGAGAAGGCGCTCACGATGGCTCAGCAACAGAGTATTGCATTGAGTTCTGCTGAGAAGGCGACGATCGGGATCGAGCATCACACGGCGGGCAAGCGATTGGCTGAGCATTGGGGGCTCCCGGATTCGATCCGGGATGTGGTGTGGTTGCATGGGCAGCTGCCCAGCGCGCTCCCAGAGCGGAGCAGCCGGGACTTGGTTTCGGTGGTGACGCTTGCGTGCGCGTGGTGCGAGGCAAGGCATCTTGGTTGGTCTGGCGAGGTCCGCGGGGGTGTTGAGATTGATGAAATTGCGTCGGAGATGGGGATTGATCTTGACGAACTCGAACTGGCGTCAACCGAGATCGTTGAACGGGTCAGTGAACGGGCCAAGATACTTGGGGTCGGGGAGTTTAGTGCACCGGATTTGTTGCTCGGATCGCTTACGCGGGCCAAAGCGAAGCTGGTGACGATGAATCAAGAACTCCGGGCGAAGCAGCAGATCGCGGATCGGTCTCACGGGCTGCTCAGGGCGGTTGATGTTTTTTACAACTCGATCGGTACAGGCTCTGAGCTCGAACGCGTGGTCGGGGGCATGGTCCGGTCTGGGGCATCTCTGACCGGGATTGAGCGCGGGGTTGTGATTGTTCAAGAAGCACCTGGTGGTGCTTGGATCCAATATTCGGTTGCTGACGGTGCGGTTGTTGAAGAATCCTCAGGTGATCGTGGGAAGAGGGTTGATAGCCCGTCGATCTCGGATTCTGGAGAGATCAGGCCTGGGCATGTTGCGGGACTGAGCGGGGACCAGGTTCTGGAACTCGCGTCGCTGAGCTGGTTTGGGGAGATGATTCAATCGGTGCGTGAGATCGGGGCGGCCTCGTTGATCGGGGTTGGGGATTGCGGCGGCGATGATCAAGAGACATCCGATGGGGTGTCTTGCTTGGTGGTGCTGATCAAAGCATCTCCTGATGCGGTTCCTGAGCTGAGTTCAAAGGGGTTCCGGGTTCTGTCGCATGCTTGGGGTCGATCGCTGAGTGAGAGCGTGAAGTCGAATGCCGCTTCGGTACTTTCAGAAGAACTTGCTAATGCTAACCGCGAGCTTGCGGCTATGCAGAGAGAAAAAACCCAGAATGAATCGTTGCTCCGTCTTGGACAGATGGCGGCGGGTGCGGCGCATGAGATGAATAATCCGCTTTCTGTAATCAACGGACGATCGCAGCAGCTCTTGGAGCGGCTGGGAGCCCAGCGTGATCGGGATTCGGCTAAAGCGATTACGCTGGCGGCGGATTCGCTCTCGAGCATGATTACTTCTATGCATCTGCTTGCAGAGCCCCCGGAGCCTTCGCTGAGTTTGTCTGATCCTGTGCTTGTGGTTCGCGAGGCGATCGAGCACGCGAAGGGTCAGTGTCATCGTGCGGGTATCCGTGCCAAGATCAAGCTGCATATCGAGGGCATTGTTGATCCGATGGAAGTTGACCGAGATTTGTTGTCCCGTGCGATTAGTGAACCGATCATGAATGCGGTTTTATCGAATCCTTCTGGGCTGGTGAAGATTTCAATTGAATCGGCTGGTGATGATGGCCGAGTATTGATACGGATCGTTGATACGGGGCCCGGACTATCACAACGGGCGTTGAATCATGCGTTTGATCCGTTCTTTTCTGAGCTTAAGGCCGGGCGTCGTCCTGGGCTTGGTTTGGCGAGGGCCAAGAGTGTGATCGAGCTTCACGACGGAGTGATCTCGATCGGGAATACGACTGGAAAGATCCCTGGGGCACTGATTCAGATCGTGCTTCGGACGAAGAGTAGAGGTCGTCGCAAGGCGGCATAACGAGAGAGAAATGACTGGTAACCTATGAATCACCAAGACACCCCATCTGAACAATCCGCCGGAAACGACGGGAATGATGCGCTGATGCACGGCTCGATTGATTCCGAGCTTGGTGGTCAGGAACCGATGCTGATTGAGCCTGTTGGGCTCAACGCACGGGTGCTTGCGGTGAGTCCGAGGCGGTCGGTGCGTCGACGGATATCTTCGATGCTCCGGGGGAAGGTCGAGTCGTTGGACTTTGTTGATTCGGCTCAAGAGGCTCTTGAACACATCAATACAAGCTCTACGGATATGGTAATCATCGAACGGGCTCTTGAGAAGAGCGACGGGATCGAGTTGCTTGAGACCATCACGACACATCATCCGATGATGGTTGGGGTGGTGCTCGGTGCGATTCATAGTGCCGATGATGCGGTTCGGGCGATGCGTGCTGGGGCGTGTGACCTGATCCCGATTAGCGGCCGCGGCGCAGACACAATGCGCCGGGTTGTGGAGGCGGTTGAGAAAGCACAGCGGGTTCGTCGGCGGGATGCCCGTATAGATCGGCTCAAGAAGCTCTGTAGCAAACTAAATAATGCCCGGGAGGAAGTGTCGGGCCAGATCGGCGGGTTGTGCACTGACCTGACCGAGGCGTATAAAGATCTCACCCAGCAGTTCGGTGATGTGAAGGTAACCAGCGAGCTTGAGACTCTGCTTCGGCAGGAACTTGATATCGAGTCACTCTTGCGGACATTGCTGGAGTTTACATTGTCCAAGGTTGGTTCGACCAACGCGGCGGTGTTTATGCCTACCAGCGGGGGGGACTACTCGGTTGGGGCATATGTGAACTATGACATTGCAAAGGAAACAGCGGAGATCATGCTTGATCAGCTGGCCGATGCGATCCCGGAATCGGTTGAGCATCTCGATGGTGTCCGTGCGATGTCGGGGAGGGTGGAGTTGACCGAGATGCTCGGGACCAGCGCGTACTGGGTCGAGGACGCGACGATGATGACGATTACTTGCCGGGAAGACAACGAGTGTCTTGCTGTGCTGGCGTTGTTCCGGGACCGCTCGCGGAGCTTTAGCGAGGATGATGTGCGGATGCTTGAGATCATCGGGCAGCTCTTTGGGCGTCAACTGGCGCGGGTCATCCAGACGCACCATCGGCACCTGCCACGCGATGAGTGGGGTATGTCGGGGGATTATGGGGTGGAAGATACGGGGGATGACGACCGGGACTTTGGCGGCGGGTTTGACGATTACGGCGGGTTCGCGGCTTGAATCTTTGACCATTGGACGGTAGTTACTGTTCAATAGTTAAAATTGAGTTGGCGTCTTTCCTAATAAGACTGTGATCGGGCCAGTGCCCTATCAGGGTCACAATAAACGCACATATGGAATGTGGAAGTGTTAGACTACCTGTACGGGCGATCGGTGCTCGCAGGAGTTTTTAACATGATGAATATGCTCTTTGGTGAAATGGCACCCTGGTTCACAGCACCGGCTCTGCTCGGGACTGGGTTCTTGTTGATTCAGTTGTTGCTTGGGGAGGTCGGTGGGGACGGGGCACTGGATATAGATCTCGATATTGACACAGGCTCTGATCATCCGGGGGCGGAGTTTGGGATCCTGAGTGTCCAGTCGATCTCGGCCTTCTTCATGGGGTACGGATGGATCGGTGTGGGGGCGTACCGCTTCCTCGATGTTGGGTTTACCGGGGCCGCGGTAATTGGGATCGGGGCTGGGTTTGGTGTGGCGTGGTTGATGGTCTGGTTGCTCAAGACATTCCTAAAGCTTCAGAATGACACGAATGTGTCGATCAATCAGGCCGTGGGTTTGGTTGGTGATGTGTATGTGCAGGTGCCGCCGTCGGGGGAGGGACGGGGTGAGATTATTCTGGTGATCAACCAGTCGCAGCACAACTACTTCGCAACCCAGGAGGGTTCGGAAACGATCGAATCGCACACGCGTGTACGCGTTGTGCGGGCCGATGCCGGGAGCAACACCATTGTGGTTGAGCCGGAGACTTGATGGGGTCGACCGATTAATGATGATCAATGGTTGATAACTTCACACTTAAAATTGAACAAGATTTCTTAGAAGGAGAATATATGCAGATTTCAACACTACTCGCCCAAACAGATTCTAGTAACTCGGGGATGTTCTTCATCATCGTTGTTGCGGTCGTCCTCTTTGTCGGGCTCTTTGTCACGATCTTCCTTGCGAGCAGGTATCGCAGGTGTCCATCGAACCGGATCTTGGTGATCTGGGGTACGGGATCCAAGGCGTCGTCGCAGTGTTACCATGGCGGGGGTAAGTTTGTGTGGCCTGTGATTCAGGACTTTGCGTACATGAGTCTTGAGCCTTTGGTTATCGAGATCCCGCTGCAGGGTGCGTTGTCGCTCAACAACATCCGTGTGAATGTGCCTTCGACCTTTACGGTTGGTATCTCCAAGAGCCCGGTGCTGATGAACAACGCGGCGGAGCGGCTGTTGGGGTTGAACCAGCACGCGATCCAGGATCAGGCGCAGGATATTATTCTGGGCCAGCTTCGTTTGGTGATCGCGACACTTTCTATTGAGGAGATCAATAAGGACCGCGAAAAGTTCATGAACCTGGTGAACGAGAATGTGGCCGAGGAGATCAACAAGATCGGTTTGACACTGATCAATGTGAATATCCGGGACATCACCGATGAGTCCGGGTACATCGAAGCGATCGGTAAGCGTGCGGCGGCTGAAGCGATCAACCGCGCGAAGGTTGAGGTTGCTCAGCAGGAACGCGAGGGTGCGGTTGGTGAAGCAGCGGCGGTTCGCGAGCGGAATGTCCGTGTTGCTGAAGAGAAGTCGCTCGCGGAACAGGGCCAGAAGAACGCGGAGCAAGCCCAGCGTATCGCGGTTGCGGAGCTCGAAGCGCAGGCGATTGTTGGCGAAGTTGAATCGAAACGAAACCAGGAGATCGCGGCGGCCGAGCGGCTCGCCGAGACCATCGCGGCCAAGAAGCGCGCCGAGCAAGAGCAGCGTGTTCAGGTAGCGAGCGCTGAAGCGAGCGCGGTTGACGGCGAGAACACATCGTCGGCCAAGGTCGCGCAGTCGAACGCGGAGCTTGCTGAGATCCGCGCTGAGGCGAGCCGGCGTGCGGATGTGGCTTCTGCAGAATCGCGTCAGAAGATCTTTACCGCTCAGCGCGAAGAGGAACTGGCCAAGCTTGCTAAGGAAGAACTGGCGCCGCAGGAGATCGAGAAGAAGCGTGTCGAGATCGAGGCCGAGGCGTCTGCTGAGCGTGAGCGCCGCGAGGCACGGGGGCATGCGGATGCGATATTGGCGAAGTATGAGGCCGAGGCTAAGGGTACTCAGCAGGTGCTTGAGGCGAAGGCCGAGGGATACCGTCAGTTGATGGAATCGTGTGCTCAGAATCCACGAGTAGCGCCGACTTTGCTGATGATCGAGCAACTCCCGCAGCTCGTTGAGATGCAGGTACAGGCGATCCAGAACCTTAAGATCGACAAGATCACGGTGTGGGATTCTGGGAGCGGGTCCAGCGATGGCAAGGGAAACGCGACAGCGAACTTCTTGAGCGGGATGATCGGTTCGCTGCCACAGGTGCACGAACTCGCCAAGCAGGCGGGGATCGAACTCCCGAGTGCTCTCGGGCATGTTGTTGAAGCGGATGAAGCGAGCCCTTCGACGGACGCTGATTCCTGATTGATCGGGTGCAATACATTAAAAAAACACCCCGGCGATTGCTGGGGTGTTTTTTTGTTTGGGTTGAGGCGGTGATTTAGTCGTCGAAGTATGTGGCGGCGTCGTCTGGGAGATCCAAGAGGAACGCATCGCGGTCGATGGTGTCGTGGGTCATGTCGTCGTCGAAGCGGCCGGTGCTTTGGTCGGGGACATGGAGCTCGCGACCGGTGGCGGTCTTGGACTTCTTCTCGACGCGGCTGCGGGCACGCAGGATGAGCTTGATGGGGACCTCGCCGAAGGGGAGGACCTCGCGGATGCGGTTCATGAGGTACCGTTCGTAGTTGAGCGTGAAGCGGTCGGGGTCGTTGACGACCAGGACCAAGGTAGGCGGGTTGGTTTTGACCTGCGAAGCGAAGTAGACGCGGGCTTCGGCGCCGAGTTTGTTGGTTGGGCCACGGGCTTGGATGATCGAGCCGATTGTTCGGTTGAGTTGGCCGGTGCCGACGCGGGTGGAGGCTTGTTCGTAGATATCGAAGGCAACTTCGAGGGCCTTAGTGATGTTGAGGCCTTTTTTAGCGCTGATGATTGCGATGGGGGCCCAGCTGAGGCCTTTGAGTTCCTTGCGGATGTACTCTTCGTAGCGCTTTGGTGTTGCCTGGCGTCCGGCTTGGTCGGCGCCGTCTTTGGCGATATCCCATTTGTTGAGGACGATGACGACGGGCTTGTGGGAATCGACGATGAGCTGGCCGAGCTGTTCGTCGACCTGAGAGATCTCTGTGGTCGCGTCGAGCAGGTAGAGGACAACATCGGAGCGGCTGATGGCTCGCTTGGCGCGGTCGAGGGCGTAGTACTCGATTTTATCTTGGAAGGATTTTTTACGGCGGAGACCAGCGGTGTCGATCGCGAGGATGGATTTTTCGCCCATCTCGATTTTGACATCGATCGCGTCGCGGGTGGTGCCCGCGATTTCCGAGACGATGACGCGTTGCTCGCCGGCGAGGGAGTTGATGAGGGTTGACTTGCCGGCGTTGCGTTTGCCGACGATGGCGACCTTCATGTCGACCTCTGGTTCTGGGTCACCTTCGTACTTGGGTACGAGGTTGAAGAGCTTGTTGAGCATGTCACGACGGAGGTACTTTGAGGTGGCCGAGCAGAGGAGGGGGGTGTCGAATCCGAAGGCGGAGAGTTCGTAGGCGTGGGGTTCCCAGCTTGAGTCATCGCACTTGGTCGCGACGACATAGACGGGGGTGAGCTCGGAGTTTTTCTTGCCGTCCTTATCGCGGCGTCCGAGTTTTTGTTCACGGAGCATCTGAGCGATGGCTTGGTCTTGGGCGGTGATGCCGGCTTGGCAATCTACGGCAAACAAGATGATGTCGGCGGTGGACACAGCCTGCGCGATCTGGTGTTCGATGTCGTCGGTGAGGGTGGCGAGGTCGGCGCCGATCTCGTTGTAGCGGGCGCCGTCAGCGACATAGACCCCGAAGCCGCCGGTGTCTGTCAGCTCGATTTGTTTGGCGGATTGCTTCTCGTTGAGGGGGTCGTTGGGGTCGACGAGATCGACGATAATTGAGAGACGATCGCGGGTGACTCCGGGGGTGTCGTCAACGATGGCGATCCGCTCTTGGGCGATGAGATTGAGGAGGGAAGACTTGCCGACATTTGGTCGGCCGACGATGGCGATACGTGGGATGGGCATAGTCGAGGATGATAGACACGAACCTCAGAATTCATAGTTTGATTGGACACAAACCTTGGTTTGATGGGGGTTTGTGGGAGTTTTGGTGCCGTGTTTTGCGTTGTGGAAGCGATGAGATCAATGCAGGGGGTGCTTCGTGTGGTTTTGGGGAGAGTTTGAGGACGATGGGCTTAATCATAAACGCGCAGAAATCGCCTCAAAGGAGCGTTGGCTCCTGCGGGCCAGTCCATACTGGATTGATTTGGCGTCCACTCATTGCTCGGAGTGAACGGGCCTTAGCTCAACGCCCGATAGAAGGGAGGTCAATGCAGTCATATCACCCATATCAGGGTGGAAGTTTGCCCATATTGGGGCCGGAGAAATGAATTATGTCAGACGATCACGACATCCCTACCGCAAAGCACGGGCTCAGCCCTGAGCCTGGTGAGCGGCTTGCCCGCCCGTTCCAACGATTCGCTAGGCTTTCGAGTTCTGGCGGTATTGTCTTGCTGTTGATGACCGCGATCGCGATGATCTGGGCGAACTCTCAGTACGCTGATTCTTACAACGAGATCTTTAATGATGCCGAAACTCGGATCACGATTGCTCACAACCCGCATCATGGTGGTGGGGCCGAGGGGCATGGTGATGATGCTGTTGTAGATTCCCATGGTGAGGATGATGGTCATGGCGAAGAGGTGACCGAGCTTATCGAATACGAAGGGAATGCTGATGACGGGCATGGCGAGTCGGCCGATGCCCATGCTTGGGAGCCGGTAAAGGAATATCCGTACTGGTATATGGGTCATTCGACGGCGGCATGGATTAATGATCTGCTGATGGCGATCTTCTTTCTGGTTGTCGGGCTTGAAATCAAGCGTGAGATTCTTGTCGGCGAGTTGGCTTCGCCTAAGCGGGCGGCGCTGCCGATCTTTGGTGCTTTGGGTGGGATGATCGGTCCGGCATTGATCTTTGTTGGATTCAACTTTGGGAAGGACACGATTGGCGGGTGGGGCATCCCGATGGCGACCGACATCGCGTTTGCGGTTGGTATCCTTGCGATGCTCGGGAAGCGAATTCCCAACTCGCTGATGGTCTTCTTGACGAGTCTTGCGATTGTTGATGACCTTGGTGCACTCGTGGTGATCGCGGTGTTCTATACCGAGAATCTTGAGCTTGCGTATATGGGATACGCGGGTTCGGTTGTTGCGTTGTTGATGTTTATGAATGTGTTGCGTGTGCGATGGATCACGCTGTATCTTGTTCTGGGTATCCCGCTGTGGTACTTCGTATACATGTCGGGTGTGCACGCGACGATTGCTGGTGTGTTGCTTGCGGCGACGATCCCGGCCCATGCGCGCGTGAATGCGGTGAACTTTGTGTTCTCGATGCGGAAGGCTGTCGAGGTGTTTGCTGAGGCCGAGGATGATCCGGACACATGCGTGACAGAATCTTCAGAGCGCCGCGCGGCGGTCAATGCGATTATGCAGAGCTCGCGTCAGGTGCTCCCGCCGCTCCATAGGATCGAGCATGTGCTGCATCCTTGGGCTGCGTTTGTGATTATTCCGATCTTTGCTCTTGCCAACGCGGGTATCCCTGTGCATGGCGGGGTGCTTGAGAATCTCGGGAACTCGGCGTCGATGGGTATTATTTTGGGGCTCTTTATTGGGAAGCCGCTGGGGATCGCAATCTGTTGTTTCCTTGCGTGCAAGGTTGGGATTGCGGCACTTCCTGCGGGCGTTACCTGGAGGCACATTGTGGGTGCGGGGTTCCTTGGTGGTATTGGCTTTACGATGGCGATCTTTATTGCCAACCTGGCCTTTGCCAACTCCCCATCCGATCTGGAGCATGCCAAACTTGCGATTCTGGTGGCATCAGGCATCTCGGCGATTGTCGGTGGTGCGTTGCTTCTGACTTGTAAGTCGAAGCCTGAGCCTGAGCCTGACATGATTGGCCCGCTGGTCAATGACGATTAAGTCTGGCCCTGAGTGCCTTAATGGTGTGATTTGATAGTGAAGCCCGCGGCGTTTGCCGCGGGCTTTTTGTTCTATCCATTGTGGGTGTCCGGTAAAAAGACTGGGCGTCTACGGAACCATTCACCTACTCCCGCCGAATCGACCAGTATCTAAAGGGGAGTTCTCCCCGCGTTGTGTGTCTAACAACTGAACCTGCAGATGGAGCATTCATTGCTCAGGCTTGATTGGTAAATCTCTCTATATAGAGGGATGCATACCGCTGGTTACGGCGACTGCTCTGATCTGCTATGTACAAGAACCGGAGAAAGAATCATGCGCTCGACTATGCTACTCGCCATCGCAGCTACAGCCGCCATTGGGATGACGGCCCTCGGGGCCCCAGAGTCTCAACAGATCAAGTCCCAACCGATCGCCCATGCTCATTCAATTTCACTCGAAGCAAGCCGCGGCGCATTAACCAGCACGGGCTCGTTTACTCAAGTCCATCTCGGCGACATCATTGAGATGCCGATCATGCTCCAGGACGGGACCTCGGTGGATCTGGAACTCGAACGCTTTACACCATTTGCGACTGATGCACGGATCGTTTCGGTTGATGCCAACGGCATCGAGCACGATATTGATCTGTCGGGTGATGTTCATCTCCGTGGGCATGTTGCCGGCGATGAGGATCAGGTCGTGTACATTGCGGTGACGCAGTTCGGGACCTCCGGGCTCCTTGAGCTGGGAAACGAGACACACATAATCTCTGCTGGCAAGTTCAATGGCCAGGAGAAATCGGCTTCCGACCTCGCGGTTTTCCCGGCTAACCTGCTCGGGATTACCCCTCTTGGTCAGAACTGTGCGGTCGACATGAACAATCCGAAGTTCAATCCGCTCGGCCTTCAGATCGCGGACGATTACATCGGGTTTGATGGGCACCAGGCGCCGCAGGGGGCTCCCCAGCAGCGCGATGCAGGCGTTGCGGTTGAGACAGATTACGAGTTCTCGGCATGGCTTTTCTCGGGTAATACCACAGCGTCGGCTTCGTACGCGTCATCGCTGCTGGCTGCTATTTCAACGATCTATGACCGCGATTTGAACATGACACTCTCGATCCCGTTCCTCCGGACCTACGCATCGAACAACGACCCGTACGGGGGGTCAGACATTATAGATTTCCTTGACGATGTCCAATCTGAGTTTAATACCGGGGCTGAAGCTCTTATTGATCGGGCTGTGGTCCAGGGTCTGAGTGCTCGTGGGCTCGGCGGCGGTGTTGCTTATCTCCCCGGCGCGTGTGATGACTGGTGGGGCATCGGCGTGAGCGCGAACCTTGATGGGTTCTTCCCGAACCCGATTCAGGATAACTCATGGGACAACTGGGACATCATGGTCTGCGCCCACGAGATGGGGCACAACTTTGGTACCGGGCATACTCATTCCGCATACACACCCGTTATCGATGGGTGTGGCAATGGCGATTGTTCGCAAGCTCTCGACTCGACCATTATGTCATACTGCCACCTGTGCGCGGGCGGGCTCTCGAACATTGACCTCCGCTTCCACCCACGGGTGCAGGATCGGATCCTGTCATACCTCGATAACGACGCGCCATGCGACCTCTTTGTGAGCGAGTGTGCTGTTGATTTGACTGGTGACGGATCCGTCGATTTCTTTGATATCAGCGCGTTTCTTACCGAGCTTGCAGCGGGTAACGACATTGCCGATTGGAACGGTGACGGTGCAATCGACTTCTTTGATATCAGTGGCTTCTTGGTCTCATATGGCGCCGGATGTCCTTGATTGTCGCGTGTTAGGAATATGATTGGTGAAATTAACTCTCAATTCTCCTCAGAATTGACTACCAATTGTTCTGTATTCCCTGTACTCTTGATGCAACAAAACCACCTGAAAATCCCCCTGGAGGAATAAACATGAATCGTTTCGCACTCGCGGCTGTGTTGGCTGCAACTACTGGTACCGCCCTAGCTGTCCCCGACGTCATCTGTGGCGCTATGCCTGATGTCCAGAACCACGGACTCATCGGCGGCATCCGTGCCTACTCAGTCGGTACAACTGCTTGTAATATCGGTGACACACCTGCTGAGTGGATTGACGGCACGCCGTTCCACCCGGTCATTGCTGTGACCATCTGGAAATATGACAACGAAACCGAGCGTCTTACTCAGCTCGGTATTACCCAAGTGAAGCACTCGTTTGCTTCGCTCCAGGGTTCGGTTTGCCAGCCTTGTCAGCCTGGCGGCGACTTCTCTCACCTCGGCCCAGGCTGCTCGGATCCTTACGGAGCCGGCCTCAACGGTTCGCAAGCGGATCTCGGTCCTCGTACAGAAGTAAACGGTTTCACCGGTGATTTCGTGTATCCATACACTGGTATCAACCAGGGTGGCAATGCGATCTTCAAACGAATCCAAGTCCAGCAGGCCGACATTGCTGATACAACAGCGACCTTCTACGTTGAAGGCGTGTATGTACACAAGCAGGACTCCGCTGTAGGCAACAACTTTAACAACGCGACCTACCGCCAGTTCAACATCAACCAGTCGACATTCAACGCGGGCACCAACGGGACAACCCACCGCGAAGTTCCTGCGATCTACGCATGGCAAGCTCAGCACGCCGATGTCGTGATCACTGAGAATGAGTACCCGGGTGAAGGCCGCATCATCGTGGCATCCAAAGCAACCGACCTCGGTGGCGGGACCTGGCGTTACGACTACGGCGTCTACAACCAGAACTCCGACCTCGGTGTTTCATCATTCTCCGTGCCTGTCAACACTGCAACCGCAAACTTCGGTTTCAACGATGTTGATTACCACTCAACAGTCGACTCGGGTGTTAACCCAACCGACTGGGCACCTGTTGAAGGTGTTTCGGGTGTTACTTGGAACAGTGAAAACGAAGCTCAGAACGCAATGGGCAACGCTGTACGCTGGGGCACCATGTACAACTACTGGTTCGAAACAAACTCGCCACCAGTCAGCGGTACCACATCGGTTAGCTCATTCAAGGGTGCAAACAACCTGAGCTTCGCTGGACTTGTTCCAACACCAAACTCCGTATGTACTGCGGACATGAATGGTGATGGCGTTCTTGACTTCTTCGATATCTCAGCCTTCCTGTCCGCATTCGGTCAGGGACACCCAACTGCTGACTTCACTGGTGATGGCATCTTTGACTTCTTCGACATCTCTGCATTCCTCACGGAGTTCAGTGCAGGCTGTCCATAATCTTTGATTGGTCGGGCTTTCCCGGCTGATTGAGTACAAACATCTCGACCCCGAGGCCCTTGCGGCCTCGGGGTTTTTTTATGCATACCCGGGATCTGCTGTCATAGACTTGGCCATGACCACAAACGATCCATCCCCGCTCGTCGTGTTTGACCACCCGCTCATCGCCCACAAGATGAAGATCATCCGTGATCAGGCGACCGAGCACAGGCCGTTCCGGGCAACACTGTCTCAGATCGCGGGGCTCATGGTGTTTGAGGTGACGCGGTCATTTCAGACCGAGGCCGTGGAGGTGCAGACCCCGGTGACGAGCACAATGGCCCGGCAGCTTGTGGGGACGATCACGATTGTTCCGGTGCTCCGGGCCGGGCTGGGGATGATTCATGGGATTCTTGAGGTGATGCCTGAGGCGCGGGTTGGGCATCTTGGTCTGGCGCGTGATGAAGAGACGCTTGAGCCGATCGCGTATCTCAACAAGCTGCCTGTTGATATTGATGCGGGGCCTGTGATTCTTGTGGATCCGATGCTGGCGACGGGCGGGAGCGCGTCTGCGGCGATCACGATGCTCAAAGATGCGGGGGCGACGGATTTGCGGATGATCTGTCTTGTGGCGGCGCCCGAGGGGGTCGCCCGGCTCAATAAAGATCATCCGGACATCATGATTTATGCCGCGGCTTTGGATGAGCGTCTCAATGAGAAGGGGTACATTGTCCCGGGTCTCGGGGACGCGGGGGACCGGATGTACGGGACTGTGTGAGCGGGGTTAGGTCGTGGGGGGGACGCCGATGTCCTCGTTCCACAACTCTGGGCTCTTCTCAATGAACTCGCGCATGAGTTTGATGCAGCGCGGGTCATTGGCGAGGAGAACTTCTACGCCTTCTTGATTGAGCCAGTCTTCGCGCCCTAGGAAAGTTTCGTGCTCCCCGATGATCACGCGGGGGATCTGGTGGAGGACGGCTGTTCCGGTACACATGGCGCATGGGGAGAGGGTTGAGGCGAGCGTGAGTTGGTGCCAGTCTCGTCTCCGTCCGGCGTTGCGGATACAGACTGTTTCTGCATGAGCGGTGGGATCACCGCTCTGTACGCGTTCGTTGTGACCGGCGGCGACGATGGTGCCGTCGGGGGCCATCAGGGCGGAGCCGATGGGGATACCGCCCTCTCCTAGAGATTTGAGGGCTTGTTGATAGGCGGCGTCGAGGGCGCGTTGGTCGAGTTCGTTGAGTGTTGACATGCGGGTACTGTACTCGCTCGGTGTTCAGTCGTCGCTGTCGCTGGATTGTTCATCCGAATCGTCTTGGATTGTCCCTCTTTGGTCTGAACTACTTTGGGGGGGGTCGTTGCTCTCGATGATCCATTCGCGGTCTAGGGGTGTTGCCCAGACAGGGATGAGCTCGGCTTCGGCGTGGAGATGGATGGGTTCGAAGAATGTTCCCGGGAGGCGTGAGTCCCATGGGTCTTGGAGGTGCCTGAAGTAGCCGTAGGGAACCTTGACGATGTATCCCATCATGGTGGGGTCGTCTGGGTTGACTGTGATATCGAAGGAACCGCCGGATTCGGTGATTCCTTCGAGTGCTCCTGGTGTTGCGTTGACTCCCGCGACGACGCGGCCACCGAGAGTGTCTTTGGGATCTGAGAGGAGGTACTGGTTCCGTGCGGTGCCTGGGAGCGAGCATGCGAGGAGGTCGCCGATGGCGTACTTGAGGTGCATGATCCCGGTGCCTTGATGGTATTGGATTGGTTCTGAGAGTACGACCCCTTGGAGTTCAATTTCGACATGGCTTCCCGGCACGATTTTGGCAAAGAACGGCTTGGCGCTGTCGACTTTGGTAAGGCCGGCTCGGATGACGATTCCCTTTGGATGGCCCGCGCCGGTATCGACGCGTGAACCGCCGAGGGCGAGGTATGCTCTGATATTGCTTTTGGCGTCTTTGGTTTGGTCTTGATCTGTGACGCTGCTCTGGAGGATGACGCCCCCCTTTGGTGGGCCGTAGATTATCGAGGCGGATATTTCGCGAAGTCCTTCTGTGGTCATCCATCGGACGGTCATTGTGGGTTCGATGGTGTCGTCTGCGAGCAAGATATTATGATGGGTGAGGGGATTGGAGTTATCGGCGGTGGGGGGCTCCGTGGCGGCGGCAAGTGTGCTCGATAGGGCGAGCAGTGCGAATGAATGCCAAACAGGTCGGGTACGATTCATCAGGGGTCTCCAATCAGGGGATCTATACGATGGGTATCCCAATTACGCCATAGATTCTCCCTTTTCTTTCGAATAAAGCAACCTGAAACGACGATTCATCGAATACATTGGTGCCTTGTTCAAGGTTTCTGTACTGATATTTTGCGCTGGTTGGGTTTTCAAGACCACTGAAGCGACCAGCTCCCTAGAAAGGACATACCCGATGCGTCAATTGCCCTCCCGGCGATCGTTCTCAACAGCTCTTCTCCTCTCACTTGCATGCGGCTCAGTTGCCAATGCACACGATGATGATTACCGCAAGCTTCTCGATAAGCAGTCCGCCGTATTTGGTCCGATCTGGTCCGCCGATGGCGAGAATCAAGAACGCGGCCTGTTTGATTTTCAGAACATGACGCTGCTTGCCAATATACCGCTCAATAACTTCGCTGGGGTTAACTCGTCGTTCGGCAATGACTGCTGGGGTTATGTCGCCCCTTCTGGACGCGAATACGTCATCATGGGTGTCTTTGGCGGCTTCGGCTTCGTCGAGATCACCGACCCCATCAATCCTGTCATCGTTGACACCGTCACCGGACCGGGTTCTGACTGGCACGATGTGAAAGTTGTTGGGCAATACGCTTACGGCGTCTCGGAAGGCGGCTCGGGCATCCAGGTTATGGACTTGTCCAATATCGATTCCGGGAATGTCGCCCTCGTCCGCAACTGGACCGGCGGCGGCTACTCGACTACTCACAACATTGTGGCCAACGAGGAGGCCGGATCACTTTGGATTGTGGGATCCAATGTCGGTAACGGCGGGCTTGTCCATATTGATATTTCAAATCCGGAACTCCCGGCGATTGATGGCGGCTGGACCGAGATGTATGTCCACGATGCGCAGGTCGTCACATGGCAGGGCGGGGCGTTTGATGGACGCGAGATCGCGTTCCTTTCATCTGGGTTCTCTGGCGGTTTTTCTGAGACCGGGCTCCGGATCGCAGATGTGACCAATCCAAACAACCCGATCACCCTCGCAACCCTGTTCTATCCGAACGCGGGGTACTCCCACCAGTGCTGGCTCTCAACAGATCGCACGATCCTGTATCTCAATGACGAGCTCGACGAGGGGAACTCGGTTTCGGTGACGACCACCCGCGTGATTAATGTTGAAGACCCGGCCAACCCGTTCTTCGTGGGCACCTTTACCACCGGCAAGGCCGCGATTGATCACAACTTGTATACTCGGGACCATGTGATTTACCAATCCAACTACCGGTCGGGCCTGCGGGTCTTTGATGGCCTTGATCCGATCAATCCGGTTGAAGTCGCTTACTTTGATACCTATCCAGGATCAGACAGCCCGAACTTCAACGGCACTTGGTCCAACTACCCGTTCTTCCCTTCGGGCACGATCGCGGTATCAGATATCGAGCGTGGGCTCTTCTTGATGACGCTTGATGTTGACCTTGATGGCTTTGCGCTCCAACAACGCGACGACATGCCAACCACAGTTTCACCAGCAGGTGGCGAACCTATCAGTGTCAATGTTGTCACCAGAGAAAACACCGCCTTTGAATCGGCCCACATGTTCGTTGATACCGACGGCACAGGTTTCTTCGCTGAATCCATGGGTCTAAATCCAGATGGTTCACTCACCGGCATCGCGCCTGCAATCGAGTGCGGGGAATCCTTCCAGTATTTCTTCCGCGCCACCGACACCGACGGGCTCGTCAAGACACTCCCGGCCGATGCTCCTGCGTCGGTGTTTACTGCGGATGTTGTTTCGTCGATCGACGAGGTCTTTGCTGATGACTTTGAGAACAATAATGGGTGGTCTGTTTCCGGCTCAGTCGACGACGGGGCATGGGAGAGAGCGATTCCCGCTGGTGGCGGCGGGCGTGGCGATCCGGCCAATGATTTTGACGGTTCCGGCCGTTGCTACCTCACCGACAATGTCGAGGGTAACTCGGATGTCGATGGCGGCACTACCACGCTGACTTCACCTGCGATGAACGCGTCTGGTGCGGGCATCCCGACGCTGAGCTACGCGTTGTGGTACTCCAACAACATCGGCGAGATCGACGACACGATGTTTGTTGATATCTCAAACAACAACGGCGGCTCATGGTCGTCGCTTGACACCATCGGCCCGGGTGACCCTGCGGCGGGCGGCGGCTGGAATACCTACAGCTACGATCTGTCCCAGATCTTTGCGTCGCCCTCGAGCCAGGTTCGTATCCGGTTCCGTGCTGGTGATACCGGTGCTGGTTCGGTGGTCGAGGCCGGAGTGGATGCGGTGAGTATCAGCCTGCTCTCGTGCGAAGACATCGTCAACAACTGCCCGGCGGATATGACGGGTGACGGCGTGCTGGACTTCTTTGATATCTCCGGGTTCCTCTCGGCGTTTAGCTCACAGGACCCGGTTGCTGATTTCACCGAGGACGGGACCTTCGACTTCTTTGACATCTCCGCGTTCCTGACCGCTTTCAGTGCGGGCTGCCCGTAAGACGCAATGGTGTCGAGATTTGATTTCAAATAGAAAGGCCCCCGAATAATCGGGGGCCTTTTCAATGCGGGTGACAGGAATCGAACCTGCACGGGCTATGCCCACCAGAACCTAAATCTGGCGCGTCTACCAGTTCCGCCACACCCGCGTGTTGACCTGACGATGCAGAGGTGTGAGCACTTCTAGGCCCAAACCCGGCATTCGTCACACTTTACCACCAGAATCCAGGCCAAATCGTGTTCTAATGGCCGATAGATCCGGTATATTGTGAAGTTGTAGGGGGATGGTAGACATGGGCATCGGCTCGTCCACCCATCGCCCGCAGATCCCCTTCCATTGGGAGAGCCCTTATGCGCTACCGTGACCATATTGCTTTGACACTCCCGTCCTTTCTGTTGCGCCTTGTGCTGGCGATTACTTTCCTCTGGGCTGGGGCTGGCAAGATCATTGGGACAACGACCGTTGATGGGGACAACGCGGCTCGGCTGGCCAATCTCGGAGTGGTCTTTATTCAAGACACGCCTGAGGAACCAGAAGCCGCGACGCCTGATGAGCCGCTCAATCCGCTTCCTGAAACTGAGCATCTAGAAACACAGATTCCAGAAGCACAAGCTCCTGAAACGGGTGATGATGCTGGGTCTGTTGACCCTCTAGACGCTTCGGAGCAGCCGGTTTCGGATCCTCCGCTGGACCCGAATGCTGGTGATGCCCCGTCGAATCCTGTAGAGATCCGGAGCGTCGCGTTTGTGAACTCGCCGGCTGTGGGTTCGGATTATCCTGAGGCTGTCAAGATCAAGCGACTCTACGGGATTGCGTTGCTTCTTGATAAGTCGGTTTCGCCGGATTTGACCGCGGAGTCACAGCCTGTAACCCCGACGATGCCTTCATGGTTTGGCGCTGGCTCGATGCCTGTGTATGCGGCGTGGGCGACTGCGATCACCGAGTTGGCTGCGGGTCTGTTTCTGCTCTTTGGATTTCTGACACGGATCAGTTCGCTGAGTCTGTGTGTTGTGATGCTCGTAGCGATGTGGACGACCCAGATCGGGCCGGCGTCGCTTCAGTCTTCTGATGCGATCCTTGGGTTTATCCCGAATGTTGCGGATCTTTGGGATCCGTCTTCGTATTCGTCGCTGCTCTGGCAGCTTGCTCTTGCGGTGATGTCGTTGAGCGTGGCTTTTCTTGGTGCCGGGCCATTGTCTTTGGATCGGATGTTTTTCCGTCCGAGTCGGCGGGACCCATATGTTTCTGGGGAATCCAAGCCCAACGCCCCTAAACCCCCAAAGCCCCCCAAGCCGGTCAAGGCTAAGCACCAGGACTCCCAGAAAGATCGTTCTGAGTTTGATCGCGCCCCGCCCTTGTCTCCGCCTCCGCCTCAGAGCAATCCAACCCCGTAATGAGATGCCTGAAACTCTTCTTGGCCAGCTCTCGTAGAATCACTTGTGTCGAACCGATCTTCCATACTGAGATGGGCCCTGCCTCCTGGTGTATCGCTGGTTATCCATGCGGGGCTTGTTGTGCTTTTGATTGTTGTCGGATCTCGAGCGGCGGCGATCGCCGCCAATCAGCCCAAAGCGACCAGGCTCCCGCTTTCGGAGCTTGAATACACCGCCCCGCCCCAATCGACTCAGGATATGTCCCAGCCGAGCGTGTCTTCTGAACGAGCGAAAGCGGAGCGGCCGGTGGTCCCGAGTTCGTCCAGTGTTCTTGATCGGAGCGCGATGGAGCTGGCGGCTCCGACATCTGTTCGTACGCAGGCGATGAGTGCTGCGACTCTAGAACAACTCGCTCAGCAGTCGTCAACGCTTTCGGCAGAACCAAACAGTGCGCCGGCCCCGATCAGCTTTGCGGGAGTTTCGACGGGGGCGGCCCGGTCCATCGTGTATGTCATTGATACCTCTGGCGCGACGCTGACCTCGCTGAGCTACATCCGCCAGCGGCTGCTCCAATCAATCGACCGGCTGAGTCCTACGCAACGGTTTCAGGTGATCGCCTTTCGTCAGCTCGGGGAGTCAACGCATACTTTACCCGAGCTTGTAAGCCGGCGAAGTAAGCTGCCCCGCGCGACGCGGGCAAACAAGCAGGCCGTGGCGGATTGGCTTGAGGACATGCCCGCTCAAGGGAGGTCGAATCCGGTGGATGGTTTGGCGGCGGCGCTGGAGCTCAAGCCCGACATGATCTTGCTTATTTCTCGGGGCATCGAGCGGACCGAGGTGCCTTGGGCGGGTGGTCTGGCGGCGGTCCGCAAGCGTCTTGATGAGCTCAACCCGCTCGATCAGGTCAAGGGAACGCGT
>Ga0209344_10001075_pt1 | contig 38605 bp, 34 predicted proteins | sample Cruoilmetagenom6_FD_187293 | JGI IMG/M metagenome (GOLD analysis project Ga0209344, IMG submission 187293) | Oil polluted marine microbial communities from Coal Oil Point, Santa Barbara, California, USA - Santa Barbara Oil Seep Sample 6 (SPAdes)... | ecosystem: Environmental > Aquatic > Marine...
TATGGGACTATATCCATTTCTATGGTATCTTTGTCAAGTACTTTGTACATGGGCTATGGTATTTCTGTTCAGCGACACAAATGTCCGTAGCCCTATCTTTCGATCCAAAAAAAGTCTAAATCACTTCTATAATAGAATTGTTGATTTTTTACAATTCTAGCAGAGTAGTTGTCACTACTTGCCCATTTGCCTTTTTTCATGATAGTGATATAAACACTATCAATATCGATAACGTTAAATTTAATATTATTTACTTCAATTCGATTTTCCGGTATATGGACACACAAAAAATATATTGAATGGGCCAGCTAAGCTCAGCATCAATTTTTGAAGTGTGAAAGTGTTAACTGTCTTAAATAGTTCGATAGTTAGGGTATAGCCTTTTATCCATATGAATTTCTTAAAAAACCGCCAATGAAAATTCTTTGACGGTTTAATTTTAGACATTTACCAACTAAAAATGTCTAAAATATTTAATATGATTTTATTACCCGATAACGGTAAATACTATCATATTTATTAGTGTAATGCCAAAATGGGTACCTCACTATCATAACCAATCTCTTTAATAAGAGGTTTAGTGAATACATTACTAAAAAAGAAATGTTTACGGTTTATGAAAGATACCATATCACTTTCTCTACTCTCTACAAAATTCTGTATACCTTTTCCTAAGTTTTTTTCTATCAGTGTATGAAAGTGGTGCGGGGTTTCACTTAAAATTGATGATAACAATTTTTTGTTGGTCAATTGAGATTCAGTAAGTTCTTTTTTCTTTTCTAGGTGTAAAATGGCAATTTCAGCATTATGCATTTTTGCCACTTCAGTAAGGTATCGAAATTCTGATCTTTTATAGATATCTTTGTAATCAGTTGGAAAAACAATTTCTTTGGGTGAGTTGAAAGAAACGTGCTCAGGGATGGCAAGTACAGGGCATTTTCTAATTTTTTCCATGGCCATTACAGTATTACTGCCAAAAAGAACACCTTTTGATCCAGTAGCCCCTTTCGTACCCATCGCTACCAAATCAATATCATTTTTGTTAATATTATGCCTAATAGCTTCGGATAGATAATTAGATGTCGATTCAGTGTAATAGTTATGCTTAAGGTTTTCTACCTCTAATGCCAGCGTATCTATCAATTTTTCAAACTTCTTTTCAGATTCTTGTTTTGCCTGTTCAAATTCAGCACTGCCTTTTTCAGGAATATTTAAACTATTGGTAGTGTATTTTTCAAAACTGAAAACATTTAAAAAATAGAAATCACAATTTAGTTTTGCATAGAGGTCAATGGTATACCTAATTGCATTAAGTGCGTTTTTTGAAAAATCGGTAGGAATTAAAATACGCATGTTCATATTTGACAGATTTAAATCTTTATTTAAAAATATAGTTCGAAAAGGTAATTTAATATGATAAATATCAGTCTTGTACAGGTAGTATTAAAAAAGGAATTGTGGCGTAAATACTTAGATCCATAATTACAGGTTCATGCAAAAATCGTTCAAAGAATTTCCTTCTATGATATGCCATTGCCAACATGCTAATTTCTCTTTCGACTATAAAATCTTGAATGACACTTGCCTTATCGTTATAATTCCAGATTTCATCATAGCTATGTGGTGTTTTAAGCAGACAGATATTTAATAGGTTTTGGTTTGAAACCTGTTTTGGTGTCATTATTTCTTCTTCATTGATATGGAGAACAGCTATAGATGCGTCTGTAACCGCAGCAATATTCAATAACATAGCTAAGGTGGTCTTGGTGCAGCCCTTTTTATAATCTGTTACGAAAGCAATTTCATTTATTGGCTTAAATGCAATTTCTTTTGGAATAGCCAGAATAGGGCATTTTGTAATTTTATTGGCAATCTTTATGGTATTGCTTCCCATAAACAATTCTTTAGCACCCGTTCTACCTTTATTGCCCAAAACAATGAGGTCAATGTCATAATTATCAATAGTTTTTGAAATTATGTTCAAAAGACTGTCTTTACTTGAAATGGTTTTAAAATTATGTTTGCTATTATTGGTATCCAATACAATTTTGTGCACGGTTTTTGCCAAGTTTTCTTTAGAGTTAATTTCTAACTTCTCCAGTTCTTTTTGCCTTGCGAACAATACATTTTTTGCACTTACTACAATATCATCAAATGCATTTAATATGTAGAAGGTACAAGGTTCTAGTGCAAATATTTGGGAGGCATAAAAAAGTGCATTATAAGCTTCGTTAGAAAAATCTGTTGCGACGAGTATATTTTTGATTTTCATAGTTCTATTGTGGTATTACTAAGAAAGGAACGGTTACGTGAAAACCTATTTTTTTAATGACCGGTTCAATGAACAGACGTTCCAGAAAGGTATGTTTATTTTGAACCATAGCCAGTAGGTTAATTTTTTGCTTCACTTGAAACTCATTAATTGCGGTAATGATTTCGTTACTGGCAACCTCATGAAAGAACCCGTTCTTAGACAAAATATTTGCTAATTGTTTTTTATTTTTTTCTTGAACGGGATTTAAAGAGTGACCGGTAAACACATGCATTACATTAACTTGAGAGATATGCGAATTAACTATCTTTAAAAGCTGTGACAAACTATCTTTATTTAAAAATACTTCAAAATCATTTGGAAACAATATTTGTTCTGGAACCTCATATTCAAAACCAGATGGAATAGCCAAAACAGGGCATTTGGTATTTTTTATTACATGTACAGTGTTTGTACCCAATAGTATTTCTTTTGCGCCCGTAGCACCTTGCGTGCCCATAATAACGATTTCTATTTTTTCTGCCTCTACGGTTCTGGTAACTTCACTTGAAAGCACGTTTAGAGCAGAATGTGTAATGAACGTATGTAAAGGATTGTTGAATTCGCTTTTTAGTTGTCCCTTTAAATTTTCAAGGTTGTCTTGAGAATTTTGTTGAGCAATATCACCAAGCCCTATTTGTGCAGGACTGCCCATTAAGTATTCTGTATGGTACACAGGTGGCATATAACTGTTCAAAAGATAAAAAGTACATTTTAAATCTTTGTACAATATAAGTGCGTATCGAATGGCCGTTAATGAGTTTTCAGAGAAATCGGTAGGAATTAAAATACGTGTCATAATACTTTATTTTGATGCGATAAAATTAATCACAGTAGATTTTAGATAGTATGATATTCGTCATTATCAATGATTTTTTAAATGGTTATTATTAGGTATAAAATTCAGATCAATGAAAAAAAAATTCAAAAAAAATATAAGATCTAGAACGCCTACATTGGTTTATTTTTTTGCAACTTGGTGTATGCCCTGTCAATCAATGAGACCAATAGTTGAAAAAGTAAAAGAAGAAATGGGTGAAGTAATCAATAGTCTTGAAATTGATGTGGAAATTAAACAGGGAATTGTAAAAAAGTATAAGATTAAGGGTGTACCGACCTTGATATTGTTTAAGAACGGAACACCTCTTTGGAGACACACAGGTGTAATGCCTTCTGAAGACATTAGAACGGCCATTAAAGAGTATATTTGAGATTTTACAGAAGTAATGGAATATTCAAAATTATTCATGAATAACCAAAAATGGAACTTTTGTATGATAGCTTATTCTTTCAACTGTGGGTCTAAATAGAATTCGTTCTAGAAAGTTGAGGTTTTTAGCTACCATTATAAGCATATCTAAATTTCTACTTTCGGTAAAACACTGAACAGATTCATCTATTTTTTTTCCGGTTATATTATGAAAGCTGCATACACCATCCTTGAAAAAGTCTACTAATAAATTTTTGATCTTAGTTTGATTCTGACTTAATTTTTCATCTTTACCAGATATGTATAATAATCGTAAGGCAGCTCTTTTAAGTAAGATAATATCTTTTATCGTTTCTAAAATTTTAATATCATAGGCTAAATTTAAATCGGTAGGAAAACCAATTTCTTCCACCTTTTCATAAATAGTATCTTCAGGAACAGCTAATAACGTGCAAGGTACTTTTGTAATAACATTACCGGTATTGCTACCTATTGAAACCGCTTTAAGTCCAGTAGCACCTTTTGTACCCATAATAATTAGTTCAATATTTTTATCTTTTACTTCTTCTTTTAATTTATCGGTTAAAAAACCATAAATAGCTTGTGTTCTAAAATTATGCTTAGGATTCAAGGGTAATTTTTCAATTTTTTTTACGAGTAATTGAAGCTTTGCTCTACTTTCTGTCAGTATGGTTTCCTCTAAAATATCAGGAGACACATACATGGCAGCTTCACCACTGGCATTGGTGTTAATAGAATTTACATGAACTATATGAAAGGTACAGTGTGTCTTTTTAAAAAAAGAAATACCATATATCAATGCATTCCAGGCATTATTAGAAAAATCTGTAGGTATTAATATATTTTTCATGGTTATAGTTTAAATATTTAAAAATAGGTTACTATTGGGGTAAAAATATAACCGGAATTTTAGAATGGAACGCAATTTTGTTCACGACAGATTCTCCTATTATTTTTTCCCAAAAAGTATGTTGATGGCGTATAATACCTAAAATTCCAGAATTGTTTTGTTCTGTATATTGGTTAATACTTTTAGATATATTGAAATCGAAGGGTATGTTGGTAAATTTATAATCTTGTTCAGATAATCTTTCTTTAAGAGCATACTTATGCGATTCTTGATTTTCGTTCAAATTAAATTCTATAGCGACATGAATTATTTCAATAGATGCTTTCCATAGTATAGATAAATCCAGAATTGGCTCTAGGGCACTTTTCTTGTACGGTGATGTAAAATCTGTCGCAAAAAATATAGAATCCAATCTTTGAAAATTATACCCTGTGGGTACTGTAAGGATTGGCGTATGCTTTATGGTTTTCAATACTTTTACAGTGTTGCTTCCTAAGAAAACTTCTTTGGCACCCGTAGCACCTTGGGTACCCATTATTAAGATATCTATATCATTATCGTTAATTACAGTCTCTACTGCATTCTCCAAGTTTCCAGATTTTGATAAACTTGTAAATTGATGATTAGGGTTCTTGTGGTTATTTTCTAAATATGATAAAGTCTCTTTTATTTCTTTTTTAGAATATTTAGAAAGCGAATCATAAATTGCACCTAGCCGTTGTTGACTTTTAGACCCCATTAGGTTTAATGCAGAAGGTTCAAAAGCATGTAACAAATAAAAATGACAATCTACTTTTGCATACAATTTTAATGCAGTAAAAATGGCGTTCCAAGCATTTTCCGAAAAATCTGTTGTTATCAATATCTTTTTCATATCAGTATCTTTTTATTTAATTAGCGAGGTAGGTTCTGCATGACCAAAAATGGTATCGTAGGCGAAAGGCCTATTTCATCGATAGTTGATTTGTAAAGCATATCTTCTAAAAAAGAGTGGCGAGAATTTACCATTACCAACAAATCCATATCATTTTCTTTAATGTATGTCATAATTGCTGTCGCTCTGTTGTCAACACCCGTTCTTACGAAAGATAGCCTAGCATGTGGCAAAGATTCTTCTAAGAATTTTTTGTTATCTAATTGCCTTAGGCTTAAATCATCAAAATCAGAAATGTATAGGCTCCGAACTTCAGCCTTAAATTCACCGGCCAGAATATCCAGCAGTTTTAATTCTCTTCTTTTATAGGGAATCATATAGTTGCTCGGGAAGAGTATTTTCTTGGGTTGGTTATAACTATACTGATCAGGTACAGCCAAAACTGGACATTTTACATATTTAAAAACCTGTACGGTATTACTGCCAAATGTAATTTTAGAACTAGCAGTTTTACCTTTGGTTCCCATTATAATAAGGTCGATATTTTTAGAATTGGCAAAATTATTAATGGCATCGACCAAAGATTCAAAAGAAGATATGGCTTCGTATTTATGTAGCGGATTATGTGTTTTTGTCTGAATATCTGTCACTAGCATGTTCAGTTTATTCCCAGAAACATCGGCAATAATTTTCTTTTGTTTATCAAAGGTATCGTTGTCCAAATTATGATAGGGTCCATAAACTTCATCTGCATAGGCATGTACAAAGTAAAAATGGGCACGCTCACATTTAAATATGTTAAGGGCATATGAAATGGCGTGATCAGCATTCTTTGAGAAGTCTGTAGGTATAAGAATGTGTTTCATGGTTTTTCTTTTATTGATGTTTTAAAAGTATTGGAGTGTAAAAAAAAATCCTATGATAAATATCATGAGCTACACATGAATAAATCTTCATAATTGGTTTAAATATTAAATAGTAAGTGCTTTACCTTAAAATTTGATGCAATTTCTTAGTCCGTAAAATTGTTTGTAATACAAGAAAAAGAAGTGGTTTTTAAATGTTGAGTTATTAAAGCATTTTTAAAAAAAATAAGATTTTGTAAGACTGATATTGGTCATAGTAATTTCTTTTTCCGCAAATTACTTTAGTAGAACATTTTAAAACTTAAAAATTATGAAAAGAATACTAGTCTTATGGGTAATGTCTTTAACGTTGACTATGCCCATTTCTGCACAAATTTTAAATAATATTGACGAAATCGCTCCTTTTAGCGAGGGTTTAGCAGCGGTTCGTAAAGATAACCAATGGGGTTTCATTAACGAAGAGGGCAATATGGTCATTGAATTTAGAGATGATATTTATACAAGTTCAAAGGTCGATGCATCCAAAACAGGTGTTTTGAATGTAAAGTACCCAATGTTCAATGAGGGGTTATGCCTAATAAAAAGCACTGTAGAAGACGGTGTACCTGCATTTGGGTTTATAGATATATCTGGTAAGGTCGTTATTGAACCACAATTATTAAATGTATTGCCTTTTAAGAATGGTTTTACCACTGCGGTACTTTTTGATAAAAGCTTTAAAGGTGAAAACGAATTTAAACTAAAGATATACGAGTATAAATTTTTTGATGTTCGTGTAAGTGCTACAGGAGAGATTACCGATTATTTTGAAAAAAGAGACCACATACAAATGACTAAAAAACGGTACCAAATGCCAGAAATAGGTGCTAAGATTTTAAATAAGAATTTGGTAGCTATCCATAAAGCTGGTCAAGGGTGGACTATTGATAAATTAGATACACAAAACTGATCGATCATGAAAAGATTAAAAGACAAAGTAGCTGTAATAACAGGTGGTACGGGCGGTATAGGTTTGGCTACGGCAAAACTATTCTTAGAACAAGGAGCAAAAGTAGTTTTAGTCGATAATAGCTTGGACGCAATAGAAAAAGCACGAGTTGATCTTAATAACGATAACGTCTCTTATTTTCAAGCCGACGTTTCTAAAAAACAGGAAACCATTAAATTTTTAAATCACGCTTTGGAAACCTTTGGAAAAATTGATGTTTTTTTTGCCAATGCTGGTATAGAGGGTACTTCAAGCCCTATTACAGCGTATCCTGAAGAAATTTTAGACAAAGTAATAGCAGTAAATTTAAAAGGTGTTTGGTTAGGTTGCCAATATGTAATTCCAAAAATGGAGGAAGGGGGTAGTGTTATTATAACATCTTCCGTGGCGGGTTTAAAAGGATTTAATGGTCTAGGGGCTTATGTAGCAACTAAGCATGCCGTGGTTGGTGTAATGCGTGTTGCAGCAGCAGAAAATGCAGCTAGAAAAATTCGAGTTAATACCATTCATCCTGGTCCGGTAGATAATGATATGATGCAAAGAATAGAAAACGATATGGCACCAGATAGTCCAAATGTTGTTAAAGACGGTTTTACAGCTTCTGTACCTTTTGGCCGTTATGCTTCTTCTAAAGAGGTAGGTGAACTTGCTTTATTTTTAGCTTCTGATGAAAGTAAATACATTACAGGCTGTACACATCTTATTGATGGGGGAATGTTAAATGCATAGTTAACCGTTTTATGGTTTCTTTTCTAAAACTTGATATTATAAATGAAAACATTTATACTATCAAGTTTTATTTTTGAAAACTGTACCTTAGAAAATAAATTAGCATTCATGATTATTCATAATTTAGGAGAGCAAAATTCAATTCTTAATCGGTTCATTTCAGAAATACGTAGCTCACAGATTCAAAAAGATTCTATGCGTTTTCGTAGGAATATAGAGCGGATAGGAGAGGTACTAGGTTATGAGTTCAGTAAAAAACTTTCATACATTTCTAAAAATATTGATACTCCACTAGGTGTAAAATTTATGAATTTAAGTCAAGATCAGGTAGTTATATGTTCTATTTTAAGAGCTGGTTTACCATTACACCAAGGACTTTTAAACTATTTTGATACTGCCGAAAACGGATTCATCTCTGCCTATCGTAAACACGAAAAGGAAGAAGATGATTTTGAAGTCATCGTCAATTATTTTGCAGCCCCAGCGTTAGATGAAAAAATTTTGGTACTTACCGACCCTATGTTGGCTACAGGTAAAACTTTAGAAAATGTACAAGAGGGATTAAATGAGTATGGAACACCAAAACAAATTCATATTGTTTCGGTCATTGGAGCTAAAGCAGGTATAGATTATATTAAAGATATTTTCCCGGAAAACACACATTTATGGATTGCGGCAATAGACCCAGAATTGAATTCACGCGGTTATATTATTCCAGGTATCGGTGACGCTGGTGATTTGGCGTATGGCCAAAAGCTATAATTGTTTATTTTTCTTAGAACGTTTTATTCCTTTTACAAATTCATACCATAGTACAGAGACGGCGCCTATAAGTATTGTTATACCTAATTGAGGTATAGATAAACTTTCAAACTCAAAAAAGCGGGTTAATACTGGTATGTACAGTAATGCTAGTGAAAGTATGATGGTAAGACCTATAATTAACGGCACTAAATTATTCTTGTATTTTAAGGTAGTGAATATGGAATAATAAAAAGAACGATTTACCAGAGTCAAAAAGATATTGGCTACAATTAACACCATGAATACCATGGTACGTGTAGTATTTTCAGAGTACCCAACAGACACCGAGTATTGATAAGCTATCAATGCACCAATAGTTATAACTAAGCCTTGTATAACGCTGTTAATTAGTTCTTTATAGTTAAAGAAAGTAGTTGAAAAAGGTCTAGGTTTTTTAATCATTAAATTTTTCTCCATGGGCTCATTTTCAAAGATGATAGAGCAGGTAGGTCCCATAATCAATTCTAAAATAATAACATGTGAGGGCGAGAATATATTCGGATATACCCAACGTAGCGCTAGCGGAATAAATACAGTAAGAATGATAGGAATGTGAATAGAAATGATATACTGAATTGCCTTTTTTAAGTTGGTATATATTTTTCTGCCCATGGCAACGGCATCAACCATTCTAGATAGGTCATCATCAACTAAAATAAGAGAAGCAGCTTCTTTAGCAATTTCAGTACCTTTTTTACCCATGGCAATACCAATGTGCGATGCTTTTAAAGCCGGACCATCATTAACTCCATCGCCCGTCATTGCAACAACTTCGTTGTTTTTCTTTAACGCATTAACAATTCTTAGTTTCGCATCGGGGAACATTCTTGAAAAAACATTGATATGTTTTACTTTTTCTTGTAATTCAGCATCTGTAAGTTTCATTAATTCATCACCGGAAATACATTTTTTATACCCTTTGAAATCAATTTGTTTGGCGATTGCCATAGCGGTATTGGCATTGTCGCCAGTAACCAGTTTTACTTTTATGCCTGCGTGATCAAAATCTTTAAGAACTTGCGGAATGTTCTCTTTTGGAGGGTCGTAGAAAGCGATAATTCCTTTAAATTCAAATTTAAAATCTTGTTGCAGTTCTGGATAGTTATCTCCATTAAAAATTGCCTTGCCCACGGCAAGCATTCTAAACCCATCTTTCCCTAATTCGGTAAGTATATTTTGAATACTTTCAATTTCAGATCTGGTGAGCTTAGAAACGGCTATTATTGCTTCAGGAGCTCCTTTACCAGCAATGATTTGGTTGCCGCCGATATTTTGAAAGACATGGGTCATCATTGGCGGTTTACCACCTAATGGATATTCATGGACCATTTTAAAATCAGGGCGTTCGTCATTATCGATTAACTTTCCATACCAATTATGTATGGCAATTTCCATTGGATCAAAGGGTATGGGTTCACTTGCCCACATAGAAGTTGCTATAAGCTCTATTTCGTTGGCACCAATTTTATCTTGAGTATTTACAATGGTTCCAGTCTTTAGTGTGAATAATTTTGCCAAAGCCATTTTGTTCTGTGTAATAGTGCCAGTTTTATCAGTACAAATAACAGTAGCGCTACCTAAGGTTTCAACAGTTTTCATCTGTTTTACTACAATACCCATTTTCATTAATCGCCATGCTCCTAAAGCCATGAAAGTGGTAAATGCGACAGGTATTTCTTCTGGTAGAATACTCATGGCAAGGGTTAATGCTTTTAACAAGCTATCTAGAACAATACCAGAACGCATATAATTAATACCCCAAACGAACAGAAATATGACGCCTCCCCAAATGGACATCAATTTCACGAAGTTGAAGATCTTTAATTCTAGAGGTGTTTTTTCTTCGGTAATATCTTCAAGACTTTTTCCTATTTTTCCGAGTTTGGTCAAGTTTCCAATAGCGGTAATCTGGGCAATGGCTAATCCGCTAGCAACGGTACTTCCTGTGAAAATTAAATTATCTGTACTTGTAGCACCTTTATATACAGAAAGAGACTCTCCGGTTAAAATAGATTCATTAACAGAAAAATCATTTGAATGTACAATAATACCATCGGCAGAAATGGTAGTGCCCTCTTCGACCATTAGGTAATCGCCAATAACAATACTTTGGCTATCAATTTCAATAATCTCGGCATTACGTATGACCTTGCTTTTAGGGTGTGTAAGATTTTTAAGATTTTCTAAAGCTTTTCTGCTGCGTGAATCCTGATATAATGATATAGATCCGACAAGAACAATGGCTGTTGCCAAGAAAACGCCGTCATCCCAATTACCTGTTATAAAATATATAGACGAAGCCATAAGCAACAATATAACCATGGGCTCTTTAGCAATGCTTTTAAGGGCATCTAAAAAGCTATTCTCTTTCTTATAATTAAACGAATTTAAGCCATGTTCTTTTTTAGATGCCTCAACCTCTTGGTCGGTGAGACCGGTAATTCCGAAATCTTTAGGATTGATCATGGGCTAGTTTTATTTAATTTAAAAATTAAGAAGTACTAAAGTATCTGAAATCTTTAGGTAACTCACTGACATTTATCATATGAATTACGCCTATAAGTTTGCAATTTTATGATGTAATAATCTTAAAAGTAACATATTATGGAAACCGCTATGCATGATGTAAAAATAATAATGAAAGAAACGTATTCTAAGCTAGTTAGCTATAAACGTAAAGAGAATAGGGAATCTTTTAATAAGGAGCTGTTAAAAGTGTTGCCTAAAATATATCGCTACGTATCTAAAAGGTTGAATAGGGCCGTTGCAAACGGAAAGTTGAATAAAGGTATGTTCGACCCCAGTGATTTTACCGATCAATTGTTTATTGAGGTTTATGATAACATAGATGACATTAAGAGTGAAAATGAGCTTCATGTATTTTTGTTCAAAAAGGTAGACGAGTTGTTAGAAGAAAGTTTGGTAGAAGAGGAGTTTGATCATGTTTTCTTTGACAACATCGATAGTTATTCTAAACTCGAGTGGGATGCGATGGAAGAAAACTATACCCAAGATGGTGATGGCGATTTCTTACTCTTAGAAGAACTTGATGATAGTTCTTTGGATAAAAGTAATTATACTTTAGATCATGTTTTTATTACCGATGAAGAGAAGCAATTGGCAGATAAACTTGATGCTTCCTTAGATAAGCAACGAATATATAAACACATACAATTGGTTTTAGATAAAATGAACTTACCTATGAGAACAGTTTTTGAACTATTTACCAATGAAGGGTTGACAACTAAAGAAATAGCGGACATTCGTAAAACCACGCATGCTCAAGTAGAAGAATTGTTGGCTTCGGCAAGGCAACTACTAAAAAGAAGTTTTGAGAAAAGATTTCTTATCGATAGTAATTAGAAAATAAAAGTGCTTTCAAATTTGAGAGCATTTTTAATATCATGTAAAAACCATGGTTTTAAGTAATACGTAGTTTTCCCATTAATTCCCGAATGTTTATACGAAAAACAATAGGGGTCTCTTCAGCATTGATTTTAGCAGAAAACTCACTAATGTACTTTGGGTGTTCGCCGTAATTATCTGTAATTACTTTTTTTACTCCATCAGAAAATTCATGAAGCATATGTTTCGCATCAATTCTAGAAAGTTCTTCGTAGGTCCCCTGAGCCAAGACAGATTTCCAGTTGGAAATTGAAGCTATTTCGTCTACAGCTAAACACACTATAATATTATTTCTCATTTCCTGAATTTTATGTCCTTCAGATGAATAACTTACTATTGTGTTAGTATCTGAATTGTAGGAATACGTTATAGGAACAATATGAGGGCTTCCTGCAGAAATATAAGCTAATCTACCTATGTAGTTCTGCTTTAGCAATGCTTTACATTCTTGTTGACTTAAATTTCTTCTCATAATCTTTCCTGTTTAATGATTTTTAAATGTAGGTATCATAGAAATCAATACATATGATATTGGTCAGTGGAAAGTAAACCAGGTTCTCAACGAATTCTAGTTCATATCCAACGAATACTAAAAGGTGCCAGAAATACTTGTAGTTCACAGTTAGATTTGACTTTAAATAGTAATAATCTAAAACTACGATCATGAAACTACTGTACACTTTTTTACTTTGCATCACCTGTTTTACAGGCTTCTCTCAAGACACGGAAAGTCCGTATTTACTGGTCTCCGCAGAAAATGCCGTTATACCATTAAAATCTTCAAATACAGAAGCTACCATTGCGGGTACCATTGCCCATGTTCGGGTAACGCAAGTATATCAAAATAAAGGAGCATTGCCCATTGAAGCAAAATATGTATTTCCGCTTTCTACGCAAGCGGCAGTTCATAAAATGCATATGATTATCGATGAGCGACTCGTTGTTGCCAAAATATTTGAAAAACAAGAAGCCCAAAAAGTGTATGATGCTGCTTTGGAAGAAGGTAAACGAGCAGCGAAGTTAGATCAAGAAAGACCGAATGTTTTTCAAATGAACGTAGGTAATATTATGCCTGGCGATGAAATAACGATTGACATTTATTACACGGAAATTCTGGTTCCGGTAAACGGAGAATATCAATTTGTGGCGCCAGCGGTTGTTGGTCCACGGTTTACGGGAGAAAGTACTACAAGCGAAGAGAATTTCCATATGCCATATACGGCGAAAGGCATAGCCGATAGTTTTAATTTTGATATGTCGGTAACCTTAAATGCGGGTATGATTATACAGCATATTAATAGTACCAGCCATAGAGTGACCATAAATCACCCTGATGCTAAAACAGCGGAAGTCTTTTTATCCGAAGGAAATGAGAATCCGTCGAACCGAGATTTTATACTGAAATACAATCTGCGAGGCAACAAGATACAAACAGGTATGTTGCTGTTTGAAGGGGAAGAAGAGAAATTCTTTACCTATCAAATGGAACCAAATAAGAATGTGGTTGTAGAAGATATTGCTGCAAGAGAATACTTGTTCATCGTAGACGTATCGGGGTCTATGAACGGTTATCCTTTAGAAGTTTCAAGAAAGTTGATGCGAAATCTATTGTGTAATCTAAGAATGAGCGACACTTTCAATGTGCAGTTATTCGCTTCTAGTTCAACAATTTTTAATCCCACACCGGTAGAATCGACCGAGCAGAATATTGAAGCAGCTATTAGGTTTTTATCCGAAGGTCAAGGCGGTGGTGGAACGCAGTTGCTAAGTGCATTGCATGAAGCCTATAAACTACCACGAAAAGAAATGAACGTTGCCAGGTCTATGGTGATAATTACCGACGGATATATAAGTGTAGAAAAAGAAGCCTTTGAACTAATTGGTAACAATTTAGATGAAGCCAATGTATTCACATTCGGCATAGGCTCAAGCGTTAACAGGTATTTAATAGAAGGCATGGCTAAGGTTTCCAACAGTGAATCTTTCATCGCAACGACATCGGAAGAAGCTGTAGAAGTAGCGGAAGACTTTGCAAAATATATAGCAATACCCTTGTTGACCAGAGTAAAAATAGAATCGAAAGGATTTGATATGTATGACCTTGCTCAAAAAAGTATACCAGATGTATTTGCCGCTAGACCGGTGGTTATTCATGGAAAATACAGAGGCAAGGCAGAAGGGAAAATTATCGTAACCGGTTATCAAGGCAAAAAGCGATTCAGACAAGTGTATAATGTAGCTGAGGGTCAATTAAGCAAGCAGAACAAAGCATTGGGTTATTTATGGGCTAGAAAGAAAATAGCTGAGTTAGATGATTATAACAACTTGTTCAATGAAGACGTAAAGGATGAGGTAGTTGCCTTAGGATTAAAATACAACTTGTTAACCAATTATACCTCTTTTGTAGCGGTAGATGAGGCCGTAGTAAATGAAGATGGCACTTTGATTAAAATGAAGCAACTGTTGCCAATGCCTAATAATGTAAACAACTCTGCAGTAGGTGCAGAAGCTGAGGTCAAAGAGATAAGTAAATTCAAACGCTCTTTCGCCATAGATTTTGAAGACGAAATAGCGAAGAATGTAAAAAGACAATTGACGATGGAATTTAAAGCGATGTATAGCAAACTGGTAACAGATTACTTGGAAAAGAATGAAAGCCTACGCATCAAATTCAATGCCAAAGGCAAGGTTATAAGTGTGGAGAAATTGGAAGATGGTAGCTGGATCATTGATAAAAGTATGCAGGTAGAATTTGAGAAAATCAATTTAAAATCCGTTAAAAAAGAAATCACATTAACATTGAAAAAATAGGTAGTTAGTTTTGGTTAGTTGGTTCTCCGAAAGGAGAAGAAAACCTATAAGATGTGTATCATTTTGCAGGTTTTTCTTTTGCAATAAATTGAAGAATGAACATTTGTAACCTGAATAAATACGCCATGTTCAACGAATTCTAGATGAGGCGCTACGAATACTAGAACACCCTCATAAAAGCCCTGTCTCTGTTGTAATTTAGTAGTGTAGAAACATAACAACTAAAAATAATATTATGAAAAAATTCATTCTTTTAGCCTTCATATTCAGCATTTGTATTACCAATGCACAAGAGTTTAAATTGACCGATAGCTATGATATCACGAATCAGAGAAGTAGTGGTCAAGAAGAGGAAGATACGTGGTTGGTAGATGTAATCGTATCAAACAATCCAGAGAGTCATGTAGCAACATTATCTATCTCAGATTTCGGTTTGTTAGACGAAATACGAATCTCAGTGTTAAGTGATCCAAATCTAGAGGATATCAATGAAATTTTAAAAGTAACACTAGAGCATAACGCTTGCTGTTCAAGCACAGAAGAGTTCTATTATTTGGTTACCAATGACAATGATTATATCACATTGCCAAGTATAAAAAATGAGTATGCCTACGAACCTATTTCAGATATACACTACATTTTTCCTAATCAGTCTTTTGGCAAAGAAGGAACCATTCTAAGAGCTGCATTACAATACACAGAAGCATATACCATAAAAGATATTAAAGTGTTGAGAAGCATTGTCTGGAACGACGATGATTTTGATACTGAAGACGCTATAACAGCAATTGATTATTAATAACCCTTAAAATTTAGAATTATGAAGAATTTAAAGAAAAGTGCCTTATTCCTATGCTTATTTGCATTTGTAAACATCTTCGCACAGAGCGTAGAACAAGTAGATTTTGAAGTGATGGACAAAGAAATTCCTGCTGAAGAATTAACCTATGAGTACTTATTGGTTCACAAAGTATTTCTTCGTGAAAAGCCATCTGTACGCAGTAAAAAAGTAACGTTACTTAATATTGGCACTAAAATGGTTTTGTGGGAAAAGAGCCTTTATGCCAAAGAGATTGATGGAATAAAAAGTCACTGGTACAGAGTAACCACAGGTAATGAAACCGGCTGGGTGTGGGGCGGAATGATCGCTCAGAAATCTTTTGGAAGTATTGCGGACAACCAAGTGAAGTTTGTGTACGGTTATGAAAGTAGCGCTAAAAATGAAGCCGGAGTAACAGAAATTAAATACCAGTTACGTGCATTTAAAAACGGTCAACAATTAGATAAAATAGTGTTGGATAGTTTGTCTGTAATTCCTGTTCATATTGAAAACCACGGTAGTTTAGGTTTGTTCAATGTAGAAGATGTAATTACGGTAGATTTAGCCGATGCAGATACCGGTTACCAAGTAGGTAAGAGCTACTTGTTTTGGAACAATGGTAGATTCAAAAAGGTAGCTAGTTTAATTGACTACGCAGATAACAATTATTTAAAGACGGAGTCATTTATTTTTCCATCGGATATGCAAGGTGTTAAGAGTACTATTTTGTTGAAAACGACCATTACAAAAAACATCAAAACATTGGATGATGCTTTTGCACAGAACAACGTAGAATTCATTACCACTCCGTATGTGTGGAACGGGTCTAAGTTGACCAAAAAAGAAGAAGTTCGTGAAATCAAAGATAATGCTGTGGTAAGTATAGACTTTTAAACAAAGCAATGATGAACAAGTTTTTAATTATGGTATTGGTTAGTGTGCTAATGCTTGGTAGTAAGAAGCCGTTTTCGCAACAGTCGGGAACGGCACTTGCCTCACCTATCAAAAAAGAAACGGTACAGGAATCCATTGTTTTCATTGCTGGTTTAGATGAAGGTGATAACACCTATTATAACAATGCCAAGCAATATTTTGAAAATCAAGGATTGCCTATTGTTGATAGTTTATATACAATTGACGATATCGTCAATTATTTAAATAGAGCAGGCGAGAATCAAGTTCGTTTCAACGAAATTCATATTGTAAGTCATAGTAATGCCTGGTTGGGCATGTCTTTGAAAACAACCAGAACAGGAAAAAGAATTACGGTAAAGACCTTACAAAATTTAGCTAAAGAACATGCCATAGAAACCATGTGTGATTATATAACTAGTAATTCTAAAATCATCTTTCATTCTTGCGGATTGGGAGAAAATCAGCCTCTTCTTCAAGAATTAAAAAATACGTTTAAAGCAGGGCAGGTAGTTGCTTCATCCTATTTCAATGTATTTGGTGGTAAATATGCAGGTCATTATTTAGCAAAACCCTATTACGGTTATTACCCAACGGCAGAATCTTTAGGTCCGGCGCACATATCCAAAGAGTTCAAGGAAACCTATCCAGAAGTCAATATCGATTGGTTTACTGCCATAAAAACAAGAAAGGAATCTTCCTTTGGTAAAGCCTATAGTTTCAAATTCAATATTCCGGTAGATTGGGAATTCACTTTTGATTCCGTCAGCGATATACCTACATTACTGAACAAAGAAGCAATAATGGATTGGATTTCAGAATCTCCAGAAATGGCTGAGGTTTTGTTTAAGTTGAATATCCCAATAGAAAAGTTCCGTTGGAGAAGTACTGTCCAGGGAAATAAACTGATCATAAAAGGAAAAACAACCGTTCTCTGTGTATTGGCACCTATTTTACAATCTAACAATGTAAATGAATACCAAAATATTACTTTTAATGACCCCTTGTTATATCAAATATTATAGTCATAACAACGTTATAAATTACCTAAACTAGCTGCTACATTTGAATCTGATTATTAAATACATCGTACTGGTACTTTGTTTCTTAGGAACAATGCATCTCGCTGCACAAAATAGTCAGGTTAGGGCATATACTATAGCGGATGGTCTACCCCAATCTCAAGTATATGATGTACTGCAAGATGAAATGGGCTACTTGTGGTTAGGCACCCAAGGTGGTGGACTCGCAAATTTTGATGGTGAAAATTTTGAGGTTTGGAACGAAGGTGATGGTTTGCTTTCCAATTATATCGATGCCCTTTATACCGAGAACGATTCTCTTTTTATAGGAACCAGAAAAGGACTTTCTATAAAAGTAAAGAAGAACTTTGTAAATTATAATTCTCCGCAAATACTACAATTCTATAAGGCTAAAAATGTATTGTACTTAGGAACTAAAAAAGGATTGTATAGCTATACCAAGAATAGTAAAATAAGCAAGGTTAGCATAAATGCAGAAATAGATGCCAGCGAAATCAATTCCATACTTTTTGATGGAAATTACTATTGGCTAGCTACGAATAATGGCTTGTGGAAGCTTAATGAATTGAGCGAATCAGCCACGGAAAAAACAAAAATTGAAGTAAATAACTTTAAGAGCGTTATTCAGCATAATAACCAAATATTGGCTGCCACTTTTGATGATGGTATTTTTATAATGGACAGAGAGAATACAGCTGATCGGTTTCTAATGCCAGAACCTACTCGTGTAAATTCCATGTCCATTCATAATACGAATGAGTTATGGATAGCTACTGATAATGATGGTATTACGGTGGTGGAAACCGATAAATTCTCAGAACTTAAACGACTAAAAAAATCTGGAGGATTGGCGACTCCGCATATTCGTAAAATCATAAGTGATGACAATGGAAATCTGTGGATTGCGACTTCTGGTGGCGGACTCTATAAATACTTTCAAAACAATTTTAAACACTACGACCAAAAAACTGGCTTAAAAGGAAATCGGGTGTATGCGGTACATAATGCACCAGACGGATTGTGGTTGTCAACATCGGAAGCAGGGTTAACAAAAATAGATTCATCGGGAATACATCCATTACCTAATGAAAGCACTTTTTTTGATGTAAAGATTAAGACGATTACAAGTGATAAAAAAGGAAATATTTGGGCAGGCTCTGATAATAGAGGGCTTTTATTTTGTGAAACCAAAATGGTAGATAGTTTGGTGTTTTCGTCAAGCGAAACCTTCTTAATACAAATAGATACTGTTTCCATAAAAAGAACTACCAATCATATTATAGATGAAAGCAAAGGCTTTCCTTCAGATTGGGTGCGTACCATAATTGCAGAAGATGATTTTATGTGGGCAGCCACTTATGCATATGGTATTGTAAAATTCAATTATTACCCAGATGATGACAGTCTCGTGGTAAGAAAAACTTTTTCTAAGCGACATGGCATTACAGACATGCTCATAAAGAGCATGGTAAAAGCACCCGATGGTAAACTATGGTATGCTACGCAAAAAGGGTATTTAGGCTATATTGAAAACAATAAGGTGACCAGTGTAGAAACAGGCTTGGAACAACAAACCGCAATCGGTACCATTTTGTTCCATGATAATACTATGTATTTGGGTACATCTGGCAAGGGAATTTGGTATGCCAACAGTACAAATCCTGTAAATTTTCAGCAATTAAAAGGCAGTAAAAATCTATCTTCAAATAATATATATCAACTCATATTTGATAATCAAGGCTTTCTGTGGGCAGGTTCTGAACGTGGCGTAGATAAGATAGAACTAAATGCAGACAACGAAATTTTAGACGTTTATCATTTTGGCAGAAACGACGGGTTTTTAGGTATCGAAACCTGCTTAAATGCTGTTGATAAAGATGATAATGGCAATATTTGGTTTGGAGCTATTTATGGGTTGACAAAGCATATGCCTAGTGAGGGTAAAAAAACATCGGCACCGCCAACACTGTACTTTACTGGAGTAGAGGAACGTTACAAAAATATAGACTCCTTGGTGCTAAAAGATTGGACGAATAGTAAAAAAGTACTACAGTTAACTCCCGATCAAACCCAACTTGGCTTTTCATTCAGAACAGTAGATGTAGACCACCCCAATGAAGTGGAATACAGAACAAAATTAGATGATACCGAGTGGAGCCCGTGGGTAAAGGAAAACAAACAAAATTTTGCAGGACTAGCCTATGGTGCGCATACCTTTTTTGCACAATCTAGAAATTACAGGTGGCAAGAAAGTGAACCTATTACATTCAGCTTTTTTATTGATAGTCCGTTGTATAAAAAAGATTGGTTTCAATGGACGGTGCTGGCGTTGGCAATTGCAATAGTATTTGCAATTGGCTGGTTTTATATCCGTAAGATTAAAGCGAGAAATAAAGCAGAACAAGAGCGATTAAAAACTCAGAATTATCTGTTGACCTTAGAGCAAAAAGCTTTGCAATTACAGATGAATCCGCATTTTATTTTTAATGTTTTGAATGGGGTAAAAGCAATGGCAGGCACCAAGCCGGAGAAGATGGATGTTACCATTAATAGCTTTGCCATATTGCTACGAGAAACCTTACAGAATTCTAGAAAGGAACATATTTATCTAGACCAAGAAATAAAGGCACTGAGGCATTATATAGAAGTAGAGCAGTTGATGGCGCAGAAAACTTTTGAATATAATATTGATGTGACCACTGATCCGGATGCCGAGGAGATATTGATTCCGCCCATGCTGATTCAGCCTTTTGTTGAAAATGCCATTAGACATGGTATTCTGAAAGGAGACAAGGCGGGGAAACTAGAAATAGGCTTCACGACCACTGAAACACATTTACAATGTAATATTATTGATAACGGATTGGGTATTTTTAAATCGCAAAGCGAAAAGCCAAAAACAGACCATCAATCTATGGCGTTGACGGTAACCAAAGAGCGTTTGGAATCTATTTCAGGAGCAAATACTTTGCATATCAGCGAAATTAAAAATGAAGACGGTAGTATTGACGGTACCAAGATTAGCTTTAAAATACCATTACTAACAGATTACTAAAAGACCTATGCATACAGCGATTATAGTAGAAGATATGATTGACGCCTTAACCCTTTTAAAACGGGAAATTGAGACGCAACACCCAGATATTGAAATTATCGCAACGGCACAGAGTGTAGTAGAAGCCGCTAAGGTGCTACGTAAAAATCAGCCGGACATTCTATTTTTGGATATTATGCTAGGTGACGGTACAGGCTTCGATATTCTGGAAATTTTCCCCAACTTAAAATCGAAAATCATATTCGTAACGGCTAGTGATGAATTCGCGATAAGAGCCTTCAAATTCGCCGCCATAGATTACGTGCTGAAACCTTATGCCAACGAAGATTTAAGCATGGCAATAGCTAGGGCAAAAGAGCAGTTGCAGCCTAATAAAGAACGTTTGCAGATTTTAAAAGAAACCATTGAGGCACCGGAGAAAAAACCAAATAAGATATCGTTACATACGCTAGACCAAATTATCATTGTTAGTTTAGATGATATTATCAGGTGCGAGTCCGACAGTAATAACACCATTTTTCACCTTCAAGATAAACGCAAGATTTTCGTAACAAAGACCTTAAAATACTTTGCCGATTTATTAAGCAGTCACGATTTTGTACGTGTACACCAAAGTCACTTGGTCAACCTGCAATGTATTAGTGCCTATATCAAAACTGATGGTGGTTATTTAATGTTGAAAAACGGAGAAAATGTACCAGTATCTGTCCGTAAGAAAACCGAGATTATAGAGATTTTGGATAAGATGCATCGGTAGAGGTAGATAAATAGTATTATGTTAAGTGTTCTAAGGGTATAGGTGTCCATAAAGATTACAGGCTTTCGTAAACTTATCAAGATAAACCAATAAGAAATATTAAATTATATTTGTCTTATGGCAACGAGAATTGAAAACATAAACTCTGATATAATAAATTGGGCAATTACTCGAGCAGGTAATAGTCTTGATGAATTTTATGTGGACAATCCTGATGTTTTAGATTGGGTAGAAGGTAAAAAAAAACCTACGTTAAAACAATTAGAAAATTTCACTCATAAGGTACATGTTCCTTTTGGTTACATGTTTATGAATGAACCGCCAAAAGAGGAAATACCAATACCTTTTTTTAGAACAGGGGCGGCACCTAGAGATAAAGTCTCCTTAAATGTTTATCATACGATTCAAATAATAAAAGATAGACAAAATTGGTTGACAAATTATTTGCAAGAAAGTGATTATCCTGACTTGGAATTTGTTGGGAAATACAATGATAACTCCGATTTTAAGGAAATAGCAAGTGACATCAGGAACACTTTAAAACTGCCAGATAATTGGGCTAGCAAGATTGGTACATGGGAACAAGCTCTTGATTATCTAACTTTACAAATTGAGGAAATTGGAATTATAGTTAACTTTAATGGAATTGTAGGGAATAATACTAGAAGGAAAATTTTAGTTGAAGAATGTAGAGGTTTTGTGTTGGTTAATAAAAAAGCTCCATTTCTTTTTATAAATTCAGCGGATGCAAAAGCGGCTCAAATGTTCACTCTAATCCACGAAATTGCTCATATATGGTTAGGTGAAAGCGCTGGTTTTGATAATAAGCAAATGCTTCCTGCAGATAATCCGATAGAATTATTATGTGATAAAGTTGCTGCTGAATTTCTAGCTCCTGAATTGTTCTTTAGAGAAAAATGGAAGAAGAGTCAAAATATAAAATATTTAAGCAGGGTTTTTAAAGTAAGCCCAATTGTAATTGCAAGAAGAGCTTTGGATTTAGGTTTAATATCTAAAAAATCCTTTTTTGAATTTTATAATAGTTACATAGGAGAATTTAAATTTAAAAAGAAAAATCAGAGTTCTGGTGGAAATTTTTACGCAACTGCTAAAAAGCGCATTAGCTTAAGATTTGCTAGCTATGTAAACAATGCAGTTAATGAAAATAATCTATTATATCGTGATGCCTATAAATTAACTAGTTTAAAAGGAAATACTTACGAGAAGTTTGTTAATGAATATTTATTCCAAGTATGAATAAATATATTTTAGATTCCAACTTCTTCATTGAAGCTCATCGTTCAATTTATCCATTAGATGTTGTTCAAAGTTTTTGGTTAAAAATCAATTCATTATCTCAAGCAGGTATAATTACAAGCATTGATAAAGTTAAAAAAGAGATATTTGATAATTCATCTCATGAGGATGAGTTAAAATTATGGTGTGTTTCTAACCTTCCAACTGAATTTTTTATAAATACGGATACTGTTATTCACAATTATATTTCAATAGTAAATTGGACAAATTCAATGTCGTATCATTATACATCTAATGCGATTCAAGAGTTTCTAGAAACTGATTTAGCGGATCCGTGGCTTATTGCATTTGCTATGAGTAATAATTGGACTATTGTTACCTATGAAAAAAGTCAGCCAGAAAGAAAAAACAGAATAAAAATTCCTGAGGTCTGTAATCATTTTAATATCAGGTATATTAATACCATACAAATGTTTAGAGAGCTGAATGAAAGGTTTTAAAACTTTTAGTAGTACTTCTCTATTTATAATATCCAATCCCTTCCGAAGAACAAAAAATCAATACCCCATTTATATATTATTCTCAAAAGCAGTGCTAAATGTTATAATTTATGTTAAGGTTAACATAATAGTTTCAAAAGCCTAACTATTTTTAGAGGGCACGAATTCAGTCAAATATTTCAAATTAACTATAAAGGGGATACTCGTAGGTTGTCCTGATTCCATACGGTATGCTTAGAAATAGTTGTTTTCTCAAAGAACAACGCTAACAACATTAAAACACTATAAAACGAACACATGAAAAGAAGAGATTTTGTACAGTACGCCGGGTTGGGTGCCGGAGCATTGATGATGCCATCATTATTGCTAGGTAACGACATCCCAACAGAGGCATTACTGGAACCGGGTATGGATGCCTTGGTGAAAAAAAACATGGCAGATATAGCTTTAAATACCGCTAAGTCATTAGGTGCTACGTATGCAGATGCTAGAATTGGAAGGTATTTAAATCAGTATATTTTCACAAGGGAAGACAAAGTTCAGAACGTGGTCAATACAGAATCTTTTGGTATTGGTATTCGTGTAATCGCTAATGGTACTTGGGGTTTTGCCTCTACCAATAGTGTTACAGCAGACGGAATTAAAAAAGCAACGGAGCAAGCAGTTGCTATTGCAAAGGCAAATTCAAAAATTCAAAAAGAGCCGGTTAAATTAGCTCCTGTAAATTCATACGGAGAGGTTTCTTGGAAGACTCCGATCAAAAAGGATTTTAAGGAAGTTCCTGTTTCAGAAAAGGTAGACCTTTTATTAAGTGCTAATGCCGCCGCTTTAGATAACGGAGCAAACTTTGTAAACTCTGCCTTATTTATGGTAAACGAGCAAAAGTATTTTGCATCGACCGATGGTTCTTATATAGATCAAGATATCCACCGCTTGTGGCCAACATTAAGGGTTACTGCTGTTGATAAGGCTGCCGGTACTTTTAAGACCAGAGAGAATATGAGTGCTCCCGTAGGTATGGGTTATGAGTATTTAGACGGATTGGAATCTGAAAAAATCGATGGTCCAGCAGGATTGCGCTTATACAAAAACAGCTATGATATGGTTGAAGATGCTACTATAGCGGCAAAACAAGCGAGAGAAAAACTGACAGCGAAATCTGTAGACGCCGGTAAGTACGATTTGGTATTAGAACCAAATCACCTTGGGTTAACGATTCACGAATCTGTAGGTCACCCATTAGAACTGGATCGTGTATTGGGTTATGAAGCCAACTATGCAGGTACAAGTTTCGCTACATTGGATAAATTAAAATCGGGCAACTTCAAATACGGTAGTGATATTGTAAACCTTGTTGCCGATAAAACCCAGGTAGGTTCGTTAGGTGCTGTTGGGTATGATGACGAGGGAGTGAAATCGAAGAAGTGGGATTTGGTACGCAATGGCGTATTAAGCAACTTTCAAGCGATACGTGACCAAGCACATATGATTGGTGAAGAGGAATCTCACGGTTGTTGTTATGCACAAAGCTGGGACGATGTACAATTTCAACGTATGCCAAATGTTTCTTTAGAACCGGGCAAGGAGAAGTATTCTAGTGCCGAAATGATAAAAGATGTAGAAAAAGGTATTTATATAGCGGGTCGCGGATCGTATTCTATTGATCAGCAACGTTATAATTTCCAGTTTGGAGGTACTGTATTTTACGAAATTAAAGATGGTGAAATTGTGGGTATGTTAGAAGATGTAGCCTACCAAAGTAACACCCAAGAGTTTTGGAATTCTTGTGTTAAGATTTGCGATAAAGATGATTACCGTTTGTTCGGTACTTTCTTTGACGGTAAAGGGCAGCCTTCTCAGGTGAGCGCGGTATCTCATGGTAGTTCTACTGCCAGGTTCAATGATGTAAACGTAATTAACACTGGTAGAAACATTTAATTGTTTCACTCAAAAAAGAACAACAATGGCAATTTATACAAAAGAAGAAGCAAGAAAAATATTGGAGAAAGCATTGAGTTTTTCCAAAGCCGATACCTGCGAGATAAATTTAAGCGGTTATAATAGCGGTAATATAAGATATGCACGAAATACGGTATCTACATCAGGGTACAGTTCTAATCAAAGTTTGGCGGTACAGTCTAGTTTTGGTAAAAAATCTGGGACGGCTACTATTGATGAGTTCGATGATGCATCATTGGAAAAGGTGGTGAGAAGGGCTGAAGAATTGGCACAACTTTCACCAGAGAATCCAGAATTTATGGAGCCTTTAGGTCCGCAAATGTATGACGAGTCGGTAACGTACAGCGAATCTACCGCAAAGATCACTCCTGAGTATAGAGCTGAGGTAGCGAGCAGTAGTATTGTTCCGGCAGATGCAAAAGATGTTACTGCGGCAGGTTTTTTAAATGACTCTGCAGGTTTTAGTGCAATGATTAATTCAAAAGGCTTGTTTGCTTACAATCAATCTACCGATGTAGATTTTACCGTAACCATGCGTACCAATGACGGTACCGGTTCTGGTTGGGTAAAAAGAGATTTCAATGACGTAGATAAGTTTGATGCTGATGAAGCCGCAAAAACTGCAATTGATAAAGCGGTACTCTCTAGAGAGGCAAAAGCGATTGAACCTGGTAAGTACACAGTAATATTAGAACCAGCTGCTTCGGCAGATTTATTACGTAACATGTTCCGCTCACTAAATGCGCGTTCTGCGGATGAAGGTAGAAGCTTTATGTCTGCTGCAGATGGCAAGAACAAGATTGGTGAGAAAATAGTGGACGAACGTGTTAATATATATTCTGATCCATTGAATCCAGAAGTACCAACATCTACATGGAACGGAGAAGGGCAGCCACTTAAGAAAACAAGCTGGATAGAAAACGGCGTGGTTAAAAATTTGGCGTATGACCGTTTTTGGGCAAAGGAGAAAGGTGTTGAGCCAGTTCCTTTCCCACCAAACGCTATTATGACCGGTGGTGATGCCAGCTTGGAAGAATTGATCAAGAGTACTAAAAAAGGAATTTTGGTAACTCGTTTATGGTACATACGTAGTGTAGATCCACAGACCCTATTGTATACGGGACTTACAAGAGACGGAACGTTTTATATTGAAAATGGACAAATTAAATACCCTGTAAAAAACTTCAGGTTTAATGAGAGTCCGATCATCATGCTGAACAATCTAGAAACGTTAGGGCAACAAGTACGTATTAATGGTAATCTAATACCATATATGAAAGTGCGCGACTTTACGTTTACCAGTCTTTCAGATGCGGTTTAATAAGTAATAAGACAATAGAAACTGGTTGTTTGTGACACATCACGACAACCAGTTTTTCTTTTTTCTATCGGAATAAAAAAAACACAAACTACTTGCCCTTGAGCAACGAATTTTTCTTTACGAGATTACAGTATGAGTCCGGCGATTGGGATGTGGATCAGCGCATGCCATCCAACCTGTTGAATTCATTGGTGGAGTACACTACGTTGAAGGTTGATACGCAAGAGAATATCATCACTTTGGCAAGCGATGATATTTTTAAGAGTCCGTTTTGCTATATCTCAGGTCACAAGTTGGTAGAATTTACGAAAAAAGAACAAGAGAATTTTGAAAAGTACGTGCGCAATGGCGGCTTCGTTTTTGCCGATGATTGCAATCATGATATTGACGGTTTGTTCGCCAAATCTTTTGAGCGTCAAATGGAAGAAATATTTGGTGCATCTGCATTAAAAAAAATACCTAACGACCACGAAATCTATACGATATTCTTCGACTTTGAAGACGGTCCGCCGACCACATCACAAGAATTGAATGGTTGGGGAGATGATCTGGTACACGATTATTTAAAAGCTATTGTGGTGAACGGTAGAATTGCGGTACTGTATAGCAATAAAGACTACGGTTGCGAGTGGGATTATGATTTTAGAAACAAACGCTGGTACAAAATAGACAATACGCGGTTTGGGGTCAACATTGTCATGTACGCCCTAACCTCATAAAATATTTTTGAATGGATAAAGAATTACAACGCATTGCAGATGAGGTAGAAATGCTCTCGGGTAAATTAAGCGCCTTAAAGCAAGAAATTGGAAAAGTGATTATTGGGCAAGAAGAAACCGTATCGCAATTATTGATTACGTTTTTAGCCGGTGGTCATGCTTTGTTAGAAGGGGTACCCGGTTTGGCAAAAACCTTAATGATCAGAACATTGGCGAATGCCATCGATTTAAAGTTTAAGCGAATTCAATTTACGCCAGATTTAATGCCTTCCGATATTATTGGGACCGAGATTTTAGAGGAAGATCAAACTACCGGTAAAAAGTTTTTCAAGTTTAATAAAGGTCCTATTTTTTCTAATATCATTTTAGCGGATGAAATAAACCGTACCCCACCAAAAACACAGGCAGCATTACTTGAGGCGATGCAAGAATTTGAGGTAACCTACGGTGATAAAACCTATCCCTTAGATAAACCATTTTTTATACTTGCTACGCAAAACCCAATTGAGCAATCAGGAACATTTGTTTTGCCGGAAGCACAGCAAGACAGATTTCTATTGTATATCAAAATAGGATACCCAACAAAACAAGACGAGGAAGATATTTTAAAAGCAACCACGGGAACATTTAAAAAGAAGCTGAACAAAGTAATTTCTGGTGACGATATTGTACGCCTGCAAGAGTTGGTTAGAGAGGTTTCCATTAGTGATGCACTCATCAGTTTTGTAAGTGATATCATTAGAGCAACCCGCCCAGAGACCACTATCGATGCTTATGTAAAAGACTGGGTAGATTGGGGTGCAGGTCCGCGTGCAGGTCAAGCAATGATCTTAACGGCAAAGGCTAACGCATTGTTAGAAGGCAGATTAGCAGTTACGCTAGATGATATCAAAAGTGTAGCGTTACCAGTACTTCGTCATAGGGTGTTGGTAAATTTCAGGGCAGAAGCAGAAGGCATTACTTCAGATAAAGTAGCAACACACTTATTGAATGCTATTGCAATAAAAGGCGAATAAATAACTCTCGATTATCGAGTACATGGCAAAACAGGACTATCACAATTTATTAAAACCAGAAGTCATCAATACGGTTGAGGGACTCGCCTTGATATCGCGCATTGTGGTAGAGGGGTTTACGTCTGGTTTAAATAGAAGTGCTAGTGTGGGTCCTGGGATGGAATTTAGTCAGTACAGAGGTTATGAACCCGGTGACGATTTACGTTTGCTAGATTGGAAAATGTTGGCACGTTCGGGTAGGTATTACATCAAGCAGTCAGAAATTGAAAGTCAGGTAACCATTAAGTTTATCGTAGATGCCAGTGCATCTATGTTGCATAAAGAAGAAGCGCTTTCAAAAGTAGATTTTGTGCGTGTATTGGTTGCGACCCTTGCATACATGGCACATAAGCAAGGCGATGCTGTGGGGTTATTTACTTTGAATGAAAGTGATGTAGTCAGTATATACCCTAAGGCGGATAAAAAGCATTACAACAGACTGTTGTTAGAATTGATAAATATTTCAAATACGGGCAAGTGGACGGCAACCCATATTTCTAACAAACGCATACCTAACAGAGGAGGGAAGGAGTTAATTTTTTTCCTGACGGATATGTACGAAACTAGCGAGGAGATTTCAAAATTCATTAAAGGATTAAAATCTGCAAGAAATGAGGTTGTGGTCTTGCAGGTTATGGGCGCTGCGGAGATGGATTTCAATTATGGACCTAATATCACCTTTGAAGATTGGGAAACGGGAGCCCGAATAAAAGTAGATACGCAACAAGCGAAAACTGAATATTTAAACACTCTGGAGATCAGGTTAAAAAAAATTAAGGAAGAATTATTGTCCAGCGGTATAGACCACCATGTATTTAGAATGGATGCACCATTGGGCGAAGCTTTGCTATTATTTTTAAAACAACGAAAAAGACTCGGTTAATATGTCATTTGCACATCCTTCATATTTATGGGCTTTATTGGGACTTCTAGTTCCGATAGCAATCCACTTATGGAGTAAAAAAGAAGCAAAGACGATAAAGATCGGTAGTGTACAGTTGTTGTCAGAATCAAAACCTAAACAATCTAGCAGCATTCAGTTGAATGAATTATGGTTGTTATTATTGCGAATGTGCATTATTACGTTAGTGGTTGTTTTGATGGCAAAACCACAATGGCATGCAAAAATTAGTAATAGCAAAGTCACTTATGTGGTTGAACCAGAACTGGTACAGAATGCCGATTTTATGTCTCAATTTGTAGAAAAAGGCAACAATCAAGAAATTAGACTTTTACAAAAAGGTTTGCCTTTAAGTGAGGGAGAAGAACAAGTTACAAAGCTAGATGCAGTGCAAGATTATTGGGCGCTGGTATCTGAAATGGAGGGGCTGCCTACTGACAGCATCGTGGTTTTTACAAATGGTTTTGCCAGTGGGTTAAAAGGTGCAAGACCAGAAACCAAACAGAACATAAACTGGATCGTTATTGACAGCGCATTATCAAAAGAAACTCCATTACTAGCATACAAAAGAGAAAGCGAATTACAGTTATATACAGGATGGAGTAGTGCTGATGAAACTAAAGTCAGCAGTAGAAAAATAACCTTGGGAGAAGATTTTACACTTTCTTCTGGTGGTGATAGTCTGGTGATTTCAAAACATAAACCTGTAAAAAAAGTACCTGTAATTGTACAAAACCCCATAGAAATAGCCATCTTTTATGCGGATAGCTTACAGCAAGATAAAAGGTATATAGAAGCATCATTAAAAGCCCTTTCTATTTATTTGGATCGGGAGATTAATGTAATATCTAAATTAGATAACGAGGAAATTTCAAAAAACGAGGCAGATGTAGTTATTTGGCTTAGCAATAGACTACAACCTGAAGCAGCACAGAAACTATTGGTATTGAGAGAAGATGCTATGGCGCAGTCTATCATAGTTACTGCAGAAGAGGATGCTGTCTTTTATTTGACCAAGCGAATTACTTCGGAAAATGCAGTATCGAAAAGATTAACGGAGAAATTATTAGATGTCTTAGAGGTCAATAGTGAGTTGCAAAAATTACTGATTCACGTAGATAAACGTTTAGTTGCGGCATCAGAAATACAAACCAACTATGTAGCTGCAAAAAGCAAGGAAAAACAGTTGGCAAGTTTTAATGTGAATCCGTATTTATGGGTAGTACTTTTAGTTTTATCATTGGTAGAACGCTTTGTCGCATATAAACGCAAACAGTAATGGAGCAGGGCAAACTACATTTAACGAAATTTCAAAAGCGTTGGCAGTTGTTGTCGTACGCCGAGGCTGTTTTTTATGCTTTAGGTATTGCTGTGCTATGCTATTTTATCACTAATAATCTACTAGTAGGCTTGGTTGCATTTGTTGTTGGTTTGTTAGTTGCTATACTGCTAAAAAAACCTTGGCAACATAATTTAAATACCACTAGTTCATTTATTGATGCCCATGTTTCAGAAGCATCGTTCAGTACAGGACTGTTGCTGCAACCAGAAGATTCATTATCCAATTTAGCGAAATTACAGCGCTATAGAGTATCAGAAGAGCTGTCTAAAAGGTTAGGCGACATAACTCCGCCAAACGGATTAAAACAAGCATTTTTGGTCATGTTGGCATGCATTGCTATTGGTTTTATCGTACATCAATTGAACCTGTTTCAAAGTGTAGATGAAATATTGAATAACCCAAAGAATACAGAACAGATTCAGTTTGTGGCAACAGATAGTCTACAAAAAGGTAGTAGTATACCTGAAATTGAGAATCAGAAAATTACAGTTGTTTATCCGTCCTATACTAGATTGGGCAGTAAAACTACCACCAACGCAAATATTAAGGCAGTTGCGGGTTCTAAAGTGATATGGAGCCTACAATTTGATAATCCTGTTGTTGAACCTGTTTTAGATGTAATGGGAGAACTAAAACCATTAAATAAAGTAGGGGAAGATTATCAAATAGAATTACCATTGAAAGCATCAGGATTCTATAGTTTCAAATTCAAAAATGAAGAAGGAACAGAGTTCACGTCAGATTTGTTTTCGTTAGAAGCTACGGCGGATAATCCACCAGAAATAGAGATTCTTGTTCTGGAGCAGTATACCTATTTTGATTTTTCAGATAAGAAACTTGTTCAACTACAAAGCTCTATTACAGATGATTTTGGAATTGATGAAGGCTACATCATCGCTACGGTTAGTAAGGGAACTGGCGAGTCGGTGAAATTTAGGGAAGAAAAATTGAATTTTAAGGAAACCATTTCAAAAGGAGCTAAATCTATACGAGCAACCAAAACATTGGATTTAAATGCCCTAAAAATGGAAGTAGGCGATGAGTTGTATTTCTATATAGAAGCATTTGATGAAAAACAGCCCAAACGAAATGTAGCACGTAGCGAAACATATTTTGCAGTTATCAAAGATACTGTTAGCGAACAATTTGGAGTAGAAGGAACTTTAGGCGTAGATCAAATGCCCGATTATTTTAGAAGTCAACGGCAATTGATTATTGATACGGAGAAGCTCATAAAAGATAAACCGAATATAACGATTGAAGAATTTAAATCTCGAAGTAATGAGCTAGGTTTTGATCAGAAAGCGTTGCGTTTAAAATATGGGCAGTTTATGGGCGATGAATCTGAGATGGAAGAAGCGCCTGTCGAGATCGAAAGTCATGAAGAAGGTGAAGACCATGATCATGCTGAAGATCAAGAAAATGTAATAAAAGATTTCATGCATGATAATGATGGTGATAATGAGCATAATTTAGTAGAACAACATGAGCACGAGCATGAAGGTGATGCCGAAGAACCAGAAGACCCCTTACATGATTATCTTCATAATCACGATGATCCGGAAGAATCCACATTATTTGAAGAATCGCTAAAAACGAAATTGCGAAAGGCATTAAGTATTATGTGGGATGCTGAATTGCATTTGCGATTGTATGAGCCAGAAAAGTCTTTACCCTTTCAATATGACGCCTTAAAATATATTCAAGAAATAAAGAATAGCGCGCGTATTTATGTACACAGAATAGGTTTTGATCCACCACCGATCAAAGAAGACAGTAGGCTTACCGGTAAAATAAAGGATATTAAAAATTACAGGAAAAATAAATCGACTACAGCGGAAGAACCTTTTGAAGCCATTGAAAAAGCTATTGGTCGGTTAGAACAATTGGTGCAAAAGGAAAATGAGTATACTAAGAGTGATAATACTCTTTTTACAGCTGTAGGCAATGAATTGGCACAGTTGGCAATAGAGAACCCTGGTAAGTATTTACAGGTGTTACAAGGTTTAAAAAGGATAGAGAACAATACAGGTAGAACAATAGAAAACTATAGGTTTGTTCAAAAGGGATTGTTCTTGGCATTACCAAAAGCTCCACAAAAACCCGGAGCTGAAAAAATGTATGTAGACGAAATCAATTCATTATTTCTAAAACAGCTGGAATTATATGATTGATGGTTTTTCATTTTTACAGCAAGATTTGATAGTTCCCGTAATTATGGGCGGTGTGTTGTTGCTTGCTGCCTATATTTTTAAGGAATGGAAGGCACCTAATAAAGGGCGGTTTATTCTGAATTCATTAATCGCATTGGTCTCAATTTTATCGTTGGCATTATTAATACTTGAACCGACCAAAGAAGTAGAATTACAACATAAACAAGGACTGCTTTTAACCGATGGTTTCAGTAAAAAGCAACAAGACAGTTTAGAGGGTAATTACAAGGGTATTCAGGTGTTAGAGTATAATTCTAAGAAATCGATTCGTTCGGCTTTAGATTCGCTCACCAATCTAATCATTATTGGTAATGGGGTAGAGCCCTACGATTTTTATGCATTTGATAGTCTTCCTACAACGTATATTCCCAATAAAATTCAGTCTGGAATTACACAGTTAGACTTTACAAAGCAAATTGTTTTAGGAGATGATTTACAGGTAAAGGGGAAAATTTCTAAACCTATTGAAGGTTCATTTCTTATATTGCAGGATTCTAGAGGTAATGGTCTTGATTCCATTGGTTTTAAAGAGAATTCTACTAATGATTTCATGTTGAAATCGGTTCCAAAAGTGAGTGGCGATTTTGTTTTTCTATTGACAGAAAAAGATAGTGTTGGTAAAGTACTAAAGTCAAATCCGTTACCGATTACCATTCAAGAAAAGGAAAAAGTCAACATTTTAATAGTCAATACGTTTCCTACGTTTGAAACTAAGTATCTAAAAAACTTTCTAGCCGATGCAGGTTATGAGGTTACGGTACGCAGTCAACTCACAAAAGGCAAGTATAAGTTTGAATATTTTAATACCAAGGCATCACCCGTTTATCAATTTACCAAAGAATCTTTGAATACTTACGAAGTGGTCATTGCAGATGCGGAAACCTATTTCAATTTTGGTACATCTGTAAAGCATCGCTTTGAAAATAGTATACGGGAAAACGGATTAGGTCTTTTAATACAACCGAGTGACTGGTTATTTAATTTGGGCGCAAATACTTCTTATTTTACATTTAAGAGAGACGGTATCAATGAAATTCAGTTACCAAATACTAACATTACATTAGAAAAATATCCATTTAAGTTTACGAAAGATTTTGCAACAAATGTCATAAGAATCAATGGGACTACGGATTTATCATTTTATAAACAAATGGGCTTAGGTAGGGTTGCAACTACAACGATGTTAAATAGTTATCAATTATTGTTGCATGGAAAAGATCAAGTGTACAAGAATATTTGGACCCAGATTTTAGATAACGTAGTAAAGCAAAAAGAGCAGTCGGTACAGTGGCAATCTCTAACAGAGATACCTAAAGTTGATGGGCCTTTTTCTTTTGTATTACGAACAGGTTTAGAGGAACTGTCTATCGTACATACAGATAAAAATAGGGTTTCGTTGCTCCAAAATTCAACGGTGCCCTTCAAATATACGGGAACAACCTATCCTACGAAAAAAAGATGGAATACCTTAAAAGTTGAGTCTGACAGTACCCCAAAATTTTCATACTATGTGTATGGTTCTGATGATTGGAAATCTTTATCCGCATTTAAAAACAGAGCTGCCAATACCAAACATTTTAGCGCTGAGGTAAAAGAAAATAGGGCAGTAGTAATAAATAGCCCTATGTCTCCAATACTATTTTACATCCTATTTTTATTGGGTGTGGGGTGGTTGTGGCTGTCTCCTAAAATATCAAACCACAGTTAAACCAGTTTTAATGAGGTAATTTGTCTTTTATAATACCGTAAACAAAAGTTCCAAGAATGGCACTTGCAATTACAATTAAAATTGAAAAATAGCCTGCTCCCGCAAGCACATACATTGGCCCTGGGCAAGCACCTGCCAACGCCCATCCTAACCCGAAAATGATACCTCCAATTAAATAGCGGGCAACACTTTTGTTTTTAGGGTGTAAGTTCATCTCCGTACCGTCTATAGATTTTATATTGTTCTTTTTAATGACTTGTACACCAATGACACCTATGGCTAATGCTGAACCAATAACACCATACATGTGGAAAGACCCGAATTGAAACATTTCATAAATACGAAACCACGAAGCAGCTTCAGATTTGTACATGATGATACCAAAAAATATACCTATGGTCAAATAACTTAAATACTTCATATTATCTAAAAATTAGGGGGAATAAAAGGTGAATCATAACTAAGCCACCAATAAAGAAACCGATAACGGCAATTAAAGAAGGCAATTGCAAATTACTTAGTCCGGATATGGCGTGACCGCTAGTACAACCACCGGCATAACGGGCTCCAAAACCAACCATGAATCCGCCTAAAATTAAAATAGCAAGAACAAAAGGGTCGGTTAGGTTTTCAGTAGCAAATAGTTCTGGTGGTAAATAAGCCTCGCCGGCACTATTTATTCCATAATCCGTATCAAGTTGTTGAGCAACCTCCGGATTAATTTTCACCGTATTATCGGACATGAAATTAGAAGCGATAAAACCACCGATTATGGCACCTAGAACTACTACCAGGTTCCAACGTTGTGCTCTCCAATCAAATTTGAAAAAATCGGAATATTTAGCCGCTCCACCAATAGAACACATGGTTCTAAGGTTTGAGGACATACCGAATTGTTTACCTACATAAAGCAGTATAAACATGGTTAGGGCAATTAAAGGTCCGGCTACATACCATGGCCACGGGTCGTAAATCAAATTCATAGTCATATTTTGAAACGCAAAGAAATGAAATTTTAAACACTTGCCAGGTAACCAATGTTACAGAAGTTATCGTTCTAATAGTTTAATCAACTTAAAAGATTTTAATAAATGGAAGAGACCAGGTATAATTAAAGCACCACCGATAAGTAAAGAAATACCTAAAACGTTCATAACACTTTGGGGCACAGGTCGGTCGAAAATACTTATACTTCCGGTTGTGGTAAAAAGTACGTTTGGAAAATGTGTAATAGTTGCCGCAAAAAGAATAAAGAAAATTTGAAGTCCCGCTAATACCCTAGAGACGATTATTCTACCGGATTTAATACTTTTCCAAAGTGGAAATAATAAAATTCCTGAAATTACAATCGCGGAGATTGACCAGATGTTACCGATAAAATCAACAACAAATGCAATACCGTAGAAATATCCATAAGTCAGTGTGATAAAACCTAAGGAGACTACCAAAATTGTAGCAATAGAAGCTTTTCTTATGTATATAGGTTTACTAGTATCGTCTACTTCTCCAATTAAAAATATAGAAGCTAGAAAGGCGCATAGAGCAGCATAAAAGCATCCGGTTAGAATTGAAAACGTATTGAACCATGAAAAGACATATACATCTAAAAAGCTATGATTTTCCATTTCAGACGGATTAATAATGTTACCACTAATCACACCACCCATGGTAAGACCTAAGAAAATAGGAGTAATTAGGCTGGAAACTTTAAACATCCAATCGTACAAAATTTGAGAATTATCTTTATAAGCATCATAATATCGAAATACAAAAGCAACACCTCTAAGTGTTATACCCAACAAAACTAAGGTCAGAGGTATATGCAAGGCAAGAACTAGAATGTTGTAATAATTAGGAAAAGCAATCCACAGAATTACGATTAATATGATGATCCAAATATGGTTTGCTTCCCAAACGGGACCCATAACCTGGTATACCGTTTTCTTATTGATAGCTTGATTTTCTTTAGAGGAGAACAATTCAATAATTCCAGCTCCAAAATCGGCACCGGCCAGTAAAACATAGAGCAATAAAGAAACAGCAAGAAAGGCTAATACAACATACATCATGCTTCATAGGTTTTAATATCGTTCAGGAATTTAATTTGTCTTGCCATTAACCAAGTTACGGCAATAGTTAATATGGTGTAAACGGCTATATAGGTATACAAGCTAAATACAATACCCGGCATAGGCGTAACAGCATCTTTGGTCTTCATAATATTGTGTATGATCCAAGGTTGTCTGCCTACTTCGGTAACGACCCAGCCAGCTTCTAAAGCAATAAAGCCCATGGGAGCCAAAAGCGAAAATAAGAGCCAAAATTTTGGAATATTGAACCAAGAATTCTTTTTGAATTTAGCTACGAAAAATACAATACCCGCTATCACTAAAAGACAGCCTAGACCTACCATAGTCTGAAAAGCGTAGTGAACCATGGCAACGTTAGGTCGCTCATTTTCAGGAAAGTCGTTCAAACCCTTTACCTCGGCATTAAAATCACCAAAAGCAAGAAAAGATAGTGCGTTGGGAATTTCTATTTTATACTTGACCTCTTGGGTTTTATTATCTACGATACCACCAATATAAAGTGGCGCCCCTTTTTTTGTTTCGTAATGTGCTTCCATAGCAGCCAATTTAACGGGTTGCCTTTCTGCAATGTCCTTAGCAGATAGATCGCCACTTAAAGGTTGAAGTATAGCAGCGATGGCAGCAAATGTAATGGCTATTTTAAATGCTTTCTTATGAAGCTCAACATTACGTTTTTTATAAACTTGGTAGGCATGAAGACCCCCAACGGCAAAGCCAGTGGCAGTAAAAGCGGCTAAAGTCATATGCAATGCCTGTGTAAACCAAGCAGGGTTTAAAAGAGCCTTTACAGGATCAATATTCAAGAACTCGCCATTGATATAATCAAATCCGGAAGGGGCATTCATCCAAGCATTTGCAGAGACCACTAGAATACCCGACATTACACCTGAAATTCCCACTATAATTCCAGTAAACCAGTGAAATTTTTCAGGTATTCTTTTCCATCCATAAAGATAAAATCCTAATGCGACAGCTTCCACGAAAAAAGCAGCGCCTTCTAATGAAAATGGCATTCCGATTATTGGTCCTGCATGTTTCATAAACTCCGGCCACAGAAGACCTAGCTCAAAAGAAAGGGCGGTACCCGATACAGCACCTGTTACGAAGAAAATGGCAACCCCTTTTTGCCAAGATTTTGTCAGCGTAAGGTAAATGGGGTTACGTGTATTTAACCATTTTTTATGAGATACCACCATAAAAAATGGCATTACCATACCAATACAGGCGAAAATAATATGGAAAACAAGCGTGAACGCCATTTGTAATCTTGCAGCATCTATATTTTCCATAATCATCTTTTCTAAAAATGATTACAAAGATACGAAACGGTGTATTTTTTTTATGTTACAAAGGTTACTTAAAACCAAAGAATAGTGTTGAATATTGATTTAATTAAGGTTGAAATGAATTTGTTATGCATTAATATATAACTGTCTAATTGATAGTTGGTAAGTACCATCATAGCAGATAAGTCTAACTTTGTATTGGGTTTTGGCTTTTCGTATTTAACAGAATATTTTTCATCGTTCAAAGCAGTGGACGTAGTAGCATATTTATTGGTCTCAATTTAGGGTCTTAAACCCTGCAATTTATTGTGGCAGTAGTAATGCAAAAAATCTTTTCACTGTGCTATATGAGTGCGAAGCTAGGAAAAAAGTATCAATACCGTGGGTAGGCTTACGTACCACATAATTTTGCCCGTAAAATATAGGTACAAGGTTTTGAAAGGTGAGGGCTGTCGAGAACTCTTAATTCAGGTTTGTAATGCGGAAGAGATAGGGATTTTTAAAGGGGTTGATCAGTTTGGACCACGTTCATATGCATGTGGAATATACTGCGAAACAGAACGTAAGTACAAAAGTCAAACATTTGAAGGGGCGCGGTTCGCGCAAACTTTGGATGGAGTTTCCAAAACTGAAAGATCGTTATAGGGGACGTCATCTTCGGGCAAGTGGTTATGGTGTTTGTAGCAGCGGTAACATTATCGATAAGAGCAACTTTATATAGGAGTAAGTGAAAAGATGACTTTCAGTCCTTGGTAAAGAAAACCCCTGCACTTCTAGTGCAGGGTGGTTTAGTTTTCT
>Ga0209344_10001076_pt1 | contig 38558 bp, 40 predicted proteins | sample Cruoilmetagenom6_FD_187293 | JGI IMG/M metagenome (GOLD analysis project Ga0209344, IMG submission 187293) | Oil polluted marine microbial communities from Coal Oil Point, Santa Barbara, California, USA - Santa Barbara Oil Seep Sample 6 (SPAdes)... | ecosystem: Environmental > Aquatic > Marine...
AAACCTGTTCCGCTATACGGGCCGCAAGTACGACCCCGAAACCGGGCTCTATTATTACCGTGCCCGCTACTATGATCCCGAACTCGGTCGGTTCTTGCAGACCGATCCCATCGGGTACGAGGATCAGATGAATGTCTACGCCTATGTCGGAAATAATCCGATGAATGCGACTGACCCGACTGGGATGTGGCTTGATACGGTAGGTGTGGAGGTGGATTTTGTACCAGGAGCCGGAGTTGCAATAGAAACCGGTACATTTCACGGCGAATTGACTCCTGGTGGGGAAGTGGTTCGGGGAGAGTATATAACCGAGAGATTTGCCGTTGGAGCAGACATAGGGGGCTCTGTTACTGGATCATTCTACAGCCCCGAAGCGACGGTGTCCGATCTGGTGGGAAAATCAATATCGGTTGAAGGGGATTTATATTCTCATGGTGCTGGTGGCTTGGGCGTTTCCGGGGAGTTCGGCACCAATGGAAATGTAGTAGATTTCACCGGTGAAATGGGGATTGGTGCAGGTCGAGGAAATATAGGTATCAACGTAACAAACGCATTTGTGAAACGTGAGACTGATGAGCTCAATGCACAATCACCGCAGTCGGGAACTAGGAGACGTCTCGCTCGACATGGAGAAACTCGAGCGGAGCGTGCCACAGGTTCACAGTTGATAGAATGGGAGGCAGTCGATGGCAATCCAGGTTGTGAAACAGACCGTTGCGTTAGCTTCCGGCAAAAAATAGAAAGACGAGACTAGCTCAATGGCATACAAAGTTAGAAACCCTGCCTCCAAGCTAGAAAAGGCGGTATTGTTCTCAATATCGTTATTCTTGGGCTTTTTCATCTGCGGACTAGTCGCCATAAAACTTCATGCGACAATTATTGTACCCGTGTACATGCTAATTTCGGGTTGGATTTTTCATGTGTTTGTACAGAAAGATCACCCGTTTCCGTCGATCCTTCCGAAAAATGATAGTCAAGATTAGCAGCGTTCGGAATCATCGGTATGGGGATTGTCAAAGGAGCCGGGCTTGAGGCGGGCAGTGCTGGCGTTTAGCATCAAAAAATGGCCAAGAACCCGTTCCGCTACTTCAAGACTTCGCCCGAAGTCATCCAGCTGGGCGTACTCATGTATGTCCGATTTCCGCTCTCGCTGCGGAATGTCGAGGACCTGCTTCACGAGCGCGGGATCGATATCTGCCACGAAAGCGTCCGCCTATGGGTCGACCGGTTCGGGACCTATTTCGCTCACAAGATCCGGAAACGGCGTTCGGAATCCATGCGGCGCAGCCCGCAATGGCAGTGGCACCTGGATGAGGTCTTCGTCAGCCGAAGGCAGGCGTAGCCAACATCCGCGGCGAGACGCACTATCTCTGGCGCGCTGTCGACCACGAAGGCGAAGTCCTGGAATCCTATGTCACGAAGAAGCGGGACAAGGCTGCTGCCACGAAATCCCTGAAGAAAGCAATGAGGCGGTATGGTAATCCGCATATCGTGGTGACGGATAAATGCCCGTCCTATCGGGCCGCGATGAAAGTCATTGGGAACGAGGGCCGCCAGGAGACTGGCCGGCATCTCAACAATCGCGCCGAGAACTCCCACCTGCCCTTTCGACGAAGAGAGCGCGCGATGTCTCGATTCCGGCGTATGCGAAGTCTGCAGAAGTTCGTCTCAATCCATTCGTCAGTGTACAATGACTTCAACTTCGAAAGGCACATCAACTCCCGAATTCGGTTTAAACAGAAACGAGACGCCGCTCTTCGCGAATGGCGCGACCTTCTCGTCGCCTAACACATGCTCGTTCGCGAATAATGGAGACTGATTCGCATTAGCCTGACAGCACCATTTTATTGCCCCTGAATCTGCGAAAACAGGGTAAAATGACGAAATTTCCCTGTAAAATGCCTGTTATCAGGGAAATCCGGGGCCAAACCTGACCAATGAAATTTGCAAAGGAGACGGTGCACCTGAAATCGCTGTTTGGAGACGCAGGTATGGAGAATGGAGCAGAAATATTCGCTGATCGACCCGGTAAGTCCCGGATAGTTGGGCACTAAATCCCGAGACGGGAAATGCTCTGAATATTGGCAGACTGGCTGGCGGGGCGAAAACGATGAAACAGAGAACTATGTCTACGCCATAGCCCTCCATGACACACCTAAATAGAGTTGGAGCCAACTGGCAAACGCCAGATAGCGGGCAATCCGAACAGCCAACGCCGAGTATGCGATTCTAACCGTTATTCTACGGAGACATATCCCACGCGGGCGGCGTGAGCTGCGTTGGCATTGCGGGAGGCAGTGACAGGCAATTCACGCAACCTGAACCATGGCTTGAGCCAAAGTCGTCTGCTCTTACGTGGAATGGTGAATTTGTAGGAATGACAGAGCAAGAGAATGGCATCTTGCGGCACCCATCCGTCAGCGGACCAATGAACTTTGAACGGAGATGTTGCCGTGATGAAATCGGCCTTCTTCCGGTCTTTTGCAACGCTCATTGGCACAATTAGGCCCGCTACTAGCAGAGCGCTGATGCGTTTTCCCTGAGCGACATCGCACGCCGGGCTGATCTCGACCCCGACGGGTTTGACCGCAGCGACCCAGTTCACCCATTTCTGCTTGGGGGATTCGTGATTGCAGCAGATATTCACAAGTGAGGAGAATTCTACGCCTAATGCCTCCTTAAATGAGTTTTTGTTGGTAAGCGAGTACACTGTTCCGGGAATATACAGTGTCTTTGTCTTTCCGACATCGGACGCCATCAGAAAACTGCTCATGTGCGCAGAGAAATCCGCACCCAGCGGAGCAGCGGGCGGCTTGCTGAGCCATTTCCCATGACCTGCGATGAGCGCTCCGTTGTCAGGGTTCTCCAGACGGTCCGAAAGCAGATGCGAAAAGACACTGGTCAAATGAACCGGGGCGGTGGCATCTGTGATGTCACCTTTCCCCTGTGCCTGGACAAGGGATTGCATCGCGGTCTTCAGGCCGTCACTCAGGCTACGTCCTGTGCCGGCCACCGCCGTTTTTGTAACGCTTGTAAGCTCTGTACCTACCTTCGTGCAGCCTTCCTGCACCATGGAATCCCACGCCCACAGGGCTTCGACCGCAGGCTGCCCATCAAGTGATTTCGCAATTTCACTCTTGAGTTTCCTGGTCCAGTTGGCGGGACGGTCATCCGGCTTGGGCTTTGCCATCTCAACAAAAATCAGGCGGTCATCATATCCGGGCTCGGCCTCGATGAGGGTTCTTCTAAAGAGTTGAGCTTCCGTTTCGTCATCGTCAGGTGCGACTTGATCGCCGGCATATTTGCTCCAGATCACAACGACAACCGGAGCAGTTTCAACGGATACGATCTTGGTGAAGGCATTTGCGGTATGGGAGGCCGCATCTTTTCCAACTGTTCCGACGAGATGCAGATCAAGAAAAACCAATCGCAATCTGGTGAATGGTTTTGCCGGCAGACTGGCAAGGTCGCCCTTGATATGCACCGCGCTTACATACAGCAGGTTCAACGCATTAAGAATTGGCCCATAATCTTCGGGTTCGTCATCGACAACACAGACGGATGGAGAAGCCAGATGTTCAATCATCTCTGATCCAGAAACTGCATCGCGACGACGGCACCGTTCAGCCCGGCCGGCAGACCGATCTCACCGTCGTCCGGAAAGACAAGCCGGCCCCCATTCACGCGCATTACCTCGCTGACAATGTAGAGACCAAGCCCCATACCCCCAAGACGCCTAGTGAAGAACGGTGTGACAAGATCGTCTGGATCGTCCTGACCAAATCCAGGACCGTTGTCTGCAACGACAATGGAGGGCCCTCCGTCCAAATCTTTGGTCGTGCCGATGTAAACAAGTTTTTTTGAGGGATTTTTTGATTCCAGCCAGTGAATGCTGTTGTCTATAAGGTTTGTGATCGAGGCGACGAGCATCTGTTTTGAGCCCTGGACCGTAAAATCCGGATCGCTGTCTGCGATGCCGTTCACCAGCTGGATTTGATGCCTTCTGAGCCTTATCTCCGCACTGAAGATTGCCTCCTTGATCAGGACGGAGGCGGATGTCTTGCCGGGGTTGGGGTTTTTCAGCAGATTGGTGACCGGTCGCATAGCGCGATAGAGACGGTCGACTAGTTCGCGGACTCTCGCACTGCTTGCGTTCTTTTGAGTAGCGGCCCGCAGCTCATCGAGAATCTTTTCAGCGCCATGGAGCATCATGCCGATTGTGAGGCCGGGGACGGCGGCATGAAGCAGTTGGTCCCTGTACATTTCCATTTCCTTCTCGGCCGCCTTCAGCATCGGCTCGACCTCAGCAAGCACACCTTTGCGTTCAAGCACCTCACGGATTTCTGTGAGCTTCTCGAAGACCTTTTTCCCCGTCCCTTTCCCTATGGCCTCCCGGAGTTTTCTCTGGTCTTTGCCTTTTTCGGCTTCAACCTGCGTCAGGACACTGATGACTGCATCACGGTAGTCCGCAAATGCGGCGTTCTCAATGAAGCCCTCCCGGTTCGTCTTCTCCCGAAGATCGCCGCTATGGGTTGCGTCCAAACGCAATGCGCCCAATATTTGATTGTTACTGGTCCTGGCGGTCGGCGTATTGACGCGGCGGATGTCAAGGTTGAGCCAGTCGTTGCCGGGCTCACCGAAATCGTACACGCGGATTCCGTCACGGTAGATGCGGATGCCACCGTTCTCGTCCAGATAGTCTTTCAGCCCCTTGATGTCTCCGGTAACCGCGCGGAGTACGGCGGGGTCGCGGTCGAATATCCGGAACTCAAACTCCACCTTGCCGATTTTATGCCGGCTAAGATCGATGGGCACTGTCTTTCTATTTTCCCGCTTTTCCAGTTTGAGGTCACCGACTTTTGCCTTTCGGCCGTTGATCAGCTTGGAATAGGCGCTCGGCGGCGAAAACGTGTAATTGAACGACGCTGCTGTTCCTTCGAATGTCCCCTTGACGTGGTATACAGCGGCGCTGTTGGCGTCCTCAGCCGTGAACATTCCTTCCAGCCATTCTTCCCGTCCTCTGATCGCCAGGGAAACTCCGAAATCCACCGGTCCTCTGAAGGGGGAGCACAGGCTGTTGACAGCACGGTGAAGACGGCGAACTTCGCCTCTTGTCCAGGTTTCACGAAGCCGCGTCACCTCAATCCTAGTGCCATGGCGACGGCCAACGAAGGTTTCCGGTTTACGCCGTTCGAGCTTGATGAAGGCTGTTTCCAGATTAGACGCGGCTTCGATCCTGTCCCAATCGAACTGCATGACCAACTCGGTGCCGTTGCTGGCGCGCGTTACGAGTTTAATGACCCGTCCAAGCTTGTGAATGGAAAGACGGCCGAGCCCCTTCTCACCAAGAGGGTAGCGGTTGAATTTTTTGGACCGGAGGTTTTTGCCACGCTGCACATAGCGAAAGTCAGTCGCGATCACCATCCATACGTTGCGCAGCGTCTCCTCATCCATCCCGCTGCCGTTGTCCTCAACGACAATTCGAGCCCTGGCTGCGTTGTCCGGATATTCCAGTGCGACCGAACATTCGGTGGCGTCTGCATCGTAGGCGTTCTTGACCAGTTCGAAGACTGCGAGATTGGCGTCACGGATCAGTTGGTCCCCAAGAAGCGTAAGGAGCCGTGGCTTTACGCTAAAGGTAAGATCATCATCAGATCGTGCGCTTCTTGCTGGCACTCAGCGATCCCCCAGTTGCTCAATAATGGATTTCATAACGGGAGGGCAGACACCATTCCCCAGTATTTTTATCTTATCACGCCTTGTTCCGCGCCCCATGATATAATCATTCTGAAAACCCATGGCCCTCCGCAGTTCCGGTACCTGAAGCATCCGCATTTTATGCCCATTATTACTTGGAACCACTAGCGCAAATCTATCAACGGTTGTTATTGTCCTCAAAGGGCGATCTAGCCGCTGCCAGCCGCCACCACCGTCTGTGCCATAGTAGACAAGCAGAAAGCCGGCGTCCTGCCCGACCCCGGCAAAGCCGCGCTCGGCGCGCTCCAGCGTGGGAGTTGCCCGACCGGGACGATACAGCGGCGTCATTTTCCATTCACCGGGACTGTCGAGTATGTCGCTGACGGTGCGCCTGCGCGGTATCTGAGGCGGACGGACAGCCTCCGGCACCCCCTCGCGCCCGCACACCACAAACAGCCGGCGGCGGCTCTGCGGAACCCCAAAGTCTGCCGCATCCAGAACGTGTTCGCGGATATGGTACCCAAGCGCACCCAACGCCTCCTTCATCTCACCATATCGCGACCACGGACGCATATGAACGACATTCTCCATGACGATCCAGTTCGGCTTGAATTCCTTCGCGTACCGAAGCACCTGCATGGCCGTGGCGCGACTAGCCTCAGACCTTGGTGCGGACCCTTTTGCGCAGGTATGATTGGTGCATTCTGGAGAGGCCAGAAGCAGATCGATATCACCAATTTTCCGGCGCAGCCCCCTTGGGGAAACATCCTCAAGCCTGGAATTCAGGACCATCGCACGCGGAAAATTGTCGGCGTATGTGGAAGTAGCTATACTATCGAGGTCGATGCCACATACAATCTCAGCGCCCGCCTTGCTTGCGCCATAGCTACTTCCACCCCCGCCACAAAATATGTCTAATGTTCTCATATCGCCAAATGCTTAATTTCTCTTCGCAGCCAGGCTACCAGGTTGTTTGATTTTGCGCCAGGCACAAAATGAAAGACCGATCAATGGATGTCATGACGCAGGAGCAGAGAAGTCGGTGCATGTCGCGAATCCGCGGGCGCGGCACGAAGCCCGAACTGGCACTTCGAAAGGCTGTGTGGGCACGGGGCGGCCGGTACCGCCTCACCGGTTCTCTCCCCGGCAAGCCTGATCTGATATTTCCCGGCCCGCGCGTTGCCGTCTTCGTTGACGGATGCTTCTGGCACGGTTGCCCTGATCACGGGGTGATGCCGAAAACAAACCGTGACTTCTGGACAACAAAGCTGAACGGCAACAAGGAGCGCGATCTCCGCGTGACGGCCCGGTTGCAGGAAATGGGATGGACAGTCCTGCGATACTGGGAACATGAAGTCGCCGCAGACGCCGAAGAGGTTGCCGGCAGAATAGTGACTGCCCTCGGCCGGAGGGCGCAGTGAAAGTCGTCTCCCGCGATCTGCTGGCGACTTCTAATCTGTTTGTCGACTGCGTCTATCAGGGTGGCCGCAACGGCAACTCGTCAGATGATCCGCTGCACATCCTGCTGCCGGTGAGCAATCAGGGCGGATTTCGTATCGTTGGTCGCAAGGCCGAACCGAGGCTTGTCGTGTTGACAACAGGGCTGGATGATCCGGACTGGCCAGACGAAATCGACAAGGAAACGGGCATTTTCACCTATTTCGGAGACAACAAGAAGCCGGGCCATGAACTGCATGACACTCCCCGCTATGGAAATCTTCTTCTGAAGTATATGTTTGACTATACCCATGGTGACTTGGCTGAAAGGGTGCGGGTACCCCCTGTCCTAGTCTTTGCTAGGGGTGGCTCCTGGAGAGATATGGTTTTTCTAGGACTTGCGGTGCCGGGCGCAGCGAACCTTGATGCCAATAGCGACTTGATCGCAGTATGGAAACTACGCAACGGCAGCCGCTTTCAGAATTACCGGGCCAAGTTCACGATTCTGGATGAACCGGAAATTAGTCAGGACTGGATCAGAGAGATTGCGGGCGGCGATCCGCTGGGCGCGGCATGTCCGGAAGCTTGGCGCGTGTGGGTGAAAAAAGGCCTCTACAGCCCGCTAAAAGCCCCACGATCACTTGAATACCGGACGCGTGAGGAACAGGTGCCCGCGGACGCCCTGGGGAAGGCGATTATCGCCCGCATACATTCGCATTTTCAGAGCGATCCATATCGTTTCGAAGCATGCGCGGCCAGAATAGCCGAAATCATGCTTCCAGCTATCGCCGGCAATCTCGACCTGACTCGCTCGGTGCGAGACGGAGGAAGGGATGCGACAGGTCGGTACAGGATTGGCGAGGGGGAATCCGCTGTTTTGGTCGACTTCGCGCTTGAGGCAAAATGCTACGCTTCCGAAAAATCTGTCGGGGTAAAGGAGCTTTCACGGCTGATCTCGCGGCTTCGTCACCGACAGTTTGGCATACTTGTAACCACTTCCTTTGTTGGGGCACAGGCATATCAGGAAATCAAAGACGATCAGCATCCCATCGTAATTATCTGCGCAGCTGATATTGTTAGACTCCTCATTGGTTATGGAATTGGCAGTTTGCCTGAGTTGGACACTTGGTTAAGCAGCTTCTGAGCTACACTTGATCGCCGGCAGGAATGGCGAGACTGAGCTATATGCCGTTTTACTAAGGGCGTTGCCCTCGCGCCAGCAAGGTAAGTGGAACCGTCCGGGGCGGTATCCCCTCCCTTCCGCGCTTCGCTTGTGCAGGCCGGGTGATCCCCCTCCACCCCGGCCGCCCTTGCTCGTTGCTACCCCAGTCTCGGCGACGGCCAGAAGGTCAGGCGCGGCGTTCCGCTTCGCTGACCTTCAGACCCGAGGATTAAGACATGAAAGGCAACGCCAAGGCTCCCCGCAACGTGATTTTCAATGCCGATTGCATCATCGTCATGCAGGCGTTCGATGACGCATCGGTTGATTTCATTCTGACCGACCCGCCCTATGTGACCCGCTTCCGCGACCGGCAGGGCCGCACCGTCGCCAATGACGATAACGGCCGTTGGCTTCGCCCCGCCTTCCGGCAGATGCACCGCGTTTTGAAGGATGGTGGCTTTTGCGTCAGCTTCTACGGGTGGAACAGGGTTGACCTCTTCATGAACGCTTGGCGCGCGGCGGGCTTCCGCATCGTCGGGCATCTTGTTTTCCGCAAGCGCTATGCGTCGTCGGCCCGCTTCCTTCGCTATGAGCACGAGCAAGCCTATTTGCTGGCGAAGGGCAACCCGGCCCGTCCGGCGCGGCCCATCCCCGACGTTCTGGACTTCCCCTATACCGGGAATCGGCTGCATCCGACGCAGAAGCCGGTTGAGGCGCTGGCCCCGTTGATCGAGGCTTTCACGCAATCGGACGAGCTTGTGCTGGACCCGTTTTGCGGCAGCGGTTCGACACTGGCGGCAGCTCACCAGCTTGGCCGGAACTGGACCGGCATCGAACTGGACAACGGGCACTACCGCACCGCTAGCAAGCGGCTCGCGTCGCAGCAGCATCACCGGACGGCCGCATAAGCCGCCCACATCCCACGCGATGACCGCCGACCGGAGAACACCGGCCGGCGGTGGCCGCACGTCCTAGTTTCCGTCCGGCTGCCGCCGCGCTCGCCGAGCTTCGCCCGGCTCGCGGAATCATCGAAACGGTGTTAAGAAGTAAATAACCAATACTGATCGGGTTTGGCGCTCAACATATCTGCTTTGAGCGGCTTCTATTACTTCGACCAATCTTTGAATGTCCCTTGTCCGGGTGTTGTCCTGCACGTCCCGGCTTTGGGAGGTGACGCCATGCTGAGCATCGACTGGCGGTCGCCGGCGGCATACAGGCACACGAAACAAATTCCGGCCGCCGGCTTTGCCTGGGAGTATCTGCGTCGGAACGACGATTATCGTCAGGATTTCCAAACCATCGCGCTGACCGGGCGGCCGAGTGGCCGCGAGCTTGAAGCATTCGCGCGTCGCTGGGGCTTGCGATTTCCCGTGCGATCCCGACGCGCCGCATGACCGGCAAACGCCGTTCTGGAGTCCGAGCCTTCAGCCGCAAGCGGTGATGCTGTCGCCGGTCAATCACAAGGATGGCGACGCCGAACCGATATTGACGCTGGCGCATCTTGACGGTCTCGACCTGCGCCGCGCCGCCGATGGCTGGCACGGTATCTGGCAGGTGGATGGTGTCGCGCATCAATTCTGGCTTACTAAGGCGGTGCCGGACGCAACCGCATTTTACGCCGTCACGCTGCCGATGGATTCCTTTCTGGAACTTCGCGCCCATGCCGCCCGCCGTTTCTGGCGATCCCTCAATGGACGCGCGCCTGGTCCCGATTTCAGAGCGGTCCCCGCCCAGCTCCGGCAATGGCATATCCTATCCCTGCGCGCGCTCGACGCTCGGCTGCGCGGCGAAAGCTATCGCACCATCGCCGAAGTCCTGCTCGGCTTTCGCGGCAGCAAGGAGGATTTTGAGAGCGACCCGCGTAAGAACAAGGCTCGCCGGCTGGTCGCGCATGGCATCAAGATGATGCGCGGCGGCTATCGCCTGCTACTACATTATCCGGTAAAGGCTCGTGAACGGGACAGTTAGAGGGGCAGTTGGCCGGCCGCGCGTAGGTTAAGCAGTTGGCCTCTCTTTGGGGAAGTTATGTTCTTTCCTCTCCGACAAGGCTATGGTCACTGTGGGCAAGACGATGGGGGGAAGGTATGGCAAACAAGAAGCCGATCACTATATGCATCATCAATCTCAAAGGAGGGGTGGGAAAATCAACAATCACCGCGCTTTTAAGTCGATATGCATTCAATGAGCGAAAGAAAGATGTATTAGCTATTGACCTCGATCCTCAAGCCAATCTTAGCCAGGGATTGATGCATCAAAGCTATTCGTCTTTTCTGGCACAGAAAAGGGCCTCCATTGTCGAGGTTTTTAGCGATTTTATTCCGCCTAACAAGGGAGGGGGCGCTCAACCGGTAACGGTTGATGCAGTCTCCGAACTCATTCTTGATGGCGGCAGTCGAAAACTTGAACTTATTCCTTCCAGATTTGATTTTTCGGATGCGCTGACAAACGCAGTCAGGCCGGATCCTAAAATTCTTGCAAGATTTTTATCGCATAATTTCAAAAATAAAGATGTGATACTGATAGATTGTTCACCAACAGAGTCGGTATTCACAACTGCGGCATATTACGCCAGCGATTACGTTCTTATTCCGGTAAAGCCGGAGTTTTTTGCCACGATTGGCTTTCCACTTCTAGAAGAATCCCTTCAAAACTTTAAGCGTAAGAATAAATCTCATGGAATAGAGGTATCTGGCGTTGTTATAAACAATGCATTCTACCATGGAGGGAATGATGGAGGACCGGAGAAGCAAAGAGCCATGCGGGAAATAAAGGCGGAGTGCCGAAAGAATGGTTGGCATATATTCTCGAAGCAAATGTATCATTCTCGGGGGTATCCAAAGCTAATGCGCGGAGATTACAACCATTCTGGAGACGCGGCATTGTTCTGGACTTTCGCCAAGGAGTTCTTTGATCACGTGGGAATACATAAATGAGCAGTAAGCTGAATCGCGACGAGATTCTTCGAGAAATGCTCAACACCCTTGTCAAAGGCTGGGGGCGTAAGGCCATCTATGATGCCCTAGATCATCTAGAGGAGGGGGTGAAGGCGAAAGGCGCCATTGATAGGCAGGACGAAAAGGCAAAAAGTAATGAATCGAAGGCTGTTCAGATAGTCGAAGGCTTATCAGTTCCAGAGGAACGCAAAATATTGATGTTGCAATTAGCCCGGGCATACGACGCTGGTGCAGCCTTCCCTAAGCTATCGGATGTAAAGGCATTTTTGGCTTCACATCATCAGAGAACGAGCGAATTGCGCTCTCGAGACCAAGCCTTTCGTAAGATCGTTCCTATTCTACAGCAAATGTCGGAGAAGGGCCTGTTGAAAGTGATGTCTCACTCGCATCACTCAGGCCCGGTCGAGCTAGGCTCCATATCCGATGCGATTAAAGGTGCAGGACAGGATATGAGAGGGCCGATTGCTGAGGATGACAGCAAGAAAAGCTAGGTTTCCCCTAAATTCTAGTTATCGATCACGCCTTGTTGGCAGCCGCCTGTTCCAGAATCTTCCGATAACCTTCACGTGAAAGCCATTGCGCGCGTTCGAGGTGGCTTTGCCAGCAACGATAGGTCCGAAGTTCCTCGGTTCTCGGATCGCGGTGCAGCACGATCCGCGCGACTTCCTTCCAGTCCGCATCCTCGGCCTTCGCATCGAGAAGGCGTAGATAGGTGACGTAGTGCCGCTCGTCATAGACGGTTATATCGTCGCCGGTCGGCGCTTCATCATCCACATCGGGATCGAGTTCGACGGGAACCCGCATAGCCATTCCCCTTCTTCCCGGAAGGGCCTTGCTTGCGGTGCGCCCCCGCAAATGGCCCTCTGACCTGGTGATCGGGGAGTTAGTAACCGTGACTAGACGGCCCCATGACCTTTAGGCGAGAAGCCCTGGACATACGCCATGAGCTCCCCGACCATAAGGTTCGAGGATCGTGGTGCCGTCACGGCCGACACCAACCGCTAGTCAGGGGTTACTAAGCCCCGGAGCAGCGCGTCTGCTCCACCCATATTCTTAGCCGAGCCGCGCGCGAATGTCTTTGCCTAATCGGCGCGGCAGGCAATGAGCCGCTGAAATCCTTCGCTTATTAGCCCCGGCAGGGGTGCCGCCAGCGCATAGGCGCAAATGCGGCACGCTACGCGCCGCCGATCCGTCGCCATGGTTCGCCACAGCCCGCTGTCGCCATCGACAGCCGCATCTCGACGAACTGGAGGCGATCCATGTCCAACCCGCTGGCGGGCCTGCCGCCACGCCTATTGCGCACCAAGGAGGCCGCGCGCTTCCTCGGCATTTCCATCCGCACCCTTGAGAAACATCGCACCTACGGGACCGGGCCGGTCTACCGCAAGATCGGCGGCCGCGTCCTCTACGCGGTCGAGGACTTGCAAGCCTGGACTGCAATCGGCGCGCGCAAATCCACCCGTGAGAAGACCGCCGGCCGCGTGTTTCCGGCCCGTCCGCTGACCCCCGATGAGCGGGGCGAACAATGACCCGGCGCGCGCATGGCCGTTCGCTGCCGAGCGGACCCGCACCCTTCGCCACGTTGGTCGAGCTGACCTTCGAGAAGCGTAAGGTCGAGCACTGGATACGGTTCGGCCGCAAGAGTTACGAACAGATCATCGACCGTCGCCGAAGCATCGTCGGCTTCGCACCGAACAGCATCTTCGCCTTCGTCCGTTGGCAGTCAGGCGAGCACGGCACAGTCGTTTCGCGCATCGACATCGTGCGCGCCATAGGTCGCGGCGAGCCGTTCCAGACGTTGCCCTTCGTCCGACCTGGTGGCGACATCCTGTTGCGCCTCGACGGCTGGCCCAAAGTGCAGCGCGCGCTTACCGCTATCGACGCCGTGGAATCGCTCGGCCTCGATCCGGCGGACGCCTCACCGGATCACTGGCGGCAAGTTCACAACCGCTTGGCCGCCAATCTGGAGCCGCACACCTACACGCCCGAGCGACACGCCGCCTGGCTCCATCGCCGGAGGATCGGCCCATGACGCGCCGCCGCATCCTTACGGTGACGGCGCTAGCCGTCATCTGCATCGCCGCCGCAAGCGCCGTCGATTGGCCCGCGAAACTCATCTGGAACGCCACGGCCAGCGCGCCCATCGGCTTCTACACCGTCGAGTCGGCCGACCAGTTCGACGTGCCCGAACTGGTCGCCGTCATGCCGCCCGAACCGCTCGCCGCTTTCATGGTAGAGCGCGGCTATATTGCGCGAAGCGTCCCGCTCTTGAAGCGTGTGCTCGGCCCGCCGGGGCAGCGGGTTTGCCGCACCGGCCGCACGATCACGGTGGACGGGATCCAGATGGGCGAGGCGCTGGAGCGCGACAGCCTCGGCCGCATTCTGCCCGTCTGGCAGGGCTGCCGCGTCATCGGCGACGGCGAAATCTTCCTCATGAATTGGGAAGTCCGCGACAGCCTTGACGGCCGCTACTTCGGACCCATTCCCGCGGACTCCGTCATCGGCCGAGCGGTCCCCCTCTGGACCGACGAGGAAGGCGTCGGCCGCTACGAATGGTGCGCGCCGACGCACTGAAGCCACCCCCGAAACCAATCGCAGGAGATTTTCCATGGCACAGATAGGCACCTTCACGCGCACCGAAACCGGCTATTCCGGGCAACTTCGTTCGTTCGGCCTCGACAAGCAGCTTGTCATCGTTCCCGCCGAGCCGAGCGCCGTGAAGAACGCGCCCGACTACCGCGTGCATCTCGACAGCGAGGACGGTTTGGATGTTGGCCCGGCATGGAAGGACGCCAGCGAACAAGCCGGCGAGTTCCTGTCGCTGAAACTGGACGGGCCAATCTTCCCGTTCCCGATCCGCGCCAGATTGTTCCAGTCCAACGACGACCCTTCGTCCTGGGGCCTACATTGGAAACGCCCCCGGAAACGCGAGGATCAGGAATGACGGCCGCGCGTGTCCGAGCTGCCATCGCGCTCAATACCCGCATCCCTTTGTTCGCGAAAAAGCCGTCTCATCCCTTCGTCCCGCTCGGCGACCGGCCGGCCGGCGCGCGCAGCGAAAGTCAGGGGCGGCCCCCGGCCGGCGCTTGCGCCTTGCCCTTGACCGCAGCGTGCACGCTGGCAGGCTGGCGGCGAAGCGGAGACAGGGCAGCATGGCGTTATGCCATTCTGGTGTTACCCGCCGCGCTTTCCATCTGCACGGGGCTGGGGATTGCGGTTGCGCAATCCATGCCGGTCGAGCGCCCGGCCGCAGCCCATTCCTATGCGGCGCACGTCGCCGAAGCGTCGCAGCGCTTCGGCATCCCCGAGCATTGGATTCGCGCCGTGTTGCGCGCCGAAAGCGCGGGCGACGTGCGCGCGATCTCGTCGGCCGGGGCGATGGGATTGATGCAGGTGATGTCCGCCACATGGGCGAGCTTGCGCGTCCGCTATGGCCTCGGCCGCGATCCCTTCGACCCGCGCGATAACATCCTCGCTGGCACGGCCTACCTGCGCGAGATGTGGGACCGCTACGGCAATGTCGCGGCGATGTTGGCGGCCTACAATGCCGGCCCCGGCCGCTACGATGAGTATCTTGCGACTGGCCGCACTCTGCCGGTCGAGACGAGGGCCTATGTCGCTGCGCTGGTGCCCGTTCTCGGCGGCGCGGCTGCATCCGAACCACCGCCATCGGCACCGCCACCCGATTGGCGCGAGGCACCGCTGTTTGTTATGCGCCCGGCCGACACATGGGCTGCCGCCGCGTCGCTGTCCGAGGCGCAATCCGGCGACGGCCGCGCTGCCGTTCCGGCGCGCGACCCCGCCCATGCGGAGCCGCAGAACGGCAGCAATTTCGTGGCGAGCGCAAGCGACGGGGGAACGCCATGAGGGCGGCGGTCCCGCGCTTGGCGGCGCAGGTTTCGGCTTCCGGTCGGGCAGGTTTGCGCCCGGCAGGATTCCCGGCAGGAGGGGCAGAAAAGACAGAAAGGGCGGAGGGCAAGATTAAAGAAGACGGCACCATGTCGGGCCGCTTCCGAAGATTATTGTTGTCTGCACACTGTTTAGGGGAGCCGCGAGCGGCACCATGGTTTTCCGCCCCGCGTGCCGCGATTCAGCGCAAAGCCTTGGCTTTGCTGGGTTTCGAGCGGCACCATAGGCTCATATCGGCCTGTTTTGGGCGGTTTTGGTCGAAGTCGCGCCCATGAGCGCCGACGATGAAAACCGCTTCCGACCGAAGCCCGGCCGAATCCGATCCGATGCACCGAAGGCAGGCAAGACCAAGAGCTTTTTCACGCAGGTCAAGAAGATCACCCGGCAGCATCAGGCGGCGGCCTCCCGTAATCCTTCCACGCCGTCATCCGCCCGACCATCATTGCCGGGCCGGTCCCGCACGGTCGCCGCCAGCGGCAAGGGCGTAAAGCGCGGCCGGGGTGCGAGCTTCGTCCGCGCCCGCAACATCTCCGGCCATTGGCATCATCGCCAGCCGGGCAGCCGCCGCGTGATCGTCAAGCAGCGCAGCGTCCGGGCTGTATGGAAGGGCGGCCGCGCCCGCGCGCATCTCCGCTATATCCAGCGTGACGGAACCTCGCGTGACGGCGAGCGCGGCCAGCTCTATTCGGCGACCGAGGACCGCGCCGATGGCGAAGACTTCCTTGAGCGTGGCAAGGACGACCGCCACCAGTTCAGGTTCATCGTCTCGCCCGAGGACGGCGCGGAGCTGTCGGACTTCACGGCCTACACCCGCGATTTCATGAAACAGGTGGAAGCCGACCTCGGCACGAAACTCGATTGGGTTGCCGTCAACCACTACAATACCGGCCATCCCCATGTGCATGTCATCGTCAACGGCCGCGACGACACGGGCGGGGATCTGGTCATCAATGGCGACTATCTCGCCAACGGCCTGCGCGAGCGCGCGAGCGAGCTTGCCAGTCTGGAACTCGGCCCCGTTACCGAGATCGAGCAGACCCGCAAGCTGTCGGCCGAGATCGACCAAGATCGTTTCACCCGCATCGACCGCGCGATGACCGAGGAAGCCGATGCCCGTCTCCTCGACCTGCGCCATGAACCGGCAGCGCCGAGGCGGCAGTTCGAGCGGACGCTACGCCTGCGCCGTCTCGCCAAGCTGGAGAAGATGGGGCTGGCGACTGAGCACGCGCCCGGTGTTTGGGAGTTGAGCAAGGATATGGAACCCGCCCTGCGCGAGTTGGGTGAGCGTGGCGACATTATCCGCACCATGCAGAAGGCGCTCGGCCCGCAGGGTGGCGAACGCGATCCCATGAGTTTCCAAATCCATGACGGAGCGCCCGAGACGCCCATCGTCGGCCGCGTCATCGACAAGCACCTGTCCGACGAGCTGGGAGAGAACCTGACCGTGGTAGTGGACGGGATCGACGGTCGCACACACCACATCGCCGGCATCGCGCCCGAGCGGCTGGAGGACGCCCGCATCGGCAGCGTCATCCAGATCGGCCCGGCCGAGGTGGCGGCCCGGCCGTCCGACCGCACCATCACCGCCATCGCCGAGGACGGCATCTATCGCCCGAGCCGCCATCTGGAGCAGGCCAAGTTCGAGGGCCGCGTTCCCGGCGGCGATTATGAGGGCTATGTCGATGCCCATGTCCGCCGACTGGAGGCGTTGCGCCGGGCCGGGATCGTTGAACGAATCGACGCCGACCAATGGTGCATCCCCGACGATCTGGTCGGCCGCGCCGCCGACTACGATGCCGGCCGCGACCGGCAGGCCAGCGTTCGCGTCCTTTCCCCGGTCGGTCTGGAAAAGCAGATCGGCGCAGATGGCGCGACGTGGCTGGACCGACGACTGATCCATAGCGAAACGGTCGATCTTGCGCCGACCGGCTTCGGCCAGCAGGTGCGCGAGGCCATGGACCAACGCCGCGAGCACCATATCGAACAGGGCGACGCCACCAGCAGTCGGGACAGCCGCATCTTCTATCGCCGCAATCTTCTCGCCACCCTGCGCGAACGGGAGGTTGCCCGCGTCGGCGCGGAGATCGCCAAGAGCAAGGGCCTGCCGTTTCGTGCGGCCACGGATGGCGAAAGCGTCAGCGGCAAGTTCACCGGCACCGTGCAGCTATCGAGCGGCAAGTTCGCCGTGGTCGAGAAATCCCATGAGTTCACCCTTGTCCCGTGGCGGCCGATCATCGACCGCCAGCTCGGCCGCGAGGTCACGGGCGTCGTGCAGGGCGGATCGGTGTCGTGGCAATTGGGGCGGCAGCGGGGGCTAGGATTGTAAGTTCATGGGACTTCCATCACGGTCGCCGCGTCATGTAAGTCAGCTCTATCAACAATCCTCCATTGCTCTTTTGAGCACAGAGAAAATTCGCTTGTCACTGAGCTGCGCGACGTTGAAGCGCACGAATGACGATGCGGATTGAGAGACGCTGAACACGTTTCCCGGCGCGAGAACGACCTTTTCCTCCATGCAGCGCCGAGCAAGAGCAGCGGAGTCATGACCATCAGGTAGCCGGCACCAAAGATAGAAACCGCCGCGCGGCGTGATCCAGGGAGTTAGCCCAAGTGGTTTCAGCAGATCAGTCGCCTCCGTTCTAGCGTGCGCCAGACGTTGGCGAATCTCGTCCATGTGCTTGCGATACGTGCCGCCTGCCAGGACGTTTGCGATCAATTCAGTTGCAACAGGACTAGGGCCGCCGAAACTTGTGGCAACTTGAAGGTCAACCAATCCTTCGATCCAATCTGGCCGTGCGGCGATATAGCCGCAACGCACAGACGCCGAGAGCGTCTTCGAGAAGCTGCCTATCCTGATAACGCCATTGAGGCCGTCGAGGATAGCGAGGCGCGGCGATAGAGCCGGCTCAAAATCTGCAAAAATGTCGTCTTCAACAATTGTCAGCCCTTGAGCCATAGCGGCGCTCAGAACGCGATGCGCGGTTTGAGGCGAGAGGCTCGCGCCGGTTGGATTATGCAGGGCCGAGTTCGTGATGTAGAGACGAGGTTTCTCGTCGATGACAGCTTGCTCAAAAGCGGCAACATCTGGTCCCGTGGGCGTAAAAGGAACGCCGACGATGTTGACCTGATGCGCGCGCAAAAGTGCTTGGAAATTGAAGTAGCAAGGATCGTCGACGAGAACGGTATCGTTAGGCCGCAATAGAAGGCGACATATTAGGTCGATTGCCTGCGTTCCCGAGGCAGTCAGCATTATCTGGTCCGCCGTCGCCGTGATGCCTTCGTCGGTGAACCGGCTGAGTAGCAGGCGACGCAAGGCGAGCGAACCGCGTGTGCTCCCATAGTCGGACAGTAGTGTATCGTCAGCACGACTAAGCACCCTCAGTCCTCTGCGAAGCGCGGCATTTGGCATCCAGTCGGAAGGGAGCCACCCACAGCCAGGCTTGAGCACGGACGAATCAGCATCCAGTGACTGCTTGGATACCCAAAATGGATCGACATCGCGCTCGCACGACGATCCCATTTCTGCCAAGGCCATCGGTGGCAGGTGAGCGCCGGTTACAAAGAAGCCCGAACCTCGCCGGGCGCGAATAACCCCTTCCGCTTCCAGCCGATCATACGCCTCGACGACGGTGGAGGGGGAAACGCCCATCGTTTCAGCGAAGCGGCGAACCGATGGCAGGCGATCCCCAGGCCCGAGCGCCCTGTTCGCGATCTTGGTGCGAACGGTGTTCATCAGCACTTCTGTCCGCGTTCCCATACCACCCACATCCAGCTCTGCCACACAACTGTATGGCTTAGTTTATCAATACAATTCGTCAGAATTGTATCTGACTGTTCCTTCCAGCACCAGAGCTGATCGGCTAATTCAGGAGGTCAGGAAAGCGAGGATTTATGGAACGAACGACTGCGGGTTGGGGCAGCGGCCTCTTAGGCGTCATCATATTCAGCGGGTCGCTGCCGGCTACGCGCGTTGCAGTCGCGGACTTTTCGCCGATGTTTCTTACCTCCGCGCGGGCAGTAATCGCCGCGTTACTCGGCGTGGTGTTCCTGCTCGCCCTTCGCCAAGCACGGCCGGAACGGCGTGACATCTTTCCGCTTACATTGGTGGCAATTGGCTGTGTCGTCGGCTTTCCGCTTCTGACGGCGCTGGCGCTTCAACATATCACCGCCGCCCATTCTATCGTCTTCATCGGACTGCTCCCGCTCGCGACCGCGATGTTTGGCGTGCTACGCGGAGGTGAACGACCAAAGCCCGCTTTCTGGCTGTTTTCTGTCGCCGGAGCGGCGGCGGTCGCCGGCTTTGCACTCTACGGAAGCAATGACGGAACACTGACGGGCGACCTGCTGATGATCGCCGCCATTTTAGTCTGCGGCATGGGTTATGCGGAAGGGGCGATACTTTCGCACCGCCTCGGCGGCTGGCAGGTTATCTCATGGGCATTGTTGCTGTCGTTGCCGATCATGGCCGCAATCGCGCTGCTCACCCTACCTCATACGTGGAGCAATGTCGGCATTCCGGCGTGGATCAGCCTCGCCTACGTTTCGATCTTCAGCATGATGGTCGGCTTCATATTCTGGTATCGGGGCCTGGCGCTCGGCGGCATCGCGGGCGTCGGCCAGTTGCAGCTTCTCCAGCCTTTCTTCGGATTTCTGCTGGCAGCCATCTTCCTGGGCGAGCCGATCGCCTGGACCATGATTGCGTCAACCGTGATCGTCGTCGGGTGCGTGGCGGGTGCCAAGCGCTTTGCCTGAAGATGCGATGCGCCTAGCGCGATCCTGGCCGCGTTCGCGCGAACAGACCGACAAGGCGCGTCAGTTCCTTTTCGTCGAGGCTGGCGTAGCCGATCCGAAACGCCTCCGGCGCGCTCGCGGCGTCGAGCGCGAACTGCAAACCGGGCGTTACCGCCAGACCCGAGCGATGGGCGTTGGCTGCCCATGTCTCGGCGCTGAGACCGGCCCGCAGCCTGAGCCAGATGGCAAGGCCGCCAGCGGGAACGTCGAAAGTCACGTCATCGCCGAGCCTGTCGATCAATTCCCCTGCAAGATGGTCTCGCCGGGACTGATAGATGCGGCGGGCCTTGCGAGCGTGCCGGCGCAGCGTCCCGTCCTCGATCAGACTCGCGAGCGCCTGTTCGAGAGGCAGATCGCCCTGCCGGTCGATGGCTTCGCGGCGATAGGCCATGCGAGCGAGCAGGTCTGGTCGCGCCGTCACATATCCGGCGCGGACGGCCGGAGCGAGCAGCTTGGAAAGCGAGCCGACATAGATGACGGGCAACTCCGCCTCGGCGCGTCCCGCCAGCGGCAGGACGGGACGGCCGTCGAAGCGGTATTCGTGATCGTAATCGTCTTCGATAATCGTCAGTCCCCGACGGCGCGCGACATCGAGCAGCTTCAGCCTGCGGCCCGCGCCCAGCGTCACCGTGGTCGGATATTGGTGATGGGGCGTGACATAGACCGCCTTCAGCGAAGGCTCCCGGTCGGCAATATGCTCAAGACCCGTCACGTCGATCCCCTGGGCATCGGTGGGCACGCCGATCACCCTTACTCCCGCCGCGCGGAATGCCGCCCAGGCGAGCGGATAACCCGGCTGCTCCACCGCAATGGCTTCTCCTGGTTCGATGATTGCGGAGGCGGCGAGGAACAGGCCCATCTGGCTCCCGCGCGTCACCAGCAGATCGGCCGGCGAAACTGTCAGACCCCGCTCAACCCCGAGATAGTCGGCGAGGGCCGTGCGCAGAGTGAGCGCGCCGCGCGGATCGCCATAGCCCCCGTCCGACAGGAAGGCGGGCGCGGAGAGCGCACGCCGGAACGCCCGCGCCAGCTCGGCGCGTGGCATGAGCCTGGAATCCGGTGCGCCGTCCGACACACGCAGCGGCGGCGGTGCGTTCTTTCCTGTCTCCATGGTCTTGGCTGGAACGCGATTGCGCCTCCTGCCGCGAGCCGGCGCGATGTCCGGCAGGTCGCGCGCGACGAACGTGCCGCGCGACGGCTCGGATACGAGCCAGCCCTGCATGGTCAATTCTTGATAGGCCGCATCGACCGTGTTGCGGTGAAGTCCGAGATTCCGCGCCATTGTGCGCGTGCCTGGCAAGGCATCGCCAGGCTTCAGGCGACCGCGCTCGATCTCGCGAATGAGGGTCGTAGCAAGGTTGAGGAAAACCGGCTGTCCGCCGTCTTCCTTCAACTCGATCGAGATGTCGCCACGCTTTCCCAAACCGGCCTACCCACTTTCGACAAACCGGCACTACTGAATAGGCCGGATAGAAGCTATTGCATGGGTGGCAGGTCATCGCAATCGCGCCGTGGCCGAGAGAGAAGGAACGAAGCATGGCCGAGAAAGCAGTGTTCTATCACGCCGGATGTTCAGTGTGCATCGATGCCGAGCAGCGATTCGCCGGTGCCCTCGACAAGAGCCGCTATGACGTCGAGGTCGTCCACCTTGGCGAGAGCAAGGGCCGCATGGACGAAGCCGAGCAGGCCGGCGTGAAGTCTGTTCCCGCGCTCGTCATCGCCGGAGCTGTCTATCATATCAATCACGGTGCCGATCTTTCGGCGCTGCGCTGACCGCCATGTCGAGGGGAGCCCCCGCCATGCTGAAAACGGCGGTCGCCATCCGGCATGTTCATTTCGAGGATCTCGGAACCTTCGAGGCCGTGCTTACCGCCGCTGGCTACAGGATTCACTACTACGATCTCGGCGTGCATGATCTTTGGACGCTCGACCCGCCGCTTGCCGATCTTCTCGTCGTGCTGGGCGGCCCGGTGGGTGTGTATGAGGCGGACGCCTATCCGTTCCTGTCCGAAGAACGGCAGATTCTCGAAGCCAGGCTGGAGGCCGGTCGCCCGACCCTGGGCATCTGCCTTGGCGCACAGCAGATCGCGGCGACGCTCGGCGCGAAGGTCGCACCGAGCGGAATCAAGGAAATCGGCTTTTCGGAGCTGACCCTGACCGATGCCGGGCGGGTTGGGCCGCTCAGGCATCTGGAAGGCGTCGCCGTGCTACACTGGCACGGCGACGCCTTCCAAATCCCCGAAGACGCCGAGAATCTCGCAACGACGGCGCTTTGCGCGACGCAAGGCTTCGCGCTCGGCCGGAACGTCCTCGGCCTCCAGTTTCATCCCGAGGTGGACGCCTGCGCCGGCATCGAACGCTGGCTGGTCGGCCATGCCGCCGAGCTGGCGTCGGCGGGCGTCGATCCGCGCGGATTGCGCGAGGATGCCGGCCGCTTCGGGCCGGCCTTGCGCGACGCGGCGCGCAAGATGCTGACCGAATGGTTGCAAGGGCTGGCGCAATGACAGCAGCGGTTGACAGCGAACTCGCCATCGCCATCGGGCAGGAAGCAAGACGGCAGCAGGATCATATCGAGCTGATCGCGTCGGAGAACATCGTCAGCGCGCAAGTGCGGGCCGCGCAAGGCTCGATCCTCACCAACAAATATGCCGAGGGCTATCCCGGCCGCCGCTACTATGGCGGCTGCGTGGCGGTCGATAGGGTCGAGCAGCTCGCCATCGACCGGGCCGGCAGGCTGTTCGGCGCGGCCCATGCCAATGTGCAACCCCATTCGGGCGCGAACGCCAACATCGCTGTTCTGTTCGCGCTGCTTGATCCGGGCGACCGGATCATGGGGCTCGATCTCGCCTGCGGCGGCCACCTGACGCACGGATCACCCGTCAGCCTGTCGGGGCGGTGGTTCAAGGTCGCGCCTTACAGCGTGCGCGAGGATGACGAACGGATCGACTATGACGAACTGGACCGCCTTGCCCGTGAGGCCAGGCCGCGCCTGATCTTCGCCGGCGGCTCCGCCTATCCGCGCGAGATCGACTTCGCGCGCATGCGCGCCATCGCCGACGCGGCCGGCGCGTGGCTGGTCGCGGACGTTGCGCACTATGCCGGGCTGATCGCCGCCGGGCTCTATCCCAACCCCGTGCCTCACGCGCATGTCGTCACCTCCACCACGCACAAGACGCTCAGGGGACCGCGCGGCGGGCTGATCCTCACCAACGATGCGGCGCTGGCGAAGACGATCGACAAGGCCGTGTTTCCCGGCACGCAGGGCGGTCCGCTCATGCACGTCATCGCCGCGAAGGCCGCGAGTTTCCATGAAGCGCTTCAACCTGCGTTCGGCGACTATGCCCGCGCGGTCGTCGCCAATGCACAGGCGCTGGGCGACGTTCTCATGGCGGGCGGACTGCGCCTCGTCACCGGCGGCACCGACTGTCATCTCCTGCTGGTCGATCTCCGGCCGTTCGGCGTCACCGGCAAGGCGGCGGTCGAAGCACTCGAACGCTTCGGCCTCACCGCCAACAAGAATGCGGTTCCGTTCGATCCGCTGCCGCCAACCGTCACCTCCGGTATCCGCCTCGGCACGCCCGCCGCGACCTCGCGCGGATTCGACGAAGCGGCCTTTCGCGAAGTCGGCGCGCTGATTCTGGAGGTGCTTGGCGCGCTTCGCGCCGGGCGCGAGCCCGGCCAGTCGGTGCGCAACCGGGTTCGCCGGCTGACCGACGCCTGGCCGATCTCGGGAGAGGCGGATGGCTGACGTTGCGGCCAATCTCGTAGCCGTCCGGCAGAAGATCGCGGACGCCGCTGCGCGGTCGGGACGCTCGCCGGAAGCGGTGCGCTTCGTCCTCGTCACGAAGACCGTCACGCCCGAACGGGTGCTGGACGCCATCCGTGCCGGCGCGACCGATCTCGGCGAGAACAAGGTGCAGGAGGGGCGCAGGAAGGCGGAAGCCCTGACTGGCCAGCCTGTCCGCTGGACGATGATCGGTCATCTCCAGAGCAACAAGGTGAAGGACGCGCTACGCTTCGCGCGCGAGGTGCAATCGCTCGACCGCCTCTCTCTGGCGACGGCGCTCGAAAAGCGGCTCCAGCATCTCGGGCATGGCCTCGACGTGCTGGTGCAGGTCAACACATCAGGCGAAGCCAGCAAATATGGCCTGACGCCGGAAGACGTGCCCGCGTTCCTGCGGGAACTGAGCGCCTTCGACGCACTGCGTCCGAGAGGGTTCATGACGCTTGCCACCTTCACGCCCGACGAAGCGGAGGTGCGCCGCTGCTTCCGCCTGCTGCGCGGCATTCGGGATCGCGCGTTGGCGGAGGCTCCGCAGGGCGCGAACCTTGCCGACCTTTCGATGGGCATGTCGGGCGATTACGCTTGGGCGATCGAGGAAGGCGCGACCATCGTCCGGGTCGGCCAGGCGGTGTTCGGCGCTCGGCCGCTCCCTGATTCTCACTACTGGCCGGGCGCAGCGGGGACGGCCTGATGCTGGTCATCTCGATTCAGAGCCAGGTCGTCCACGGCCATGTCGGCAACAGCGCCGCAGTCTATCCCATGCAGGCGGAAGGCGTGACCGTGGCGGCCGTTCCCACGGCATTGCTCTCCAATCATCCCCACTATCCGACGATGCGAGGCACGGTGCTCGACGCCGGACTGGTGGCGGACCTGCTGCGCGGGGTCGAGGAACGCGGATTGGTCGAACGCGCCTCCGTGCTGCTCACCGGCTATCTCGGATCGCCGGGGATCGCCGGGGCTGTGGCCCGCTTCGTCGCGGGCGCCCAGAAGCACAATCCAAACCTCGTCTATCTCTGCGATCCCGTCATGGGCGATGACGACCTCGGCGTCTTCGTCGCGGACGGTTTGACGGACATATTCCGCGACCAACTCGTTCCTCTCGCCTCGATCATCACGCCCAACCAGTTCGAGCTGGAGCTTCTGGCCGGGACGAAGGCGCGCGACACGGCGGGGTTTCTAACGGCCAGCGATGGGATAGCGCACGGCGGGCGACCGGCAGTGATCGCAACCGGATGCACGCTCGCCGATACGCCGGCCGGCCAGGTCGAGACGGTTCTTTGCGCGAATGGACTGATGACGCGCATCGCCACACCGCGCCTGCCGATCCGCCCATGCGGGACGGGCGACCTCCTGAGCGGCCTTGTCGCCGCTCATGTGGCGAAGGGCACCGATGTTGAAACCGCGCTGCGCCGCGCTGTCGAAGGCACATACCGGGTGCTGGAGCGCACGCTGCAGGCTGGCGCGGATGAGATGTGTCTTTCCCCAATGGCGGCGCAAGTTGCCACGCAACCCGGTTGACGGAACCCATGAACGGCTTCGATTTTGCCTCCTGCTTCGCCGAAACGCTGCAAAACCTGCGACGCGAGGAGCGCTATCGTGTCTTCGCCGATCTTGAACGGGATTCGCATAGCGGCGTCCATGCCTATGACCACCGCACAGGCCGGCGCGTCACGGTCTGGTGCTCCAACGACTATCTGGCGATGGGCGCTCATCCCGATGTCATCCGCGCGGCAGGTGCCGCGCTGGAACGATATGGCGCGGGTGCGGGCGGCACGCGCAACATCTCCGGGACGACCCATGAGCATGTTCTGCTGGAACGGGAGCTGGCGGACCTTCACCGCAAGGAATCCGCCTTGCTGTTCACGTCCGGCTATGTGGCGAATGATGCCGCACTGTCATCGCTCGGCCGCTTTCTGCCCGGCTGCGTGATCTTTTCCGACGAACTCAATCATGCGTCGATGATCGAGGGCATCCGCCACTCAGGCGCCGACAAGCGGATATTCAGGCACAACGACTGGCGCGACCTCGAACGGCAGATCGCGTCCGTCTGCAAATACCGGCCCAAGATCATATGTTTCGAGAGCTGCTATTCCATGGATGGCGATTTCGCTCCCATGGAAGCGATCAGCGATGTCGCGCGGCGGCACGGCGCGTTCACCTATGTCGATGAAGTCCATGCGGTCGGCCTCTATGGCGCGCGTGGGGCCGGCGTGGCGGAGCGCGATGGCCTGCTCGACCGCATCGACATGTTCCAGGGCACGCTCAGCAAGGGCTTCGGGGCCATCGGCGGCTATATCGCCGGCAGTCGCGATGCGGTCGATTTCGTCCGCAGCCATGCTCCCGGCTTCATTTTCTCCACCGCTCTGCCGCCCTCGGTCGTTTCCGGCATTCGGGCGGCCCTGGATCATTTGAAGGAAGACGGCTCGGCGCGCATCGCTCTCGCAAGGCGCGCGGCCTCTCTCAAGGCGAAGATGCTCGCGAACGGCATCCCGGTCTTGCCGAGCCCAAGCCATATCCTGCCGGTCATGATCGGCGACGCGGCGCTCGCGAAAGCGATCACCGACCGGCTCATGGCCGAGGATGGAATCTACATTCAGCCGATCAACTATCCGACCGTGCCTCGCGGAACCGAGCGGCTGCGCATCACGCCGACACCGCTGCACACGGACGAGGACGAAGACGCTTTGATCGCGGCGCTGGTCTCGGCGCTTGGAGCCTTTCCCCGCTGGACGGAACTAACGGCGGCTGCGCAACCCGACATCCACGTTTCCATGCAGGAGAACGCCGATGCGATCTCATGAGGGTATGGGAACGCCGCAGCTTGAATACGCTCCCGCCACCGGCCCGATGCCGGTTTCATCGGCTGCACCCGAGGTCGGTCTGTCCAGGGCCACCACGCTGCTGTTCGCACTCGCCGCCGGACTCAGCGTTGCGAACACCTACTACGCCCAACCGTTACTCGACACGATGGCGCGGAATTTCGCGATTGCGCCGGCGACCATCGGCCTTGTCGTGACACTCACGCAGGTCGGCTATGGACTCGGGCTGATCTTCATTGTTCCGCTCGGCGATATTGTCGATCGCCGCCAGCTCATAGCCGGCCAGGGCCTTCTCTCGGTGATCGCCCTCGTTTCCATTGCGCTGGCCGGATCAGCGGGGATGCTGTTCGCCAGTCTGGCGGCGATGGGCCTGATGGCGGTCGTCATTCAAATCCTCGTCGCCTTCGCGGCAACCCTGGCCCACCCTGAAAAGCGCGGCGAAACTGTCGGCATCGTGACGAGCGGCATTGTGATCGGCATTCTCGGAGCCCGGTTCGTTGCCGGACTGCTCGCCGATCTCGGAGGGTGGCGAGCCGTCTATATGACCTCCGCCGTCCTGACGCTCGCCATGGTGCTGCTCCTGCTGCGTGCCCTTCCTTCGGGCCGGCCATCGGCTAGCACCGATAGCTATCTCGCGATCCTGCGTTCCACGCCGATCCTGTTCCTGCAAGATCGGATACTTCTCGTTCGCGGCCTCCTGGCGCTGCTTGTCTTCGCCGCGTTCAGCACCCTCTGGACGGCATTGGTGTTGCCGCTCAGTGCCGCGCCTTTTTCCTACTCGCACACGCAGACCGGCCTGTTCGGTCTGGTCGGCATGACTGGAGCGCTTGCGGCGACCGGCGCGGGCAGGCTCGCGGATCGAGGGCTCGGCCAATGGACCAGCGGCGTATCGCTCCTGCTGCTGCTGGCGTCATGGGGGCTGATCGCGCTGCTCCCTCGCTCGATCCCGATCTTCCTTGTCGGCATCGTCCTTCTCGACCTCGCGGTGCAGGCGGTCCATGTCACCAATCAGAGCATTATCTTCAACCGCCACCCGGAAGCGCGCAGTCGCCTCGTCGGCGGCTACATGGTGTTTTATTCCATCGGAAGCGCAACCGGAGCGATAGCCTCCACCATGGCCTATGCCTTCGCGGGCTGGCCCGGCGTTTCGGCTTTGGGGGTGGCGTTCAGCGCCGCCGCTCTGCTGATATGGGCAGCGAGCCGCCGCCTGCCGATCGGTTAGGCCGGTGTCCGATGCGCAGGCGGCGACCATCACCACCGTTGATCGACCGCCAACAGGGACTGCCGACCTCGCTAGGGTCACGCATTCCTATGACATCGCTCATCCAAGCGCTCGCCGTCGCCCAATATCTGAACTTCCGTCACGCCGCCAACGCGCTCGGCGTGGCGCAATCCAGCGTCAGCGCGCGCGTGAAGGCGCTGGAGGAAGACCTTGGCATCCTCCTGTTCGAGCGCCATGCGCGGGGCGTCCGGCTGACCGAGGCCGGCCGGCATTTCGTCGCGCGGGTGACGACCGGGATTGACCATCTCGACCATGCCGTCAGGACCGCCGGCATGGTGGCGCGCGGCGAACACGGCAGCTTGCGCGTCGGCATTCATGCCCTGATCCCCGGCAGCTTCATCGCCAACCTGCTTGAGCGATACCGCGAACAACATCCCGGCATCGAGGTCGAGATCGCCGAGGGCACGGCCCGCGATAGCGTCATGCAGCTTCGTGCCGACCAGCTCGACGTGACATTCGTGGCAGGCACGCCCGAGTTTCCCGACTGCCATTCCCGGCGGATATGGAGCGAACGGCCGCTGGCCGCGCTGCCGTCACGCCATCCGCTCGCGGAGAGAACAGGCGTCACTTGGGCCGATCTGGCGGGTGACACCTTCATCGTCCGGCACGGCGGCACCGGACCCCAAGTGCATGACCACATCATCAAGCGCCTCGCGGGCAGATGCGCGAACCTGTCCATCCTGCGCTTCGATGTCGAACGCGGCACGCTGCTGTCGATGGTCGCGCAGGGCTACGGCGTCACCATCGTTGGCGAAGCGACATCGCCGATGAACGCGCCCGGCGTGACTTTCCTGCCGATCCTCGACGAGCTGGAACCGCTTCCATTCTCCGCAATCTGGTCGCCGCACAACCGTAGCCCTGCGCTCCGAAGCCTTCTCGACCTTGCAGGCGAGATGAGTCGATCAGGCTAGGCAATCTGATTTCCCGGCGACTCGTCGGCCTAGGGTCGAAACCCAATCAGCATATTGATCTGGCGACGCAAATCAGATTCAGAACCTTCAGACGATGTCCTGGAGGTGGTTATGAGCAAGCTTTTCCAGTTGAGCGATACGCAGTGGGCGGCGATTGAGCCGCATCTTCCCAAGAACCAGCCCGGCGCCCGCCGTGTCGATGACCGGCGCGTCATTTCGGGCATCATCCACGTTCTCAAGGCCGGATGCCGCTGGTGCGACTGCCCGTCGGAATACGGTCCCGCGACAACGATTTACAACCGGTTCAACCGATGGTCCCGCCGCCGTTTCTGGACGGGTCTGGTCGAGGCTTTGGCTGGCGCCGGTGCGATCACCAAAAGCACATCCATCGATTCCACCTATATCAAGGCACATCGCTCGGCTCATGGCGGTAAAGGGGGGCGAAAGCGCAGGATATCGGCCCCTCACGCGGCGGCCAAACCAGCAAACTCCACATCCTGGCCGACGTGCTTGGACGACCTTTTGCCTTTGCCCTCACGCCCGGAAACGTCTCCGACATGAAGGCTGCCCCGGTGCTGCTGTCGCAACTGAATGGTGCTCGCTATCTCCTCGCCGACAAGGGCTATGATGCCAATGCCCTGAGAAATGCCTTGCGCAGGCAGGGAACGGTTCCAGTCATTCCCGGTCGCGTCAACCGCAAGCGCAAGATTGCTTATGACAAGCGGCGCTATCGCGACCGTCACCTGATCGAGAACGCTTTCTGCCGTCTCAAGGACTTCCGACGCGTGGCAACGCGCTACGACAAGCTTGCCCGCAACTTCCTGTCCGCGGTCGCACTCGCCACACTCATCGCCTTCTGGGTCTGAACGAGTCTCGACCCTAGTCACCTGAATCTAAAGTTCGCCACATAGGTTTTGCTGGGTTCTCTGGCAGAAGCGTTTGACGGATGCGAGGATTTCGTCGGCGGATTTGACCCATCGGTAGGGTTTGGGATTCTCGTTGTGCGCCTCGATGAAGGCTGCGATGTCGGCCTCCAACTCGGCGGTGGATCGGTGGACACCCCGTTGCAGTTGCTTGCGGGTAAGCTCTGCGAACCAGCGTTCCACCTGGTTGATCCAGCTCGCCGAGGTCGGCGTGAAGTGGACATGCCAGTGCGGGCGGCGCGCGAGCCAAGCCTTGATTTTCGGCGTCTTGTGGGTGGCATAGTTGTCCATCACCAGATGCACGTCAGGCCCGTCGGGCATGGCCGCATCGATCTGCTTGAGGAAGTCGAGAAACTCGGTTGCCCGATGGCGCTTGTAGCATTTGCCGATCACCGCCCCCGTGGCGATATCCAGCGCGGCAAACAGCGAGGTCGTGCCGTGGCGGATGTAGGTGTGGGTTCTGCGTTCGGCGACCCCCGGCGCCATCGGCAGCACCGGCTGCTCACGATCCAGCGCCTGGATCTGAGATTTTTCGTCCACGCACAATACGATAGCCCGGTTCGGCGGCGACATGTAGAGCCCGACGATATCCTGCACCTTGTCGACGAACAGCGGATCGGTCGAGAGCTTGAACGTCTCGCTCCGATGCGGCTGAAGGCCGAAGGCGGCCCAGATCCGGCGGATCGTGGTGTGCGACAGGCCCGTCGCCGCCGCCATGGAACGGATCGACCAATGGGTGGCATCCTTCGGCGTGCGGTTCAGCGTGCGCTCGATCACTTGGGCCACCTGATCGTCCGACACCGTGCGAGGCCGCCCGGGGCGATACTCATCGGTGAGCCCTTCGATCCGGTCCCGTACAAACCGCCTGCGCCACTTGCCGACGGTGTGTTCATGCACCCCGAGCCGCGCGGCGACCTCCTTGCTTTGGAAGCCTTCCGCGCAGAGCAGGATCATACGGCACCGGTCAGCCAGTGACCGCGCTGCCTTGTGCCGGCGAACCTGTGCTTCGAGAAAGGCGCGCTCCTCATCACTCAACACCACTTCGTCTGCCACTCGACCTGCCACCGCATCATCTCCCGATACTGCTCGGATCAATGATACAAATTACAGTTCCATGTGACTAGTGACCATCGCAACCCATCCTATTTGCCGCCGATAGTATCCGGCAGCCCTCCCGCATCGCCTTTCCTGTTGCCCGTCTCGATTTTGCCTACTCTCTGATCGGCTCCGTCTCTTTTACCGATTGGAGCCTGCATTGCGCGGAGGCCGAATCCTTTGGGGTCAGATCGCCGTAGTCTTCACCATCGTTCTGGTGATGACGTGGGTGGCGACGCAATGGGTTGCCTTCCGCCTCGGCTTCCAGCCCCAGCTTGGCAATCCGTGGTTCGAGCTGGCTGGCTTGCCCGCCTACTATCCGCCGGCCTTCTTCTGGTGGTGGTTTTCGTTCGACGCCTACGCGCCTGCGATCTTCATGGAGGGTGCGGCCATTGCCACGTCTGGCGGCTTCATCGCCATCGCCGCCGCCATCTTCATGTCGATCATCCGGGCGCGGGAGGCGCGCAACGTCGCCACCTACGGATCGGCGCGATGGGCCGAAGATCGCGAAATTCGCGCCGCCGGACTGCTCGGCCCCGATGGCGTCGTGCTCGGCAGGCACGAACGCGACTATCTGCGCCATGACGGCCCGGAGCACGTCCTTTGCTTCGCCCCGACCCGCAGCGGCAAGGGCGTCGGTTTGGTGGTCCCCACCTTATTGACCTGGCCGGGAAGCTGCATCGTCCACGACATCAAGGGCGAGAACTGGACGTTGACGGCCGGCTTCCGCGCAAAGCACGGCCGCGTCCTGCTGTTCGATCCGACCAACGCGAACTCGTCAGCCTACAACCCGCTGCTGGAGGTAAGGCAGGGCGAATGGGAAGTCCGCGACGTGCAGAACATCGCGGATATTCTGGTCGATCCCGAAGGCAGCCTCGACAAGCGCAACCATTGGGAAAAGACCAGCCATAGCCTGCTGGTCGGCGCGATCTTGCATGTTCTCTACGCGGAGAAAGACAAGACGCTGGCGGGCGTCGCCAACTTCCTGTCCGATCCGCGCCGCCCGGTTGAGGCGACCTTGCGCGCCATGATGGACACGCCGCATCTCGGCGAGGCGGGCGTTCATCCCGTCATCGCGTCATCTGCCCGCGAGCTGTTGAACAAATCCGAGAACGAACGGTCGGGCGTGTTGAGCACCGCCATGTCCTTTCTCGGCCTCTACCGCGATCCAGTGGTGGCGCGGGTAACGGCACGATGCGACTGGCGCATTGCCGATCTGGTCGGCAGCCGCCATCCGGTCACGCTCTACCTTGTCGTGCCGCCGTCCGACATAAACCGCACCAAACCGCTCATCCGCCTGATCCTCAACCAGACCGGCAGGCGGTTGACCGAGGAATTGACCGCCTCCGGCAAGCGCCATCGCTTGCTGTTGATGCTGGACGAGTTTCCCGCGCTAGGCAGGTTGGATTTTTTTGAGTCCGCCTTGGCTTTCATGGCGGGCTACGGCCTCAAGGGTTTCCTGATCGCGCAAAGCCTCAACCAGATCGAGCGCGCCTATGGGCCGAACAACGCGATCCTCGACAACTGCCATGTCCGCGTCAGCTTTGCCACGAACGACGAGCGCACGGCCAAGCGGGTGAGCGACGCGCTCGGCACCGCAACCGAGTTGCGCGATTCCACCAACTACGCCGGCCATCGCCTCGCGCCATGGTTGGGGCATTTGATGGTGTCGCGCCAGGAGACCGCCCGGCCGTTGATGACGCCCGGCGAGATCATGCAGCTTCCGCCCACCGAAGAAATCGTCATGGTCGCGGGCACGCCGCCGATCCGCGCGACCAAAGCCCGCTACTACGAGGACGCGCGGTTGCAGGAACGCATCCTGACCCCGGCCGATCCGGCGGCCGATCCCGCCGCACAGCCGTCATCCGACGATTGGTCGAGCCGCGTGGTCGCGGCGGCCGGCCGTTCCGCTACGAGCGACGCCAACGCGGCCGAGGGCGATCCGGCCAACGCCGGCATCCGCCGCGAGCCGGAATTGCCCGAGCATGAGGAAATCATCCCGCCGCCGCCATCGTCCGAACAGGAGTTCGAGTTTCTGGACGACGAGCCGGATGTTGACGCGGCCAAGGCCCGCGCCATGCGCCAGCGCATGAGGATGGTGGCGCGGCAGGTCGCCCTGAATCCCGACGACGGAATCGAACTGTAAGGACACGCCCATGCCAACCCGAACCCGCCTGAATCTCTATTTCGACCCCGCGCTCATGCCGCAGATCGAGACACTGGCGCTGCGCCGCAAGGTCTCGAAATCCGCCATCGTCGAGGCGGCGGTCATGTCCTACCTGTCCGGCGATTCCACCGACCAGCTTGAGGCGGCCATGTCGCGCCGCCTGGACAGGCTCGGCCGCCAGATCGACACGCTCGACCTGGACCTTGCTGTCCTCGGCGAGACGGTCGCGCAGTTTATCCATTTCTGGCTGACCGTCACGCCGCCGCTCTCGGGAATGGCGCAGTCCGCCGCCCGCACAAAAGGCGCGGAACGCTTCGAGGGCTTCATGCAGACCCTCGGCCGGCGTCTGGCGACGGGCGACAGGTTCCTCAAAGAGCTGTCGCGTGACATCGACTCACTCCGCGACGATCAAACGCCAGATCAGTCCGAGATCAACGGCGATCAAGAGTAAGTATTCAGACCCATCCTATTCGTCGCCGATGGCCGCCGATGGCCGCACGCACTTAGATACTTGTTGATCCGACCCGCTTTCGGCCTCTCTTAATCAACCCCGATCCGGGGATCGCCTGTCGCATCCCCGCCAGGAACCGGGGCCGACATGACTGCCAACCACCACAGACCAGAAGCGATCCAGCGCGGCGCGCGCATGTTGCGCACCGCGCTTGGCCCCGCCATTGCCCGGCTGCTCGAAGACCCGGCCGTGGTCGAGGTGATGTTGAACCCGGACGGCCGCCTTTGGGTGGACCGGCTGTCCGAGGGGCTGGCCGATACCGGCGAGCGCCTGTCCGCCGCCGATGGCGAACGCATTGTTCGCCTTGTCGCCCATCATGTCGGCGCGGAGGTTCACGCGCGGTCCCCGCGCGTCTCGGCCGAGCTACCGGAGACCGGCGAACGATTCGAGGGCCTGTTGCCGCCCGTGGTCGCCGCCCCGGCCTTCGCCATCCGCAAGCCCGCCGTCGCGGTGTTCACCCTGGACGACTATGTGGCCGCCGGCATCATGACCGCCGACCAGGCGGAAACGCTGCGCGAAGCCGTGGCAACCCGCGCCAACATCCTCGTAGCGGGCGGCACCTCCACCGGCAAAACGACCTTAACCAATGCGCTGCTCGCCGAGGTGGCGAAGGGCGCGGATCGCGTCGTCATCATCGAAGACACCCGCGAGCTGCAATGCGCCGCGCCCAACCTTGTGGCGATGCGGACGAAGGATGGCGTTGCCACCTTGTCGGACTTGGTGCGGTCCTCGCTGCGCCTGCGCCCCGACCGCATCCCCATCGGCGAGGTGCGCGGCGCCGAAGCCTTGGACCTCATCAAAGCGTGGGGCACTGGCCATCCAGGCGGCATCGGCACCATCCATGCCGGTTCCGGCATCGGCGCGCTCCGTCGTCTTGAACAGCTCATTCAAGAGGCTGTCGTCACCGTCCCGCGCTCGGCTGTAGCCGAGACCATCGACCTTGTTGCTGTCCTGGCCGGGCGCGGTTCCGCGCGCCGGCTGGTCGAACTCGCCCGCGTCGAAGGGCTGGGGCCGGACGGCGACTACCGCATCATGCATCCCATCCCTTTGGCAATCCCCACCAGCACAGGAGAATCTTCATGATCCGCACGATTTCGCGCGGCTATCGCCGCATGGCGACCGCCGCATCCACCCTTGTCATCAGCCTCATGCTCGCACCGGCCGCCCATGCGTCCGGCTCGTCGATGCCGTGGGAAGCGCCGCTCCAGAGCATCCTCCAGTCCATCGAGGGGCCGGTCGCCAAGATCATCGCCGTCATCATCATCATCGTGACTGGCCTGACCCTCGCGTTCGGCGATACGGGCGGCGGCTTCCGCAAGCTGATCCAGATCGTCTTCGGGCTCTCCATCGCCTTCGCGGCGTCGAGCTTCTTCCTGTCGTTCTTCTCGTTCGGCGGCGGGGCGCTTGTTTGATGGCGGGCGGCCTTGAACAACTCGACGCGGTGCCGGGCTTCACGATCCCGGTTCATCGGGCGCTGACCGAGCATATTTTGCTCGGCGGTGCTCCGCGCGCCATCGCCATCATGAACGGAACGCTGGCCGGGGCCGTGGGCCTCGGCCTGCGCCTCTGGCTGGTCGGCATCGCCATATGGGCCATCGGCCATTTCGCGGCCGTATGGGCGGCGAAGCGCGATCCTCAATTTGTCGAGGTGGGGCGCAGGCATCTGCGCATCCCCGGCCATCTGGCGGTGTGAGGGCGCGGCCATGATGAACCTTGCCGAATATCGCCGCACCGTCGCGCGTCTCGCCGACTATCTGCCTTGGGCAGCACTGGTCGGCTCCGGCGTCGTCTTGAACAAGGACGGGAGCTTTCAGAGGACAGCGAAGTTTCGCGGTCCCGATCTGGACTCCGCCGTTGCGGCCGAGCTGGTGGCCGTCGCCGGTCGCATCAACAATGCCGTGCGCCGTCTCGGCTCGGGCTGGAGCATCTTCGTCGAGGCGCAGCGCAGCGAGGCCGCGACTTACCCCGACAGCAAATTTCCCGACGCTGCATCGGCGCTGGTCGATGCAGAGCGCAAGGCCGGGTTCGAGGAAGCCGACACGCATTTCGTGTCCGGCTACTTCCTGACCTTCCTCTATCTGCCGCCGGCCGAAGAAGCGGCCCGCGCGGAAACCTGGCTCTATGAGGGACGCGAGCAATCGGGCGTCGATCCCCATGAAGTCATGCGCGGCTTCGTGGATCGCACGGACCGCGTGCTGGCGCTGCTCGACGGCTTCATGCCGGAATGCTGCTGGCTCGATGACGCCGGCACGCTGACCTATCTCCATTCCACCATCTCGACCAACCGGCATCGCGTGCGCGTGCCCGAGGTGCCGATGCACCTCGACGCGCTGCTGGCCGACCAGCCGTTGACCGGCGGGCTGGAACCGCGCCTTGGGGCCAAGCATCTGCGCGTCCTGACCATCGTGGGATTCCCCACCGCGACGACGCCCGGACTGCTGGATGAAATGAACCGGCTCGCCTTTCCCTATCGCTGGTCCACGCGCGCGATCCTGATGGACAAGACCGACGCGACGCGGCTGCTGACCCGGATCAGGCGGCAATGGTTCGCCAAGCGCAAGAGCATCGCGGCGATCCTCAAGGAAGTGATGACCAACGAGCAATCCGCGCTCGTGGACACCGACGCCGCCAACAAGGCCGCCGACGCCGACATGGCGTTGCAGGAACTCGGCGCGGACATGGCGGGCATGGCCTATGTCACGGCCACCGTCACGGTCTGGGACGCCGATCCCCGCATCGCCGACGAGAAGCTACGTCTGGTCGAGAAGATCGTTCAGGGCCGCGACTTCACCGCCATGGCCGAGACGGTGAACGCGGCCGATGCTTGGCTCGGCTCGCTGCCCGGACATGCCTACGCGAATGTCCGGCAGCCGCCGATCAGCACTTTGAATCTCGCCCACATGATCCCGCTATCGGCGGTGTGGGCGGGGCCGGAACGGGACGAGCATTTCGGCGACGCTCCATTGCTTTACGCCAGGACCGAAGGCTCAACCCCGTTCCGGTTTTCTTTGCATGTCGGCGATGTGGGGCACACTCTCGTCGTCGGTCCCACGGGTGCAGGCAAGTCTGTCTTGCTCGCGCTCATGGCCTTGCAGTTCCGTCGCTACGAACGTTCGCAGGTTTTCGCCTTCGACTTCGGCGGCTCGATCCGCACCGCCGCACTCGCCATGGGCGGCGACTGGCACGACCTTGGCGGCGGGCTGACCGAAGGGTCCGACGCTTCGGTTTCGCTCCAGCCGCTCGCCCGCATCCACGACACCTATGAACGCGCCTGGGCCGGCGACTGGATCGCCGCGATCCTCATACGCGAAGGCGTCGCCATCACGCCCGAGGTGAAGGAATATATCTGGACGGCGCTGACCTCGCTGGCGTCCGCGCCGGTCGAGGAACGCACGATCACCGGCCTTGCGGTGCTGCTGCAATCCAACGACCTCAAGCAAGCGCTTCGGCCTTACTGCGTCGGCGGTGCCTATGGCCGGTTGCTCGACGCCGAAACCGAACATCTCGGCGTGGCGGACGTGCAGGCATATGAAGTCGAAGGGTTGATAGGAACGGGCGCGGCCCCCGCCGTGCTCGCCTATCTGTTCCATCGCATCGGCGACCGGCTCGATGGCCGCCCCACGCTGCTCATCATCGACGAGGGCTGGCTTGCCCTGGACGACGAGGGATTCGCCGGCCAGCTCCGCGAATGGCTGAAAACGCTGCGCAAGAAGAACGCATCGGTCATCTTCGCGACGCAAAGCCTGTCCGACATTGACGGCAGCAACATCGCGCCCGCCATCATCGAGAGCTGCCCGACGCGGCTCTTGCTGCCGAACGAGCGGGCCATCGAGCCGCAGATCACGGCCATCTATCGCCGTTTCGGCCTCAATGACCGCCAGATCGAAATCCTCGCGCGGGCGACGCCGAAACGCGACTACTACTGCCAAAGTCGCAGGGGAAACCGGCTGTTCGAGCTTGGCCTGTCCGAAGTCGGCCTCGCGCTCTGCGCCGCATCCGCCAAATCCGATCAGACCCGCATCGCCGAACTCGTCGCCGAGCATGGAAGCAACGGTTTCCTCGTCGCCTGGCTGCGCGAGCGCGGCGTCGATTGGGCGGCCGACCTGATCCCCAACCTCACCAACATCACCCCTCGTTCCGAAAAGGAGTCCTGACTATGACCATCCGCCGTTTCCGTTCGCGTCCCATCCTGATGGCCGCGACCATGCTCGCTGCGCCCATCGTCCTGTCGCCCATGCTGGCGAGTCCGGCCCATGCGCAATGGGTCGTCTATGACCCGACCAACTATGTGCAGAACGTGCTCACGGCCGCGCGCACGCTGGAGCAGATCAACAACCAGATTCAGAGCCTCCAGAACGAGGCGACGATGCTCGTCAATCAGGCCCGCAATCTGGCGAGCCTGCCGTATTCCTCGCTCCAGCAGCTCCAGCAGAACGTCCAGCGCACGCAGCAGCTTCTCAGCCAGGCGCAGAACATCGCCTTCGACGTGCAGCGCATCGACCAGGGGTTCCAGCAGCAATACGGCAAAGTCTCGCTGTCGGCCACCGATCAGCAACTCATCACCGATGCCCGCTCGCGCTGGGAGAACACGGTCGGCGGCTTGCAGGACGCCATGCGCGTGCAGGCGGGCGCGGTCGGCAACATCGACGCCAACCGTGCCGAGATGGCCGCCCTTGTCGGCCAGAGCCAAGGCGCGACCGGCGCGCTGCAAGCCACGCAGGCCGGCAACCAGCTTCTCGCGCTCCAGTCGCAGCAGCTTTCCGACCTGATCGCGGTCATCTCGGCGAACGGCCGTGCCGACGCGCTGACGGAGGCCGAGCGCGCGACCGCCGCCGAACAGGGCCGCATCCAGCGCGAGCGATTCCTGACGCCCGGCACCGGCTACCAGCCGGGCAACGCGCAGATGTTCAACAACGGCAACTGACCGGGAGGCTCGCCATGGACGGCAAGATGCTGGCCCGGCTCGGGGCCGTGGTGTTCGTCGCCATCGCCGTCACGGCGACCGCAATCGACATGGCGCGGAAGGACGAACCGCCCGGGCCGCGTTCCGCGCCGGTCCTCCAGCCGCCGGCCGATCCCCTGCGCGAAACCCTGCGCCGCTGCCAGCAAGATCGGA
>Ga0209344_10001077_pt1 | contig 38517 bp, 33 predicted proteins | sample Cruoilmetagenom6_FD_187293 | JGI IMG/M metagenome (GOLD analysis project Ga0209344, IMG submission 187293) | Oil polluted marine microbial communities from Coal Oil Point, Santa Barbara, California, USA - Santa Barbara Oil Seep Sample 6 (SPAdes)... | ecosystem: Environmental > Aquatic > Marine...
TGGTACCTCGACGACCGAGGTGTTCCTGCCGCTTGGCCCTGGGCCTTCGGCCGTTTCCGTGACGAAATGGCGAAGCCCAAACTCGAAGACTACGAACTCACCCCGTGAAACTTTCGCACGCTTTTTCGCACGCGAAAAAGCGACAACTCCCCCAAACTGCACACGGCATCACAAGACAAGGCAAAGCGGCATGCCATTCCTTGCCGGCGAAATCTCACATTGACGCCCGCCAGGTTCTGCGCGTGCCAAGCCGGCTTTCCCCAGGAAAACACTCACGTGTGCGTTGCCTGCTGTCGCCCAGGCAACCGGCACCAACCTGGTCGTGTTTGACGAATGAGCTTTGCCGCCGTCATTTTTGGCTGTTCCGCGACTGGGGCGCGATGTGCGAAGGGAAACATCGAAGGCTTTTACTTCAAGGGGAGCTTATCTCGAAAGCGTGTGTAGGCTTGGCTCCCTGTTTGGCTTCCCTGGTGAAAAAACAGGAGCGACTGAAGACCTGGAAGAAACAGGCTTAGACGTGTGACCTCAGGGTTTGTGTGGTCGGGGTGGCCGGATTCGAACCGGCGACCTCCTGCTCCCAAAGCAGGCACGCTAACCAAGCTGCGCCACACCCCGTTCACGTGCGAAACGGTAGCAGACCGACCGGGTGGGAATGCCAGAGATAAAGAGAAGGGGAGTGGGATGTGAGGGTAATAGGGAAGAAAAGTTGGGTTTTGTCAGGGTGTTTGGCAGAAAAGTAGGGGGTGGGTTGGTCTTTTTCTGGGGTTGGGCCAGGGTGTTTGTGGTGTTTTCTTTCGGGTGTGTGGGCTGGGGTGTCGGGATGCTGATGGGTTGTGTTGATCAGGGGGTTGTGTGGATTTGGTTTTGCACTTCTTCGAGAGAGGGGTTCACGAGATAGCTGTCGCCTATCTTTAGGGTGGGGACGGTGCGGTTGCCGCCGGTGACTTCTTCGATGCGGATGGCGAATTCGGGGTGGCGTTCGATGTCGACTTCTTCGAAAGCGATTTTTGCTGTGGTGAGGTGCCGTTTGAGAATGCGGCAATAGCCACACCAGGGAGTTGTGTACATGACTACTTTGGTGCTGGATGTCTGGCTGGATGAGGCGTTCTGGGGCACGCGAAGTCCTTTGGTGTGTGGTGCGGTGATGTTGTGGGGATGATGATGACTGCTTGTTTTGTGGATGCGCGGGTGGTGGTTTTTTGTGTTTTCCGAGTCTGTGCAGCTTACCTCGCATGGACTGATGGAATCCCGTTGGCTTGTGTGGTCGGGTTCCACGGTCGGGTAAGTGGTCTGGAACAGGCCAGAGTGCAGATGTGTTCGGCTGCTCTCCGGTCTGCTTTTGTCCTCCCCTCTTAGGTTAGGACGGCTGTGGTGTGGGGGAAGAGGAAAAGCGGAGGTGTGAAGCTGTTTCTCTTCTGCGTGTTTGCTGTCTGGAATGGGGGGGTTCTGCCTGCTCTTCTGTGTGGCGGGAAGGGTGGAGGGGGAGTTTACGAGAAGGGAACCGGTGCTTGACCGCTTCCCGGAGTAGACTCATCTCACTCGAAGGACGTTCTCTTTTTGCTTCGCGTCGCGCTCTCCGTCCCGGGGTTCCTCAAAGATGGTGCCCGGTCAGGCGGCGGTCTTGTTGCAGTGAGCGAGTTGGCTGGGAACTGTTCCTGGAATGAATGCTGATGCCGATGCCGGCATGATCCGAGGAATACTGCTCCGATGCTGCTCGGACGCCGCTCCTTGGTGATGCGCTGTCAGAAGCTCTTGATTTTTGTGCACCGGAGTTCTCTTGAAGACGACCGTTACCCCGCTCCAAGACAATCAAGTGAGGCTGGAGGTCGAAGTACCGGCCGAGGAGCTTGGTTCCTCCCTTGACCGGGCAGCCCGCGAACTCTCTAAAAGCGTGAGCTTGAAAGGATTTCGGCGCGGCAAAGTGCCCCGTAAGATCCTGGAACGCCATGTGGGCAGAGATGCCATTTTGCAGGAAGCCGTGCGTTTTGCTGTGCCCGAGTTTCTTGCGCGGGCTGTGGAAGCCGAAGAGATCGACCTTGTCGGTCGACCCGAAGTCGAAAGCGTTGATACAAACCCCGATGGTCCTTTGGCGTTCGGGGCAGTTGTCGATTTGCGGCCTGTGGTGGAGATGTGCGATCCCTCTGAGGTTTCCGTGCAACTTGAGTCTTCTCTCGTTGTCGAGGAAGAAGAAATCCAGAAGGAAATCGATGCTTTGCGCGAGCGGTTCGCCGACTTGACGGCGGTCCCACGTGGGGCGCGCAAAGGCGACTATGTGCTCATCAACCTTGAGGTGACTGCGCTCGATGGCAAGGTGGAGAGCCTGAGCCGCCCCGATTTTCACTATGAAGTCGGATCGGGTTCTGTGGTCGAAGAGCTCGATACCGAACTTGAAGGCAAGCGGGCCGGGGAAATCCTGCAATTCCGTGCCGACCTTCCCGAGAGTTTGCCGGATCACGGGGGCGAGCGTGGCTCTTTCTCGGTGTTGGTAAAAGAAGTCAAGGAAAAAGAGCTGCCGGCGCTTGATGACGAGTGGGTGGGGTCGTCCTCCGAGTTTGACACTGTCGCTGAGCTCGAAGAAGAAGTGCGTTCGGCTATTGGTCGGGTGAAGCGCATGCAATCGCGTCGTGAAGCTGAGGAAAAAGCGCTCGAAGCTCTGACGGAGCGTGTCGGTTTGGTGCCCCCACCTTCAGTTGTGACAGAAGAGGTCGAGCTGCGGGTCGAGAATCTGAGCCGGCAACTCGAAGGCAGCGGTCTCCATTTTGAAGATTTTTTGGAGAAGAGCGGGCAGAGTCTCGACGAGATCAAGGAGTCTTACCGGCCTGATGCGGCAAAGGCCGTTTCCGCAGTTTTCTTGCTTCGTGCGCTTGCTGATTACGAGGGAATTAGCGTGACAGAAGAGGAAATTGACGAAGAGATCGCAACTTTGGCGCAGCAAACTGGGGAGAAACCAGACAAAGTCCGTCGTAAACTCGCTAAAACGGGCCGTCTGCAGTCGATCGAGAGTGGTATGCTCCGCCGGAAAACACTGAGCTGTCTTGTTGGTAAAGTCGCTCTTGTCGACTCTACTGGCGCTTCTGTAGATCTTTCTGTTGACACGGACGAAGAAGATCTCGTTTCTTGAGCTGTTTCTGCAGTATTACTTGACGGGCCTTCATGAGCCTTTCCTAGGCTTGTAATCGGTCTTTTTCGCAAGACTTCTTCTGTTGCAGGTCGGCGGGCAAGTGTCAGAGGACGTATGGCCGATATGACCGAAAGGTCGTGAGGAAAGGCCAGGGGCCGAAAGATTCGGGTGATGCACGGTATAAGCTCGCAGGGAGCGAAACCGTTGCCCAGAAGTGTACGGCTTATTCTTTTTGCAGTGTGTTTGGTGCCCCCGATAGGGAGGCGTGAAACATGAGGATGTTCAACGAAGTGCGCTTCGCGTTTCCGTCTGTTGAGCGGTTCGCGGAGTGGCGAGGGGAAGTATGCACGACAACCCATTCCCGCAGTTCGAGTCGGAATCTAGTCTCGTTGGAGTCGACAGGATTCGCGCTGGTCTCCAGAACGGTTCTTTTGCAGAGAGAGGGGTGAGTCGGCTGGATGTTCAGGCCATGATCCCTAATCCGGCTGTCATCCAAAAGACCCCTGCGGGCGAGCGCACAATGGACGTGTGGTCTCGTCTTCTCATGGATCGGATTATCTTTTTGGGTACTCCGATTAATTCTGATGTCGCCAATATGATCATGGCCCAAATGCTTTATCTTGAGGCAGAAGACCCTGAGAAAGACATCATGCTCTATATCAATTCTCCGGGAGGAGACATTGACGGGCTGATGTGCATATATGATACGATGCAATACGTTAAACCGGATGTCTCTACCATGTGTATGGGGCTTGCGGCTTCTGCTGCGGCTGTGCTCCTCGCTGCGGGAACTCCCGGGAAACGTATGGCACTTCCGAATGCTCGTGTGCTCATTCACCAGCCCCACGGAGGTGCAGAGGGGCAAGCCGTCGACATTGAAATTACGGCCCGCTGGATTATGCGGATGCGGGATGTCTTGAATCGGATTCTGGCTGATTGTACTGGTCAATCCCTGGAGAAGGTTGCCAAAGATACCGATAGAGACTTCATTATGGTCGCGCAGGACGCGAAAAAATATGGCATGATCGATATCGTGTTGCAGTCACGAGTGTCCGATGTCTCCTCGTGACGGAAGAGACAGAATTGGAATTGCACGGGGGAGTGACTTTTGGCCAAGTTTGGTGACGGGGGAGAACTCCTGAAGTGCAGCTTTTGTGGGAAGTCCCAAAAGCAAGTAAAAAAGCTCATTGCGGGGCCTGGAGTCTATATCTGCGATGAGTGTATTGAGCTCTGCAATGAGATCATCGAAGAGGAACTTACAGAGACGTCTGACCTCGGGCTAGAAGAGCTTCCGAAGCCAAAAGACATTTACGAGTTCCTCAATGACTATGTGGTGGGGCAGGAGACCGCGAAACGCTCGTTAGCGGTTGCTGTCTATAACCATTACAAACGTGTGCAGGTGGGAGTGCAAGGCGATAATGATGTTGAACTCGCAAAGTCCAACATCCTACTGCTTGGTCCCACAGGGTGTGGGAAGACACTACTTGCCCAGACCCTGGCAAAAATGCTGAATGTGCCCTTTGCTATTGCAGATGCAACTGCCCTCACTGAGGCGGGATACGTTGGGGAGGATGTCGAGAACATTCTCCTGAAACTGATTCAAGCCGCCGATTATGACGTGAAAAAAGCAGAAACCGGCATTATCTATATCGACGAAGTCGACAAGATTGCCCGCAAGAGCGAGAACCCTTCGATTACCCGGGATGTGTCCGGCGAAGGTGTGCAGCAGGCATTGCTGAAAATTCTGGAAGGCACGACTGCTTCTGTTCCTCCACAGGGAGGGCGGAAACACCCGCACCAGGAATTTATTCAGATTGACACGACAAATGTACTTTTCATCTGTGGTGGGGCTTTTGCTGGTCTTGAGCAGATTGTTGAGCGTCGTGTGGGGAATCAGGGTATTGGCTTTGGTGCCGATATCAAGTCCCGCAAAACTGTCGACCTGGGTGACTTCTTTGCACAGGTGCTTCCAGAAGATCTCACGAAGTTTGGCCTGATCCCCGAATTCATCGGACGTCTTCCGGTTGTCTCGGCAGTGCACCAGCTTGATGTGGACGTACTTGTCAAGATCCTTGTGGAACCGAAAAACGCCCTTGTAAAACAGTACAAAAAGTTTTTTGAGCTTGATGGGGTTGACCTGCAGTTCACTGATGATGCGCTGCACAGTTTGGCTTCTCGGGCCATCGATCGTGCAACAGGCGCTCGTGGATTGCGTTCCATCCTCGAAGAAGTGCTTCTCTCTGTGATGTATGAGATTCCTTCGCGCCGTGATGTCACCCAGTGTGTGATCACCCGCGAAGTCATCGAAAATAAAGAGGATCCTGTGCTTGTCCCTCGAGTTGCAGGAACAGAACGTTCTGCCAAGAGTGGCTCAGAACTAGGAGAGCAGACCGCTTGAGGCGTTTCTCCTTGATGTCTCCTGCTTTTTCCTGAGAGACTGCCTGTCTTGTGTGGTCGTGTGGCGTATTTCGCCGGCACAGGCGCGGGTTGTGGAAAACGCAGCCTGCGTCAGGCGAGAGAGCCTCGGAAGAAAGCGATCAGAATTTCTCTCGCTGTTTTTCTCACGGGAGAAATTCGCGACAAGCTTGAAGAGAAAAACAGCGGAAAAACCTGTACCTGTATATGGTATTTTCCTGGCTCTCTTGTCGTGACGAGTTTCCTCCTTGTGACGCGTGCCAGGCCGCCACGCGCGCGCACGAAAGGCGCTGTCCGACCCCTAACTATTCGCATCTTCTCCTTGTTCCGGCATATTGTGGGGCGATCCCAAGTTTGGGAGAGTGCGTCTCTGCTTTTTTGAGAAATGCACAGCAGTGTTCTCTCTCGAAGAGAATCTCATGGTCTCTTCGAGAGAGAACCGGATCGAGAGAGAACCGGAGATGAGATTGGGTATTTCCGCGGAAAGGAGCGCGGAACGAAAAGGGTGGGCAAAACGAGGGGGCATGCTCTTCACCTTGGGTGTGTTCTCGATCGCCATCACTGTTGTCGTCGGCGCTGCACTCGTAGAAGCCTCCGATGCGGGCAGTTCTGATAGTCCTCTTCATGACGATCGCAGTCTGGTGATCGACTGTGAAGTCAGTGATGTTCCTCTTGCGCTTGCTGCATGGAATTGCTACGGCGAAAAAGGTGCCTATTTTGGCTGGTGGCTGACTCCTGAGGAAACAGCTTCGCCGACAGGTCGCCCGCGTCAACCTGCAAAGATCGCTTCCGACGGGGCGTTTGGGGGGAACCTCCGCACGAGTCTGCAGTTCATCATGGGGTATGGCGCGCAGGCGCAAGCCCCGGGAACTGATCCTGGCAAATGGAACGCGGCCCAAGCCCGCGCGCATGTCGAAAAAGTGCGTTCCCCTCAGGGAAAAACCCCGATTGACTATGTGCTTGCCGGGATCAACGCGCCGAACTCCTGCCCTGGCGATGTCTCGGTCGAACTCGCGGCCCGTGTCGGGTATGTCATGGCTGCGATTGGCGAAGACCCAGCCACGGTCGCGACTCGTGGGGATCGTCCTTGCAATCTTGTGCAGATAACACAGAATGCCCGGAATCCTGTGACCGGACAATATGGGGTGACGTTTGAGGACTCTCTTTGGGCTGTGCATGCGCTGGCTGCCTGGGGGCTGCTTCCTGAGATCGGGGCACGTGTGCAGACGCTTGCGTGGTTCCGTTCCCAGACCGGAGAAGAAGGCGCCTGGCTTACTGCTGATGGACAGGTGAGTTTCCAACGCTCCAGCCTTGGGATTACTGCCTTGTTGGCGCTTGGCCTTCCGCCGACCGACCCGCTTATTTACCAGGCGGTTCACGTGCTTGCGGCGTATCAAAATGACGATGGCGGATTTGGTTTCGAGTCTGTGGTTGAGCTTGTGGAAAACCCGTCTCGTCTTCCTGCTCTCGATCGTTTTCCGGGTGCAGCTCCTCCTCTTGTCACCGAAAAAACGGTGGGATATGTGCGGCGGTCCACGGCAGTTGATACGGCCCAGGTGCACGGCGCGCTGCTCGCGTTGGACGCGCGTGGTGCGAGCGCTTACTGGAATGTTTTCCTTCGAGGCAAAAATCCTCACCAGGGTCGTATGGGTATTCAAGTGGCGTTGGGCGAGATCTTGCACAATCAGCGTCCGGGATTTTTTGACGCGCGAAATGGAGATGGGGAAGGTCGTTTTCTTTCTCATGCCGGGTCCATTGATGACGACCCGCAGACGAGCCCTGAAAATCCAGCAGAAATAATCGATCCGCTTCCTACGGTGACCGCGATTTATTATCTGGGTTTTTGGGATCCTGTTTTTCTCTTGTCTTCAGGAAACGATGCCGATTCTGCGACTATTTGCCCAGGGGTTCCTGTGAAAATTCTGTCTGAAACGCCTCTTGCGAGTTGTCCTGCCCGCGCTATCGTGGCAGAGCCAAACGCCGTTGGGTGATCTCTCCGCCGTATGCCCCTGGGACCCCACTAGGCTGGAACTATTCGGGAGTTCCTGGCCTTGAGCCTTTTTTCCTTGACGACACAATCCGAAGGATGTTTGTGACCCCTGAAGAAGCCCGCTCTTTTTTGCAGTTCCAGACTGTGTTGCACGTGCAACCCGGCTTGGCCCGCGTGCAGGCAGCTCTGGCGCTTCTCGGTGAGCCCCAGCAGTGTTACAAGGCACTGCATGTGGCTGGAACGAATGGGAAAACGTCTGTCACGACCATTATTGCTGCCCTGCTTGAGGCGCATGGGCTCTTGAGCGGCCACTATCTTTCCCCGCATCTTACGGAAATTGAAGAACGCATCGTGGTGGGAGGTGTCCCGATTCTTCCTGCCGCTTTTGCCGATCATCTGGAGTACCTGCTGCCTGTGTTCGATGAGGCCGCGCAGCGTACCGGAGGACGGCTTTCCGAGTTTGAGGTCTGCACAGTCCTGGCTTTCTCCTGGTTTGCGGCCTGTGCTGTTGAAGTTGCTGTGGTGGAAACTGGTCTCGGTGGCACGTTTGACGCCACAAATGTGTTGGGCGCTCCGGTGTGCGTATTGACGAATGTGGCTGTCGACCATGTCGCATATCTTGGGTCTGACCTGTCTGGTATCTGTCGCGAGAAAATGGGAATCGTGACGCCGGACGCACAGCTTGTGACCGGGGTAACCGACCCGGATCTCCTTCTTCTTCTCGAGGCACACTGTGCGGCATCTGGCGCGTCCGGCCTTTGGCGTCTCGGTACAGAAATTCAAATTTCTCGCTCACGTGTGGCACTTGGGGGAGTCCTGTTTGATCTTTCGACCCCTTATGGTGTGTACGAGGAGCTTTTTCTTGGACTTCTTGGTGTGCATCAGGCGCAGAATGCAGCGCTTGCCATTGCTGCTGTCGAGTGTTTTTTCGGACGGGCGCTCGACCAGGATGTGGTGCGATCATGTCTTGACACTGTAAAAGTGCCTGGACGGATGGAGATCGCGTGTCATCAGCCTCTTGTGCTTCTCGATGGCGCGCATAACCCGGCAGGTGCAGCGGCACTCGCTACCGCGCTCGACGAGTTTTTTCCTGACCGTTCCCTTTTTTTGGTCTGCGGTGCTCTCGATGACAAAGATGTTTGGGGTATTCTTGCCCCACTTGTGGAACGGGCAGAAATTGTGGTGGCAACGGCTCCACAGACTTCCCGGGCCCGTCCTGCCCACCTGCTCGCGCGTGATGCAGAACGCCTTGGTGCCACGGTGCTGTGTGAGAACTCTGTGACCCAAGCCGTGCAGGTCGCTGTACAACGCGCGACAGAACGGGATCTGGTTCTTGTTACCGGTTCTCTGCGCACAGTGGGCGAAGCGCGTCAAGCGCTCGCAACGATCGTTACCGGCGCACTTGTGTGAACAGGTTGCGCGTCTTTCTGTGACCTTTCGGCGGGGTTGTTCTGGGTCCTTGCTTGGCGGGGGAGATCGCCCCGATTGTCTGGGACGACAAGTTGTTTTCGCCGGTTTTTCCGGTACCTCCGGTTTTTATGGACGCCGAAGACGCGGGGAAGAGATGTATGGCGTTCTCTTTCGTGTTCTGTCAGGAGCCTGCTGGAACACTCAATATCAGGAGAAAAAGTGTCTGAGCGCACATTGGTCCTCGTCAAGCCCGACGGTGTTCGCCGTGGTCTTGTGGGGGAGATCATCGGTCGGTTCGAACGCAAAGGTTTCGCGCTTGTCGCGCTTGAGCTGCGTTCTCTTGCCCGCGAGACTGCAGAAGCCCACTATGATGAGCACCGTTCCCGTCCTTTTTTTGCGGAGCTTGTGGACTTCATTACCGGCGGTCCTCTCGTTGCGATAGTCCTTGAAGGTCCTGGGGCTGTCCTTACTGTCCGCTCTATGATGGGAACGACGAACCCGGCGGAAGCGGATTCCGGGACAATTCGTGGTGATTTCGGTCTTGAGATCGCAGAAAATCTTGTGCATGGTTCCGATTCGCTTGCTTCAGCGAAACGGGAGATTGCTTTGTTTTTCCCGCACATTAATCCCTGAGCACAGCGCCCTTTTTTCTCTGCGGCACGGTTGTTGCTGATTTCTTGCTTTCTTGTGCCGCTCCGTGGCGAGTGCGGAGGCATCTCATGCGGAACCCCAAGGGTGTGGCTATTGACCTTGGCGCTTCTCGTGTGCGCGTCTGGGTGAGTGGTCATGGGCTTGTTGTTGATGAGCCTTCTTTGATTGCGATTGATAAGAAAGACCATCGCCGTCTTGCTGCCGGGTCCTCTGCCAAAGCGATGTTGGGTCGAACCCCGGCCCATATTGTGGTGTCCCGCCCGTTTATGGGAGGGGCCCTTGTGAATGTGGCTTTGGCGGAGGACCTTCTTTCGTGGGCGCTTGCGAAAACTGCAATTCGCCGTCCCAACCTTTTTCTTTGTGTTGGTTTGAGTTTGAGCCCGCTGGAGCGGCGGGCTCTTGAACTTGTGGCTCACGCCGTGGGGGCCCGGTCAGTGCGCCTTGTCGAAAGTATCACCGCCGCTTTGATGGGAGCAGGTATCCCTTTGCGTGCGGAGCCTGGAACGATGGTTGTGGACTTTGGCGCGGGTGCGACAGAGGTTGCGGTACTGCGGCATGGGGGAGTGGCTGCGGCGCGCTCGGTGCCTGTGGGTGGGGATGACCTTGACGCTGCGATCTCGGACTATTTGGAGAAGCATCACGGTCTCTTGCTTGGTCCCCAGACTTCTGAGGAGGCGAAACTCGAGGTTGGGTCTGTTGCGCCAATGGCAGTGGAACTCCGGGTCGACCTTTCTGGGCGGGACCTTTTGACGGGTCTCCCGAGAACGGTCACAACGGGCGCTGAAGATGTACGTGAGGCGATCGAACCGCCTTTTGCGCGCTGCCTTGGGGCTGTGCACGCGCTGTTGGAGAGTTTGCCTCCGGTGTTGCGCACAGAAGTGAATCGTTCGCAAATTCTTCTCGTAGGCGGGGGTGCTCTTTTGCGTGGTGTGGATCGCCGTCTCGCCTTTGAGACGGGTTTAGAAGTGCGTTGCGCGGAAAATCCTCTCACGTGCGCATTGCGCGGAGCCGGAAAGATCGCAGGACGTTTTTCCCGTTAAAATATGAGATTTCCGCATGTTTTTGCCGTGAAAGACGAGAAAACACCCGAGATGAAGACTTGTTCTTTTCTCTTTCTCTGCCGATCAAGAGAAAGAAGGCCAAAAAGAGGTCTGCGGTAGACCAGAAAGAGGCGTGCTGCAGGCTGGGGAGGCATGAAGGAGAGGTTTTCGTCCGCTGTGGGAATGCATTTCTCTGCGCTCGGGTTTGCGATTGACACGAGTGCTCAACTTGAAAAGCTTGTGCGTAATGTGTTGTCGGATTCTGAGACAGTGCAACGTGATGATGGGGGAATGACCTGCGTTCGGGGCACAGGCTCACGCGCTGCGGTTGCTGTGCATGTTGATGAACAGGGCGAGGTGTTTTGTGTTGCCCCCTTTTTTTCACCGAGTGTACGTCAGCGTGTGCGTTATTGTGGGCTGCTGTCGAATCCTGACTGTGCCCAGTGTGCTCCAGTTCTTGTCCGTCTCGACACAGAAATCCGAAAAGATGTGCCTTTGGCGTTTGTCACTCCGCACGCGGTTGCGTGGCGAGACGCACTTGTGGCCGGGGACGAAATCGAAGTTGGTTTCGGTGCTGTGGCAGAAAAGATGGAAGTGCGGGAATTGCCGCCTGAAAAAAACGAACATGGGATTGTGGCGTATGGATTAGAAGAGTCTCCTCAACAGCCTTTTGTCCGTCTTACGGGCATAGTGCAGACGCATTTTCAGCGCCGGAATGAGCTCGACGGTGCTTTTTTTGAGTGGGCTTTACTCGATGTGGAAGGGGTGCGGATCGAGGTTGTAATGGATCCTGATATGATGGAGAATCTCTCCATCGAAGGGCTTACAGTGTCGGGTGATTTCCGGCTTACTGGGCCGATTTGGCGATATCTCGATTCTTCTTCTTCCGTGACCTGATACCATGTGGGAACGTTTTTTTCCTCCGGGCCGTTTGCTCGGACTGTCCCTCTTGGTCGAGGTTCGCGTACCGTGTTTACACGAGAAGCGACGCGAAATACACGCGGGAGTGGATGTCTGCTGTACCTCACGGAGCGTCGTCCCGCTTGCGGGGCCGTCTCTGGTGTGAGTACGCGCAGTGGCCTAGGTGCTTTGTGCACTGCTTTCCATCGGGATGCCTCGGAGGACGCTGCCAGGCAGTGGTCTCGATACTGCTGTTGTTCATCAGACTGTTCCGTGTTTTTTCGGATCAGGCGAGAAGTCGCCATTGTGTGTTCTCCGGTCTTCTCGGTGCGGTCTGGCTACTGGCACACAAAGTGAAAGTTTTTTATGACGGCTTCAGTGAACACGACACTGTGGCACAAGATTGAAGCATTATTGCCCGGTGTTTCTCGCCCGGCGCGCTATATTGGCGCTGAGGGGAATATCATTCGAAAGCACCCTGATCCTGACATGGTGCGCTGGCTACTCATTTTTCCTGATACCTATGAGGTCGGTCTGCCGAATCTGGGCTTGCAGATTCTCTATGAGCTCTTGAACGATCAACCGTGCGCACAGGCAGAACGCGCCTATGCTCCCTGGCCCGATATGGCGGCCTCTTTGCGGGCGCATGGGCTTCCTCTTTTTTCGGTAGATCGTCATGAGCCGGCGACGGCGTTTGATCTTTTGGGTTTCACCTTTCCTTCCGAACTGCTTTTTCCGAATCTTTTGGAATGCCTTGATCTTGCGGGTCTGGCCTTGCGGGCGACAGATCGGCGCCCATCTGATCCCATTGTTCTGGCGGGCGGTCATGCCCTCTTCAATCCCGAACCAATTGCCGCTTTTGTGGATGCAGTTGTGCTCGGAGATGGGGAGGAAGTGACACTTGAGGTGAATGAAACTGTGCGGGCCTGGAAGGGATCTTTATCTCCATCGGGTCCCCAGTCCGAGGAGAAGGCGGCTTTACTTCGCCTGCTTGCGGGCATTGAAGGCGTGTATATTCCCTCCTTGTACGATGTGTCGTACGCGGAGGATGGAAGGGTGACTCGGGTCTTTCCGGTCGATCAAGCTGCTCCTGCGCGCGTTGAAAAGCGCACGATTGCCGATCTTGGCGATGTCCCCTATCCGCGTCAACCACTTGTGCCGGTGACAGAGGTTGTGCACGACCGCTTGAATGTGGAGCTCTTTCGAGGCTGCACGCGTGGCTGTCGCTTTTGTCAGGCGGGGATGATCACCCGTCCGGTGCGGGAACGTCCGCCCGAACAAGTGCGCCAGATGATCCGTGACGGTCTCAGTACGAGCGGCTACGAAGACGTCAGTCTGCTTTCGCTCTCGTCTGCCGACTATTCCGATATTGATCCTCTTCTGGCGGGAGTGATGGAAGACAATGCGCAGGATAAAGTCTCAATTTCTCTTCCCAGCTTGCGTGTTGATGCCTTCACGGTGGGTATTGCAGCCAAGGTCGCCACAGTAAAAAAGACCGGCCTGACGTTTGCCCCAGAGGCAGGTACCTGGCGTCTGCGGCGTGTGATCAACAAGCTTATTACGGAGGATGATCTTTTCGCAGCGGTCGAGTCTGCATATCAGGTCGGCTGGAAAAGAATGAAGCTCTATTTCATGATCGGTCTTCCTACCGAGACCGAAGAAGATGTGCAAGGTATTGCCACCCTTGCCAAAAAAGTCCTAGAAATCGGGAGAAAATACTCTAAAGGGGCATCTTGTACGGTATCGGTAGGAGGTTTTGTACCGAAAGCGCACACTCCTTTCCATTGGTATGGTCAGGACACTCCTGACGTGCTCCGGCAGAAGATCGATCTTTTGAAAACGCAGTTGCGTGGGACAAAGGCCAAACTGAGCTGGCATGATCCTGCTGCCACAGAAGCCGAAGGGATCCTCTCACGGGGAGATCGACGGCTTGCTGACGTGATCGAACAGGTGTGGCGCTCAGGCGGAGTTTTTCAAGAATGGGGCGAGTATTTCTCGCTTGACCTTTGGCTGGAGGCGATGACCGCTTGCGGTTTGCACTCAGAATTTTATGTGCGTCGCGAGCGAGGGGAACACGAGGTCTTTCCCTGGGAGCACATACGCGCTGGCCTTGAGCAGGAGTTTCTCTGGAACGACTGGCAAGAAGCTCTGCAGGCTGGTGTCGTGGAGGATTGCCGGTGGACTCCCTGCTACGACTGTGGTGTTTGCACCGACTACGGGCTTGAAAATATGGTGGGCTCCTTGCAGCCCCCTGCCGGTGGGAGCCAGGGGACAGGCCAAGCCCTGCCCATTCCCACCCCCGTGTCGTTGCTGCCTAGGCCCGCAGTTAAGAAACAGGTGAGAACCGCCGCTGGATGAGATGAGCGTCCCCTGAGGACAAGACTGCGGTTCACGAAAACCGGGAAGGTGAGATTTATTTCTCACCTCGATCTAGTGAGAGTATGGGAACGCGCGCTCCGGCGAGCTCGCGTGCCACTGGCTTTCACGGAGGGCTTTTCGCCCCGCCCAAAAATGCACTTTGGTCCTGCGCTTCCCACCTGTTACGCATCGACGAGCGAGTATCTCGATGTCAATTTTCAGGAGGGTGCGCTCACCCCTTGTGGACTTGAAGGGCTCGCGCGGACGCTGACCGAGATGTTGCCTGAGGGTATGGAAGTCCTGCGTGCTGTGGAAACTGATCCGCGTGCGCGCAGCCTCATGTCCGCAGTCGAACTCGTGGAGTATGTCGTGCCTTTGCGCACGGCTCCTTCCGCTTTGGACGCTGCCCTGCAACGCTTCCTGGATCGTTGCGCTATTCCCCTCACGATTACACGCAAGGGCAGAGAAAAAACTGTGGACTTGCGATCCGGGGTGCTTGCGCTGCGATCTTTTTGCCTTGACGGCCCTTTGCCCGCGCGTGTTGTGGCTGCTGACTTCCAAGAATGGCGCGAGTTTCCTTTGCTTTGGATGCAACTTGCCACGATGCCTCGTACGGCGCGTCCGACGGAAGTCCTCGATGTATTGAATGAAGAAAGTGAAAGAGAGGTGTGCGAGGCATGGTTGTGTCATCGCACGGCCCAGCTCTTCTCCTCCGAGACAGGAAGAGAAGAGCCTCTTCCCCGACGAGCGAACACGATCGCTCTCCCAGACGAAGATCTTTGGGACGGGACAGGGGCCAAAGAGGTTTGTTACAGAGAAGAATTTGTAGACGAAAACATGAAAAAAAGTTTGCTGTCAAAAACAGTGAAAGGTTATTGATTCTGGTGCTTTGCCTGCGGGAACAGGTCGCGTCCGAAACCGCCTTTGGGCGAGAAGTCGTGGACCGTGCAACAGTGTGCTCGCGTGGGGATCTCACGGAGGAAACCGCGGCGTTGTCAAGTCCCGAACGCCATCCGGCTTTCCGCCGTGCGAAGAACGACAATGCGGAGCATCAGGGGGAGAACAATGGGGGACGTGTATGCAAGAAGATATGAATACCGGGGAAACCCGAGGAGATGAACCAGACTCGAACGGAACGGAGTTTTCGTCTACGGACGATGAGCCTGTGCAGACAAAAGCACATTCCCTCGACGAGTCAGTTGCGCTCTCGCAAAAACAGGGGAGTGCAACACCTGAGACATCGTCCGAGATGCCGTCCGGAAGAAAGACGTTGCGCCCATGGTCGGTTTTTGACACGCCCGCAGGTGAGCACTCACTTCCTGGGGATACCCTGTCAGATCCGTCTGCCTGTCTTCCACTTGCTCCGGCGAGTGAAACCGCTCGGGTTGTAGTGGAGCAAGAAGAAAAGACAGTCAAAGCAAGTGACTGTGTGGGTCACAAGGCGAAAGCTGTCTCCCCGCAGGTGCCAGATGTCTCAGATGCGAAAGAGGTGGACGCCCGCGAGGAGAACAGTACTGCTCGAGACGCTGCTCCGCGCGACCATGTCGACCATGTCGACGGTGGGACAACTGTGCCGCTCCAGCAAACTGTGAGCGCTGCGAGTGCTTCTTCCCACCCGGAAAGCACTGCCGTGTCCGAAGAGGGTGGAGAAGTTGTTGCTGTTCCTGTGGCAGAAGAGGTGGATTCTGTGATTTCCGGGGTTGTCCATCGGTCTGTACGCCGCGTGCAACAATCTCGACGCCGTCGTGTGCCTTCAGGCACCAATGAGGTGGAAACTCCGCCGGCTTCGGTAAAGCCCGTGAAGCCGGTGAAGCCCGCGCGAAAAAAGCCCTCAGCGAAGAAGAATCGTGCTTTGCTGCCTTCTCCTCCTGAGGGGAATGCCGGGAATGGTGCGGCGAAGACGCCGGCAAAAATTGTGAGCAAAAAACGAGTAGAAAAAAAGAAGGAGAGCAGCAAAAAGAAGGAGAGCCCAGATGCTGCTCCTGCGGTAGATCCTCAAGAAGCCACTTCTCAAAAATCTGCTTCTGTAGAGGCCACTCCTGTAGATGTGGTGCCGTCCGTGTCCGGTGGGCGTAACGATAAGAACAGTGAGAACAGCGCGGGAAAAACAAAAGAAGAGAATGGTCGCGTTGCGCAAGAGCCGGCGAACGGGACTATCTCGCGTCGAGTCGAGCGTACGGTTGGGCGTTCTTCGCGCCGACGTCTGCGTTCCCAGGGACAAAACTCTCGTCCTGTGGGCCATGTAAAAAACCCTGCAAAGTCTGCGACACCGGGTGCACCTTCGGCCCGGAAAGAGTCTGGTTCTGTGAAACCCACTCCTCCGGAGAAGCCGGCGCGTGAGGTCAATCGGGCTCGAAAGGAGACTGGCGGGCAGAATGAGGGTGCCAAGTGGAAGTTTGTTGCCCGCGCGGGCAACAAAGACAAAATCGATGACCGGTCGCGCAGCCAGATGCTCATCCATGTCGAAGATGACCGTATTCAGGTTTCGGTCCTGGAGGGACGCACGGTCGTTGAGCACTATGTGTCGGATCGGCACACCCAGTCTATTGCCGGCAATATTTATCTTGGCAAAGTGCAAAATGTTTTGCCGGGTATGGAAGCCGCGTTTGTCGATATTGGCACGCCGAAAAATGCTGTGCTGTATGCGGGGGACGTGCGTTTTGTTGCAGAGGAGTTTGACGGTCCTCATCCTCGTATTGAAGACATTCTTGATATTGGGCAGTCTGTTCTTGTACAAGTGGTAAAGGACCCAATGGGCTCAAAAGGCGCCCGCCTCACCACAGAAGTCTCTTTGCCTGGTCGTTTCCTTGTCTTGTTGCCTGAGAGTGACTCTACGGGTATCAGCCGTCGTCTTCCTGAGACGGAACGAGAGCGGTTGCGTGATATTTTGCGGCGCATCCGGCCCGAAGGCTACGGGGTCATTGTGCGTACCGCCGCCGAGGACACGACCGAAGAACAGCTGAAAGTGGACCTTGAGCGGCTTGAAGACCTTTGGCAGGAAGTGTATCGTACTGCAACGAAAGCAAACCCGCCTGTCCTTGTGTACGAGGAGCCGGAGCTGTTTATTCGTACTGTGCGGGAGTTTTTTACGGCTGATTTCCGTCGCCTTGTCGTGAACGACAAAGCAGTCCACAAGCAGATTGTGAGCTATCTTGAAGCGTACGAGTCTCAACTTGTGGACAGGGTCGAATACTACGATGCCACTGAGGACATTCCTCTCTTTCAACGCTATCATGTGATTGATCAGATCAAGACAGGGTTGGGCCGCAAGATATGGCTGCCGTCCGGGGGCTCACTCGTTTTTGATTTCAGCGAGGCGCTGACGGTTATTGACGTGAACACTTCGAAGAATGTTGGGAAGTCTTCGCTCGAAGAGACTGTGTTTCAGAACAATTTGGAAGCAGCTGAAGAGATCGCCAAACAATTGCGTCTTCGCGATATAGGCGGCATTATCGTTATTGACTTCATCGACATGGAAGTGAAGAAAAACCGAGAAGCTGTTCTCAGTGCCTTCAAAGATGCCATCGCGAGAGACAAGACCAAGACCCAGGTCTACGATATCTCCGAACTGGGACTGGTCGAGATGACCCGGAAAAATGTGTCAGAGGGGCTTCTTGAGGCGTTCTCGCACAAGTGTGAGTCCTGTGAAGGCCGCGGCATTCTGGTCGAAGAGGAGTTCCGTTAAGCGGGGCAGGGCCCTGCCGGGAAACCTGCCGAGAAGAGTGTTTCCCTGGCACGCGCACGCAAATGGTAATTTGAGGGATCTATGCAAGCAGTGATTAAAACCGGCGGTAAGCAGTACCGCGTGGCCGAAGGCGATGTTCTCACGGTTGAGAAAGTGGGAGCAGACCCCGGCGACGAGATTGAGTTGGACACGCTTCTCCTTTTTGAAGGAGAGGACCTACTGCGCCAGGGTGGCGCCGTGCGTGCCCGTGTGGTCGACGAGATCAAAGGCCCGAAACTTATCGTCTTTAAGTACAAGCCGAAAACTGGCTACCGACGCAAGAATGGCCACCGTCAGCGTCATAGTCGTATTGAAATTGTCTCCATTTCTGGATCAGAGGGGAGTTGACCCCATGTCAAAGACGAAAGCAGGCGGGTCCTCAAAGAACGGACGGGATTCCCAAGCACAGCGTCTCGGCATCAAGGCGCATACCGGACGGTTTGTGACTGCCGGCAGTATTATTGTGCGTCAGCGCGGTACCCGCTATCACCCTGGTGCAAATGTAGGGCGCGGCAATGACGATACTCTTTTTGCCAAGGTTGATGGGACGGTGCGTTTCCAGACTGCCAAACGCAAATATGTGCACGTTGACCTGGTAGAGAGTGCCCCAGAGCCTGCTCTTGAGGTCGCGCAGTAAGGCCGTACGGTCCCTCACGTGATTCACGTGTCTTTTGATGTGTTGTCGGGTTTTGTCCCGACGCAAGAAAACGGGCAAACTCTGACCCGTTTTCTTGCGCGTTCCCTGCTTGGAGAGTCCAGTGTTCATCGACGAAGCGCAAATCAACGTGAAAGCAGGCGATGGTGGCGCCGGCTGTGTTGCGTTTTTGCGCGAGGCACACCGTCCACTTGGCGGTCCAAGTGGTGGCGACGGCGGCAAGGGCGGCGACGTTCTCCTCGAAGCCGACAGTAACCTTTCCACCCTGTTGCGCTTTACCCGCAAGATTCACTTTAAAGCGAGTGCCGGTACGCATGGACAGGGAAAAGGCATGCACGGACGGGGCGGCAACGACCTGTGTGTGGCTGTTCCCTGTGGCACGACCATCCGTCTGTTGGACGGGACTCTTCTCGCTGACCTGGCCGTGCACGGTGACCGATTCTTCGCGGCGGCCGGCGGTAGGGGAGGCCACGGAAACGCCCGTTTCCGCACCCGGCAACGTCCCGCGCCAAGTTTTGCGGAACAAGGTGCTCCAGGCGAAGAGCATTGGCTGGCACTTGAGTTGCGCCTTTTTGCGGATGTCGCCCTTGTCGGTTTCCCAAATGCCGGGAAATCCACGCTTATCTCCGCTGTTTCTGCTGCCCGACCGAAAATTGCAGATTATCCGTTTACGACGCTTGTGCCGCATCTTGGCGTCGTGCTTGTTGACGACGAAGAAATTATCCTGGCCGACTTGCCGGGTCTGATCGAGGGTGCTGCCGAAGGCAAGGGGCTCGGTCATCGCTTTTTACGCCATATTGAACGTGCCCGTGTCCTGCTGATTCTGCTCGATCCTTGCAATCTCGATATTTCTCCTGCAGACCAGCAGAAAGCCCTGCTTTCTGAGCTCGAGCGCTACCAGCCCGACTTGCTTTTGCGTCCTCGTGTGGTTGCAGTCTCGAAAATCGAAACGGTGCTTCCTCCTGAGCGTGACGCATTGCGTGCCTCCATGCCCGATGTGTTGGCTTTTTCTTCCCTCACGCGTGAAGGGATTGCTTCTCTGTTGCGGCGCCTCGCGGCACATGTGGAAAGCGAGCGTGTGGCCGCACCGAAAGCCCAGGGGTTTGTGGTGCACCGTCCTGCTCCTGCGGGTGTGAGTGTGCAGCGTGAAAACAGCGATTGGCGGGTGAGCGGACCTGCTGCTGAACGAGCAGTGTCCCTGTCGGACCTTACCGATCCTGGAGCCATTGAGTACCTGCGTGGCCGTCTTGCAAAGATTGGCGTTTACGAGATGCTTGCGGACGCCGGCGCGTGTGCCGGAGATGTTGTCTGGATTGGTACTGTTGCGTTTGAGTATGAACCAGAGGATCACCCAAGCTCAGGCGACAAGTCCAAAGAAGACATTGACCCGGCTGGACCGCGTCCTCTTGCCGGTGGTGGACGCCGGCGGGGTCAGCGTTCCCAGGCTGCTTTGCACCAGCGCCAGCAGTCCGATCGCTATAAAGGGAAGCGCCTGCGATGAACACGAGTGCTGCCCTGCACGGTCAGAGGCCTCGCTTGTGTTTTTCTTCCACGCCGACACTTGTGGTGAAAGTCGGTACAACGTCTCTGGTCCGTCCCGACGGGATGGTGGACCGGGACGCGCAAGCTGTTCTTTGTGCCCAGCTTGCCGCGCTGCGGCGTCATGGCGCGCAACCGGTGCTTGTGTCGAGTGGGGCTGTTGCTGCCGGTCTTCCGGTGCTCGGCTTTAAGCACCGCCCTGACGATATCGAGACCTTGCAGGCTCTTTCTGCGGTCGGTCAAGGTGTGCTGATGGAGACCTACCGTCCGCTTCTCGCTGCCTGTGGTGTGCATTGTGGTCAGGTTCTTTTGACGAGAACAAACTTTGAGGAGCGTTCACAGTATTTACGGGCGCGTGCCACGCTCCGTCGTATGCTGGAACTTAACGTTCTCCCTATTGTGAATGAGAATGACACCGTTGCCGGCGATGAGATTCGTTTCGGTGACAATGATCGTCTTTCTGCGCTTGTTGCCCACCTTATTCAGGCCGACGCGCTTGTCCTGTTAACTGATCAGGCCGGCCTTTTTGACGCGGATCCCCGTCTGGTGACGAGTGCCAACCTCATTGAAGAAGTGCATGCGATTGATGAGGAACTTGAGGCAATGGCGAGCGGCGTCTCAAGTGGGCTTGGCTCTGGTGGTATGGCCTCGAAACTGGCCGCCGCAAAGATGGCAAGCCACTCGGGTGTTCCCACGGTGATTGCAAGTGGCCGCGATCCTGACGTGTTGCTGTCTCTTTTGCATGGTGCGCCTATTGGCACTTTGGTACGTCCACAACCACGCCGGCTTTCTTCTCGTAAACTCTGGATTGCTTTTGCACAACCGCCGGCAGGCCGTCTTGTGATCGACAAGGGTGCGGTGCGGGCACTTGTGGAGAACGGGAGATCTCTTCTTGCCGTGGGAATTGCCGCGGTGCGTGGCAAATTTATTGCAGGTGATGCAGTGGAAATCCTGGATGGAAAGGAAAATCTTGTTGCGAAAGGTCGTGTGCGTGTGGACGCTGAAACGGTACGAAGTGCTGCCGGAAACCGTGGTGCTCCCGTTATTGTACACCGAGACGACCTCGTGGTGCTGCGGTGACTGATTTTGTGGCTTCGCGTTCTCGCTATGCTGCCCGTTTGATCGCGCGTTCTCCTCTCTATCGTCGCGTCGAAGCTGCGGAACTTCTGGGTGCTGATCGTTCCTGTGCAGAGGACCCGCTTTGGCAGGTGCTCGATAGCGAGCGGGACGCGCACGGCATCACGTGTTTGCTGCGTACTTGCCCACTCGGTGTAGTTGTTGCTTTTGATCCGAGCATCGATCTCCTCGCCGATCTTCTCCTTGCGGGAAATGCGATTGTGGCGGTGCGAGTTGGGGGGACAGGTCCCGATATTGAGACGGTGCGTGCCACGCTTATGAAGTCGGGTCTGCCTTTTGATGCCGTGCAGGAAACGTCGGTGCTTCCCGATATAGAGGTGGACGCGCTTGTTGCTCCGGAAGGAGAAGTCATCCATGCCGAACGAGTCGGGACTCGTTCGCATCTCTATGTTGACGAACATGCTTCCCGGCACAATGTTCCGTATGTGTGTATGAATGCGCTTGGCCATAATGTTGTGGACGCAATTGTGCTGCATGCTTCCTATCCGCAAGATGCTGCGAATGATCTTCTCGCGGCATTGCGCGCGGCAGAAAGCAATATTGAGGTACGGACTGTTGCGAGTTTGCGTGACGCTGCCGTCCTTATTGATACTGCCTCATCTGGACATGTCGAGACAGTGCTGACAGAAAACCTTCGTGCGGCACGCGATTTTGTCACGGGTGTCGATGCCAGGCGGATTGTGGTGAACGCTTCCCCTGCATTTGGCGCGCGTTTTACCGAAGATTTGGCTGCTGCTCCGCTTCCGCCCGTGCAGCATCGTGCCGGCCTGGCCAGTTTCATGAAAACACGCTGGACTTTTCTTGGTACTGGACAGTCTTTGCCCCTCTGAGGTTTTCCAGGACGGGCATTCCTGCCCGGAGTGCCGATGTTTTCTGACTTACCGGCTGTTCTGGTCGGGTTTTCTTCTTCCTGTCATTTTTTCTTTTTGAAATGGTTTGATGGTCTATAGCGTGTCCGGTGCGGTGTGTCCGCTTCTCCTCTCTGGCAAAGTGCCTGCTCGCGCCTTTTCCCATTCTCAAAATTTTTTCTCTGCACGCAGTTGAAGCACAGGACATTTTTTTCTCTATTTCCTATGTCTACCTGGTCTTTTGTCTTCCTCGCAATATTTTTTGTTGCCTGCAATAACCGATAGAGCATGGGTTTTTGCCCTTTGTGCAGACAGCAAAGAGCTGGACCTGTGCTCTATCGAGTAGACAATTCACACCAGAAGCTGGGACGATGAAGGTGCTGCTTGTCTTGTCGGCTCCGATTTCAAGCGAAAAGAGACCCGACAGTCGGGCAAAATGAGAGGAAAGCAGAAAACGTCGACATGAGTCGGCGGTAGGGAATCCTGCCGTTGCCCTGGGGGAAAGATGGTCACCGAGCTTAACGCGGACACTGCTGGCGAGGGAGCCATTCCCGCTACTTTGCCGATCTGGAAAAGCCTTGAAGATGTAAGCGAGCGGCTCGCAGACACGAACTATGTGCCAGACGACCAAATTGCGAGCGTTATCTACCTGGCAGACCGGCTTGCCAAACCTATTTTGTGTGAAGGACCTGCGGGAGTCGGGAAAACGGAACTCGCAAAATCTGTTGCGGCTGCCTCAGGCCGCCGTTTTATTCGCCTGCAATGCTACGAGGGACTCGACGAAGCCAAAGCCCTTTACGAGTGGAACTACAAAAAACAACTCTTGCGCATACAGGCCGACCAGGCGAAAGATCATGAGTGGAATGAGATTGAAGATTCCATCTTCAATGAGGATTTCCTCCTCACCCGACCTCTGCTTGAGGCAATCTGGTCACCTGAGCCTGTAGTGCTCCTGATCGACGAAGTCGACCGGGTCGAAATTGAAACAGAAGCCTTGCTTCTTGAAGTGCTTTCCGACTTCCAAGTGTCGATTCCCGAATTCGGGACCTTGCGCGCGCGCAGTCAGCCTACTGTGCTGCTCACGTCGAACAACACCCGTGAGCTTTCCGAAGCACTCAAACGCCGCTGCCTCTACCTCCACATCAAGTATCCCGACATTGATCGGGAACGCGCGATCATTCAAGCCCGTGTTCCCGAAGCAGATGAAGCTCTCGCTGACCAGGTTGCACGGATCGCCCATTCGATCCGTTCGCTTGACCTGAAAAAGGCTCCCTCTATCTCTGAAACGATCGACTGGGCACGTACACTATTGTTGCTTGGGGTCAAGAAAATCGATGCCGTGACTGCCAAAAGCACTCTGAATGTTCTCCTCAAGTACCAGTCGGACATCGAGAAGGCAGAACGGGAGCTGGAAATCGAATGAGCATCACCGACACGGAGTACAGAGACGCGCTCCTCCGCACCGGGGAGGGCATGCAAAAAACCCTGCTCGCGTTTGTGGACGAGCTGCGCCTTGTTGGCGTTCCCGTCTCCATTTCCGAAGTCCTTGACGCGCTGTCCTCCTTGTCCCACATTCCGCTTTCCGACAGAACGGCGTTCAAGGCCTCTCTTGGCGCCACAATGGTGAAGAACGCGGCTCACTATGCGGCTTTTGACGCTGCGTTCGAGATCTTCTTCGCGATCAAACCCTTTGAGTCTGTCGAGGGAAGCCAAACCGACGAACTTGAAGAATCGATGAAAGAAGATTCCGACTTGTCGGATTTTCTGCAGTCGGGTGAGCAGCCGGGTCCTGGCGGCGGTGCCGGAGACACCGATGTGCAGGCCCTTCTGGAATCGATTTTTGAGGCTCTCCTGAACGATAACGAATCGGAGATCCGTTCAGGTGCCCGCCAGGCAGTGACGGTGTTTGCCAGTATGGAACCGGGTCGTCCTGTCGGGGGAACCTACTATCTCTATCGCACCTTGCGGGGCGTGCATGTAGAAAACCTGGCGCGCCGCTTGCGTGAGGCAGGACGCAAAGAACATGTCGGAGGCGGGGATGGCGACGCGGCAAAGCCCGGCGATGGTATTTCTGCTCTAGAAGAGCGCCTTCTTCGCGAAGATGTCGACCGTCGTCTTGAAAAGTTTAAAAGTGAGGTGAAAGACGAAATTCGCCGTCGGCTTGTGGACGATCGGGGAGCGGAAGCTGTTGCGAAAACCACCCGCAAACCCCTACTCGAAGAAGTCGACTTCATGCACGCGACGTCAGTGGAAATGGCGGAGTTGCGCAGCATGATCAACCCGCTTGCCCGTCGGTTGCAAGCGCGTCTTGCGATGCGCCGTCGTCATCGCAACAGGGGCCGTCTTGACGTGCGCAAAACCATGCGCGAGTCGCTGTCTTCAGGCGGTGTGCCGCTCTACCCCCGCTATAAACATCCGCGCCCAAGTAAGCCGGAACTCTGGATTGTGTGCGATATTTCTGGTTCTGTTGCGAGTTTCGCGCGCTTCACTCTCCAGTTTATTTATGCCATCCAGTTGCAGTTTTCCAAAGTGCGGAGTTTTGTCTTTATTGATGAGGTTGATGAAGTCACAGACTTTTTCAAGACGGACGACCTTGGCAAGGCATTGCAGCGTATCAACAATGAAGCAAACGTGGTGTGGATTGACGGCCATTCTGACTACGGCAATGCGTTTACCCGCTTTTATCAACGCTACGGGGACCAAGTCACGAAAAAATCTTCTGTGATTATCACTGGTGACGCCCGAAACAACTATCACTCTTCTGAAGCGGAAGTGATTGCGGAGCTCGCCGATCATTCCCGTCATCTTTTCTGGCTGAACCCCGAACCAACGGCCTACTGGGATACTGGTGACTCCATCGTGTCGGAGTACGGTACGCATTGCGAGGGGGTCCATGAGGTCCGCAACCTCAAACAGCTCGAGGTATTCGTCGAATCTCTCGTGGATCACTGACACGCCTTTCCCTGCGCCCATTTTTGCGTCGCATGGAGAAACCGGCAGCAACATTTCCTTGCGCCCCGGCAAAAAGGATGCTGATTCTCCTCGCGGTCACGCCGACGCTGGTTGTCGTCGTCTGGGCGTTTTTGGTGGCACTTTTGATCCCCCGCACGCCGGGCATATTGCTGCAGTGACCGCGGTACTGCAACAGGGCGTCTGTGATCAGGTTGTGTTTGTGCCAGCCGGAACGCCCTGGCAGAAAGCAGGCCGAGACGATCTCAGCAGTCCTGACGACCGTTATGCCATGACGGTTCTGCTCGCGCGGGAGTTATCCGCGTGCACGGTGAGTCGTGTTGAGATTGACCGGCCAGGCCCAAGCTATACCGCGGATACGCTTGTTCTTTTTCGTGAACGCTTTCCGGATACCGAGTTCTTGCTTATCTTGGGTGCAGATGCTGCGATTGGTCTTCCCACCTGGCACCGGGCTGAAGAAGTACTTGCCCTTGCCCAACTTGCTGTTGTTCCCCGCCCCGATTCTGGTACAGAACTCCTCGAACTTGCCGAAAGACTCGAAGGGAAGGCTTCGCTCTTTTTCCTTGATATGGAACCAGTCGATCTGTCTTCTACCGGCGTGCGTTGCCGGTTGGGTCGTGGCGAACGCGGTTTGGCGGGCCTCCCGGTGCCAGTTGAAGAATACATACGAAAACGAGGACTTTATGGCACGCGATAAGCGGCAGCCATTGTCTGACAGGCAGACGGGAAAGCGCCAGAGTCAACCGGGAACGATCGTGCGAGGAACAGGAACCACTGTTACCGTCGCCGATTGGCTCTATGACGCGTGGATGACGGATCTTCCATCCTCCTCTTTTGCCGGCGGTAGGAAACACGAAGAGGAAACGGTTGCGGTTTTCCCTGAGGAAGCGGAAGTGATTTCTGCTGTAGCTGCAGGACGGGTGTTGCCGGTATCTTTTGCAGATCCAGAGGCAGATCCAGAGGCAGATCCAGAGGTGTTGGGTTCCAGAGCGGTGTGGGGGGGAAGCGATTCGGTCGCCGCTGCGCAGGTGTGCTTTTCCCAGACAGAGACGGATTGCAAGAGGGGCGAGCAATCCCTGTTTGCTTCGGCGTCTGTTTTGCCGGAAAACAGGGATCTCTTGCAGTCGTGTCACACGGAAGCTGGAGGAAATAGTTCCCAGCTTCTCGTTCGTAGCGTGTCTTGTTTGCCGGTTCCCCTGGATTGGGAACGATATCCGAGTTTTCTTTCTGCACAATCCGAGATTTGCCCTGCGACCTGGTTCGCGATCCAGCCTGAGATTGTGCCTGCTGTGGTTGTATCCCCTTTTTGGCAGGATACTTCGGACTCGCTTCGGAATGAAGACGATGCGGGCGTGTTTGCGCCGTCTCCTGTGTCGCCTGTTGCGCCGGTGGTCAAGGCATTGTCACAAAAGCGTGTTGCTGCGCGTCGTCTTGTTCTCGCGAAAGGCATTTTCGCGATTTTTCTTGTGTTTTCTGCTTTTGGTGCAGTGCTTTCCCTGTCTTCTGATGGGCGGGATAATCCGGCAGGGGAAGCCGCGAGACGCTTTTTCGATGGAAGCACGGTCTTGCTGATGCAGCGGGATGGAGACAGGATCGCGACCTTCACTCTTTTTACTGCACACGAGGATGGGGGACAGGTGCTTGTGATCCCTGCCGGATTACAGGCTGATATTCCTGATCGTGGTGCAACTGTTCTTGGAGACATTGGCACTGGGCCGGGGGCTGCGGAGACCGCAGCGAAGCTGGTTGCGAACCGGCTTGGTCTCCGTGTCGACCATTGGATAGAAACGGATTCTGTTGGCTTGGACGCCCTTTTCGGTCGTTTAGGTGTGCTTCCTCTGCGTGTGCGTGAAGACTTGATTGCCTCGCAGTCTGCGGTATCTCACGAGAATTCTCCTTTTTCTTTTCTCGCGGGATGGCGTGAGCTACTTCCTCGTGAGACCATTGCCTATCTGAATGCCCTGACGCCACGCGGGGAATTAGCGCGTCTTGTCCGGCATACAGACGTGTGGAAGGCCTTGTTCGCGGAGCTTGCAGATGATCCGGCGCGTGCGAGTCTGCTTTTTGCAGCGAACAGCGGATGGCAAGTCTCCGAGGGTGGTGCTGCGGGAGCGGCAATGGTTTTCTCCCGTCTGGCCGAGCAGTTTGATGGTTTACGGGCAGGGATTTTGGGCGTGAGTCTTGGAGAACCGCGTGACGGACAGGAAACTTTCCGTCTGGATCTAGAGGGTCTGCATATCTTGCAGAGCCGTTTCCCTGTCAATCTTGTGTTTGATCGTGACCGTCCGACACTCGAGTTGCACACTTTGCCGGAAGGTGGGGGTGTCTCTTTTCTCTTTTCTCGCTTGAACCCGCAAGATTATCGTTTGGTGGGGAGCGCTCCGGTTTCTCCTGGTCCCGATCAGACGTGGATCGTGTACAGATCAGAACAAGACCGTTCAAAGGCGGAGACATTGCGGGCAACGCTTGGCCTTGGCCGGCTTGTGAAAGACCCGCAGCGTATTGCGAGTGGGGATCTCACTCTTGTTGTGGGCCGAGATATTGCAGGGCCACTTGCTGTTGTTCCGGGCGTGTCTGCTTCGGAAGAGGCTGCTGTTGAGGCAGGGTATGAGAACGTTTTGGAAAAGATTTTTTCTCCTGGTGCACCGCGAAGATAGGTGCCGGGCCAGGGAGTGGCCTTGTGTCGACGATTGTGGGGTTGTGGTTGTTGTGCCTGATGTTTCCTTGCCGCAGGCAGCTGCTCTCCGCAGTATTGCGAAAAGCATTGCCAAAAAAGAGACTGCGCGTTCTTGTTGATGTGTTGACAGGTTGTGCGCCTCTCTTGGTTTTTGTATTCCGGTCTGTATCGTGACGCAACCTGGGGTCTCCAGAAAAAAATGGGCAGAGCCGATGAGACCTCATGGCGAGAGACGTTGTCCGGTTTTTGGTGCTTGACTACGCCCTTTCCGACCCGGAAAAGGTGTGCGGAGAGCTTGAAAACGCGCCTTTCTTCCCTGTCCGAACAAAACGGGCAGATACTTTATCTCACGCGTGTGCACTTTGGCCGATGTCTGCTTTTGACATGGTTTTGTTGGGATGGGAAGAAAAAATTTCCGCAGTGTTGGCTGATCTGCGAGCTGTGACGGGGACAACCTCCTTGGCTTTTCGTGATGAACTGCCAGTGTTACTGCTTGTGCCTCTGACGAAAGCGGAGGGGGCCTTACGGGCCTTGCGGATGGGGGCGAGTGGCATTATGTGGGATGGCCCCCCAGGGATTGGTGTGCAAGTAGCCCATATCCTGGGTAGGACGTGTATTGCCCAAGGTGCCCGGGAACAAGCAAAAGCAGGGTTGCGGAAATTCCATGTGGTGAAAAAGTCCTGTGGACATAGTGCACTTGCACATGGACTCGATGTCACCGATACTCATTCTCTCTCAGGGAACTCTCCTTCCTGTCGTGAAGAACTGCTCACGCGTGTCTCGCACGAACTGCGTACGCCGCTTACGGCAGTGCACGGTACGATCGAGATTTTGTCTGGGCAGTTGCGGAGCGAGCTGTCTCCTTTGCTGCGCGAGTGTTTCGATATTGCCCTGCGTAATGTTCGCCAGCTCCAAGGGATGATCAACGATCTTGTGGACACCGCGCGTGTCTGCCAGGATCAGCTTGCACTTGATCGCACACGGATTGAGACCGGGGAGCTGCTTGAGGATGTGGTGCGTGTTGCCGGCTCGTCTGCAGTGCAGGAGGTAACGCAGAGAGCTGCGGGGGTCGTACTTGCGGGAGGGCCCGAAGGCACGCCTCCTGTGTTTGGTGATGAAAAACGACTCCGGCAAATACTTGAAAGCCTGATAAGTGTTGCCTCGCGGCACAGTGTGCCAGGTTCCGATGTCCGTTTATCGGCGCTCCCTGAGTGTTCAGACGATCAGAGAGCTGTGCCCCAGATCCCAGGCAGTGTGCTGTTCACTGTTTCTTTTTCTTCTGTGGATGGACGAGATCTGCAAGAAATTGCCGAAGGCTTATTTGAACCTTTCGCTCCTGTTGGGGAATCTATGAAGAATGTGGGGAGGCAAGGTCTCGGGCTCGATCTTTTCCTGGCCAGGATGCTTGTGGAAATGCATGGAGGCGAGATTCGGGCGCAAGGCCTTGAAGGATCTCCGAACGCTTTTGTTTTCAGTATTCCGGTCTTTTTGTGAGCGCGCGCGTCAATAGTGAGGGCAGGGGAGAGGGCTTTCCCCGTGTCCACTGCCGGTGATCCTGTTGGACTTTTCCCTGACGCGCCTGCGCGCGTTACCTACGCTCCGGACTACCTATGTGGAGGTACGATCGATATCGGGTTCCCAGCTCACAAGGGGAGCGTCTGCCCACAGTCGCTCCAGATTGTAATGGGCTCGTTCTTCCTCGAGGAGCACATGCACGAGAAGATCTCCATAGTCGAGGAGCACCCAGCGGGCGTCTTCCATGCCTTCACGTCGTACAGGTTTCTGATTGTGGGCTGTCCCTTTGAGACAGTCCTCGATATGCTCACTGATCGCGCGTACTTGTCGATGGTTTGCCCCGGCAGTAATGACAAAGTAATCCGCGATCGATGTCACTGAGGATACGTCCAGGATGACGATCTCAGTGCCGTTTTTCTCATTGGCAGCAGTGGCGGCAGCGCGCGCAAGTGTTGTCCTACGGTTTTTGTTGTCAATGGAGCGGACTCTTTGGATATCTGCACTTGGCTGGGTGGCGATGGGATTATCCCTTCTGCTTTGCTTGGTATACCACGAGGAAGGTGATGCTGCACTGCGCCTTTCTCGTGACCAAAGCACTCTTTCTCGGAAAGAAAGTTGGCTTCTTTCAAAGAAAGGCTATCGCGCGGAGAAGAAAACTCAACGACAAAAGGGCCAGATTTGTTCGTGAAATACAAAGTGGTGCTGCGATTGTGCGGTCTCCGTTTTGCAGATTCGCTCCCGCCTGGGGTTTCATGAAACCCCAAAGAAAAGATACCGGGGTCAAAACGGCCTGGTTTGCGTGTGACGCGCGGGAGGAACGATGGCCTCACAAGGAAGATCTGACGAGAATGGGAGTAGTGTGCATGACACACAGGAAGCACAGGTGCGTGAGGCTTTGCGTACTTTGCTTGACCGTCATGATCCGGCGACGCTTTCTCCCGAGGAGTTTCTTGGCGCACAATATGACGCAGGATTGGCCTGGGTGCATTTTCCTCCTGGACGCGGTGGACTTGGCGTCAACCCGAAACTCCAGACTCTTGTAGACGAACATATGATCGTGCTGCGTGCGCCCCGCTGCTTTCCGAAGAACCCTATCGGGTACGGAATGGGAGCACCTACCCTGCTTGCGCACGGCTCAGAGGATCAACAGGACCGTTATCTACGCCGTCTTTTTACCTGTGAGGACACCTGGTGCCAGCTTTTCAGTGAGCCGAGTGCGGGCAGTGATGTCGCGAGCCTCGCGACATCAGCGGTGAGAGACGGTGATGAGTGGATCGTGAACGGCCAGAAAGTCTGGACGACACTTGCGCACCTTTCGCGCTATGGGCTGCTTGTCACAAGAACCGCACCTGAGCAGCCGAAGCATCGGGGTCTTACCTATTTTGTGCTCGATATGCATGCTCCTGGAGTGCAGACACAACCGTTGCGCCAAATGACAGGCGACGCCGAATTCAACGAGGTATTCCTGACGGACGTCCGGATCCCTGATAGTGAACGGCTCAGTGCAGAAGGAGATGGGTGGAAAGTCGCGATTACAACCCTGATGAATGAGCGGGTCGCGCTGGGCGGTTCGCAACCGCGGGTTTTCGCGATGGAACAATTGATGGAGCTTTGGCAAGAGAAGCGGCCAGATGACAAGATGCTCCGTGACCGGATGACCCGCCTCTATATTGCATCAGAAGTGTGTAAATATAATGCCCTTCGTTCGAGTGCGAACCGAAAGGCAGGAACACCTGGCCCAGAAGGGTCGGTCGGGAAGCTTTTTGTGGCCGAACTCAATCAGCGCATCTGGAATTTTTGTATCGAGCTCGAAGGTGCGAACGGCATGCTCTATCCGAGCTACACCGACCTTAACAGCGAGCACCCGCACTCGACTGGGCAGCCTTTTCTGCGTGCACAGGCCAATACTATTGAGGGCGGTACCTCCAACATTATGCGCAATATTCTGGGAGAACGGGTCCTGCAACTTCCTGGAGAACCACGGCCTGACAAGGGTATTCCCTGGAGGGATGTGCCGCGTAGCTGAGAAACGGCGCGCGAGACCGGCGCGTTTACCGGCGCTACCCCAGGGTTTGTTGTCCATCAGGATGAGCTTGGGGACGCGACACGAGGCCGTGGGACCATTCTACGTATTTTTCAACTACACTGCGTTCCTGAAACCGCGTGCGCAGGCTGCCATATTCGGCGTTGCCAGTTGCAGTATGTAGAAAAACAGAAAAATATCGTAATAGGTGAAAATACGCGCGCTGTCTTTTTCTGAGATGAAAAGCTGCATGCAAGCATGGCTGCAGCCAGTTCTCCAAGGTGGAAGGAGAATCGCTATGGGGTGGTGGCGCCGAAGCTGGGTAGTCCTCACAGCCTGCGTACTTTGTCCTCCCGCGGGAGTCGGTCTCATCTGGTTCGCGGGGTCCGGTCCTCCCTGGACACTTCCCGCGAAACGCTGGACAACCTTCGCTGCCGTCGCCTGGTTTCTACTTGCCCTTGCCTACAGCGATCGTCTTTTCGTGTTTCCTGCCCTCGAAAACAGGCACAGTGCAACACATGAACGTCCCTCTCCCTACACAGAAAGTACCACCTCACTTCCTGGACTTTCCCCCATCGCAGACAAGACCGATTCGCCGGACACATCCTGCTCCTTTTCGTTTCCCCCCGATCCGGCGAGCAGCTGGCCTCTGCGTCGCCGTCTTGCCCAACTCCTCATGGTGGGTGTCGATCCTCACGATGCCCACGATGCCACGACAACCATTAAAAAACACGAAATCGGCGGTATCTTCATCGGAGGAAAGGCCAACGGAATCTTTCGCAGCGGTTTCCTTCCCCAGCTGCAAAACCTTCTTCCCCATGCTCCCATATGGGTTGCGGTCGACGACGAGGGCGGTCGGGTCCAGCGTATCGACGGCCTGCACGGTTCCAGACCAAGTGCCCGTCGCCTGGCTGCCTCTTTTACCCCAGACGAAGTGCGCGCGCTTGCCACCACACAGGCACAACAACTCCGTGCCCTCGGCATCACCATGAACCTTGCTCCTGTGGTGGACGTCTCAGACCAACCAGCCCGTGCGGTGATCGGCGATCGTTCCTTCTCCAGCGACCCCACCCAAGTCTCTCGATACGCGATTGCTTTCGCAGAAGGCCTTCAGGCCGGCGGTATCTTCCCTGTGCTCAAACATTTCCCCGGTCACGGAAGAGCCTCCCACGATTCCCATCATGGTCCTTCGGTCACGCCTCCTCTTGCCGAGCTCGCCACGACCGATTTGTTGCCCTACCGAGAAATCCTTGGAACTTCTTCACACGCCGATTCGCATGACCACCTCCTCGCGGTCATGATGGGCCATCTTGACGTGCCTGGCCTGACCACCGATGCGCCTGCCGGCCTCGATCCCTCTGCCTACCGCCTCCTCCGCCAGGACCTTGGTTTCGACGGAGTCGTCATGACCGACTCTCTCACGATGGGAGCGATAGCCGCCCGCTGGGACTTGCCTGTTGCCGCCGAACGCGCGCTTATCGCCGGAGCAGACATGGTTCTTTGGCCTTCCACAGCCCGTGTTGGTGCGGTGATCGACCATCTCGAAGAAGCAGTTGAACAGGGACGTCTCTCCCCGGCACGTGTGAACGAAGCTGCGGATCGTATACGACGCGCGAAAAAAACAGCGTCCTGTACTTTTTTTCGCGCCGACTTTCCTCGTTAGGTACGGGGGAACGTTTTGAACGAGATCTTGACAAGCTGACCGCGGTCAGCTTGTGGGCAGACTCTTTTGCGGGTTTTCCTCGCTGCAGGCAAAATCCAAGAGCTCTTCTTGTGCTTCTTCACTTTCGACGGACGCCACTTGTGCCTGGAGTGCTGCCGCTATCACCGCGACTGTGCCTGCTTGTGTAAAACGCCAAAAGGGAGGATATTCACGGAGACGCTGTAGTCCCCCAAAATAGGAACGGTAGGCAACGTGCCCGTCGATCACGATCGACAACACTGGCGTCTCGGCCACAGAATAAACGACTGCCCCTGCCTCGCGTAGACTATCGAAACCCGCAGGACCTACGGCTTGAGCGAGTCCTGCGACAACCGGCACCTCCCGACTCGACAGCTCTTTTATATGCTGGGTTGCCCATGCGAGAGAAATCTGTGGTTCCTCCATCTTCGACGTTCCTGCAGGCAGACAAAGACGGAGCTGCACATACTCAGATGCCTGCGCGAGATCCTGCTGGAGAGAAAGAAGAAAAGAATCGGCTGCAAGAAGACGAGCTGTTCCGTTTTCCCAAGCCTTCCAGCCCGGTGTTTTTTCCTGCTGTCTGAGTGAAGTCTCCGCTAACACACTCCGCGCGAAACGCGACGCACTGTACGCCGCCATGTGATGGTGCAGTTTTTCGCGTGCGCTGTTGTCTTTTTCCATGAGATGACTCTTGTTGCGTGGGAGAGGTCCCCGGACAAGCACGAACTGTTCACGAGCCCTGGTTGTTGCCCGTAGAAAAAATTCTTCTTCTTCTTTTTCGTTGCACTCTTGAATTGCGATCTCATCGCAAATCACAAGATCGTTTTCCTCCGTGCAGAAAGAAGAAGGAGTCCCTGCAATCACCCATGAGGAGAGACCAGTTTCCTGCAGCAACAAACCCAAGAGACGAGCCTGCGCCAACGAGGGTGTGAGAAGAGCAATGGGCGCTGGTCGACCTGGCAAAGGTTCCGGAATTTGGGAAGCACATCTTCCCGCGAGTTCCACGCTCGCTTGGGCAACAATCGGATCTGCCCACCCCTCTACCCCATGCAAAGAAACATGTACAGGCTGCCGGCCGAGTTCTGAGATGTCGAGTAGACCGAGCGCTGTGTTGCCGAAACCGTACTGTTTCCACCCATGTGGCCTGCGGTCTTCTGCTTCCGAGAAGTTACGCAACCTTGTCTTGTAGGCAAGTTTTTTCGCGAGTGCCGCGATTTCCGGACGCATCCGACGTTGCGTATTCAATACTGCGAGATGAGGATGAAACCGGTTTTTTCCTAACGCTTTTCTCACGCCTGCCCGGGTAAAAATATCAGAAGACGCCTCGTCGTCGTCGGTGCTTGGGATATCGGTTGTGTCGTCGCCGGTTGTTTCCTGCTTCGGCGTGTCTGCGCTGCAAGCCAGTGGGGGAGAGAACCGATAAAAATCATCCGCGAGCACCACTCTTTTTTCTGCTTTTCCCAGGAAAGTCGAGACTATGGGAAAAGGTAGCGTACATGCCCGGTCGACAATGACCCGATCGAACCGGCGCTCGGCATGAAGGTCAGTCCACACACCAAACGGCGTCGCAAAAATCACCTGCGCTTTCTGCGTAATGTGTGTCATATTGTTGGCAGACTCTTGTTCGAGGCCGGCGCGCCGTTCGCTTATCACAATCTGCTGATCTAAAATACTTCTATGTTCCGCAACTAGTGTTTCATAGTCTGGCAAGTGCTCTGTTTCCAGCTGGGTGACCGTCATGGCCTTCTTGCGCCGCACGGTCCGGCGTTCTGCCTCCTGCGCCGCTTCTTGCTTTTCCACAGCTATTTTCTGGGCTGCTTCCGCAGCCTCCGCTGCAACCGTGACCCGCCGTCTGATCCGTTTATCCATACCACGCTGCTCAGCCCTGCTCCTTGCTGCATTCGCCGTGGATACCGCAGCGGTAGCTGCCGCTTTTGCTGCCCCTGCCGCGGAGAGCTTCAGCTCCATCTCCAGGGAAACCTCCTCCAGACGCGCAAAAGCAGCATGGTAACGTTCCCAAACGGCGAGATCCTCGACAACTGCATCAAGAAGCAAGTCGGACGCCTGCTCCCGCTTCCGAAGATCATCGAACTCGACTTGGACATGCGCGGACATCTCTCTCGCAAGACGCTCTGCAACCACCTCATCTGGAAGAGGGGAATAACGCGCCTCCCCAATCTTGATAAAACCCCTTTGCGAGACAAGCAAAGGATCATGCAAAAAAGCAGTGCATACCGTTTCCGGAGGAGAAAGACCTTCAGTACCGAGCAAAGCCCCAATCAAATATTCAAGCCTTGTATGCGATGACACCACAAGAACCGATTCGCCAAGCTCTACCGCACCCGCGATCACCGCTGCCAGAGTGAGAATAGTATCTGCCCCAGGCAACCCCCACACATACGTCACCTCAGATCCCAACGCTTGTTCCCACACCCCAGTCGTGTCATGCGAAAACGCCCGAGACCTCCCTAAAACCCGCCCCTGTTGTGCTCTTGCCCGCAAAAAAGGAGGAAGAGAATGACGATGTTTCTTCGCAATGCCTTGTACTGCCTTTTGCGAGAGCTTCCGCCGCGCTGCCGGCGCCAGAATTTCATCCCCCGGCATTGCCATCTTCACCGACTGCAATTCCAAACGCGCCGCTTCCACCCGCTCCCCAAGCCCAATTCCCGCTTCATTTGTCTCAAGAATCGTAAGATGCAACCGTTGACCATCGACCGAGGCAGCAAGAACCGGAAAAACACGTTCTTCTACCTGCAATTCTCCCTGAGTTTCTTCCAAATAAGAAGGGAGCAGCCCTCTGAAATGAAATACATACGACACCACCCGCTTCCCAAGACGCGTAGCTCGTTCCCCGTCACTGAGAACGAATGTTTGGGCTGGTCGCTCGCTCTCAAATCTTCCTTCAAGGGCGTTCATTAGACAAAGCGCCCAGTCCTCCACGTCTCTCTCCATTTTCTAGGATCTCTCACCAATTACTCCCTTGGACCGGGCTTTATAAAGCCTACCCCCTGTTCAGTAAAGAGAGAAGAAGAACACAAAATAGTAATAATTGCAGAATGCTGGTAATGATGGATCTTTATGGAGAAAACAAGAGAAAACAAGAGAAAAGAAGAAAAAAGACTGAAAATTGCTATTGATAGGAAACGCGAGATTTCACACTAGTATCCCGCTTTAGTATCCCGCTGGAGAAGATTTCCATCAGAGAGGCCCATATGCCCATCAATCCAGATGCCGTTGGTACAAAAACTGGTCCTTTTGAACGATCATGGGACTCCAAAGACTGTCTTCTTTACGCACTAGGAGTAGGAGCAGGCGCTATAGACCCTACGGGCTTCGAACTCGAATTCACCACAGAAAACAGCATGAACGTGGAGCAAAAAGTGCTCCCCACATTCGCGGTCACCATCGGTATGGGCTTCGTCGCGAATATCGGAAGCTTCAACATGGCAATGCTTCTCCACGGAGAACAGGGAATCGAACTGCACCGCCCAATCCCTGTCGACGGAAAAGGCCTCCTCACTTCCGAGTGCATCGGTATCTACGACAAAGGAAAAGGCGCCGTCGCCGTCACCGAAAGCGTCCTTGTCGACAAACAAACCGAAGAAAAACTCCTCACCACCCGCTCCTCCATGTTCGTGCGCGGCGAAGGCGGCTGGGGTGGCGACCGCGGCCCCTCCGGAAACCGCAACACCCCACCCGACCGCACTCCCGACCACGAAGTCTCCTACCAGACCAGACCAGACCAAACCCTGCTCTACCGTCTTTCCGGCGACCGAAACCCCTTGCACTCCGATCCCGAGTTCGCAAAACTCGCCGGATACGAAAACCCCATCCTTCACGGCCTCTGCACCTATGGTTTCACCGGACGTGCCCTGCTCCACACACTCTGCGACTCAAACCCCGACAGCTTTACCTCAATGGAAGGCCGGTTCGCGAAACCCGTCATGCCTGGCGACACCCTCACCGTGCAAATGTGGGTAGACGGTAAAGAAGCCATTTTTCAGACAGTCACCCAAGACGGAGAAGCTGTCTTTACCAACGGCAAAATGACTTTCAAATAAACCTCGTTCCCGAGAATTCACCCATACCTGCACCCGCGGCCCTCCTCCCAGCCGCGGGCTTTTGACGTACAACCCAAGACGAAAAATTCTTCTCTTTCACCTGCAAAACACGCGAAGCCACTCCTGACCTCACTTCCCTGCTTGCTAGTTTGAGAAAGACTGCCTGCTCCTCCAGGCTTCCTTTTTCTGTCGAAAGTGCGCGCTCCATGCCTGATACCCCCGTTGTGCAAGCCCACGATGCCCTCATCTTCCTCGACCTTGAGACAACGGGCTTGTCCCCTTCACGCGGCCACCGAATTGTCGAAGTAGCAGCTCTACTCACCACTCTGGACGGACGTACAACACAAGAATACGTCACCCTTGTCAATCCCACCCGAGGCATGGCAGCTTCCGAAATTCACGGCATCACCGACGAACTTGTCTCCAACGCCCCCATCTTCGCTGAAATCGCAGGAGACCTGGTCCACCTGCTCCGCCAAGGCGTATGGGTCGGCCATAATGTCGCCTTTGACCAAAGGTTCATCGAAGCCGAACTCAGCCTACTCAACATGGCCCTTCCCCCCGTAGCCACAATCTGCACAATGGCACTTGCAGCCAATCAGCAACTCCCCGAACGCGCACTTGCCGCGTGTTGCCGCCACTACGGCATCGAAGCCGGCACAGCCCACTGCGCGCTTGCTGACGCCCGTGCCGCCAAAGACCTCTACTTTGCACTTTGCCGCGACACTTCCGCTAATTCTTTTCTTGACCCCAACACGAAAAAATCTGAGAATGCCGTCGAACCAAAAAACCCTGCTGATCCTGCCGGCAAAGTTATTTTGCGCTCCTCATCAGCAGCCCCGCCAACAAAACCCTCGAGCTGGCCAGTACCTCCACAGCTTTCAGAATATACCCCTACCCTGCGTCTTCGTCCCCTGCACGCAAGAGACAACTCTCAAGCAGACGGCCGCTTCTCTCCGGTCGAATCCGTAGTGGACCCCGGTGCAGATTCTGTCGTGGCCCCTATTGCGGACCCTGTACGTGATATCCGAAAATTCAGCAGATAACCGTAACTCGACACAAGATAGGGGATGACATAATTCAGCGCTACACGTGCCCATGACGCTGTATGCATATCACCTGCCAGTAAAACGTTTCCTTGGTTAACCAGCGAAAGAAGTGTTCCGACAGTAAGCGCAACCGGAAACGCCTTTCTAAATGTGCGTCCCGCCAGAATTTGCAACCCAGCTTCATGCAATGAAGACCATTCGGGAGGACGAGGCACCTCTTGCACGTTGGTTTCCTCCTTCCAGGTCACCTTTCCCATTGCAACAGAACCGACATCACACCGCACAATAAAATTGGGACCCTGTAAATTGCAGCCATAAAAAAACACGCGTCAGCCAGAATCCCATCACGTCTTGGGATCCAGCCTTTTCGGACGAGCACCCGGTCTTCTCTGAGAGTGCCGGGCCCAAGGGAATAGCATTCTCAGTAGAAGCAACATTACCGGGAATATTTGGGTATCGCGATATCCAGACTGAATTTCTGGCGAATGGGTTTTTTTGTTGTGTTGTGGGGAATGCTTTGTGGTTGATGTTGGGTGAGAGAAGTGTTGTACGTTCTATTGGCCTCGGTTCTCGGTTCTCGGTTCTGACGTTTTTGGTCGATGGGTTTTTTTGTTGTGTTGTGGGGGATGCTTTGTGGTTGATGTTGGGTGAGAGAAGTGTTGTACGTTCTATTGGCCTCTGGCCTCGGTTCTGACCTGTATGGGGTCGCACGAGCGAGAGAAAGGCATAAAATCCGCTTTTTCCTGACCTGAT